>Ga0247735_1000050_pt1 | contig 78154 bp, 69 predicted proteins | sample UWRJL178409R2_FD_180934 | JGI IMG/M metagenome (GOLD analysis project Ga0247735, IMG submission 180934) | Plant litter microbial communities from Arlington Agricultural Research Station in Wisconsin, United States - UWRJ-L178-409R-2 | ecosystem: Environmental > Terrestrial > Plant litter >... | reverse complement strand
AAACACCTTGCAGAACCAGGTAGCGTTGAACGGCTTTCGCACGACGCTCGCCCAGAGCCATGTTGTACTCACGAGTACCACGTTCGTCGGTGTTGCCTTCCAGAACTACGCGAGCGCCATTGCCTTTCAGGTCTTTGGCGTGAACGTCCAGAGCGCGCATGGCTTCTGGTTTCAGGTCCGAACTGTCGTATTCGAAGTAGAAAGTGGTGATAGCGCGCAGAGCAGCTTCTTCGCTCAGGCTGCCATCAACAGCACCAGTGTTGGCGCCGTAACCAGCATTTGGATCAACAGCAGCGCCTGCACCGGCGTTGTCGCCGCCTTTGGACGAGCAACCTACAGCTACAGCCATGGCCAGAGCCAGCGCAGCAAATTTACCAAACTTCAGCATTTCCATCGTGAAACTCCTAATGAACCCCAGTGTGTTAAGCAAATCTTTTTGTAGCGCCGCGTCAGTTCAGGTAAGGGGACCAGGACGGTTCTCTGACTTCGCCTTGAGCGGTAGGAAGCGGGAGCCTTACGCGTCCGTTAATGGACACGAGCATCAAGACTCCCCGGCCCTGCTGGCGGGTGGCGTAGATTACCATGGTGCCGTTGGGCGCAACAGTAGGCGACTCATCAAGGTTGCTATCTGTGAGGATTTTTACGCTACCGCGGGCCAAATCCTGCACTGCCACCTTGAAGTTTGTGAAGCCATCCTGCCTGTGGATCATCACCAGCGTCTTTTCATCAGCTGACAATTTCGGGTTGGCGTTGTAGTTACCGACGAAAGTCACTCGCTCGGCACCACCACCATTAATGTTGGTTTTGTAGATCTGTGGCTTGCCGCCACGGTCCGACGTGAAGTACAGCGTCGAGCCATCCTTGCCGAAGAACGGTTCGGTATCGATCGAAGAATCATTGGTTACGCGGTTCAAAGCGCGCGAAGCCAGATTCATCACGTAGATCTCAGGGTTACCGTCCTTGGACAGCACGAACGCCAGCTTGCTGCCATCGGGCGACCATGCAGGCGCGCCATTGAGGCCTTCGAAGTTGGTGATCTGCTCACGACGCCCGGTGTCGATGTGCTGAACGAAGATCCGTGGACGCTTCTGTTCAAACGACACATAGGCGATGCGCTTGCCATCCGGTGCGAAACGCGGCGACAGAATCGGCTCGCGCGATTGCAACAGTGTCACTGCACGTGCGCCGTCGTAATCCGAACGTTGCAGCGTGAAACGCGTGTTGTTTTCGGAGAAACGTTCCGCGGTCACGTACAGCATACGGGTGGAGAACGCGCCCTTGATGCCGGTCAGCTTCTCGAACGACTGGTCGGCAATGTAGTGCGCCATATCGCGCAGCTGATCATTGGTACCGGAAACGTTGCCGGTCAGCACTTGCTGCTCGGTTGCAACGTTGAACAGCGCGTACTGAATCTGCAGACGACCGCCTGCAGGAACAATGTTGCCGACCATCACGTATTGGGCGCCCAGCGCTTTCCAGTCACGAAAAATGACTTCGCTTGCCTGAGTCGGCAGGCTGATCATGTTCTGCTTGGGAATCGGCGAGTAGTAGCCCGAATTACGCAGGTCGTTACCGATGATTTCGCCCATGTCTTCCGGCAGCACGTTTCCGCCCTGCCAGCCGAAGGGTACGACAGCAATCGGAGTGGCACGGTCACTGCCGCTGGTGACCAGAATGTTCTTCTCTTCTGCCGCAACCATCCCGGCTGCACAACAGAGAACAACGACTAGCAGTCCTCGAAAAAGCTTGATCACAAGGCTAGATCTCCAGGTGTGAATGTCATCTTGAATGAACGGTATTGGGCGAAGTCAGCCGGCTTCATACCCTGCATTTCTATTAAACGGCCAATATTCTTGACTGCCGCCACTGCTGAACTGTCAAACGGTCCGTCGCCGCTGGATTTCGCAACCGAAACCGAAGTGATCGTACCGTCCGGCAACATGTTTATCTGCAAGACCACAGTCATGTTGTTACGGGCCGACGGTGGTCGACTCCAGCCTTCCGAAGCTCGAACACGGATCAAATCATCAAAGCTACCCGCTGTTTCGTCGCCCTGCTCATCCGCCAGCGCCTGTTGCCGTTCCGGTTTATCGGAGAGCAGGTCAGCCAAGGCCTGAGCCTTTTTATCTTCGGCAGATTTACGAGCCGCTTCCTGCGCCTTTTTGGCAGCATCGGCAGTGGCTTTTTTCTTGGCGTCGTCAGCAGCTTTCTTCTTGGCGTCTTCGGCGGCCTTTTTCTTGGCATCCTCAGCCGCTTTTTTCTTCGCGTCATCGGCAGCCTGCTTCTTGGCTTCCTCCGCTGCAGCTTTCTTGGCGTCTTCCTCGGCCTTTTTCTTGGCGTCGTCTTCGGCTTTCTTCTTGGCTATATCAGCCAATTGTTTCTCTTCGGCCTTTTTGGCGTCGGCTTTCTTGGCTTCGTCAGCTTTTTTGGCTTCGTCGGCTTTCTTCGCCGCTTCCGCTTTTGCTGCTTCAGCTTTCTCTGCCGCCGCTTCAGCTTTCTGTTCTTCGGCTTTTTGAGCAGCCTCTTCTTTCTTTTGTTCCGCAGCTTTTACAGCTTCCTGCTTTTCCTGCTCGACTTTCTTCTGTTCCAACTGCTCGACTTCAGTCTGTCGTGCAGCAGTCTTTTTTGCCTCGCCGGCAATTTTCTGATTGGTCTGGGTCGTTGCCTGACTCTTGGACTTGAGCTGGTACAAGGTCGCCTGAACAATAGGCTTGGCTTCCGGCAGCTCCGGGGTCATGGCAAAACTGACGAACAGCATGCCAAAAATCAGGATATGCAGCGCCACGGCCCAGACACTAGGCCAGAAGTAATTCTCCGAGGCAGACGGCTCTCGAATCGGCTGCATCAGGGGGCCTCAGTAATCAAGCCAACATTCCCTACCCCAGCCTTCTGCAGCCCACCCATGGTGCCCATCACAGAGCCATAATCGACAGTCTTGTCGCCACGGATGAAAACCTGAGTCTGCTTGCCGGCTTCTCGGCCAGCGGCAACGATTTTGGTCACGGCAGAAGTCAGCTGCGGCAAGGTCATCGCCTTGTCCATCTGCTTGTCAGTGTCGACCTCGCTGCCAAGATTCCAGTAGTAGGTCTTGTCAGCCTTGATCGAAATGGTCAGGACCTGATTGTTGTTGTCTTGCGGCAAAGCCTCGCTGGAGACTTTGGGCAAATCGACTTTCACGCCCTGATTGATCATGGGAGCGGTCACCATGAAGATGACCAGCAACACCAACATGACGTCGATGTACGGGACCACGTTCATTTCGGCAACCGGCTTGCGTTTTCTGCGGCGATCTCGAGCGATTAAAGCCATTGGGAATTACCTGCTCACTCTTCGCTGGTGTGCACTTTACGGTGCAGGATGGCCTGGAATTCGTCGGCGAAGGTGTAGTAACGGCTGATCAAGGTCTCGCTGCGAGCGGCGAAACGGTTGTAAGCGATTACTGCAGGGATCGCCGCAAACAGGCCAATGGCTGTTGCGATCAAGGCTTCGGCGATACCCGGAGCAACGGTGGCGAGTGTCGCCTGCTGCGCCGTGGCCAGACCGCGGAAGGAGTTCATGATCCCCCAGACGGTACCGAACAGGCCGATGTACGGGCTCACGGACCCGACAGTGGCGAGGTAAGGCAGACCCGCTTCGAGCTTCTCTTCCTCGCGGGAGATGGCAACACGCATGGCACGGGCCACGCCTTCCATCACGGCCTCAGGATCAACCCCGGCCTGTTGACGCAGACGGGAGAACTCCTTGAAGCCGGCGCGAAAGATCTGCTCCACACCCGAATCCGGGTCTGGATTGCTGCCCGCCTGACGGTACAGCTTGGACAGGTCGATACCGGACCAGAAACGCTCCTCGAAGCTATCCAGTGCCCGGCGTCCAGCGCGCAGCATGTTGCTGCGCTGAAAAATCATGATCCATGAAGTGACTGAAGCAGCCACCAGGATCAGCATTACCAACTGAACCACAACACTGGCATTGCTGACCAAACTCCACATGGAGGAATGGTCGACGACGTTAGCTTCCACGCTTTATCTCCTGCTCTGAATGTGTACCCGCGCCGCTCTGGACGGCAAAGGCCGCACGCAAAGCTTCGGGAATGGCCCGGGGTTTCAAACTATCGGCGCGCACACAGGCCACCAAGAACTGCCCTTCACAGAGCAGCGTTTCATCCGCAGCCCGCCTGACTTCTTGCTTGAAGCGCAGGCTGGCACGGTTCAATTCGATTACTTCGGCGCTGACCAGCAGTTCATCGTCCAGTCGCGCCGGCTTGTGATAACGAGCCTCGCTGGAATGGACGACGAACAGGAGGTTTTCTTGCGCCATTGAGGATTGGGCGAAACCCAACTCCCGCAGCCGCTCGGTACGAGCCCGCTCCATGAATTTCAGATAATTGACGTAGTAGACGATGCCGCCAGCATCGGTGTCTTCGTAATAAACGCGACAACGATGTGCGAACGACTGAACCTCGTTTTGCGCGCGCATACTCTAGTGCTTACTCCTCAGGTTGCCAATCCGCCACGACAACTGTTTTTCATGGTTTTGCAGGTTATTACCGATCTGCTTGAGGCAACTGCCAGTCTGACCACGCAAACCCTGAATAAATCAGTGATTTGCGGCTTTTAATTATCTTCGTCTGCAACAAATTGTTCAGCGCCGGGCATTTCACCCATGCGCGACGGAATATTCAGACCGAAGTGCAAATACGCATGCCGGGTCACGACCCGTCCGCGCGGTGTGCGCATGATATAGCCTTGCTGGATCAAATAGGGTTCGAGCACATCCTCAATGGTATGGCGCTCTTCGCTGATGGCGGCGGCCAGGCTGTCAACGCCCACCGGCCCACCGTCGAACTTCTCGATCATGGTCAGCAGCAAACGCCGATCCTGGTGATCAAACCCACGCTCATCGACGTCCAGCAGATTCAGGGCCAGGTCCGCGATGGGCTTGGTGATATGACCTTTGCCGCGTACCTCGGCGAAATCCCGCACCCGGCGCAGCAAGCGGTTGGCAATACGCGGTGTACCACGGGCACGACGGGCGATCTCAAAGGCACCTTCCGGCTCGATTGGCAAGCCGAGAATGCCCGCTGAACGGGTCACGATAGTGGCCAGATCGGCAATGTTGTAGAACTCCAGCCGTTGCACGATGCCGAAGCGGTCGCGCAACGGGTTGGTCAGCATGCCCGCCCGGGTCGTGGCACCTACCAGGGTGAACGGTGGCAGATCCAGTTTGATTGACCGCGCAGCGGGCCCTTCGCCGATCATGATGTCGAGCTGAAAGTCCTCCATCGCCGGGTACAAGACCTCTTCCACGATGGGCGAGAGCCGGTGGATTTCGTCGATAAACAGCACGTCATTGGGTTCAAGGTTGGTCAGAATCGCCGCAAGGTCGCCTGGGCGCTCCAGCACCGGGCCTGACGTGCTCTTGATAGACACGGACATTTCTTGCGCGATGATATTGGCCAGGGTGGTCTTACCCAGACCCGGCGGGCCGAAGATCAGCGTGTGATCCAGCGCTTCGTTACGACCCCGTGCGGCCTGGATGAACAACTCCATCTGCTCGCGCACCGTGGGCTGACCAATGTAATCGGCGAGACTCAGGGGGCGGATGGCGCGATCGATCTGTTCGTCACGATCTCGGCCGCCGGTGGCGGTTATCAGGCGGTCAGCATCAATCACTTAAGCCATTCCCTTCAGGGCACGTCGAATCAAATCAGCACTGCTCAAATCTTTTTCCTTGATGGCGGAAACGGCTTTGCTCGCCTCCTGAGGCTTGTAGCCCAGGGAGATCAGCGCGCTAACCGCGTCGGACTCGGCGGTCACCACAGGCTCAGGCATACCAGGGCCGCTGGAAACCAGAGTAAAGGTGCCCGGCAGAGTCTCCCAGGCTTTGAAACGGTCCTTGAGTTCCACCAGCAAACGCTCGGCGGTCTTTTTGCCGACGCCGGGAATGCGGGTCAAGGCCGAGGTGTCCTGAGCCTGCACGCAGCGCACCAGCTCATCAACCTCCAGGCCGGACATCAACGCCAGCGCCAGCTTCGGGCCCACGCCATTCAGGCGAATAAGCTCACGAAACAACTCGCGCTCGCGCTTTTCATAGAAACCATAGAGCAGGTGCGCGTCTTCACGCACCACCAGGTGAGTATGCAAGGTCACCGGCTCGCCGACATGAGGCAAGCGGTAGAGCGTGGTCATGGGGACCTCGATCTCATAACCGACACCGTTCACGTCAAGCACCAGATGCGGCGGCTGTTTTTCAGCCAGAAAGCCGCGCAAGCGTCCTATCACGTATCAAATCCTTTCGTATCGCCGACCACCCTGGGTGATCAACTCGAAATAATGGTCGCAATCATTGCAGGCATCACGACACCTGCAAGTGAAAATGTAAAAGAAGATGATGCTAACAGACACACAGCCCCTCTATCCGAAGCTTTAGAGACGCAACCGACCACCGCGACTGCGGGCGGTGTTCAGACCATGAGGTATCAGACTGGAGCGTGTGTGCGCATGGCACAAGGCAATGGCCAGGGCGTCAGATGCGTCGATCTGCGGCTTCTGGGTCAACTTGAGCAAATGCATGACCATCATCATTACCTGCTCTTTATTAGCTGCACCTGTCCCGGCTACCGCCTGTTTAACCTGGGTGGCGGTGTATTCGGCAATTTCGAGACTTTCTTCCGCACCCGCGACAATGGCCGCCCCCCGCGCCTGACCCAGCTTGAGCGCCGAATCGGCGTTGCGTGCCATAAAGACCTTTTCAATGCCCATGGTGACGGGCCCGTAAGTCTGAATCACTTCACGCACGCCGCGAAACACAATCTGCAGTCGTTCATGCAGCTCGCCGCTGCCGGTCCGTATGCAGCCCGACGCGACATAAACACAGCCACGCCCGGTGTCGCGCACCACGCCATAGCCGGTAATTCGCGAACCGGGGTCGATACCAAGAATAAGAGTCATAACGCCTGCAGCTTGAGAAGAAACATATCGCGAAGTTCGCAGCATAAAGGCAGAAGCCGGAGGCCGATAGCGATGTCGCTTCGTCACTCCGGCTCCAGACCATACTGTGTAAAAGCTACTGCGCTCGCGACGCTTTTACAAAGCATGGAGATTAAACCCGCTGTTGTCAGCCCAACTGCTCCATGACTTCGTCCGGAATTTCCGCATTGGAATAGACGTTCTGCACGTCATCCAGATCCTCAAGCATATCGATCAGCTTGAGAACCTTTTCGGCAGTTTCCAGATCCAGCACGGCGCTAGTGGTCGGCAACATGACGATTTCAGCATCGTTTGCCTTGAAACCCGCCGCTTCCAAAGCGTTACGCACCGCATAGAAACCGGAGAACGAAGTGAATACGTCGATGCTGCCGTCTTCGTTGGTCACGACATCATCGGCGTCTGCTTCCATGGCAGCCTCGATCAAGGAATCCTCATCGACACCCGAGGCGAAGGAAATCTGCCCCTTGCGATCGAACAGATAGGCAACAGAGCCATCCGTGCCGAGGTTGCCGCCACACTTGGTAAAGGCATGGCGTACGGCCGCAGCGGTCCGGTTACGATTGTCAGTCATGGTTTCAACCATGATCGCCACGCCGCCAGGACCGTAACCTTCGTACCCTAATTCTTCAACATCGTCACCGTCGGCAGCGCCGGCACCCCGGGCGACTGCGCGGTCGATGGTGTCACGGGTCATGTTCGCACCGAGGGCCTTGTCCAGCGCCAGCCGCAGACGCGGGTTGGAACCTGGATCACCACCACCCTGACGGGCTGCGACGGTCAGTTCACGTATCCACTTGGTGAAAATCTTGCCTTTCTTGGCATCCTGACGCTCTTTGCGGTGCTTGATGTTCGCCCACTTAGAATGACCTGCCATATCTCGCTCCAGATTCTCTCTTCAAACACTTTTCGCCCGCACGAGTGCGGGCAAAAAGCTTTCTTCAATTCAGTAAGGTGCAAAACGAAGCGCACCACGCCGCTTGACGTGGTGCGCTTGAGCACGCGTCACTCAGCCTTTGGCTGTTCGCGCAGACGAATGTGCAGCTCGCGCAATGCCTTGGCATCAACAACGCCCGGAGCCTGGGTCATGACATCGGCCGCGCTCTGGGTTTTCGGGAATGCAATCACTTCACGAATCGACTGGGCGCCAGTCATCAGCATCACCAGACGGTCAAGACCGAACGCCAGACCGCCATGAGGCGGAGCGCCGTACTTCAGAGCGTCCAACAGGAAGCCGAACTTCTCCTGCTGCTCGTCTTCAGCGATGCCCAACAGGCGGAAAACCGCTTGCTGCATCTCTTTGCGGTGAATACGGATCGATCCGCCACCCAGTTCGGTGCCGTTCAGAACCATGTCGTACGCACGGGACAAAGCGGTGCCCGGGTTCGCCTCCAGCTCTTCAGGTGTGCACTTGGGTGCAGTGAACGGGTGGTGCAACGCGGAGAAGCTGCCGTCTTCGTTCTCTTCGAACATCGGGAAGTCGACGACCCACATTGGAGCCCACTCGCAGGTGTGCAGTTTCAGATCGTTACCGACCTTGATCCGCAGCGCGCCCAGAGCCTCGCTGACGATCTTGGCCTTGTCAGCGCCAAAGAACACGATATCGCCATCCACCGCGCCAACACGATCAAGGATCACATTGAGATTGGCTTCAGGGATGTTCTTGACGATTGGCGACTGCAGGCCATCAACGCCGTTAGCGCGCTCGTTGACCTTGATGTATGCGAGGCCTTTGGCACCATAAATGCCAACAAACTTGGTGTAGTCGTCGATCTGTTTGCGCGGCATGCTCGCCCCGCCAGGAACGCGCAGAGCGGCGATACGGCATTTCGGGTCGTTGGCCGGACCGCTGAACACCTTGAAGTCGACTTCTTTGAGCTGGTCAGCAACATCAACCAGTTCCAGCGGGTTACGCAGGTCGGGTTTGTCCGAGCCATAACGACGCATGGCTTCTGCGAAGGTCATGTGCGGGAAGTCACCGAACTCCAGGTCCAGAACTTCCTTGAATAGTTGACGAACCATCTTCTCGGTCAGACCGATGATGTCTTCTTCATTCAGGAAGCTGGTCTCGATGTCGATCTGGGTGAATTCCGGCTGACGGTCAGCACGCAGGTCTTCATCGCGGAAGCATTTGGCGATCTGGTAGTAACGATCAAAGCCGGCGACCATCAGCAGTTGTTTGAACAGCTGTGGCGATTGCGGCAAGGCAAAGAAACTGCCCGGGTGTGTGCGGCTTGGAACCAGATAGTCGCGAGCGCCTTCCGGCGTGGCGCGGGTCAGGATCGGCGTTTCAACGTCGAGGAAGCCATTGTCGTCCAGATAGCGGCGGATGCTGGTGGTGATGCGCGAGCGCAGACGCAGCTTTTCCGCCATTTCCGGACGACGCAGGTCGATGAAGCGATAACGCAGACGCGTCTCCTCGCCTACATCGGAGTATTCGTTCAGCGGGAACGGCGGGGTTTCCGACTCGTTCAGCACTTCCAGTTCGTAACCGAGAACTTCGATGGCGCCGGAAGCCATGTTCGCGTTGACGGCACCAGCCGGGCGAGTACGCACCTTGCCGGTTACCTTGACGACGTATTCACTGCGCACGCGGTCGGCGGCGGCAAAGGTGTCAGCGCGATCAGGGTCGAACACGACCTGAGCCAGACCTTCGCGATCACGGATATCGAGGAAGATAACGCCCCCGTGGTCACGTCGGCGGTGGACCCATCCGCAAAGGGTAATTTCCTGACCTTCCAGGCTCTCGTTCAATTGGCCGCAATAATGGCTGCGCATCATGATGGTCTGTTCACTTCTCGTAATTCGAAATTCGGTGGAGCTTTCGCTCTTGGCTTGCGCTCAATAGTGCAAGAGCCCAGGCATGCGTTCAAGCCATGACTCCGCTGGCCTGCGCGCTGGACGCGCAAACGTGCCTGTTTCAGCAAGGCGGAGGATTATATAGGGTTAATCGTGGCTGCGCAGCCGTGCGGTAGGCTCAGGGCCAGATAACTTTATCGCGTCACCTGCCAGGGCCGGCTGTGGTCGCCGCCCGAGGTTGAGCGAAAAGCAGGCCCGCCAGAAGGCGAGCCCACAGAAAATTGGTGATGCACGAGCCGCTTCAGGCCTGGGTAACGTCCAGGCTTTCACCTTTCAACAGGTGGGCAACACAGACGACTCTGATAAGGCCGCTGAAATTCTTGACGCCGCCGTAGCGGAGATGGACCTCCCTGTCGATGTAGGAAAGTACCGCATTTACAGAGCAGTCGTTTGAGCTCGCTATTTTGGAAAGGATGCTCCAGTAAACATTCTCCAGACGCAGACAAGTTGCCAGACCGTTAAGCCGCACTGACTTGGAGTGCGGCTGCGCCAGGGTCATATTGAAATCCTCGACAAAAGGATCGTTGCAGATTTTCGCGGGACGATTGGGGTCTCTTGCGTCGCCTTCAACCTCTTGAACCATAGTGGCTTCCTCTAAAATAGTAATTTTGGGTCCTGTAAGAAACATTTAAATATAAATAAATGCCATACCTATCAGGCCCGAATTACGATTTTATAACTAGCAGGATGAAGGCTTAATGTTTGTAGGACATGACTACAAACAACAGCGGAATAACGAACTTCCAGATATCTCTAACAAAACTTTTCGACGCACAGGTAATACATATTTATAGCGCTCTGTTCGTGACCGGCAGCAAACGTTCTCGATGGAGAAGCGACCTGACCTGGACCAGCAAAACGGGGAGTGGGGGGAGGATCTATCACGACAGCCGACGAAAAAAGGCGGGGAGCGCAAGGCACTACCCGCCTCGTCGATTACTTCGTTTCAAGCATCGAACGCAGCATCCACGCAGTTTTTTCGTGGACTTGCATTCTTTGGGTTAGCAAATCAGCAGTCGGTTCATCACTTACTTTATCCAGAAGAGGAAAAAGACTACGTGCAGTTCGGACAACAGCCTCTTGCCCATTAACAAGACTTCTGATCATATCTTCCGCCCCTGGCACACCTTCCTCTTCTTTGATCGAAGAAAGACGGGCATAGGTGGTATAAGTTCCCGGCGCCGGGAACCCAAGCGCACGAATACGCTCGGCGATGGAATCGACAGCCAGTGCCAGTTCGTTGTACTGCTCTTCAAACATCAGATGCAGCGTGCGGAACATAGGGCCACTGACATTCCAGTGGAAGTTATGAGTTTTCAGATACAGAACGTAAGTATCCGCGAGCAGATGAGAAAGACCATCGACGATTGACTTGCGATTCTCTTCGCTGATACCGATATCGATTGCCATGTTTTTCCCCTTGGTAGATGGCTTGAATCCTGCGGTGCAGCCTGCACTGTACCAAGGGAAAAGCATTGGTGCAGCCCTGCTTTTGCAAAACACCTTCACCCCGCGCTATTGCGAAGGTTATGAAGATCAGCCCCGTCGACACACCGCCCGTCGCTTTGTCTGCCGCTGAACTACCCGCACCCTGCGCAACGCAAGCTGTTGATTTGAGTAGCCCTCGGCTTTGCTGTTAAATACACGGCGTGCCGCAGCGGCCTTTTTCGCTGGCTGCGCATAGGCTGAATGATCATCCGTGCCTCACGCCTCCACTTTTCAAGAAGCGTACCGGTTGTAATCAGCTATTTCCTTTGTGATCCATCTTAATGTGAGTTATCGACATGTTGAAAATAGTCCACCTGCTGACGGGAGCCGCTGCCCTGCTGCTTTCCTTTATCCCCGCCCTGCGCGATGAAGCCTTGGCTTCATATCTGCAGCCCGAAGCGTTGTACCTGGCATTATTCGGCCTGCTTAATCTTGTACTTGCACCCGTGATCCCTTACTGGAACAGGGGACCACGTCACCAACTGCAGAATCTGGTCAGCGCGCTGCTCGTGCTGGCCGTTGCTCTTCAAATACTGACGTTGCTCGTTCCCCTGCAAACCATCGCGGGTCAGCCCGCTGTCATGATGGGTCTGATTGCCGCTGTGCTCGCAGTCGCGCTTCATCTTGCCGTGAGCTTCTATCGCTCATCACCCTCGCCGGCTGCTCAAAGCCATGACATGACGAATCGGGATACCGGCACCGTTAAGTGGTTCAACACCTCCAAAGGCTTTGGTTTCATTTCCCGCGACTCTGGCGACGATATCTTCGTGCATTTCCGCGCCATTCGTGGCGAAGGCCACCGGGTTCTGGTCGAAGGCCAGCGTGTGGAGTTTTCCGTCATGAACCGCGACAAGGGCTTGCAGGCCGAAGATGTGATTGCGGCATTGCCTCGACGCTGATCATTACTCCTGCATGAACCGCACGTAAAAAAGCGCCCCCTCTATAAATAGAAGGGGCGCTTTTTTTAGGCCGTAGTTTTGTGCATTCGACTTAGTAATGTGGCGGCGGCGCGTCCTCGCCGAAAATCTCGAACTGGTTGCTCTGCTCTTCCTGACGCTTGAGCATTGCCGCCATTTGCTGCTGGAGACGATCCAGAGCGCGCTGCTGGGTGATCAGCACATCGTTCAACGCCTGGATCGTGTCATCCTGGAAAGCCAGTCGACTCTCCAGCTCGGTCACCCGATCTTCAAGATTCATGATGGTTGCTCCGCCAATTGCAAATCTTCAACTGACGCACCTTGCAGCGTCCGCAGGATCGTCGCGAATTGCTCCGCTGTATAAGCTTGCGCCGCATGTTTGCCCCAAACCGGCGATGGCCAGGCGATGTCGTCCCGCTTGCGCACGATGACATGCATGTGAAGCTGGCTTACAACGTTGCCCAGCGCAGCCACGTTCAACTTGTCGGCAGCGAACAGTTTGCCGATAACTTGCGACAACGCCGTCGTTTCACGCCACAACTGCAACTGGTCCTGTGCATCCAACTGGAATATTTCACAGATATCTGCCCGGCGAGGCACAAGGATAAACCAAGGGTAATTGGAATCGTTGGACAAGAGCAGACGACACAGCGGGAAATCGCCGACCAGCAAAGTATCTTGTTGCAAGCGTGAATCCAAAACGAACACGGTATAACTCCTGACCTACAGGTTAATATTTAGCGCGAACTCAGGTAAATGAGCGACACACAATACCCAGCAGGATACTCGGGAATATCCAGGACTTCACTGTCCCGTGGCAGTAAATCCATTTTTGGTGCACTCAGCAAAGGCGTTCAGCCTGGCGAAACTCCATCCATTTCAGGCCCCGCACCACCAGCGCACATAAAAATTCGGAAACGCCCTCTTATCAGTCAGGCTGCGTCTGGCTCACGAATGAGACGAGTGTTACGAATCTCCACCGCGTGATGATTTGAATGGGGCGTTTTTCCGCGCGACCTGCCGCGATGTAATACAAATGAAGCATGAGCGCGATACAGCTGATTATCAGCGAACGGCCAGGTACCAGGTTGAGGCACGCCGACCAGAAAACGCACCAAAACGACCCACTCTACGGAACGGAAAAACAGATTTATCCGGGAATTACCCACTAGGCGAGCGCTGGGGTAACGCATGGGTGGTAAAAAAGCTTTACGAGCCCCGAAAACGTCACGAACGCACAAAACAACAGAAGATAGTTTTACTATTAAAAACAATACCTTGCGGACCTGTAATCAAGTGAATGCTAGGATTTTCACATTTTTTTCTCATCAGCTGGAATTTTGTGCACGGTTGTTGCTATAACCCCTATCAAGGCCACCGAGCCGCTGGCGGAAAACAGCGCCTCGGGGTCAAAGGAAGCGACAAGCGATGCGTCAAGGAAGAATGTGAGTGAAGGGGGCATAAACTTTTTAGATCTATGGCCCTGCCATTCGGAGTGCTAAAAAGTTGTTTGGGCCAATAAAATGGCCCCTGTTTTGCGACATGGATAGTGTGCATCTGCGACATCGCCGTAAAGATTTTGCAAGGACAGCTGAGTAACTATCGCCACCATTGTCAGCGTGATATAAGTTTCGCCGACACAAAAAAAGAAAGAGCCGTCCAGATAAAAAAACAGGTGGGCGGCAGTACTCTTCTCTTAAAAACCAAAGGAGCAAGTCACGATGAGAGTGATGAAGTGGAGCGCAATTGCACTGGCAGTTACTGCAGCCAGCACCCAACTGGCAACGGCAGCAGCGTTCGTCAGCGACCAGTCTGAAGCCAAGGGTTTCATCGAAGGCAGCACACTGGACGTGAAAGCTCGCAACTACTATTTCAACCGCGACAAGAAAGACGGCGCTGTTGACGACAAAGACTGGACTCAAGGTTTCTGGGGCAATTTCAGCACCGGTTACACCCAGGGCACCATCGGTGTCGGCGTTGAAGCCTTCGGCTACTTCGGCCTGAAACTTGACGGTCAGGACAAGTACTCCGGTTCGGGCAACCTGGTAACCAACAGCCAGGGCCAGAACGAAGACAGCTTCGGCAAAGCCGGTGGCGCTGTTAAATTCCGCGTCTCGAAGACCGAATTGAAAATCGGTGACATGCAGCCTACCAGCCCGGTATTCGCCGTGGGCGGTTCCCGTCTGTTGCCACAAACCGCGACCGGTATCAGCCTGCAGAGCAGTGAGATCGCAGGTCTGGATCTCGAAGGTGGCCACTTCACTTCGGGCACCAGCCAGGATGACACCAGCCACAGCGGCAACATCTGGGCGACCTATGCGGGTCAATCGGCAAAATCTGCTGATTTCATCGGCGGCAAATACGCCATCACTGACAGCCTGGGCGTTGCGTTCTACGGCGCGAAGCTGGAAGACATCTGGGATCAGTACTACGCCAACCTGAACTACGCACTGCCGCTGACTGATTCCCAGTCCCTGGCATTCGATGCCAACCTTTACCGCACTGTTGATGAAGGCAGCGCTAAAGCAGGCGACATCAGCAACACCGCGTTCTCCGGTTCGGTTGCCTACTCGTTCGCAGCTGCACACACCCTGACCCTGGCATTCCAGAAGGTTAACGGTGACACGCCTTTCGACTACATCGGTATCGGCGACAACAACAAGGGTGGCGACTCGATCTTCCTGAACAACTCAATCCAGTACTCTGACTTCAACGGTCCTGGTGAGAAGTCCTGGCAAGCTCGCTACGACCTGAACATGGCTCCGTACGGCGTGCCTGGCCTGAGCTTCATGACCCGCTACATCAAAGGTTATGACATCGACGGCACCAACACACCGACCAACAGCTCTTACGCTGGTCTGTACGGTGAAGATGGCAAGCACCACGAAACCAACCTTGAAGCCAAATACGTGCTGCAGACCGGCCCAGCCAAAGATCTGTCGTTCCGTATCCGTCAAGCCTGGCACCGCGCCAATGCTGACCAGGGCGAAGGTGATATCAACGAGTTCCGCCTGATTGTCGACTACCCGATCTCGGTCTTGTAATCGCAATTTCGCTACTTGTTATAGAAAAAGCCCGGCTCTTGCCGGGCTTTTTCATACGTCAGGAAAAGTATTTTTGCAGCCCTCCCGTGTCGGTCTTGGCCTGTACGGGGATAGATGCTGCCCGTACAATGCCCAGTCATTTCCAGTCTCAGCAACCGACAACGGCCTACCATGCGCACCAGTCAATATTTGCTCGCCACACAGAAAGAAACCCCTTCCGATGCGGTCGTGGTCAGCCACCAGCTAATGCTGCGTGCCGGCATGATTCGCAAACTTGCTTCCGGCCTCTACACCTGGCTGCCCATGGGCCTGCGAGTTTTGCGCAAGGTCGAAGTGATCGTTCGCGAAGAAATGGAAGCTGCTGGCGCTCTCGAAGTGTTGATGCCTGGCATTCAGCCTGCGGAGCTCTGGCAGGAATCCGGCCGCTGGGAACAGTATGGTCCTGAGCTGATGCGCCTGACCGATCGGCACAATCGTGAGTTCTGCCTGGGCCCGACCCATGAAGAAGTCATCACCGATCTGGCCCGCAATGAGCTTAATAGCTATAAACAGCTGCCGATCAATCTGTACCAGATCCAGACTAAATTCCGCGACGAGATCCGCCCACGCTTTGGCCTGATGCGTGGCCGTGAATTCGTGATGAAGGATGCGTACTCCTTCCACGCCGATCATGCGTCGCTGCAGGAAACCTACGACCGCATGCACCTGGCGTACTGCAATGTATTTACCCGCCTGGGCCTGAAATTCCGTCCGGTTGAGGCTGATAACGGCTCCATCGGTGGTGCGGGCTCCCATGAGTTCCACGTACTGGCCGACTCGGGTGAAGACGATATCGTGTTCAGCGACGGTTCCGATTACGCCGCCAACATCGAAAAAGCCGAAGCCATACCTCGCGAGACCTCTCGCGGGGCGCCGACCGAAGAACTTCGCCTGGTGGATACACCGAATGCCAAGACCATTGCGCAGTTGGTCGAAGGCTTCAATCTGCCCATCGAGAAGACCATCAAGACCCTGGTGGTTCACGCCGCAGAAGAAGGCAAGTTGATCGCGTTGATTATCCGTGGCGACCACGAGCTCAACGAAATCAAGGCTGCAAAACTCGAGCAGGTTGCCAGCCCGCTGGTCATGGCCTCCGAAGCCGAACTGCGCGATGCAATCGGCGCTGGCGCAGGTTCCCTGGGCCCGCTCAATTTGCCGCTGCCATGCATCATCGACCGCTCTGTTGAGCTGATGAGCGACTTCGGCATCGGTGCAAACATCGACGACAAGCATTACTTCGGCGTCAACTGGGAGCGGGACCTGCCGGTACCTACCGTTGCCGACCTGCGCAATGTGGTTGCGGGCGATCCTAGCCCGGATGGCAAAGGCACCCTGGAAATCAAGCGCGGCATCGAAGTGGGCCACATCTTCCAGCTGGGCACCAAGTACAGCGAAGCGATGAAATGTCAGGTGCTTGGCGAAAACGGCAAACCGGTGAACCTGTCCATGGGTTGCTACGGCATCGGGGTATCCCGAGTGGTTGCTGCTGCGATCGAACAGAACAACGATGCCAACGGCATCATCTGGAACGACACCCTTGCACCCTTCCAGATCGCTCTGGTTCCGTTGCGCTATGAGACCGACGCCGTCCGCGAGGCAACCGACAAGCTTTACGCCGAACTGACTGCCGCAGGTTTCGAAGTGCTGCTGGATGATCGCGACAAGAAAACCAGTCCGGGCAACAAGTTTGCCGACATGGAGCTGATCGGTATTCCACATCGCATCGTTGTCAGTGATCGCGGTCTGGCCGAAGGCAATCTGGAATACAAGAGCCGCACCGAGCCACAAGCTCAAGCCCTACCGGTTGCCGACGTACTGTCCTTTATTCAGGGCCGTATTCGCCGCTGAGTCTTGATAGCGCCCATCGAAAGGTGGGCGCTATTGCACCACCATGACGCGCAAGCTACGCCACGCGCCTTCATCCGCAAGAGATCTCATGTTCAACGCAAATTCCCTACGCCTAGGCTGCGCACTCTTGTGCATCACCCTGGTCAGCGGTTGTGCCAATCAGTTGTCACAACGCAGTGAGCACGAAGAGCGTATCGAGCGTAAGTTGCTCGAGCACAGCGTACAGATCGATATCGGCGAGCCGAAGACACTTGAGCTCCCGCAGCGACGCGTGCGTATTCACGAACACAAGTCATTCGAAGTGACGGAGTTTGAAGTCACTCGTCATTACGACCGCTACACCCCCTACCAGCCCTGGCGAGAAATCTACGAGATTCCCCTGGGAGCGGTCGCCGTTGTGGCAGGCGTTGGCGCCAACGTGGTCAACGTGTTCGCACTCGGCCGTTTGCCCGACAGCGTGACCAAAGACTGGATCAGCTACGGTTTCGCAGGCCTTAACCCCTTCATGAACGCTCCTTCCCATGGGCGCTCGCAACAGAATCTGGCCTCAATCGACGAGGTGCAGCGGGACAAGAAAATCGAAAACTCGACCCTGCCCTGGAATGAACGCCCGGTGATGGTCAAGGCCGGGACTCAGACTCACTATCTGACCACCGACCGAAATGGTGTCTTGCGCCTGAGCCTGCTGGACAGCCCGTTCGCCGAGCAGGACCTGAGCCATGTCACACGGCTTTATATAAGTGTGGAAGATGATCAGGACAATGCCCACGCCAACGTCGATCTGCCGATCAGCCGGTCGCTGCGCGGTAAGCTGCTGGAAGCTCACGGCCTGATTTACGACGACCTCGAAGACGACGAAGTCAGCCAGTGGGTCTACCGGGTCAAACGCCTCTCGGACCTGGGCCTGGAAGAAGAAGCCAGCGACCTGGAACAGAGCCTGATCGAAATGACTCGCGACGACCCGCAGTTGCAGCGCGAGTTTCTCAAGTCGTTGGCCAAGGATGCGGGTCGCTTGGTGGCTGATCCTGGTGTGAAGAAGTGAGCCAACTCCCAGAATGATTTACCCGTGGGAGCGAGCTTGCTCGCGAAGGGGACTGAGCATCCAGAAAATCTCGCTCAGCCTGAACACCGCCTTCGCGAGCAAGCTCGCTCCCACAGATCCCATCTGACAGCTAAGTATCATTCATCAAGACGAAAACAGCTCCAGCTGCTCATGCGCCCCACGCAAATCCTGCAGACGCACACCAATCCCCAACAGCCGCACCGGCTTACCACCCCGGGCAAATGCCTGGGTCAGCAGTTGCTCGAAACTTTCCAGATCACGGCCCGCACCCGATTGCTCAAGGGTCGTCTGGGTAAAATCGTGGAACTTCACTTTGACGAATGGCTTGCCCGGTCGATATTGCCCGTCCATCCGCGCCACCCGACCACTGAGTGTTTCCAGCAACTCAGGGAGCTTTTCAAGACAGCTCGCCAAATCCGGCAAGTCAGTATCGTAGGTATTTTCCACGCTCACCGACTGCCGCCGACTGTCATTCTGCACAGGGCGATCATCAATGCCCCGGGCCAGACCCCACAGGCGCTCTCCGAACGAGCCGAACTCTCGCACCAGCGCGAGCTTCTTCCAGCCCAGTAAATCCGTGCAACTGACGATGCCCAGCTTGCCCAATTTGTATGCGGTGACTTTGCCGACGCCATGCAGCTTGCTCACCGGTAACTGCGCAACGAAGTCCTCGACCTGATTCGGAGTAATGACGAACAGCCCGTTAGGTTTTTTCCAGTCGCTGGCGATTTTTGCCAGGAATTTATTGGGGGCCACGCCCGCCGAAACGGTGATATGCAATTGATTGGACACACGACGGCGGATGTCCTGAGCGATACGTGTGGCGCTGCCATCGAAGTGGCTGGCCTCAGAGACATCGAGAAACGCTTCATCCAGGGATAAAGGCTCGATCAGATCCGTGTAATCGCGAAAGATGGTCTGAATCTCTCGGGATGCTTCTTTATAGGCATCCATGCGCGGCTTGACGATGGCGAGATCCGGGCAGAGCTTCAATGCATGGCGGGAGGACATCGCCGAACGCACACCATAAGCCCGGGCCTCATAGTTGCAGGTCGCGATCACACCGCGACGATCTGCTGAGCCACCGACGGCCAGCGGCTTGCCGGCCAATCGCGGGTCATCGCGCATTTCGATGGCTGCATAGAAGCAGTCACAGTCGACATGGATGATTTTGCGCTGCGTCATGAAGGGCGTTTTGCGAGAGGAGTGGTCGGCCAGTATCTCATTCGCGCCAGGAAGTGGCATCTCATGATGTGAGAAAGCGTCATGGAGCAAATAGGAATTTGCTCTCAGTAAATACTGAAATATCGCCGCATAGCCCCGCCCCGTATGGGCCAAACGACTGTTTGCCGCACATTTGGAGAGCTAAGCACTTGAAGGAAAAGCGTTTTTTCTGAATTAGCAATTGACAGGCCAGCAATGCTCTGTAGAATGCCGACACACAGACGCGGGATGGAGCAGTCTGGTAGCTCGTCGGGCTCATAACCCGAAGGTCGTCGGTTCAAATCCGGCTCCCGCAACCAAACATCAAAAAAGGCTACTCGAAAGAGTGGCCTTTTTTGTGCGTGTGGGTTTTGCACCTTTATATGGGAACGTGATTGCCCGCGATGACGTCCGCATAGGCGACAAATATGCAGGCTTTAAAATCCCATCGCGGGCAAGCGCGCTCGTACAGAGTCCGAGTGCAGCCAACGGAATCGAGCAGGTCGGAAAAATCTCAACGAAGCCCACCACTTAGATCTCCAACCCATCAATCACCGCTTATTTTCCTGCTTTCTGGATTAAAGGTTGACACCTCGGCGTTGCGCTGTAGAATGCCGCCACACAGACGCGGGATGGAGCAGTCTGGTAGCTCGTCGGGCTCATAACCCGAAGGTCGTCGGTTCAAATCCGGCTCCCGCAACCAAACATCAAAGAAGGCTACTCGAAAGAGTGGCCTTTTTTGTGCCTGCAAGAAAATCCCTTTTCACGCCGTCAACCCATTGTCCATCAACGCAATTTTCGTAGAGGCTGCCGTTCAATCGTCACGCCTTGTAACGTAATATTACAAAGCCCGACAGTTTTGTTACAGCCTGCCGATAGTAAGGGATAGCTGAACTGCTCCTGAACGGTTACACAAACGCATCTGCTCCATTCGCTCGTTAGACGTTGACGCGCTAACATCTCGAAATATTTTCTGCGTAGGGATTGGTAACTTGGCTGTATACCTCCATTCTGTCCCGCACGATCCAAGGAGTGATTGATGCGCGACAACCCGTCAGACACCAATGAAGCAGTTACGGCAACTCAACCCATCCAACCTGCCCGCCTCCAGTGGCTCGAGCTGTTGAGCAAATATCGCCAACCCATCGGGCTGGGCGTGACGTTGCTGCTATTTGCGATCGCGCTGATTGCCTGCCGACACATGCTGAGCGAGCTTGATCTGTATGCATTGCATGACTCGCTGCTAAGTGTGCCCCTACCTTCTTTGGCAGGTGCGCTGCTGGCCACGGCGATAGGCTTCGTGATTCTGCTGGGCTATGAGTGGTCAGCCAGCCGTTACGCCAATGTGAATCTGCCAAACAAGACGCTGGCAATGGGCGGTTTTACCGCGTTCGCTATCGGTAACGCGGTCGGGCTGTCGATGTTGTCCGGCGGCTCGGTGCGCTATCGGCTGTATTCGCGAAAGGGCGTCGGCGCAGTAGAAGTCGCACGCATGACGCTGTTCGCCAGCCTTTCATTAGGCTGCGCGCTGCCACCACTGGCGGCACTGGCCACGTTGAGCAATCTGTCAGGCGCCTCGCTGGCGCTACACCTGCCTATAAAGATGCTGGCGATTATCGCCATCGCCGTTCTACTATTAACTGGCCTGCTGGCGGTCGCTATTTATCGTCGTCGGCTACCGGAACAGACCATCCCGCATACGCTGCTGGTTCGCGCCGGACGACGCACCTTGCGTCTTCCTGGCTTGCGCCTGACCCTCATGCAACTGGTGATCACGGCACTCGATGTCGCAGCGGCCGCCACCGTACTTTATCTGCTGCTGCCCCAGTCGCCGCCTTTTGGCGCATTCCTGCTGGTCTACCTGCTTGCGCTGGCAGCTGGCGTACTTAGCCATGTGCCCGGCGGCGTCGGAGTTTTCGAGGCGATTCTGCTTGCTGCATTCGCCAACGAACTGGGTGCCGCGCCGCTGGCTGCGGCGCTGTTGCTGTATCGCCTTATCTACGTCGTACTGCCGCTATTGCTGGCGTGTCTGACGCTGTTGTTTACCGAAGGCCAGCGCTTGTTGCCCACCAAGCAGGCGATGCGCGTGGCTTCGGGTCTGGCGGCGCCGATCCTGGCGTTGCTGGTGTTTCTCTCGGGCGTAGTCCTGCTGTTTTCCGGCGCAACCCCTGAAATAGATACGCGCATTGAAGACCTTGGCTTCCTGATACCACACCGTCTGATCGATCTTTCGCACTTTGGCGCCAGCCTTATCGGCGTGCTGTGCCTGTTGCTGGCTCAGGGGCTGCGCCGCCGCCTGTCTGCTGCCTGGATGCTGACGGTGATTCTGCTGCTCGCGGGTGCGGCGCTGTCGATGCTTAAAGGCTTCGACTATGAAGAAGCCACGCTGCTAATCCTGACGGCGGGACTGCTGGCGCTTTTCCGTCGCTCGTTCTACCGCCCCAGCCGCTTGCTGGAATTGCCCTTCTCCCCCCTCTACTTGGTGGCCAGCCTCTGCGTGCTCGGTGCTTCGTTCTGGCTGCTGTTGTTCGCCTATCAAGACGTGCCCTACAGCCATCAGCTCTGGTGGCAGTTCACGCTGGATGCCGATGCCCCGCGTGGGTTGCGCTCTGCACTGGGCAGTGCCGTGCTGCTGGTGATCGTTTCGCTGACCTGGTTGTTGCGCACTGCCCGACCGGTCATCAAGCTGCCGGATGCCGCTGAATTGGCAAAGGCTGCCGAAATCGTCAATGCCTCGTCCCAGCCGGACGGCGGCCTGGTGCTCACCGGTGACAAAGCGGTGCTGCTGCACCCGAGCGGCAATGCGTTTCTGATGTACGCCCATCGCGGACGCAGTCTCGTGGCGCTCTACGACCCTATCGGCCCGACGCAACAACGCGCCGAACTGATCTGGCAATTTCGTGACCTGTGCGACGTGCACCACGCCCGCCCCGTGTTCTATCAGGTGCGTGCGGAAAATCTGCCGTTCTACATGGACATCGGCCTGACCGCGATCAAGCTCGGTGAAGAAGCCCGGGTGGATCTGCGGCGTTTCGACATCGAAGCCAAAGGCAAGGAGATGAAGGATCTGCGCTACACCTGGAATCGGGGTGGACGCGACGGTCTTTCGCTGGAGATCTATGAGGTAGGTCAGGCACCGCTGGATGAGCTGAAAGTTATCTCGGACGCTTGGCTTACCGGCAAGAACGTACGCGAGAAGGGCTTTTCCCTGGGCCGTTTCAGCCCCGAATACCTCAAGCACTTCCGCATCGCGATCATCCACTTCGAAGGCAAGCCGGTGGCCTTTGCCAACTTACTGGAGACATCGCGTCATGATCTCGCCAGCCTGGACCTGATGCGTGCTCACCCCGACGCACCCAAACTGACCATGGAATTCATGATGGTCGGGCTGATTCTGTATTACAAACAGCACGGCTACGAGCGCTTCAGCCTTGGCATGGTGCCGTTGTCTGGCTTGCAACCGCGTCGGGGCGCCCCTCTGACCCAGCGTCTGGGTTCGATGGTCTTCCGTCGTGGCGAGCAGCTCTACAACTTCCAGGGCCTGCGACGCTTTAAAGATAAATTCCAGCCTGACTGGGAACCTCGTTATATGGCCGTGCCTGCCGGACTCGATCCGCTTGTGGCACTGGCTGACACCGCCGCCCTGATTGCAGGCGGCCTGACTGGATTGGTGAAACGCTGATGATTCATCGCTACAGGCGCATTTTGCTCGCAGCACTGTTTATTGTTTTGGCTTTGGCTCTAGGGGTATGGCTATGGAGCCGCCCCGCTCCACCGGCTACCCTTGAGCGCTCGTCACTGGACGATGGCTCGGCGCTGATCAGCGTGACACCGGGCAGCAGGACCAAAGTGCAGGTCGCCCTCGCAGTGACCGCAGAGGACCTCCTGTCCGACAAACAACTGCTGGCGCTGAGCCAGGACGCTTCGGCGCGGATCATTCAAGTGGTACTGCCCAAGGATAATTGCGTTCTGCAGCAGGCAACCTTCAAGAATGCCCTGAGCAAAATGGACGGTGCTCCTACAGTCGTAGCCGGTATCGGCCCTGGTGCAACCCTGGCCTGGCGCTGGCTTGCCGGGCAGGAGAACGACAAGGCCGAAGCCGTTTCAGTCGGTTTCTACATGGAACAGCCTTCACAACCGGTCAAGGCGCTCGATCCGGACGAAACGCCGCCGGTGATCTGCGATGTGGCGCTGCCGCAAAGCGCTCCGCACGGGCACTGGACGGTGGCGTGGAACGATTTCCCTGACGATGAGCCCGCCACTTTTGTGCGCAACCAGGCCAACGCCGAGACCAGCATCAGCGATTACGACATCAAACTGCCGCAAGTCCTCAACAGTGAGTTGCGCAAAAAGCTGGTGGGCGATGACGACAAAGGTGGCGGCCTTGGCATTCCTGTCGTGGAAGTACCTTCTGCGCAACCTTCGGATACCGTGACGTTGTTTCTGTCCGGTGACGGCGGCTGGCGCGATCTCGACAAGGTGGTCGCCGGAGACATGGCTGGCATGGGCTATCCGGTGGTCGGCATCGACGTTTTGCGCTACTACTGGGAACACAAATCCCCTGAGCAGACCGCGACCGATCTGACTGAGCTGATGCAGCACTACCGGCAGAAATGGGGCACCAAGCGCTTCATCCTCGCTGGCTACTCGTTTGGTGCGGATGTTTTACCGGCTATCTATAACCGCCTCGCTCCCGAAGAGCAGGACAAGGTCGACGGCATGATCCTGCTGGCCTTTGCCCGCACCGGTAGCTTCGAGATCCGAGTCGATGGCTGGCTGGGTGCGGCAGGCAAAGACCTGCAAACCGGCCCGGAAATGGCCAAATTGCCTGCCGCGAAGGTGCTGTGTGTCTACGGCGTTGAAGAGATCAAAGAAAGTGGCTGCACCGACACCACCGCAGTCGGCGAGAAACTGCAGCTGCCCGGTGGTCACCACTTCGACGAAAACTACCCGGCGCTGGCCAAGCGCTTGATTGCGTTCATTGACAAGCGCAAGGCTGCGGCGCAGTAAGCGACTGTAGTCAGGCGCAAAAAAATCCCCGCGAGCTATGAGGCTGCGGGGATTTTTTTGGCTACGCGTCGTACCTGTAGGAGTCGTCGGAGGTTACGACGGCGACGAATGCGGTATGCCTGACACACCGCAGTTCGCAGCCTTCGGCAGCTCCTACAGGATCACGCGCCGGGCCTACATCTCCACCTGCGTCCCCAACTCAATCACCCGGTTAAACGGCAGCTTGAAAAACCGCAGATTGCCGTTGGCATTCCTCAACATGAAGGCGAACAACGCTTCACGCCAACGCGCCATGCCGACCATCTTCGACGGGATGACCGTTTCGCGACTCAGGAAATACGTCGTGCGCATCGGGTTGAAATCCAACTCCTTGAGGTGACACAGGGCCAGCGCCGCTGGCACGTCCGGCTCATCGATGAAACCGAAGTGCAGGATCACCCTGTAGAAGCCTTCACCGTACACCTCCACTTCAAAGCGCTGCTGCGCTGGGACCCGCGGTGTGTCTTCGTAGACGACCGTGAGCAATACCACCTGTTCGTGCAGCACCTGGTTGTGCAGCATGTTGTGCAGCAACGCGTGGGGTACCGCATCAGACCGGGCGGTCAAGAATACTGCCGTGCCCTGAACCCGATGCGGCGGCTGAACACTGATGCTGCTGATAAAGATCGGCAACGGCAGCCCGCCTTCATCGATCCGCTCCACCAACAGCTGCTTGCCGCGCTTCCAGGTCGTCATCAGGATGAACAGCACCACGCCTGCGATTACTGGAAATGCACCCCCCTGCACAACCTTCGGAACGTTGGCGGCAAAGAACAGGCTGTCGACGAACAACAGACACAGCAGCAGCGGCACTGCCAGAAATGCCGGCCATTTCCACAGCAGCAGCATCACCGACGACACCAGAATCGTGGTGCAGAACATGGTCCCGGTGACCGCGACGCCATAAGCCGAGGCCAGCGCGCCAGAGGACTCGAACCCCAGCACCAGCAGAATCACACCGACCATCAGCGACCAGTTCACGGCGCCGATGTAGATCTGGCCCTGCGCATCGCTGGACGTGTGCTGAATGTGCATGCGCGGGATGTAACCGAGCTGAATCGCCTGCAGGGTCATGGAGAACGCGCCCGAGATGACAGCTTGCGAGGCAATCACCGTGGCCAGCGTCGACAAACCAACCAACGGCAGGAGCGCCCAGCTCGGTGCCAGCAAGTAGAACGGGTTGCGCGCGGCCTCGGGGTTTTCCAGCACCAGAGCGCCCTGGCCAAAGTAGTTGAGCACCAGCGCCGGCAATACCAGCCCGAACCAAGCGCGAGCGATGGGCTTTCTGCCAAAGTGCCCCATATCAGCGTACAGCGCCTCGGCGCCGGTCAAGGCCAGCACCACTGCGCCCAGAATCGCGACACCGATCCCTGGATGCACGATGAAGAAGCGCACCGCCCACAGCGGATTCATCGCGTGAAGCACTTCAGGCTGGCGAAGGATTCCATGAATACCCAGCAGGCCAAGCACCACAAACCAGGTCACCATGACCGGGCCGAAGAGCACACCAATACGCGCCGTACCGTGACGCTGAATCAGAAACAGCGCCACCAGCACTACCAACGCCATGGGCACGACCCAGTGCTCGATACCATCAAAGGCCAATTCAAGGCCCTCCATGGCCGAGAGCACCGAAATCGCCGGAGTGATCATGCTGTCGCCATAGAACAACGCCGCCCCGAACAGACCGAACACCACCATGGTCATTTGCAGTTTCGGGTGTTTGGCCGATGCTCGCCGGGCCAGTGCCGTGAGGGCCATGATGCCGCCCTCGCCCTGGTTGTCGGCACGCAGAATGAACACCATGTACTTGAACGAGACCACCCAGATCAACGACCAGAAAATCAGCGACAGGATGCCGAGCACGGCGTCGTGAGTGACGTCCACGCCATAACCGCCCTGAAACACTTCTTTAAGGGTGTAAAGCGGGCTGGTACCGATATCGCCATACACCACGCCCACTGCCGCCATCAGCAGTGCGAGCGGTTTAGCCGCCTGATGCCCGGTATCAGCCTGACTGCTTGCTTGACTCATCTACAACTCCTGAAACCTGGGCGTGCGCTGCAAAACATGCTGATGCTTTGAGTCGCCAATATGTAATGCGTGCCCCTGAGCGGGGTGATAACGGACATATTCTGTAACGGCGCGAAGCATAGCGCAGCACTCGTCGTAATTCTCTGTATAACGCTGGTCAATCGCCGGGCTGATCGCTAGAATTGCGCACTTTTTGATCAGAGGCGCAGGAAAGCGCCCGACAGGTGCCACGGCCGATTGCCGATGCATCTAATCACGCCGAGGTTAGCCAATGTCCACCGTCACCACGCCATCCGCCCCAAAGGTAGGATTCGTCAGTCTGGGTTGCCCAAAAGCCTTGGTTGACTCCGAGCGCATCCTCACCCAACTGCGCATGGAAGGCTATGAAGTCGTCGCGACCTATCAGGACGCAGACGTCGTCGTGGTCAATACCTGCGGTTTCATTGATGCCGCCAAGGCCGAATCCCTGGAAGTGATCGGCGACGCGATCAAAGAAAACGGCAAGGTGATCGTCACCGGCTGCATGGGCGTTGATGAAAGCGTCATTCGTGAAGTTCACCCGAGCGTGCTGTCCGTCACCGGCCCGCAGCAGTATGAACAGGTGGTCAACGCCGTTCACGATGCCGCGCCACCCAATCTGGATCACAACCCGCTGATTGATCTGGTGCCGCCACAAGGCGTCAAGCTGACTCCGCGTCATTACGCGTACCTGAAAATTTCCGAAGGCTGCAATCACAGCTGCAGTTTCTGCATCATCCCGTCCATGCGCGGCAAGCTGGTCAGCCGCCCGGTAGGTGATGTACTCGACGAGGCCCAGCGCCTGGTCAAGTCCGGCGTTAAAGAACTGCTGGTGATCTCACAGGACACCAGCGCTTACGGCGTCGACGTCAAGTACCGCACCGGTTTCTGGAACGGTGCGCCGGTCAAGACCCGTATGACCGAGCTGTGCCAGGCCCTCAGCTCTCTGGGTGTCTGGGTGCGTCTGCACTACGTTTATCCTTATCCGCACGTCGACGAGCTGATTCCGTTGATGGCTGCCGGGAAAATCCTGCCGTATCTGGATATCCCGTTCCAGCACGCCAGCCCGAAGATTCTAAAGCTGATGAAGCGCCCGGCGTTCGAAGACAAGACGCTGGCTCGCATCAAGAACTGGCGCGAGCAATGCCCGGACCTGATCATCCGCTCGACCTTCATTGTTGGCTTCCCTGGCGAAACCGAAGAAGACTTTCAGTACCTGCTGGAATGGCTGACCGAAGCACAGCTGGACCGGGTCGGCTGCTTCCAGTACTCGCCCGTCGAAGGCGCGCCTGCCAACCTGCTGGACGCGGCTATTGTTCCTGACGACATCAAGCAGGACCGCTGGGATCGCTTTATGGCCCACCAGCAAGCCATCAGCGCGGCGCGTCTGCAAATGCGCATTGGCCGGGAGATCGAAGTACTGATCGATGAAGTCGACGAACAGGGCGCTGTCGGCCGCTGCTTCTTCGATGCGCCGGAAATCGACGGTAACGTGTTCATCGGCCTGGAAGAAAACAGCGCCATCAAACCAGGCGACAAGATCATGTGCCGGGTGACCGACGCGGATGAATACGACCTGTGGGCGGAAATCATCTGATCGCTTGAGATCGGCGCCTTATAAATAGCCCTGCCCTTCAAACGGCGGGGCTTTTTATGAGTCGAACGCAGTGCCGACAATCCTTTGCACAGCGGCCAGACGGAGCCAAGCCTCATGCAGGCGATATCCACACCTTATAAGGACGAATACCCCCAGTTGACTCAGGTGTGGGAAAACTCGGTCCGCGCCACCCATGACTTCCTTCCCGACTCGTACATCAAGAGGCTCAAGAGCCTGCTGCTGTCGAGATACCTGGGCACGGTTACGCTGTTCTGCACCCGCGATGAACAGCTGAACATCACCGGCTTTGCAGGGGTCACGCTGGGCAAGCTGGAGATGCTGTTTGTCGATCCGGCCTGGCGAGGCCAGGGTTTGGGCAAAACCTTACTCGCCCATAGTGTGAATAACTTCGGCATCAGAGAACTGGACGTCAACGAGCAAAACACGCAGGCGCTGGGTTTCTACCTCAAACAGGGTTTCGAAGTAAAAAGCCGCTCGGACGTTGACGGGCTGGGGCAGCCGTACCCGATGTTGAGGATGCGGTTAAAACGACGCGGACATCTGTAGGAGCGCGCTTGCCCGCGATAGCGTTGGGTCAGTCGACACACGTATTGACTGCCTCACCGCTATCGCGGGCAAGCGCGCTCCTACAGGTAATCACCGGTCCCACTCCAAAAGGTGACGGCACTGATTACCATCCATTTGCAATGTTGCCGCGATTAACCGGGCGGGCACGGGTACAATGTCGGCCTTTCTCTCAAGTAACGGCTGTTTGTCATGTCAGAACCCATCCGCCTCTCCAAACGCCTTATCGAGCTGACCGGGTGCTCCCGTCGCGAGGCCGAGCTGTTCATCGAAGGCGGCTGGGTCACGGTAGACGGCCAGGTGATCGACGAGCCGCAGTTCAAGGTCGACACGCAGACCGTCGTCCTCGATCCCCAGGCCAAGGCTGATACGCCGGAGCCCGTGACGATCATCTTTCACAAACCTGCGGACCTCAGCGAAGCCGATGCTCTGGCTTTGATTACGCCTGCGACCCTCTCCGAGGAGCACAGCTTCGGTAAGCGCCCGCTCAAAGGGCACTTCCTGCGCCTTGAGCCGATCTCGACCCTGCAGGCCAATGCCAGCGGGCTGATGGTATTCAGCCAGGACTGGAAGATCCTTCGCAAGTTGACTGACGATCGCAGCAAGATCGAACAGGAATACGTAGTGGAGATTTCCGGAGACATGGTCGCCCATGGCCTCAATCGCCTGAACCACGGCCTGACCTACAAGGGCAAGGAACTTCCCGCCGTCAAAGCCAGCTGGCAGAACGAAAACCGCCTGCGCTTTGCCATGAAAAACCCGCAGCCCGGCATCATCGCCCAGCTCTGCGAAGCCGTCGGCCTGAAGATCGTGGCTGTGCGCCGCATCCGCATTGGCGGGGTTTCCATGGGCAAGATGCCGGAAGGCCAATGGCGCTACATGACTTCCAAAGAGAAGTTCTAATTCAGTTCAGAGCCGCCCGAAATTCGGTCGGCATGACCTCCGCCTTACCAGGATTTATGCATCATGATGAACAACGACGTACTGCGCAGCGTGCGCTACATGCTCGATATCAGCGACGGCAAGATTGTCGACATCACCAAACTCGGTGGTCTTGAAATCACCAAAGCCGACGTGATTGCTTTCACCAAGAAAGAAGACGAAGAAGGCTACCTGAACTGCAGCGATGAAATCATGGCGCATTTCCTCGACGGCCTGGTGATCTTCAAGCGTGGCAAGGACGACACCCGTGCCCCGCAGCCGGTTGAGCTGCCGGTCACCAACAACACTGTCTTGAAAAAGCTGCGCGTGGCCTTCGAACTGAAGGAAGAAGACATGCACGCGATCCTCAAGTCGGTGGAGTTTCCGGTCTCCAAACCCGAGCTGAGCGCCCTGTTCCGCAAATTCGGCCACAGTAACTACCGCACCTGCGGCGATCAATTGCTGCGCAACTTCCTCAAAGGCCTGACCTTGCGAGTTCGCGGCTAATCCTGCGCAACTCTAGGTGGGAGCGAGCTTGCTCGCGAAGAGGCCAGTACAAGCAAAACATTTCTTGAATCTGGACTAAAGCCTTCGCAAGCAAGCTTGCCCCCACAGGAGCGCATACTCCTGAGCGCCTCTCATGCCTGACTCCTACAACGTCTCCCCCATCGGCTTCGTTCGCTCCTGCTTCAAGGAGAAGTTCGCCATCCCGCGCCAGCCGCAACTGGCCCCCGCCGCCCGTGGCGTGCTTGAACTGGTGGCGCCTTTTGATCACCCGGATGCCGTGCAAGGCCTGGAGCAGGTCAGCCATGTCTGGTTGTTGTTCCTGTTCCACCTGGCACTGGAAGACAAGCCCCGCTTGAAGGTCCGTCCTCCGCGCCTGGGGGGCAATCAATCCATGGGGGTCTTCGCTACGCGCGCCACCCACCGCCCTAACGGCATCGGCCAATCAGTGGTCAAGCTGGACAAGGTGGAACCGGGGCGCCTGTATCTTTCAGGCATCGACCTTCTGGACGGCACCCCAGTGTTGGATATCAAGCCCTACGTGCCTTATGCAGACAGCGTAGCGGCCGCGACTAACCAGATTGCCAGTGCCGCACCCGACTTGATCCCGGTGAGCTGGGAGCCCGCCGCCCTCGCCCAGGCTCATGAACACGGCCTGCGCCTGCAAGAGCCATTGGTTGAGCTGATCGAACAATGCCTGGCTCAGGACCCGCGCCCTGCTTATCAGACGCCCACCCCGGAACGCCGCTACGGCGCGCAATTCTGGGACCTGGATGTACGCTGGCATTACCCGCAACCGGGGATGATCAAAGTGTTGGAAGTGGTTGTCGCCGGTAGCTGAACGTCCGACGAATCTTCGCCCACAAAAAAACCGCCTGGTCCGTGACCCCCAGGCGGTTTTTTTGTTACGAGGGTGGCATGTGCAGAACACACGCTACCTGTAAATCAGCGCTTACTTCTCGACGAATGCACGCTCGATCAAGTAATCGCCCGGCTCACGCATGCGTGGCGAAACCGTCAGGCCGAAGCTATTCAGCACTTCGCTGGTCTCGTCGAGCATGCTCGGGCTACCGCACAACATCGCGCGGTCGTCCTGAGGGTTGATCGGTGGCAGACCGATGTCGCTGAACAGCTTGCCGCTGCGCATCAAATCAGTCAGACGGCCTTCATTCTCGAAAGGCTCACGGGTAACCGTTGGGTAGTAGATCAGCTTGTCGCGCAGGGCTTCGCCAAAGAACTCGTTCTGTGGCAGATGCTCGGTGATGAATTCGCGGTAGGCGACCTCATTCACATAACGCACGCCGTGGCAGAGGATGACTTTTTCGAAACGCTCGTAGGTTTCTGGGTCCTGAATCACGCTCATGAAGGGAGCCAGACCAGTACCGGTGCTGAGCAGGTATAGATGCTTGCCCGGCTTGAGGTCGTCCAGCACCAGCGTGCCCGTAGGCTTCTTGCTGATGATGATCTCGTCGCCTTCTTTCAAGTGCTGCAATTGCGAGGTCAGTGGACCATCCGGCACTTTGATGCTGAAAAATTCGAGATGCTCTTCCCAGTTCGGGCTGGCAATCGAGTAGGCACGCATGAGCGGGCGCCCGTTGGGCTGCTGCAGACCGATCATCACGAACTGACCGTTCTCGAAACGCAGACCTGGATCGCGGGTGCACTTGAAACTGAACAACGTGTCGTTCCAGTGATGGACGCTGAGGACACGCTCGTGGTTCATGTTGCTCATTTACGTGGAAACTCCTGAGATTCGCTTGCGCCGGGGTAGGAGCGCTATTGCGCGGTATTCTAGTGGCAAGCACAATATCTGTTAAATGGATTATCAAGATATAGGTTATCGGTTATATAGATATGCGATTTACTCTTCGTCAACTTCAGGTTTTTGTCGCCGTCGCCCAACAGGAAAGCGTTTCCCGGGCGGCGGTTCTGCTTTCTCTGTCGCAATCGGCGGCGAGCACATCCATTACTGAACTGGAGCGCCAATCCAGCTGCCAGCTGTTTGATCGTGCGGGCAAGCGCTTGAGCCTCAACGCCACGGGCCGACAACTGCTGCCGCAGGCTGTTGCTCTTCTGGATCAGGCCAAGGAGATTGAGGATTTGCTCAATGGCAAGTCCGGTTTCGGCTCGCTGGCGGTGGGTGCAACCCTGACTATCGGCAATTATCTGGCAACACTGCTGATCGGCAGTTTCATGCAGCGTCACCCGGAAAGTCAGGTCAAGCTGCACGTGCAGAACACTGAGCATATTGTGCAGCAAGTCGCCCATTACGAAATTGATCTGGGTCTGATCGAAGGTGACTGCACCCATGCGGATATCGAAGTCCAGCGCTGGGTTGAGGATGAGCTGGTGGTGTTCTGTGCACCTCAGCATCCATTGGCCAAACGCGGCCGCGCCACCCTCGATGAACTGACCCAGGAAGCGTGGATCCTGCGCGAACAAGGCTCTGGCACACGACTTACCTTCGACCAGGCCATGCGCCATCACCGCAACGCGCTGAACGTGCGCCTTGAACTGGAACATACCGAAGCCATCAAGCGTGCCGTGGAGTCAGGTCTGGGCATCGGCTGTATCTCCCGCCTGGCGCTGCGCGACGCCATACGACGTGGCAGTCTGGTAGCGGTGGAGACCCCTGAACTGGACCTTTCACGGCAGTTTTATTTCATCTGGCATAAACAGAAATACCAGACCTCTGCCATGCGCGAGTTTCTCGATCTGTGCCGCTCACTGACCGCCGACGTTCAGCGCAGCGACGAAATCGTACTGCCTAGCATGTATTAGGGCGTTGACAGACAAGCGGATTCAGCCGAGCAGAATCAAGCCCCAAACCGCCGCGATCATGGTCAGGGAGACCATCTGAGCGGCGCTGCCCATATCCTTGGCGTTCTTGGACAGGGGGTGCAGGTCCAGAGAAATCCGGTCAATGGCGGCTTCCACCGCCGAGTTGAGCAGCTCGACAATCAACGCCAGCAAACACACGGCGATCAGCAACGCATGCTCACCCTTGCTGACATCGAACACGAAAGATAACGGGATGAGGACCACGTTAAGCAGAACCAGCTGGCGAAAGGCAGCTTCGCCTTTGAAAGCGGCTGACAGACCATCGAACGAGTAGCCGGCGGCGTTGAAGATGCGTTTCAGGCCGGTTTGGCCTTTGAAAGGTGACATAGATAGGCTGCTGCGCAAAAAAAGAAAGTGAACGCTAATCGAGAACAGGTCAAAAAAGCGTGAATGGAAGGTGTATCTCTGCCGCTTCAGTTTGGGGAAATCGATTCCAGCTGTTGCAGCAGTAGCGCAGCCTGAGTACGGGTGCGGACGCCCAGTTTGCGAAATATAGCCGTGACGTGGGCCTTGATCGTGGCCTCAGAAACGCTGAGTTCGTAAGCGATCTGCTTGTTCAGCAACCCTTCGCAGACCATAGTCAGCACCCGAAACTGCTGAGGAGTAAGGCTTGCCAGCCCGGCGCTTGCGGCTTTGGCTTCTGCAGAAACACTGATGGTTTCGCTGGCTTGAGGCGGCCACCAGACATCGCCCTCCAGAACCTTGCGCACCGCCAGCTGGATGGTTTCCAGCGGACTGGATTTGGGAATGAAGCCACTCGCACCGAATTCCCTGGACCTGACAACAATCGAAGCTTCTTCCTGGGCCGAAACCATCACCACGGGAATCTGCGGATATTGCCCCCGCAACAGCACCAGACCGGAAAACCCGTACGCCCCCGGCATATTCAAATCCAGCAGCACCAGATCCCAGTCAGCCTTCTCGGCCAGGCGGGTTTCCAGTTGGGCGATGCTTTCTACCTCTACCAGCCTTACATGGGGGCCGAGGCCGAGACTCAAGGCCTGATGCAACGCGCTACGAAACAGCGGGTGGTCATCGGCAATCAGGATTTCGTAGGTCATGGGGGTGATCCTGTTTTTGTAAGTGAGGGCCGATCCATTCGGCACTCAGCAAGGCATTGGCATCTGCCGGCAAATGTTGGTCGTTGACCTTTTATGCGGCGCCAGCATGCCCAGCGAATAGGGGGTGGTCAAGCATTACGCCGTGGACGTTGGCGAGCTTTATTGTGCGCTCATCCGCAGCCCATTTATTGGATAAAGCTACCAGTCAGAGAAAAGCCTTCAAATGGGTGTGCGAGGTGTCGTCCGGATCGACAGGATTCTGATACTTCGCGCCGAGATAGTGAGCGGTGAACACATCCAGGTAGGCGTCAAGGACGCCGCTTGCCTGGGTATCACCAGCCAGCTCCAGACACAGCGCAGCCACCTCGGCGGTACAGAAATGGTCATCGCGCTTGGATCGACGCAAGCGATAGCGCGACATTTGCTCAGACTCAAGGCTCAGCACCGGGAAGCGTTCCAGATAGGGGCTCTTGCGAAACATCTTGCGAGCCTCAGTCCAGGTGGCATCCAGCAGAATAAACAGCGGGCGCTTGCCCTCTACTTTCGCCACTTGGTTGACCACCCGCTCTGGAGCCACAAACTCGCCCGGGAAAACTATATAGGGCTGCCATTGCGGATCATTGAGCAATGCCAGTAGTTGCTCATCCACCTCAATCCGCGACCAGCCAAAGGCGTGCGTGTCTTTAATGACATCGGCAATCAGCCAGCCGGTATTGGTGGGTTTGAGCGGCTCTGTGTCATACATCAGCAGGCACATGCCCGAGTCAGCAACAACGCTTGGCTTCCAGGCGCACAAGCAATAACCGGGAATGACCCGACATTGATTGCAGCGCGGCGCGCGCGATCCACGAGCTATGAAGGGCTTGGTACTTTGCGCCAGACGACGGTCGCGCAGGCGGGAAACGGCGTGGCTCATGAGAGCGACCGCCGATGAGAGGAAAGCGTGAGCACTGCAGTAACTCGGAAGGACTGAAAGTCTGCGCAGTTTACCAGAGCCGCGTCGCCAGCGGCCTGCGCTGTGCGGGCATGAATCGCTTTCGTCGGAACTGGTCTTTATACTTCACGACTATTGAGCGACTTCGATTTTACGAGCCAGGTCCAGCGCGCCGCGTTGTGAACATACTTTCAAGTTACCGGTCCAAGGGCCAGTCACCGAATCAGGAGAATTTAATGCTGCGCCTTATCGTCCCTACCCTTACGCTGCTGCTCGTCACCCCATTCTGCGCCCAGGCGGCGTCGAAGCAAGAGTTCGAACTGAGCAAAATGCTTGAACAAGTCGCGAAGGAAAGCAGCGTCGGTACTCCGCGGGCGATCAACGAAGATATTCTCGACCAGGGTTACACGGTTGAAGGCAACCAGTTGATCAATCACCTGAGCGTACAATCCGGCCAGGCCCAACAGATGCGTTCCAATCCTGATGCCGTGCGCAATCAGCTGGGCAACAGTGTTTGCCACAATAATGGCTATCGCCAGTTGATGACCAAAGGCGCGGTGCTCAAGTATCAATTCACCGAATACAAAACCAACCGCCCGGTTGCCGTGCAAGTGTTCAAGGCGGGCGATTGTTCGGTTAAGAAGAAGTAAGACTTAACATCAGGACCTGTAGGAGCTGCCGAAGGCTGCGAAAGCGCCATATCTGGCAGCCCGCCATTCGCAGCCTTCGGCAGCTCCTACAAAATCCATGCGCCACAGAAATACCGATGCGTTACACAACCGTTGCCAGTTCGAAGTAGGCTAGGCACATTAACGCATCGGAATAAGTGTCACGCTTCAGACAACACAGCAGGCTGAAGCGGTCACGCATGGAGAAGCCATTAATGCCTTATGTGCCCAACGACCATCTATCTCAACACTTCCAGAGCAACGGGATTGACCTCACCAAGGTCGAAGAACAGATCAATCTGGTAGCCCCCAACAGTCCAAATTTTCCGCTCTATCGCGACATGATGCTGACCGTGTTGCGCATGGCTCAGGACGACCGCAATCGCTGGAACGCCAAGATCACCCTGCAAGCCTTGCGGGAGCTGGACAATGCCTTTCGCGTCCTGGAGCAGTTCAGGGATCGGCGCAAGGTCACAGTATTCGGTTCCGCACGCACACCTGTGGAGCATCCGCTCTATGCATTGGCCAAAGAGTTGGGCGGATTACTGGCTCAAGCTGATCTGATGGTCATCACCGGCGCAGGCGGCGGCATCATGGCAGCGGCTCATGAAGGCGCCGGGCTGGAGCACAGCCTGGGCTTCAATATCACCCTGCCGTTCGAACAACACGCCAACCCTACCGTAGAAGGGACTGGCAACCTGCTTCCCTTCCATTTCTTCTTCACGCGCAAGCTGTTCTTCGTCAAGGAAGCCGATGCACTCGTCCTGTGCCCCGGTGGCTTCGGCACGCTGGATGAAGCCCTGGAAGTGTTGACCCTGATCCAGACCGGTAAAAGCCCACTGGTACCCATCGTGCTATTGGATGTCCCGGGCGGGAGTTTCTGGCAGGGCGCGCTGGACTTCATCAAGCATCAGCTGGAGGACAACCGGTATATTTTGCCTAACGACATGAAGCTGCTTCGGTTGGTCCATAGCGCGCAAGCTGCGGTCGAAGAGATTCATCAGTTTTACAGCAACTTCCATTCAAGCCGCTGGCTCAAGAACAAATTCATCATTCGCATGCATCGTCCCCTTACCCACAAAGCCGTTGAGCATATGCAAGGGGCCTTCGCCGATCTGTGCCTGACTGAGGACTTTCAGCAGCACACTTATCAGGGAGAGGAACATGAAGCAGAGTTCAGCCATCTGACGCGCTTGGCATTCAGCTTCAGCGGGCGTGATCAAGGGCGGTTGCGGGAGTTGGTGGATTACATCAATTTGCCGGAAAACCAGTTGCAGCCTCATGCCAAATCAGCAGCTCCAGTTGCTGAAGCCTCAAAAGCGACCTGATAATCAGTCGTCGTCACCACGGCCGCTCAACAAGCGGCCGATCATGTCCATCGGATAACCGCGATAGCTCAGAAAGCGACCTTGCTTTGCTCGTTCACGGGCATCAACAGGCAAATGCCCCGCGAACTTGCGCTCCCAGGTTTCCTGCATTTTTTCCTGCCAGTTGAAACCACACTCCCGAATCGCTTGCTCAACTTCAGCGCGCTGCAATCCCCGTTGATTCAATTCCTCGCGAATACGCGCAGGGCCATAGCCCGAGCGTGCGCGGTAAGAGACGAAACTTTCGAGGTAGCGGGCTTCAGAGAGCAACCCTTCTTCAACCAGACGGTCGAGGGCAGGTTCGATCAACTCAGGAGTTGCGCCGCGCTGACGCAGTTTGCGCGTCAGCTCGACACGACCGTGCTCGCGACGTGCGAGCAGGTCCATTGCGGTTCGCCTTACCGCGACAGGTGTATCCAGTACCGCTGACATGATCTATCAGATATCAACGTCAGCATCGGCCATGTCAGCAGCAGGCGCTGGTGCACGGGAGGCTTCGGACTTGGTATCAACACCCGGAGTCAGCAGTTTCTCGCGAATCATCTTCTCGAGCGTGGCACCCACTTCAGGGTTATCTGCCAGGAACTTGGCCGAGTTGGCTTTACCCTGACCGATCTTGCTGCCTTGGTAGCTGTACCAGGCGCCAGACTTCTCAACGAAACCGTGTAGCACGGCCAGGTCGATGATCTCGCCATTGAGGTAGATACCCTTGCCGTAAAGAATCTGGAACTCAGCCTGACGGAACGGCGGAGCCACCTTGTTCTTCACAACTTTGACGCGGGTTTCACTACCTACAACTTCGTCGCCTTCTTTAACTGCGCCTGTGCGGCGGATGTCCAGACGTACCGAAGCGTAGAACTTCAGGGCGTTACCACCAGTAGTGGTTTCCGGGCTGCCGAACATCACACCGATTTTCATACGGATCTGGTTGATGAAGATAACCAGGCAGTTCGCGTTCTTGATGTTACCGGTGATTTTACGCAGTGCCTGAGACATCAGACGAGCCTGCAGGCCGACGTGCATGTCGCCCATCTCACCTTCGATTTCAGCTTTTGGCACCAGAGCAGCCACGGAGTCGACCACGATCACGTCGATGGCGTTGGAGCGCACCAGCATGTCAGTGATTTCCAGTGCCTGTTCACCGGTATCCGGCTGCGAGACCAGCAGGTCATCTACATTGACGCCCAGCTTGCCTGCGTATTCTGGATCGAGAGCGTGTTCAGCATCGACGAACGCGCAAGTTGCACCCATTTTCTGGGCCTGGGCAATAACCGAAAGCGTCAGCGTCGTTTTACCGGAAGATTCCGGACCGTAGATTTCAACGATCCGGCCTTTCGGCAGACCGCCAATACCCAGCGCGATGTCCAGACCCAGCGAACCGGTAGAGATAGAAGGAATCGCCTGGCGGTCATGGTCACCCATGCGCATTACGGCACCTTTACCGAATTGACGCTCGATCTGACCCAAGGCCGCAGCCAAGGCTTTCTTCTTGTTGTCGTCCATTGAAGTCCTCACGTAATCAAATTCAATTAGGGGCCTGATGGCCACAACACCTGTATAAGTAGACAGTATTATTCCACAGGGTTGCGCGCGCGCCTACCCCCGAGTTGGTATTTCTGCACAGACAAGCTCTATCAGCCCCTCTAGCGCGGCTTTTACCGTTTGTCGGCGTACCTCGTCACGATCCCCGGCGAACTGATATCGGCGTGAAACCTGGCGCTCACCCACACCCCAGCACACCCACACCGTACCCACCGGTTTCTCGACAGAACCACCGTCCGGGCCCGCCACGCCGCTGACGGCAACCGCGAACCGGGCGGCACTGTGAAGCTGAGCACCACGCACCATCGCCCGCACTACCTCCTCGCTCACCGCCCCGACGCTGATAAACAAATCTGCCGGGACTTGCAGCTGAAGGGTCTTCTGCCGATTGGAGTAGGTGACATAACCCGCTTCGAACCAGGTGGAACTGCCCGGTATCCGGGTGATCGCCTCGGCAATGCCGCCACCGGTGCAGGATTCTGCGGTAGTAACCTGGGCATTCACTCCTTGCAGATGCTTGCCCAGTTCTCCGGCAAGCCGGGTGATGTCATCCAAGGTGCTCTCCTCCAAATGCTTTCTGCGACGGGTGACAAACCATCACCGTACACGAGCGTATTTTGGGTGCAAGGCCAGGGCGGTCAGATTCATGACCGCCCTGGCTGAAAATAGTATTGAAGTCAGTGAGGTTTCTTTTTTGGGCAGTTAGGTTTCTTGATGGTTTCGACCGTTGTCTCTTTGGGTCGACGCCGGGCCTCCTCGATTGGAATGAAGCGCCCGCTTTCTGAATCTCTTGCGCGTTTACCAGCCATATAAAATTCCTTTTTTATAAGCCGCCCCGGTATGGGCGGCGACGTAGCAAAGTCTATACAGCGTTTGCCCGCCTGTGACCCGCTGGAAACCCTCGGTGACGATTCAGCCCCGTTGCAGCGGACCTGCACCCCCGAGTCGTGCGTGGTAATCTTGCGCCCATCGCAATATGCGCGCACGACGCCGCCTGGGACCTGCACAGGGTTCCGAGGCCTGCCTGCGACTTTGCCTCCCACTTCTCAAGAATTTGCCTAACTAACTGATGAATAAAGCAATTTCCGATCTATCCGCACACACCCCGATGATGCAGCAGTACTGGCGCCTGAAGAATCAGCACCCTGACCAGCTGATGTTCTATCGCATGGGCGACTTCTACGAAATCTTCTACGAAGATGCGAAGAAAGCCGCCAAGCTGCTGGACATCACCCTGACAGCGCGTGGGCAATCCGCCGGTCAGAGCATCCCCATGTGTGGCATTCCATACCATGCCGCCGAAGGCTATCTGGCCAAACTGGTCAAGCTGGGCGAGTCGGTGGTGATCTGCGAACAGGTCGGCGACCCTGCGACCAGTAAAGGTCCGGTCGACCGTCAGGTGGTACGTATCATCACCCCAGGCACCGTCAGCGACGAAGCCTTGCTCGATGAGCGCCGGGACAATCTGATCGCTGCAGTACTGGGCGACGAGCGTCTGTTTGGCCTGGCGGTGATGGACATCACCAGTGGCAATTTCAGCGTGCTGGAAATCAAGGGTTGGGAAAACCTTCTGGCCGAGCTTGAACGCATCAACCCTGTCGAATTGTTGATCCCGGATGACTGGCCACAGGGCCTGCCTGCAGAAAAGCGTCGTGGCTCACGTCGTCGCTCTCCCTGGGATTTCGAGCGGGACTCAGCCCTCAAAAGTCTTTGTCAGCAATTCTCCACCCAAGACCTGAAAGGCTTCGGCTGCGAGAACCTGACCCTGGCCATCGGCGCTGCTGGTTGCCTGCTGGGGTATGCCAAGGAAACCCAGCGCACCGCCCTGCCGCACTTACGCAGCCTGCGCCACGAGCGGCTCGATGATACGGTGATTCTCGACGCCGCCACCCGACGCAATCTGGAGCTGGACACCAACCTGGCCGGTGGTCGCGACAACACCCTGCAATCGGTGGTTGATCGCTGCCAGACAGCCATGGGGACGCGCCTGCTGACCCGCTGGCTCAATCGTCCGTTGCGCGATCTGACTGTTCTCAAGGCTCGGCAATCCTCGATCACTTGCCTGTTGGAGCGGTACCGCTTCGAGAGCCTGCAACCGCAGCTCAAGGAGATCGGTGACATCGAGCGCATTCTGGCGCGGATTGGCTTGCGAAATGCCCGGCCGCGGGATCTGGCCCGCTTGCGCGATGCGTTGAGCGCCCTGCCAGCGCTGCAAGTGGCGATGACAGAACTGGAAGCGCCGCATCTGCAACAGCTCGCTCAGACAGCGGGGGTTTATCCGCAACTGGCCGAGCTGCTGCAGCGGGCTGTCATTGATAACCCGCCCGCTGTCATCCGCGACGGCGGCGTGCTGAAAACGGGTTATGACGCCGAGCTCGACGAGCTGCAGTCCCTGAGCGAAAACGCCGGACAGTTTCTGATTGATCTGGAAGCCCGTGAAAAGGCCCGGACCGGTCTGGGCCATCTAAAAGTCGGCTACAACCGGATTCACGGCTACTTTATCGAACTGCCCAGCAAACAGGCTGAGCAGGCTCCGGCCGATTACATTCGCCGTCAGACTCTCAAGGGTGCCGAGCGCTTCATCACTCCGGAGTTGAAGGAGTTCGAAGACAAGGCGCTGTCGGCCAAAAGTCGCGCGCTGGCCCGGGAGAAGATGCTTTACGAAGCGTTACTGGAAGACCTGATCGGTCATCTCGCCCCGCTGCAGGACACCGCTTCAGCGCTGGCCGAACTGGATGTGTTGAGCAATCTGGCAGAACGCGCGCTGAATCTGGATTTGAACTGCCCGCAATTCGTCGACGAGCCATGCATGCGCATCGACCAGGGTCGTCACCCGGTCGTAGAGCAGGTGCTGTCGTCGCCCTTTGTCGCCAACGACCTGGATCTGGATGACAAGACCCGCATGCTGGTGATCACCGGCCCGAACATGGGTGGTAAATCGACCTACATGCGCCAGACCGCGCTGATTGTGCTGCTTGCTCACATAGGCAGCTTCGTGCCCGCGGCTAGCTGCGAACTGTCGCTGGTGGACCGCATCTTCACCCGTATTGGTTCCAGTGACGATCTGGCCGGTGGTCGCTCGACCTTCATGGTGGAAATGAGTGAAACCGCCAATATTCTGCACAATGCGACGGATCGCAGCCTGGTGCTGATGGACGAAGTCGGACGCGGCACCAGTACCTTCGACGGTTTGTCCCTGGCCTGGGCTGCGGCAGAATGTCTCGCCCAGTTGCGCGCCTATACGCTGTTTGCAACTCACTACTTTGAGTTGACCGTGTTACCGGAAAGCGAGCCACTGGTGGCCAACGTACACCTCAATGCGACCGAACATAACGAACGCATCGTGTTTCTGCACCGGGTTTTGCCCGGGCCGGCAAGTCAGAGCTATGGCCTGGCAGTGGCCCAGTTGGCGGGCGTTCCAGCCAGGGTGATTGGCCGCGCCAAGGAGCATTTGCAGCGCCTGGAAACCACCAGCCTGCCTCACGAGCAGCCACGATCCAAACCCGGCAAGCCCGCTGCCCCGATGCAAAGTGACCTGTTCGCCAGCCTGCCGCACCCGGTGCTTGAAGAGCTGTCCCGAGCAAAACTGGACGACATTACGCCTCGCCAGGCACTCGAGTTGTTATATGCACTGCAAACTCGGATCTAACGAGTTTGGTAACAAGCTGTTAGAATCCCGCGCGGTTTGAGATGCTGGCAGCTATTAGCCTGGCTGATCAGATAATCCGAGCCGCGTGAAAACTTAGCGAACCCAGGGTCGAACGCCGTGCTGTGCAGTCGCTCTGCATTCAGTACCGTTTACCTAATGCATGTGTTTTCACACGGCGCGGGAGACTTCCCGAACCCGGCAACCCTGAATGAAAGGGCTCTGCTGTTGCCGCCGCCTGAGGAGAGAATTAGAAATGACCTTCGTCGTCACCGACAACTGCATCAAGTGCAAATACACCGACTGCGTAGAAGTCTGTCCGGTGGACTGCTTCTACGAAGGCCCGAACTTCCTGGTGATTCACCCGGACGAGTGCATCGACTGTGCCCTCTGCGAGCCTGAATGCCCTGCCCAGGCCATTTTCTCGGAAGATGAAATCCCTGCCGGGATGGAAAACTTCATCGAGCTCAATGCCGAGCTGGCGGACGTGTGGCCGAACATCACCGAGAAGAAAGACGCTCTGCCCGATGCAGCGGATTGGGATGGCAAACCAGGCAAAATCGCAGACCTGGAACGCTAAGCAAGACGCTTGCTCGAAAAAGGCCCTTCAAGGGCCTTTTTTAATGTCGTTTGTATAGCCGAGCCAGGTGCCGTTACACATTCCGCAGACGAAAAAAGGGGCGGTATGACCCGCCCCCCTTTTTTACTTAATCCCTCTATTCCTTTCTTTCATCGTCCTGATGAATCGCTTCCTGCGATGTCCTTGGCCCTCTTCCTTGATAGCCTGCGCCATTCCCTTGGCGCAGTTGTGATAGTAGTGATTTTCACGCGGAGAACAACCACCGAAAACCTTTCAAAAAATTCCAGCCCACGATCTGACGAAATAAATTAGTCATTAAGATCATAAGGTTAAGAATATTAACCTTGGCTAGAGGGCAATATTCTCCCTCAGTTTTCGCCAGAGCTTACAAAATGGGTAAGTAAAGGCCTACAGCCAAAATATCAAAATCACTGAACATCGCTCATGAGAACACCGCCGTGACATCGCTGGCCCTGTAATAGCAATCGGCGAATGAAAACAATTCAGGCGCGCACATAAAAACACCCCGGACCGGGGTGCTCTTATGAACATGCTTTTTTGAACGAAGCGAAACGCGATGTTTACAGGCCCGACGCGGTTTCTACCACTTACTGAAACAGTGACTCGCTGGACAGGCCATTCTTCTCGAGGATCTCGCGCAAGCGCTTGAGGCCTTCGACCTGAATCTGCCGGACGCGCTCGCGGGTCAAGCCAATTTCCAGCCCTACATCCTCCAGCGTGCTGCTCTCGTGCCCGCGCAGCCCGAAACGCCGTATGACGACCTCTCGTTGCTTGTCAGTCAACTCCGATAGCCATTGATCGATGCTCTGAGAAAGATCGTCGTCTTGCAGCAGTTCGCACGGGTCCGTGGGACGATCGTCTGTCAGCGTATCGAGCAGCGTCTTGTCGGAATCCGGCCCAAGGGAAACATCAACCGAGGATACCCGCTCATTGAGCCCAAGCATGCGCTTGACCTCGCCGACAGGCTTCTCAAGCAGACTGGCGATTTCTTCGGGAGAGGGTTCATGATCGAGCTTTTGCGTCAACTCGCGGGCGGCCCGCAGGTAGACATTGAGCTCTTTGACCACATGAATCGGCAGCCGAATGGTTCGGGTCTGATTCATGATGGCACGCTCAATGGTCTGACGAATCCACCATGTCGCGTAAGTCGAGAAGCGGAAGCCGCGTTCTGGATCGAATTTTTCTACAGCCCGGATCAGGCCCAGGTTGCCTTCTTCGATGAGGTCGAGCAATGACAATCCACGATTGACGTAGCGTCTGGCGATTTTAACCACCAGTCGCAGATTGCTTTCAATCATGCGCTTGCGTCCGGCCGGATCCCCCTTCTGCGATAGCCTCGCAAAATGGACTTCCTCTTCCGGGGACAGCAACGGAGAAAAACCGATTTCATTGAGATACAGCTGCGTGGCATCGAGTGCCCGCGTGTAATCAATGTATTTGTGCTGCTTGAGCGTTGTAGAGCTTTTGGCCTTGGCGCGAGTGGCAGAGGCCGCAGGTTTCTGCTTTTTTTCGTCCGAATCCAGATCGATATCGGCCTCCATCAGGAGGACCTCGTCGTCGATGTCAAACTCGGGCGCTTCTTTACTGAGAGCCATTGTTATAGTCCTTTGGTGAGTTCGACCTCAAGCTCCAGCGACGCCAGTTCCATGGCAACGCTTGAGCCTGTCCCTCTACGTCAAGGAACAGGCTGGCAAAAATCAACGACGCGGCAGGAATTGCAGTGGATCTACAGGTTTACCCTGGCGGCGAATCTCAAAATGCAGTTTCACCCGGTCAGTTCCTGTTGACCCCATCTCGGCAATCGTCTGCCCAGCCTTGACCTGTTGCCCCTCCCGAACCAACAGCCTACGGTTATGGCCGTAAGCGCTTACGTAGGTATCGCTGTGTTTGATGATTACCAATTCGCCGTAGCCCCGCAAGCCACTCCCGGCGTAAACGACCGAACCATCAGATGCAGCCAAAACAGGCTGTCCCAAATCTCCAGCGATATCAATTCCTTTATTCAAACTACCGTTTGAAGAGAATTTTCCAATTAATACGCCGTTCGACGGCCACGTCCAGCCCTTGGGCGCCGGGCCGGCCGGGCCTTGCGGTGGGGCGGACACCGAAGGCACAGCGGCAACCGGCTTGGAAATCACCGTCGTCTTGACCGAGCCTGAAGCACTCGTTTGGGTGGATGTCGTCGTAGAGGCTGTACCCGAACGAACGGTCCCAGGGGTTACGGCAACGCCAGACGATGTTGAATTTGAACGTCCATCAAAGCGAATCGTCTGACCGGGACGAATGGTGTACGGTTCGGGGATCTGGTTACGAGCGGCTAGCGCCTTGTAGTCCCAGCCGTAACGGAATGCAATCGAAAACAGCGTGTCGCCGCGGCGCACAACATACTGGCCAGTGGTCACGGTAGGGCGTTGAGGGGAGGCATTACTGTTGCGATCCACGACGCGCACGCCGCCAGAAGGCGAACTGGAGCAACCGACCAAGAGGACACTGAGTGCCACGCCAATCAACAGCCGTTGAAAACCTTTGGAAAAACTTCGCTGCCGAATGACTGTACGACTCACCCGCCACTCCCTTTACTGGTGACTGAATTAAAGGTGCCTATTGTGCCGTAATAACGGCTGGCAACTACTGCTTAACTGCTTGAAATATGAACTGAAGTCTTCTGCAGCGTCTGAGGTCAGCGCTGCGACAGGTGGTAGACCGGCCGCGTCGATGAGAATTCAGTTGTCCCGCAAAACGACTCAGGCCAATGGACCATTGAGCAAAGGTACGAACCGTACAGCACCGAGCACATGTCGCGAGAAACCATTTTCTTCACGCACGATCAGCATCAGTTGCTGAACCTCTCCCGAACCCACGGGAATGACCAGTCGCCCGCCCGGTGCCAGTTGATCAAGCAATGCCTGTGGCACGTCGGTGGCCACGGCGGTAACAATGATGCCGTTGTACGGAGCCAGCGCCGGCCAGCCTTCCCAGCCATCGCCCCAACGAAAGACCACATTGCGCAGGTTCAGCTCCACAAGGCGCTCTTTGGCCCGGTCCTGCAGAACCTTGATGCGCTCGACGGAAAACACCCGCTCCACAAGCTGCGCCAACACTGCCGTCTGGTAGCCAGAACCCGTACCGATCTCGAGAACCTTGTCCAATGGTCCCGCAGCCAGCAAAAGCTCGCTCATGCGCGCCACCATGTAAGGCTGAGAAATGGTCTGGTTATGACCGATTGGTAGCGCGGTATCTTCATACGCTCGATGAGCCAAGGCTTCATCGACGAACAAATGACGGGGCGTCTTGCGAATCACGTCCAGGACCTGAGCGTTGGACAACCCCTCTTCATAGAGGCGCTGAATGAGACGCTCCCGAGTGCGCTGGGAGGTCATCCCGATGCCTCGGCGTAACAGATCATCTTGCCCGCGAGTCATGTGGCAAGGCCCTCCAGCCAGGTATTCAGGCTGCTGAAACCACTCTGGTAAGTGCGATCAAGTTGAAGTGGGGTGATCGACACGTAACCTTGCATGACGGCGTGAAAATCAGTGCCGGCCCCGCCGTCTTCGGCATCGCCCGCCGCCGCGATCCAGTAACCGGCCCGCCCGCGGGGATCGACCACTTTGATCGGTGCCGCTGCCCGGGCGCGATGGCCGAGGCGGGTCAACTGGATGCCGCGAATATGATCCAGCGGCAGATTGGGAATATTGACGTTCAGCACGGTGCGCGGCGGCAGATCGAGCTGTTCGTGCGCCTCAACCAGCAGACGCGCGTAATGAGCAGCGGTCGCCAGATTATCCGGCTGCCGGGAAAGGAACGAGAAGGCGAACGACGGTCTTTGCAGAAACCGGCCTTCGAGTGCCGCAGCCACGGTGCCGGAATACAGCACATCATCGCCGAGATTGGCGCCCAGGTTGATACCCGAGACCACCATGTCAGGCTGAGTCTCCAGCAGGCCGTTAAGGCCAAGGTGGACGCAGTCGGTTGGCGTGCCATTGACGCTGATGAAACCGTTGGGCAATGCATGGGGATGCAAAGGACGGTCGAGCGTCAGCGAGCTGCTGGCGCCGCTTTTATCTTGGTCGGGGGCGATCACCACGCACTCGCTATAGTCGGCCAATGCCGCGTACAGCGCAGCAAGACCAGGTGCGGTGACCCCATCATCATTTGAAATCAGAATACGCATGGGCTGTCCGTCTGCCCAACCGGGACCAGATCAACGAGTTCGCGCACCAACGCAGTGGCGAAGCATCCGGCCGGAAGGACGAATTCCAGTTGCAGAATGTCAGGCTCGGGATAATGCCACGTCAACCCGCCAATGGGCAGCCGCAGGATGCGACGTTCGTGTTCCATTCCCGCTCTCGTCAGCCAGTCACGCAGTGCAGATTCGCGGTTGGCGACGTCGTTCTCTAGCGTAGCAGTCGCTCCAGACGCTGGTGACGGGCCTGCTCCCCATTGCGGACCAGTGGGGTGCAGATCGAGAATGGCCAGCCGCGGATCGCTGCATTCTTCGATACCTGACGGGAAAAAACTCCGGCTATCAGTGAATGCCAGCAGATCGCCAACTTGAGCCCGCTGCCAGCTGCCGTCTGCAACCCGGGCTGCCAACACCTGATTGAACAGGTAGCTTCGGGCCGTGGACAACAAACGTGAGCGCACCGCTCGCTGCTCGGGCAATGCCTGGCGCGCTGCGTAGTCACGGGCCTCACCCAGGTTGCCGCCCAGATAGCCGAAACGCTGAGCACCAAAATAATTGGGAATACCGGCTTTGGCGATGGATTCGAGGCGTGTCTGCAAAGCGTCTTTGTCGGCATTGAGCTGGGTCAGACGCAGGGTGAAGCCATTCGCTGCGTGTGCACCGCGTTGCAACTTGCGCTTGTGACGAGTGCTTTTGAGAATCCTCAGGGTTTCATTTTCAGCCGCCGACATATCCGGATCAGCCTTGCCGGGCAGCTGGATACTGAACCACTGACGGGTCAATGCCTGACGATCCTTCAGTCCCGCGTAGCTGACGGTCCTGAGCTGTACGCCAGCGGCACGAGCCAGTCGGCGGGCAGCTTCTTCGGTATTCAGACCCCGTTTCTCGACCCATAACCAAAGGTGTTCGCCATCGCCGGACAGCGGAATGTCGAGTACTTCATCGACCTGGAAATCTTCAGCCGTGGCCTTGAGCACAGCGCTACCCAGTGCAGCGCCATACGCGCACGGGCCCAGCAGTTCGGACTCGGTCATGCGGATAGCAACAACGCGACTGCGTGAACGGCGATGCCTTCTTCACGCCCTACGAAGCCCAGCTTTTCAGTAGTGGTTGCCTTGACGTTCACCTGATCCAGCTCGACCTGAAGATCCGCGGCGATCAACGCGCGCATGGATTCAATGTGCGGGGCCATCTTTGGCGCCTGGGCGACGATGGTCGCGTCCACGTTACCGACCTTCCAGCCCTTGCTCTGCACCAGAGCCACCACATGACGCAGCAGTGCGCGACTGTCAGCGCCCTTGAATTGCGGGTCAGTGTCAGGGAAGTGTTTGCCGATATCGCCCAATGCAGCAGCGCCAAGCAATGCATCGCTCAAGGCGTGCAGCACGACGTCGCCATCAGAATGGGCCAGCAGGCCGAAACTGTGTGCAATCCGCACGCCGCCCAAGGTGATGAAATCGCCTTCGGCGAAACGGTGCACATCGTAGCCATGGCCAATACGCATAAAAAAACGCCCTGAAAAAAGTCAGGGCGTGATTCTACCTACTTTAGCTGTTCAAGGCGTCGCCATGATGACGAAGGTGATCCTCAATGAAGCTGGCAATGAAAAAATAGCTGTGGTCATAGCCGGGCTGCATGCGCAAAGTCAGAGGATGACCCGCAATTTTAGCGGCTTGGACCAGGGCTTCGGGTTTGAGCTGATTAACCAGAAAATCATCGCGATCACCCTGATCCACCAGAATTGGCAACTTCTCACTGGCGGTAGCGACCAACTCGCTGGCATCCCACTCACGCCAACGCGAGCGCTCTTCACCCAGATAATTGGTAAATGCCTTCTGCCCCCACGGGCAATCCATTGGATTGCTGATCGGTGAAAACGCCGACACGGATTTATAACGTCCCGGATTGCGCAGCGCACAGACCAGCGCACCGTGACCGCCCATAGAGTGACCGCTGATCCCACGAGCCTCGGAAGCGGGGAAGTGCTCCTCGACCAATGCTGGCAGCTCGTTGACCACATAATCGTGCATCCGGTAATGCTTGGCCCACGGCGCCTGGGTGGCGTTGAGGTAAAAGCCGGCACCGAGGCCGAAATCCCACGCGCCATCGGGATCATCCGCCACATCTGGACCGCGAGGGCTGGTGTCGGGCGCAACGATAATCAGGCCGAGCTCTGCGGCAACCCGCTGCGCAGCGGCTTTTTGCATGAAGTTCTCATCGGTGCAGGTCAGGCCCGAGAGCCAATACACCACAGGCAACTTGCCGCCCTGCTCTGCCTGAGGCGGAAGGTAGACCGCGAACACCATGTCACAGCCAAGTACCTCAGAGCGGTGCTTGTAACGCTTGTGCCAGCCACCAAAGCTTTTCTGGCAGGAAATATTTTCCAGGGTCATGGTCGTGGACTCCCAGCAGCAAGCTTCAAGCTTCAAGCTGCAAGAGGTTTTCAGCTTCCCCTTGCAGCTTGCGGCTTGCAGCTTACGGCTGCTTCTCAGAAATGAATGACGGTGCGGATGCTTTTGCCTTCATGCATCAGGTCGAACGCCTTGTTGATATCTTCCAGCCCCATGGTGTGGGTGATGAAGGTATCCAGAGGGATCTCGCCTGTCTGAGCTTTTTCGACATAGCTCGGCAGCTCGGTACGGCCACGCACGCCGCCGAACGCCGAACCACGCCAGACGCGACCGGTCACCAGCTGGAACGGACGGGTGGCGATTTCCTGACCCGACGGTGCCACGCCGATAATGACCGATTCGCCCCAGCCTTTATGGCAGCACTCCAGCGCAGCACGCATCAGGTTCACATTACCGATGCATTCAAAGCTGTAATCCACGCCGCCATCAGTCAGTTCAACGATCACGTCCTGAATTGGCTTTTCATGATCCTTGGGATTGATGAAGTCGGTGGCACCCAACTCACGCGCCACATCGAACTTCGCTGGATTGATGTCGATGGCGATGATGCGCGAGGCCTTGGCCATCTTCGCGCCAATGATCGCCGCCAGGCCAATGCCCCCCAGGCCGAAGATGGCGACGGTGGCGCCCTCTTCCACTTTGGCGGTATTGAGTACGGCACCGATACCAGTAGTGACACCGCAGCCCAACAAGCAGACTTTCTCCAACGGCGCCTCTTTAGGGATTTTCGCCAGAGAAATTTCCGGCACCACGGTGTACTCGGAGAATGTCGAGCAACCCATGTAGTGATAAACCGGCTCGCCGTTGTAGCTGAAACGTGTAGTGCCGTCGGGCATCAGGCCCTTGCCTTGAGTAGCGCGCACTTTTTGGCAGAGGTTAGTCTTGCCGGACAGGCAGAATTTGCACTCCCGGCATTCGGCGGTGTACAGCGGAATCACGTGGTCGCCTACAGCCAGGGAGGTCACGCCCTCGCCAATCGCTTCAACAATGCCGCCGCCTTCATGACCCAGGATGCACGGGAACACGCCCTCGGAATCGGCACCGGACAAGGTGTAGGCATCGGTATGGCACACGCCGGAAGCAACAGTGCGGATCAACACCTCGCCCGCTTTAGGCGCTTCGACGTCGACTTCGACGATTTGCAGGGGTTGGTTGGGGGCAAAGGCAACGGCAGCGCGTGACTTGATCATCAGTCTTCTCCAGCGAAGTAAAAACAAGGGACAGAGTGTAAAGCAGTGCTGATTGGTTAATAATCGGGACAAAAGCAAAACATTATTGCTGTACAGGGATAATCAGATGTACACCAACCGCTGGGAAGGTATAGACGAGTTTGTCGCCGTCGCGGAATGCGGGCAGTTCACCGCTGCCGCCGACAAGATGGGCGTGTCGTCGTCACACATCAGCCGTCAAATCGCGCGCCTCGAAGAACGCCTGCAGACCCGTTTGTTGTACCGCAGCACCCGGCGAGTCGCCCTGACCGAAGCCGGTCAGACCTTTCTGCATCATTGCCAGCGACTTCAGGACGGCCGCGAAGAAGCGCTGCGCGCCATTGGCGACCTGACCAGTGAACCAAAAGGCCTGCTGCGCATGACCTGTGCCGTAGCGTACGGCGAGCGCTTCATCGCGCCACTGGTAACCCGGTTCATGGATTTGTACCCGCAGATTCGGGTAGATATTGAACTGAGCAATCAGACACTGGATATGGTTCAGGGCCTGGACCTGGCCATTCGCCTGGGTCGATTGCAGGACTCAAGACTGGTTGCCACACGCCTGGCACCACGCAGGATGTATCTGTGTGCATCTCCTTCTTATCTGGAAAGATACGGGCGGCCGCACAGTCTGTCGGAGTTGAGCCGCCATAACTGCCTGATCGGCAGCAGCGACACTTGGTTGCTTCAGCAAAATGGCCGGGAATTTTCCCAGCGGGTCCAAGGCAACTGGCGTTGTAACAGTGGTCAGGCGGTACTGGACGCAGCGCTACATGGAGTGGGTCTTTGTCAGTTGCCGGATTATTACGTGCTTGAGCACCTGCACAGCGGCGCGCTGCTCTCGCTGCTCGAACCCCATCAACCGCCTAACACCGCCGTCTGGGCGCTGTATCCCCAACAACGACACCTGTCGCCGAAAGTGCGCAAGCTGGTGGACTTTCTGAAAGAGGGGTTGGCGATGCGGGATGAGTATCGGTAGCACTAACGCCGAACCTGTGGGAGCGTGGGTTGCCCGCGATAAGCTTTCGGTGATTTACCTGTAAAACCGTGGTGCCCTTATTGCGGATGGGTATCTACACATCTTTTGTGTACATATCCATTACCCGTTTAACGGCTGATTAAGGTTGCGCCCTTACGGCGCCTCACTTTTGATAGAGCGCAAAAGTAAGGCGCTGTAAAAGCGCAACCCAGAGTGGCCGTTACCGAATGAATGGATATGCACACAAAAAGATGTCTGGATACCCATGCTTATCGCGGGCAAGCCACGCTCCCACAGAAATCAGCGGGTGAAGTCACTCCGCCGCTGCCGCAACCACTCCAGATCCTCAGGTCGAGTGACCTTGATGTTATCGGAGCGGCCTTCGATCAGCCGTGGCGACTGCCCTGCCCATTCGATGGCCGAGGCTTCGTCGGTGATCGAAACATCCGAGACCAGGCCATCAGCCAATGCGCGGTGCAAAGCGCCAAGGCGAAACATCTGTGGTGTGTAGGCTTGCCAGATCTGGCTGCGATCAACAGTTTCGCTGACCCGGCCATCGCTGCCAGCACGCTTGAGCGTGTCGCGGGCCGGAACCGCCAGCAAACCGCCGACCGGGTCGTCAGCCAGTTCAGCGAGCAGATTATCCAGATCCGAGCGAGCCAGATTGGGTCGCGCGGCATCGTGGACCAACACCCAATCGTCGTCATCAGCGCCTTGAGCGTGCAGATGCAGCAGCGCATTGAGCACTGAGTCCGCCCGTTCCTTGCCACCCGCAACACGCTGGATACGTGAATCCAGCGCGCAAGGCAGCCCAGGCCAATAAGGATCATCCACAGCCAGACTGATCACCAGGCCCTTGAGACGGGGATGATCAAGAAAACAAAGCAGGCTGTGTTCAAGAATTGTCAGGCCACCCAATTGCAAATACTGCTTGGGACGGTCTGCGGCCATACGGGCACCAATACCCGCGGCGGGGATCACTGCCCAGAAGGCTGGAAGAATGCTCTTGTTCAAAGGGTCAGATTCATTGTGCCAACTGATAAAGCGTTTCGCCGTCCTTGACCATACCCAGCTCATGACGGGCACGTTCTTCGACGGTTTCCATACCTTTTTTCAACTCCAGCACTTCGGCGTCCATCACTCGATTACGCTCGAGCAATACGTCGTTCTCAGCATGCTGATCGGCAATCTGCTGGTTCAGGCTGGCCACTTGCGCAAGGCTCCCGTTACCAACCCACAGGCGATATTGCAGGCCCGCAAGCATCAGGATCAAGATCAGGAACAACCAGTTAGGACTGCGCATTGAATATCAGGTACCCAGTAAAAAGACAGCAGAGCCAACAACTTCAAGCCAACAAGCGAGCAAGGGACTGAGGGCATCGAGCCTGGCGAAACCAGGCTCGATTGCGAGACGTCCGCTTCAATGCCGGACAATCATCCGGGAAAGCCGACGACTGTCACAGCACCGGCTGTCTTTTTAATCAGCCGCGAAACTCACCGCGACCGTTGTAAACAGCTTTCGCACCCAATTGCTCTTCAATACGCAGCAATTGGTTGTACTTGGCAATACGGTCCGAACGGCTCAACGAACCGGTCTTGATCTGACCTGCAGCCGTACCCACGGCCAGATCGGCAATGGTCGAATCTTCGGTTTCGCCGGAGCGGTGCGAGATCACGGCGGTATAACCAGCGGCCTTGGCCATCTGGATTGCTTCAAGGGTTTCGGTCAGGGTGCCGATCTGGTTGAACTTGATCAGGATCGAGTTGGCGATCTTCTTGTCGATGCCCTCTTTCAGGATCTTGGTATTGGTCACGAACAGGTCGTCGCCAACCAGTTGAACCTTGTCGCCGATCTTGTCGGTGAGGATCTTCCAGCCAGCCCAGTCAGACTCGTCCAGACCGTCTTCGATGGAGATGATCGGGTGCTTGCTGACCAGATCGGCCAGGTAGTCAGCGAAACCGGCGGAATCGTATTCGCCTTCTTCGCTCAGGGTGTATTTGCCGTTTTTGTAGAACTCGCTGGCCGCGCAGTCCAGAGCCAGGGTCACATCAGTGCCCAGCTTGTAACCGGCATTGGCGACAGCTTCGGCGATGGCGCTCAGAGCGTCTTCGTTGGAAGCCAGATCAGGTGCGAAACCACCTTCGTCACCCACTGCGGTGTTCAGGCCACGGGCCTTAAGAACAGCCTTGAGGTGGTGGAAAATTTCGGTGCCCCAGCGCAGGCCTTCGGAGAAGGTCTTGGCGCCTACTGGCTGAATCATGAATTCCTGAATGTCGATGTTGTTATCGGCATGCTCGCCACCGTTGATGATGTTCATCATTGGAACCGGCATCGAGTAGACACCCGGTGTACCGTTCAGGTTGGCGATGTGCGCATACAGCGGCAGATCCTGATCCTGGGCGGCGGCCTTGGCGGCAGCCAGCGATACCGCGAGGATGGCGTTGGCACCCAGGCTGGCTTTGTTTTCAGTGGCGTCCAGGGCGATCATCGCCTGGTCCAGGGCTTTCTGGTCTACCGGATCTTTGCCCAACAGCAGGTCGCGAATCGGGCCATTGATATTGGCAACAGCTTTCAGAACACCTTTGCCCAGGTAACGGCTCTTGTCGCCATCACGCAGCTCAAGCGCCTCGCGCGAGCCGGTTGAAGCACCGGACGGGGCGCAAGCGCTGCCGATGATGCCGTTGTCGAGGAGCACATCTGCTTCCACGGTGGGATTGCCACGGGAGTCGAGAACTTCACGACCTTTGATGTCGACGATTTTTGCCATTGTTGTTAACACTCCAAGATTGAAGAAAACGACGCAGCTGAAATATCTGTCGTTCAGGGCAACAACGCAGGGCAGGCCCCAGAGCGACAAACCCCGACACTGAGTCGGGGGTAAACAATCGTGCGGCACTTTACCGGAGGGCAACCCTCCGGAAAAGGCTGTTTAAGCGGTTTCTACTGTCGGAAATGCCTTCACCAGATCATCCAGAGCCTTCAGCTGGGCCAGGAATGGCTCAAGCTTGTCCAGACGCAAGGCGCAAGGGCCATCGCATTTGGCATTGTCAGGATCCGGATGCGCTTCAAGGAACAGGCCGGCGAGGTTTTGACTGATGCCAGCCTTCGCCAGTTCCAATACCTGGGCACGACGACCACCGGCAGAGTCAGAACGACCACCCGGCATCTGCAGAGCGTGGGTCACGTCGAAGAAAACCGGGTAATCGAACTGCTTCATGATGCCGAAGCCGAGCATGTCCACGACAAGGTTGTTGTAGCCGAAACTGGTACCGCGCTCGCAGAGGATCAACTGATCATTACCGGCTTCTTCGCATTTGTTCAGGATGTGTTTCATTTCCTGAGGGGCGAGGAACTGGGCTTTCTTGATATTGATCACAGCACCGGTGCGGGCCATGGCGACAACCAGATCTGTCTGACGGGACAGGAAGGCCGGCAGTTGGATGATGTCGCAGACTTCGGCAACAATCGTGGCCTGCTCGGGTTCATGCACGTCGGTGATCAGCGGAACATTGAAGGTCTTCTTGATTTCTTCAAAGATCCGCATGCCCTCTTCCAGGCCGGGGCCACGGTAAGAGTGCATGGACGAACGGTTGGCTTTATCAAAGCTGGCCTTGAACACGTAAGGGATACCAAGCTTCTCGGTAACTCGCACGTATTCTTCACAGACCTGCATGGCCATGTCCCGGGATTCAAGTACGTTCATGCCGCCGAACAAGACCATGGGCTTGTCGTTGGCGATCTCGATCGAACCTACGCGGATTGTTTTCTGAGCCATGTGCTGAATATCCCGAATCAAGCGTTCTTCTGATGTTGAGCCAGCGCCGCCTTGACGAAGCCGCTGAACAACGGATGACCATCGCGAGGCGTAGAGGTGAACTCAGGGTGGAACTGGCAAGCGACAAACCACGGGTGATTCGGAGCTTCAACCACTTCAACCAGTGCGCCATCGCTGGAGCGACCCGAAACCTTCAGGCCCGCTTCGAGCAATTGCGGCAGCAGATTGTTGTTCACTTCGTAGCGGTGACGGTGACGCTCGACGATGACGTCCTTGGCGTAGCAGTCATGAACCAGAGAGCCTGGCTCAAGCTGGCAATCCTGAGCGCCCAGACGCATGGTGCCGCCCAGATCGGAGCTTTCGGTACGGGTTTCAACCGCGCCGGTGGCATCTGCCCATTCGGTGATCAGACCGACCACAGAGTGCGCGCCATTACGATCGAACTCGGTGGAGTTGGCGTCTTTCCAGCCCAGCACGTTACGAGCGTATTCGATGACCGCAACCTGCATGCCAAGGCAGATGCCCAGATACGGAACCTTGTTCTCGCGAGCAAACTGAACGGCAGTGATCTTGCCTTCGACGCCGCGCAGACCGAAGCCGCCCGGAACCAGAATCGCGTCGACACCTTCCAGCAGCGCAGTGCCCTGGTTTTCGATGTCTTCGGAATCGATATAGCGCAGGTTGACCTTGGTACGGTTGGTGATGCCGGCGTGACTCATCGCTTCGATCAGCGACTTGTACGCATCCAGCAGTTCCATGTACTTGCCGACCATGGCGATGGTGACTTCGTGCTCAGGGTTGAGCTTGGCGTCTACCACAGCTTCCCATTCGGACAGGTCAGCGCTGTTGCATTGCAGGCCGAAACGCTCGACGACGAAATCGTCCAGACCCTGGGAATGCAGGATGCCCGGGATCTTGTAGATGGTGTCGGCGTCTTCCAGAGCGATAACCGCACGCTCTTCAACGTTGGTGAACTGTGCAATCTTGCGGCGCGACGACAGGTCGATCGGGTGATCGGAACGGCACACCAGCACATCAGGCTGCAGGCCGATGGAGCGCAGCTCCTTCACCGAGTGCTGAGTCGGCTTGGTCTTGGTTTCACCGGCCGTTGCGATGTACGGAACCAGCGTCAGATGCATCAGCATTGCGCGCTTGGCACCGACTTCGAAACGCAACTGGCGGATAGCCTCGAGGAACGGTTGCGACTCGATGTCACCCACCGTACCGCCGATTTCCACCAGGGCGACGTCAGCATCGCCAGCACCCTTGATGATGCGGCGCTTGATTTCGTCGGTGATGTGCGGAATGACCTGAATGGTCGCGCCCAGGTAATCACCACGGCGCTCTTTGCGCAGGACGTGTTCGTAAACACGGCCAGTGGTGAAGTTGTTGTTCTGGGTCATGGTCGTGCGGATGAACCGCTCGTAATGGCCGAGGTCCAGGTCGGTTTCGGCACCGTCATGGGTAACGAACACTTCACCGTGCTGGAACGGGCTCATGGTACCCGGGTCAACGTTGATGTAGGGGTCCAGCTTGAGCATGGTGACCTTAAGTCCCCGCGCCTCCAGGATGGCCGCCAATGAAGCCGAGGCAATGCCTTTCCCCAATAAGAAACAACACCGCCCGTGACGAAGATGTAGCGCGTCATGAAAAACCCTAGAAGTCTGCGTTAAAGCGGTCAGAGCCGCCGGGGAAAGCGAAGGAAGGCCGAAGCCCCCGATTACCCCCACAAATCACAGTGCATCCCAAAAACTGTTGCGTTGAAACGGACCGGCTCGTAAGCCTGCCAATTGCGCACCACATTTGAAGAATCGCCCAGCAAAGACTGGTTGGTAACCGGCAACTAACGTCGATTCAAAAGAATCTACAGAAGTTGTATCAAGAAGGGAGCGTAGTCTACCGGAATTGCCCTTTCAGCTCAAACTTTGGTCATTCGTCGGCGGCATCCAGCGCAGGCGCCCGTTTTCACTGGGGTCGGCGCACAGTCGCGACAGGTTGGCCACCGCCCATAACTCGCCATTGCGATACAGCAGCGGCAATCGGCCGCGGATAAAGAGCGGGATTTCGCACTCATTGAGCAGCCGCTTCAAATCGCGGCGTCCACGACCGGGAAGGTTCAGGACTTCGCCACCCTGGCGATAGCGCACCTCGAGCACGCCGGAAGGAATCTCACCATCAATCATCAGCTGGCCATTGCCTGGAAGCCTTAGCACATCACGGGCATCAGGCCACGGCCATACACCGCCGACCGGCATTGACCAGTTGTCGGAAAGCCACCAGATTCGCCCTTGGCCACGATGCAGCTCGCCGTCAGCCAGACGCCAGACAGGGCGCCCGCCCTGCCCTGCGTCTCGCAGACTTTCCCAGCCTGCCCAATGGTCGCTGTCTGGCAAGCGTGTCAACGGTGCCAGCCAATGGCGCAGGGCATTACGTTGCCGCGCTGCGGAAAGCGCGGCCAGCGCAGGCAACGCCAAAGAGGGCACATTGATCCAGGGCAAAGGGCTGGCAGCGTTCGCAGTCGCCAGATCTGCCGAAGCCAATTCATCCATTAGCTGCTGCGCTTCATCCAGATGAGCGGCCGTACGCGCGATGTTGGAGCTGGCTTGGGGCCAACGGGCGTTGATCACCGGCAATACTTCATTGCGCAAATAATTCCGGGCGAATCGGGAATCAGCATTGCTGGGATCTTCTACCCAACGCAATCCGTTAGCGCTGGCGTAAGCCTCCAGTTCTTCTCGAGAGACATCCAGCAAAGGCCTGATGAGCTCGCCCCGACCCAGGAAACGGCTGACGGGCATCCCTGTCAAACCACGCAGACCCGCCCCGCGCAGCAATCGAAACAGCAAAGTCTCAGCCTGATCATCTCGATGCTGGCCGGTCAGCAGCACCTCATGGATGTCTAGCAGCTCGGTAAAGGCGGCATAGCGCGCGTCACGGGCAGATTGCTCCAGACTGGCGCCGGACTTCACCTGCACCGCAACCACCTGCAAAGGAACACCCAGCGCCTGACAGACCTGCTGACAATGTTGGGGCCACGAATCAGCCACAGCCTGCAGGCCGTGATGCACATGAATGGCTTTTATCGGAGGCAGGCGTTCGTATTTGCCCAGTTCGGCCAGGAGGTGCAGCAAGACAGTGGAATCCAGGCCGCCGGAGTAACCGACATGCCAGACAGGCGCGTCACGCCAGGGGGCCAGGGCTTGAAGAAGCCTGGTGGGAAGGTCATGACCGGGAGATCGAAGAGCGGTCATAGGTGTTCCCAATCCTGTGGGAGCGAATTCATTCGCGAAGAGGCTGGTACAGTCGATAGATTTTCATCGGTCGTAACGTCGACTTCACGAATGAATTCCACGGGCTTGAGTGCGCCACAGAACCTGTGGGAGCAAGCTTGCTTGCGAAGGCTGTATTCCAGGCGATGAACAATCATCAGATGTCCCGGCCTCTTCGCGAGCAAGCTCGCTCCCACAGAAATCTATTGCGCCAGGGGTCCTAAGATGTTGCAGAAGAACATGGACTCTCCCACAGCCTGATCGAGTACCGGCTACAAACCGTAGCTCATCAGGCGCTCGTAACGACGGGCCAGCAGCGCGTCGTTATCGAACTTCCTAAGCATGTCCAGCTGGCTGCTCAGTTCCTGGCGAATCGACTCTGCCGCCCCGGCAGGGTCACGGTGTGCGCCGCCCAATGGCTCGCCAATCACCTTGTCGACAATGCCAAGACCTTTCAAACGGTCAGCAGTGATGCCCATGGCTTCAGCGGCATCCGGTGCCTTGTCGGCGGTTTTCCACAGAATGGATGCACAGCCTTCCGGCGAGATAACCGCGTAGGTCGAATACTGCAGCATGTTCAACTGATCGCAGACACCGATTGCCAACGCACCGCCGGAACCACCTTCGCCGATAACGGTGGCGATGATAGGCGTTCTCAGGCGGGCCATGACGCGCAGGTTCCAGGCAATGGCTTCGCTCTGGTTACGCTCTTCAGCGTCAATGCCAGGGTAAGCACCCGGGGTATCAATGAAGGTCAGGATCGGCATCTTGAAACGCTCGGCCATTTCCATCAGGCGGCACGCTTTGCGATAGCCTTCAGGACGCGGCATGCCGAAATTGCGGCGGACCTTTTCACGAACTTCACGGCCTTTCTGATGGCCGATGACCATGACCGGCTGACCATCCAGACGAGCAACCCCACCCACAATCGCAGCATCGTCAGAGAAGTGACGGTCGCCGTGCAACTCGTCGAACTCGGTGAAGATGTGCTGAATGTAATCCAGGGTGTACGGACGACGCGGGTGACGCGCCATGCGTGCAATCTGCCAGCTGGTCAGGTTGCCAAAAATGCTTTCGGTCAGCGTGTTGCTTTTTTCTTGCAGACGCGAGATTTCGTCGCCGATGTTGAGCGAGTTGTCGTTACCCACCAAGCGCAATTCTTCGATCTTGGCTTGCAGGTCAGCGATCGGCTGTTCGAAATCAAGAAAATTCGGGTTCATAGGCATCCGTCTTGGGTCGACGGCCAAGAGGCCGGCCGATTTATCTGTTAGCGCCCTACCTTACGGGAACAGGCGCATTCAGGTCGAGATTAAATAGTGAGCCAAGGATAAGCGCTCAACGATACTGCAGGAAGACGTTCTCACGCCCAAACTGGTCACGCAGCGCCTGAATCAGACTGTCTGCGGGGTCAATTCGCCAGGCTTCGCCAAACTGCAGCAAGGCTTTGGCATCCAGGCCGGTGTAATCCAGAGTGATCGGGCAAGCACCACGGTGGCGTTTGCACAGATCGCCAAGCCAGCGTAGCCGATCGCCCTTGAGAGCTTCGGCGCGCACGGTCAGGCGCAGGCTTTCGGCCAGATTGGTGCGGGCATCTTCGATGCTCATCACCCGTTTGGCCCGTAGACGCAGGCCTCCGGAGAAATCGTCGTTGCTGACTTCTCCTTCAACCACCACCATCGCGTCGGTCTGCAGCAATGCCTGGGCCGAGTGGAAGGCTTCAGCAAACAGCGAGGCCTCGATGCGCCCCGAGCGATCGTCCAGGGTAATGAACCCCATCTTGTCGCCCTTTTTATTCTTCATCACCCGCAACGCAATGATCAGCCCCGCCACCGTCTGGGTATCCCGCGCAGGCTTGAGGTCAATGATCCGTTGCCGGGCGAAGCGGCGAATCTCGCCTTCATATTCGTCAATAGGATGCCCGGTGAGGTAAAGCCCGAGGGTTTCCTTCTCGCCGCGCAGCCGATCTTTGAGACTGCCTTCTTTGGCGTTGCGGTGGTTGGCGTAGACGTCAGTGTCTTCTTCGACAAACAGCCCGCCAAACATGTCCATGTGACCACTGTCGTGACTGCGCGCAGTCTGCTCGGCGGCCTGAATGGCTTCTACCAGCGAGGCCAGCAACACGGCTCGATTGCGGTCGATGTTGGCCTGATAAGCTTTCGGCTCAGTTTCGAAATACGGCCCCAAGCGATCCAGAGCACCACTGCGAATCAAACCATCAAGGGTTCGCTTGTTGACGCGCTTGAGATCCACGCGGGCGCAGAAATCGAACAAGTCAGTGAACGGTCCGGCCTGACGGGCTTCAGTAATCGCCTCAACCGGGCCTTCACCCACACCTTTGATTGCGCCAAGACCATACAGAATGCGGCCATCGTCGCTGACCGTGAACTTGAACTCTGAAATGTTCACATCCGGCGCATCGAGGCGCAGCTTCATGGTCCGCACTTCTTCGATCAAGGTCACGACCTTGTCGGTGTTGTGCATGTCCGCTGAAAGCACGGCGGCCATGAACGGCGCCGGATAATGCGTCTTGAGCCAGGCCGTCTGGTACGACACCAGTCCGTAGGCAGCAGAGTGAGACTTGTTGAAACCGTAACCGGCGAATTTCTCTACCAGGTCGAAAATGTTACCGGCCAGGTCAGGGTCGATATTGTTGGTCTTGCAACCATCAATGAAACCGCCACGCTGCTTGGCCATTTCCTCAGGTTTTTTCTTACCCATGGCTCGACGCAGCATGTCCGCGCCGCCGAGGGTATAACCGGCCATGACCTGGGCAATCTGCATCACCTGCTCTTGATACAGGATGATGCCGTAAGTCGGTGCCAGTACCGGCTTGAGGCCTTCGTACTGGTAGTCGACGTGAGGGTACGACAGCTCGGCGCGGCCGTGCTTACGGTTGATAAAGTCGTCAACCATGCCGGACTGCAACGGACCGGGACGGAACAAAGCTACCAGTGCGATCAAGTCTTCCAGGCAGTCAGGCTTGAGCTTTTTGATCAGCTCCTTCATGCCTCGGGACTCAAGCTGGAATACCGCTGTGGTTTCAGCCTTTTGCAGCAACTGATAGGTCGGCGCATCGTCCAGCGGAATGAACGCGATATCCAGCGGCGGCTCATCAACCTTGGCGCGGTCGCGGTTAATGGTTTTCAGCGCCCAGTCGATGATGGTCAGGGTCCGCAGACCGAGGAAGTCGAACTTCACCAGCCCGGCGGCCTCGACGTCATCCTTGTCGAACTGGGTAACCAGGCCGTCGCCTTCTTCATCGCAATAAATTGCCGAGAAGTCAGTCAGCTTGGTCGGTGCGATTACTACCCCACCGGCGTGCTTGCCGACGTTACGGACAACGCCTTCCAGCTTGCGGGCCATTTCCCAGATTTCGGCGGCTTCTTCATCGACCTTGAGGAAGTCGCGCAGGATCTCTTCCTGCTCATAGGCTTTTTCCAGGGTCATGCCGACTTCGAACGGGATCATCTTCGACAGACGATCCGCCAGCCCGTAAGACTTGCCCTGCACCCGTGCCACGTCACGCACCACCGCCTTCGCGGCCATGGAACCAAAGGTGATGATCTGGCTTACCGCATTGCGGCCGTATTTCTCGGCCACGTAATCGATAACCCGGTCTCGACCGTCCATGCAGAAGTCGACGTCGAAGTCGGGCATGGATACCCGCTCCGGGTTCAGGAAGCGTTCGAACAGCAGGTCATATTGCAGTGGATCGAGGTCAGTAATTTTCTGAACGTACGCCACCAGGGAACCGGCACCCGACCCCCGGCCCGGCCCCACCGGTACGCCGTTGCTCTTGGCCCACTGGATGAAGTCCATAACGATCAGGAAGTAACCGGGAAAGCCCATCTGGATGATGATATCCAGCTCGAAATTCAGCCGGTCAACGTAGACCTGACGCTTGGCTTCATAGTCAGGAGTGGTCTCTTTGGGCCACAGCACCGCGAGGCGCTCCTCCAGACCTTCAAAGGAAACCTTGCGGAAGTATTCGTCGATGGTCATGCCATCGGGGATCGGGAAGTTAGGCAGGAAGTGAGTACCCAGCTTCACATCGATGTTGCAGCGCTTGGCGATCTCTACCGTGTTCTGCAACGTCTCGGGCAGGTCGCTGAAAAGCTCAGCCATTTCCTCGGCGCTTTTCAGGTACTGCTGATCGCTGTAGTTGTGGGACCGACGCGGGTCATCCAGCGCACGGCCTTCACCGATGCACACACGTGTTTCGTGAGCTTCGAAATCTTCCTGCTTGATGAAGCGCACGTCATTGGTGGCAACCAGCGGCGCGCCATGGCGGTCGGCCAAGGCGACGGCGGCGTGCAGATGCTCTTCGTCATTGGCGCGATTGGTGCGCTGAACTTCGATATAGAAGCGGTCAGGGAACACCGCCATCCATTCCTGCAATAGCTGATCGGCCTCACCGGGATTACCGCCCAGGAGCGCCATGCCAATCTCGCCTTCTTTGGCCGCTGACAGGGCAATCAGCCCCTCGCTGGCTTCAGCCACCCAAGAGCGGTCGATGATGATCTGACCATTGCGCTGGCCTTCGATAAAGCCCCGGGAAATCAGCTCGGTCAGGTTGCGATAGCCCTTGGCATTCATCACCAGAAGACTGATACGACTGAGCGCGGCGTCTGCGTCCTTGTTCGAAAGCCACAGATCGGCGCCACAGATAGGTTTGATGCCCGCCCCCATTGCCGCCTTGTAGAACTTGACCAGCGAACACAGGTTGTTCTGATCGGTCACCGCCACGGCAGGCATGTTCATGCCGGCCAGGGTCTTGACCAATGGTTTGACCCGAACCAGGCCATCAACCAGCGAATATTCGGTGTGCAGGCGTAAATGAACGAAAGATGCCGGCATTGTGATCCTATAGCGCTAGAACAAAAACGAAGGCCCGGATTGTACCGGGCCTTTGGCAAAACATCAGCCCACTGTCAGGTCAGCGGGAATATCGAAGGCGAAGACAGCGCCGAGGCAATCATCATGTCTCGTGCGTCATAGGCTGCCCGAACCGGCGCAAAAGAGCGCCGGTGTATCGGGGTTGGCCCCAGACGGGCCAGCGCTTCCAGATGAACGGGCGTCGGATAACCCTTGTGCCCGCCTATTCCATAACCCGGATAGACCAGTTCGAATGCCGCCATTTCACGATCCCGACTGACCTTGGCGAGAATCGAAGCCGCAGCAATTGCCGGCACCTTGGCATCACCCTGGATCACCGGCGCACTGGGCACCGACAACTGCGGGCAACGATTGCCATCAATCAAGGCCAGCTTAGGTGTAATCAGCAAGCCTTCCACAGCGCGCTTCATAGCGAGCATGGTGGCGTGAAGAATGTTCAGCTCATCGATTTCTTCGACTTCCGCCCGGGCAATATGCCAACACAGGGCTTTCTCACAAATCTCGTCGAACAGCTTCTCGCGCTTGGCTTCCGTGAGTTTTTTCGAATCATTCAGACCCAGTATCGGACGACGCGGATCAAGGATGACAGCGGCCGTCACTACCGCGCCGCACAGCGGGCCACGGCCCACTTCATCGACGCCGGCTACGAGATCTTCAACCAGATTGAAGTCCAGACCCATTTGCATTTGCGAACTCACAGTGAAGGCGAACGGCCAATCAGGCCCAATACCGCATCGGCGGCCTGATTGGATGCATCGCGACGCAAGGTCCGGTGAATTTCATCGAAGCCAGCCGTCTGCACCTGCGCGTCATCCAGGAGCGGAAGAATGCGCTGAGCCAGGGCCTCGGCGCTGGCGTCGTCCTGCAGCAGCTCCGGCACCAGCATGCGCTGAGCCAGCAGGTTCGGCAGGGAGACGTATGGGCTTTTCACCAGACGCTTGAGTATCCAAAAAGTAATCGGTGCCATGCGATAGGCAACGACCATCGGTCGTTTGTACAGCAGCGCTTCCAAGGTTGCGGTACCTGAGGCAATCAACACCGCGTCGCAGGCAGCCAACGCCACGTGGGAACGGCCATCCAGCAACAGAACCGAAAGATCGCGCCCTGCCAGCAGTTGTTCGATCTGCTCGCGGCGCTGCGGGCTGGCGCAAGGAAGCACGAACTTGATGCCGGGCCGCGAAACCAGCAGCCGTTCGGCGGCGTCGAAAAACAGCCCCCCCAGCCGACCCACTTCGCCCCCGCGGCTGCCTGGCATCAACGCGACGACCGGCCCCTCGCCAAGCCCGAGCTCAACCCGCGCGGCGGCGCGATCAGCCTGCAAGGGAATGGTGTCTGCCAGAGGATGACCCACGAACTTCACCGGCACGCCTTTCTCTTCATAGAAGCGCGCTTCGAACGGCAGGAGGGTGAGCATCAGATCACAACCTTCGCGAATCTTGAGCACACGTTTCTGGCGCCAGGCCCAAACGGAGGGACTGACGTAGTGCACGGTCTTGATACCGGCGCGACGCAGCTGGAGCTCGATATTCAGGGTGAAGTCAGGAGCATCAATACCGATGAAAACATCCGGTTTTTGGTCGATCAGGGTCTGCACCAACTCTTTGCGCTTGGCCAGCAACTCACGCAGACGCCCCAATACCTCGACCAGGCCCATGACTGACAGCCGCTCCATCGGGAAATGGGAGACCATGCCTTCGGCTTCCATCAAAGGCCCGCCGACCCCGATGAACTCGACGTCTGGATGCCGCGCCTTGATCGCACGCATGAGTCCTGAGCCGAGAATATCCCCAGAAGCTTCGCCAGCAACCAGCGCGATACGCAATACACCCGCCATGGTCAGCGCGTGATGCCGCGAGTGGAAGTCTGGATGGACTCGAGAAAGATCGCCACTTCAGGGAACTGCGAGGCTGGCTCGGCCAGATCGGCCAAGGCCTGGTCAACGGTCAGGCCCTGGCGGTAAACCACCTTGTAGGCACGACGTAATGCGTGAATGGCTTCTTCACTGAAACCACGCCGGCGCATGCCTTCAAAATTCATACTGCGCGCTTCGGCCGGGTTGCCAAAGACGGTAACGAAAGCAGGAACATCCTTGCCAATCGCTGTTCCCATCCCGGAAAAGCTATGGGCGCCGATATGACAGAACTGATGCACCAGCGTGAAACCGGACAGAATCGCCCAGTCATCGACATGTACATGACCTGCCAGCGCGGTGTTATTGACCAGAATGCAATGGTTACCTATGACACTGTCATGGCCGATGTGTGCATAGGCCATGATCAGGTTGTGGTCGCCAATGGTGGTTTCCGCACGGTCCTGGATGGTACCGCGATGGATGGTCACGCCTTCACGGATCACGTTGTGATCACCGATGACCAGCCGGGTCGCTTCACCCTTGTACTTGAGATCGGGCGTGTCCTCGCCTACCGATGAAAACTGGTAAATGCGATTGTGCTTACCGATCCGGGTCGGGCCACGCAGTATTACGTGTGGACCAACAACCGTACCCTCGCCAATTTCCACACCGGCTCCGACGATCGACCAAGGGCCGACCTCTACATCGTCAGCCAGAATGGCTGTCGGATCGATGATTGCGCGAGAGTCAATCAAACTCATAGTTTACGTTCCGCACAGATGATTTCTGCGGAGCAAACCGGCTTGCCATCCACCGAAGCCTGGCATTCGAACTTCCAGATCTGACGCTTGCAGCTGAGGAACTTAGCTTCAAGAATCAATTGATCGCCTGGCAGCACGGGCTGGCGAAAACGCAGCTTGTCCGAACCAACGAAGTAGTAAAGCGTGCCATCCGCAGGTTTCACGTCAAGCATTTTGAAGCCGAGAATACCGGCCGCCTGGGCCATGGCTTCGATGATCAACACGCCGGGCATGATTGGATGCGCAGGAAAGTGACCATTGAAAAACGGTTCGTTGATGCTGACGTTTTTGTAAGCGCGAATGGTTTTGCTCTCGACATCGAGATCCACCACACGATCCACCAGCAGGAACGGATAGCGGTGAGGCAGGTATTCGCGAATTTCGTTGATTTCCATCATTTCGAGGGGAAGCCTGTAGTAAAGATTGGGAGTGCGCGGCATGGGCGCGCGGCACTCCTCTGCAAATCAAGGAGGCAATTTATCGGCTGTGCACGCTTGATATGAAAAAAGTATCAGCCATCTGATGAAGCATTTACGCCCGAGGTCACTGCCTCGACAATCTTTTCCACTTTCTGCAGGCGTCTAGCCATGTCATCGAGCTTGCGAAGTCGCGCGGCGCTCTTGCGCCACTCGCCCGCAGGCTGCATCGCGGTTCCGGACGAGTAAGACCCCGGCTCGGTAATGGAATGGGTCACCATCGTCATGCCAGTGATGAAAACACCGTCACATATCTCGATATGCCCGACCAGTCCGACACCACCGGCCAGCATGCAATGCTTGCCGATCTTGCTGCTGCCGGAAATACCGACACAAGCCGCCATGGCGGTGTGGTCGCCGATCTGAACGTTGTGAGCGATCTGGATCTGATTATCCAGTTTCACACCGTTACCGATGCGGGTATCAGCCAGCGCACCACGGTCAATCGCCGTATTCACGCCGATTTCAACGTCGTCACCGATCAGCACGCCACCAATCTGGGCGATTTTCTGCCAGACACCCTTCTCGTTGGCGAAGCCAAAGCCTTCGCCGCCCAGAACAGCACCCGACTGGATCACCACTCGCTTGCCGATGCGCACATCGTGATAAAGCGTGACCCGCGGAGCCAGCCAACCACCTTCGCCAATCTGGCAACGGGCGCCAATGAAACACTGCGCGCCGATCGACACGTTCGCCGCAATGCATGCGCCGCTTTCGATCACCGCGTAGGCACCGACACTGGCCGTCACGTCCACCTGAGCATCGTCAGCAATGATGGCCGTGGGATGCACGCCGGCAGAAGCCTTCGGCTTGAGATCAAACAGATGGGAAATTCGTGCATAGGCCAGATAAGGATCTGGAACCAGCAAAGCATCTCCCACATACAAGTCTGCGTCAGCTGGTTTGAGCAGCACCGCAGAAGCTTGGGTGTCGGCAAGGTATTTACGGTATTGCGGATTGGCCAGGAAGCTGACCTGATTCGGGCCGGCCTCTTGCAAAGTGGCCAGCCCGGTAATTTCTTTATCCTCTGCGCCACGTAGCGTGGCGCCAAGGAACTCGGCCAATTGGCCGAGCTTGATGGAAACGGTCATGGGTTACTTCAGCTGGTTCATGCGCTCGATGACTTGGCGAGTAACGTCATATTGTGGCTTGACGTCAATCACTGCACCGCGCTCGAAGACCAGATCAAATGCACCCTTCTTGATGACTTCTTCCACTGCCTTATCCAGCTTTGGCTTGAGTTGCTTGAGCATTTCACGATCAGCAACAGCTTTGGCTTCGTTCAGCTCTTTGGACTGGAACTGGAAGTCACGGGCCTTTTGCTTGAATTCGAGCTCAAGACGCTCCCGCTCAGGCTGGGCCATTTTATCGCCACCGCTAACCAGACGATCCTGGATACCTTTGGCGCTGCTTTCCAGGGATTTCAGTTTGGTCAGCTGAGGACCAAACTTCTTCTCGGCATCCACTGCGTATTTCTTCGCAGCATCAGATTCCAGCAGAGCCATCTGATAGTTCAGAACGGCAATTTTCATTTCGGCAAAAGCCGGGGTAGCTACCAACACGGTTGCCAGCAGTACCAATTGAGTCAACTTACGCACAATGCACTCCTACAGAATTCGCTGTCGTTATCTAGAGTCAGACTATTAGAAAGTCTGACCAAGGGAAAATTGGAATACCTGGGTTTCAGAATCGTCATCCGGCTTCTTGATCGGCATCGCCAGTGCGAAGCTCAAAGGACCGAGAGCAGTGATCCAGGTAACACCTACACCAACGGAGCTGGCCATACCGGAAAGGTCAACGTTGTTACATTCAACCTTCTCACCGTTACGCGTCCGGTTGGAGTCGCAGTTGGAGTCGAACACGTTACCCACATCCCAGAACACAGACGTGCGCAGGGAACGCTGGTCCTTGATGAATGGCAGCGGGAACATAACCTCTACACCACCTTGAACCAGAACGTTGCCACCGAACGGAAGTGGATCCTGATCCGGGTCAGCCAGGGTGCCAGGCTTGGTGCCGCTGCTTGGCGTGCTGCGTGGGCCAAGAGTGCTGTCCTTGAAGCCGCGGACGGAGTTGAAACCACCTGCGTAGTAGTTCTCGTAGAACGGCAGACCGGAGGTTGAGCCGTAGCCGTCGCCATAACCCAACTCGGTGTGTAGACGCAGGGTGTAGTTGTCAGTGATCGGGTGGAAATACTGCGCACGGTAATCAAGCTTGAAGAAGGACAGATCGCTCCCCGGCAGGGTTGATTCCAGCACCAGACTTTGCGAGTGACCGCGGGTCGCCAGTACACCTTTGTTCAGCGTGGACTCGGACCAGCCGATCGAACCTTTGAAGTTGAGGTACTTGTCGCCTTCCTTGTCTACGAAGTCAAAGATTTCATCGACAGTGTAGGTACCGGTCTTGATTTCGTCCTGTTGCACGGTCAGGCCGTAGGTCAGGCGGGACGTTTCATTGATCGGGTAACCCATGCTGATGCCAGCACCCAGGCTGTCAACGGCGTAGCTTGCAACGTCGACATCCAGGTCATCATAGTCAGTGGTGCGATAGAAAGCGTTGTAACCCAGGCTCACACCGTCAGCTGTCCAGTACGGATCGACATAACTGAAGTTGTAACGACTCTGGTATTCGCTACGGGTCAGGCCGATGCTGACCTTGTTACCCGTACCCAGGAAGTTGTTCTGACTAATGGAACCACCGAGGATCAGACCAGCACTTTGTGCGAAACCGACGCTGGCGGTGATCGAGCCGGATGCCTGCTCTTCTACTGAGTAGTTGACGTCAACCTGATCGTCGGTACCCGGTACAGCAGGTGTTTCGACGTTCACTTCCTTAAAGAAGCCCAGGCGATCCAGACGAGTCTTGGACTGGTCGATGAGGTAAGTCGAAGCCCAGCCACCTTCCATCTGACGCATTTCACGACGCAGCACGTCATCCGCAGACTTGGTATTGCCACGGAAGTTGATGCGATTCACATAGGCACGCTTGCCCGGGTCAACCACGAAAGTGATATCAACTGTGTGGTCTGTGTCGTTTGGCGTCGGAACACCGTTGACGTTGGCGAAGGTATAGCCTTCGTTACCCAGACGGCGGGTGATCAGCTCGGACGTAGTGGTCATGACCTTGCGCGAGAACACCTGGCCTGGCTTGACCAGAAGCAGGGATTTCACCTGATCTTCCGGAACCTTCAGGTCACCGCTGAGCTTGACCGACTTGACGCTGTACTTCTGGCCTTCGTTAACGTTGACCGTGATGAAGACGCTTTTCTTGTCCGGGGTGATCGATACCTGGGTCGAAGCGATATCCATATTGATATAGCCGCGATCGAGGTAGTAGGAACGCAGACGTTCGAGGTCGCCGGAGAGTTTTTCCCGGGCGTACTTGTCGTCGTTCTTGAAGAAGGAGAGCCAGTTGGTGGTCTTGAGCTCAAACAGATCAATCAGGTCTTCGTCAGGGAAAACACTGTTGCCCACGACGTTGATGTGCTGGATGGCAGCAACTGTGCCTTCGTTGATGTTGATTTTCAGACCAACGCGGTTACGCGGCTGAGGAACGACCTCAGTCGCAACTTCGGCAGAGTAACGGCCTTGAGCAACGTACTGGCGTTGCAGTTCGTTACGTACACCTTCGAGGGTGGCACGCTGGAAGATTTCACCTTCGGCCAGACCCGACGACTTCAGACCTTTCATCAGGTCCTCGGTAGAAATGGCCTTGTTACCTTCGATCTCGATGCTCGCAACGGACGGGCGCTCGACAACGGTGATGACCAGGACGTTGCCGTCACGACCCAGTTGGATATCTTGAAAGAAACCGGTTTTGAACAGCGCGCGAGTGGCATCCACCAGACGACCATCATCCGCTTGCTCGCCAACGTTCAGCGGCAACGCACCAAATACACTGCCAGCGGAAACCCGCTGCAGGCCATTGACACGGATATCGGAGATAGTGAAGGACTCGGCGTGAACTTCGGCAATCATCAGTACGGCAAGAACCGCAGTTAGCAGCAGACGTTTCATGAAGTCCTTTCTTATTCCAACTGGCAATAAACAAACTGCCGCAAAATGCGGCAGATTCGCAACTCAGCAAAGCTAAGCTTTACAGTCGACCCAGATCGTTGACCAGCGCGAGCAACATGACGCCCACCACCAGACTGATACCGATCTGAACCCCCCAACCTTGAACCCTATCCGAAAGAGGGCGACCACGTGCCCACTCGATCAGATAAAACAACAAATGCCCCCCGTCCAGTACTGGAATGGGCAGCAAATTCAGAACCCCCAGGCTTATGCTCAGATAAGCCAGGAAATTCAGGAAGTCACCAATGCCCGACTGGGCCGAAGCGCCCGCCACTTTAGCAATGGTTATCGGTCCACTCAAGTTTTTTACCGAGAGCTCACCGAACAACATTTTTTTAAGCGAATCCAGCGTAAGGATGCTCATGGTCCAGGTACGCCGCGCGCCCTCGGCAACGGCGGCTAAAGGACCGAAGCTGACCTCCCTAAGCATCTCTGGTGGCCATTCAATACCTTTAACGCCCACCCCGAGATAACCGGTGGCTGCCTTACCCTCGCCACGCACGGCCAGCATCAGAGGAACATCAAGCAGGGCACCATCACGCTCGACCCAAAGCGAAATCTTTGCATTCGGGCGCTCGCGCACCTTATCAACCACTTGTTGCCATTCGTCGAGTGGCTGACCGTCCAGAGCCAGCAAACGGTCGCCAGCCTTCAGACCCGCTGTCTGTGCCGGACCTTTGGGGTCAATTTCAGCCAGAACCGGCGGCAAGGCCGGACGCCAAGGTCGAAGTCCCAGAGATTTGATCGGGTCTGGCTCTTCAGCACCCTTGAGCCAGCTATCCAGCGCCAATTCATGTGACGTGTCAGCAGTCGAGCCCTGCTCGCGAACTCTTAGTGTGAGCGTGCCGCTTTCTCCGAGACGCCGCACCAGCTGCAAATTGACAGCCGACCAGCCAGTGGTCGGTTCACCGTCAACGGCGACGATCTCCTGCCCCGCACTAAGCCCGGCTTTCTGCGCGATGCTGCCAGCTTCAACCGAACCAATCACTGGGCGCACCTGCTGGCTACCCAGCATGGCCAGAGCCCAGAAAAACACGATGGCCAACAGAAAGTTCGCAATCGGACCAGCGCTGACGATGGCAATGCGCTGATAGACCGACTTGCGATTGAATGATTGCTCTGCAAGCTCAGGCGGAACCTCGCCTTCACGCTCATCGAGCATTTTCACGTAACCGCCCAGCGGGATCGCGGCGACGACAAACTCGGTGCCTTGCTTGTCATGCCAGCGCAGCAGCGGCATGCCGAAACCTACCGAAAAACGCAAAACCTTGACGCCACAACGCCTGGCCACCCAAAAGTGGCCAAATTCGTGAAAGGTTACCAGCACACCCAACGCCACCAGGGTGCCAACAATCATGTAGAGCGCGCTCATTAACTTTCTCCAGTCACAAGCTCGACAAGGTTTACACCTCGCTCACCGCCTGTGCTTTCTAGCATGTGCTGTTATCGCCCGTTACGACCGAGCCATCGCTCTGCCAGAACGCGCGCTTTCGAATCAACCTCGAATACCGCTTCAAGATCATGAAGCGCAACGACTGGTTCAAGATTCAAAACCTCGTCGATCATACTCGCGATTTCCGGATAACGGATGCGCCGATCAAGAAATGCCGCCACAGCCACTTCGTTAGCCGCATTCAGCATCGCCGGAGCGCTGTTGCCTGCCTCGGCAGCCTGCCGGGCGAGGCGCAGACAGGGAAAGCGCTGCTCGTCGGGCGCCTGGAAATCAAGTCGGGCAATACTGAACAGGTCCAGCGGCGCTACACCCGAATCAATACGCATTGGCCAAGCCAGAGCGTGGGCTATGGGGGTACGCATATCCGGGTTGCCCAACTGAGCCAACACCGAACCATCCATGTAATCAACCATTGAATGGATGACGCTTTGCGGGTGTATCACCACTTCAATCTGATCCGGCCGGGCGTCGAACAACCAGCACGCCTCGATCAACTCCAACCCCTTGTTGACCATGCTTGCCGAGTCGACTGAAATCTTGCGACCCATCGACCAGTTCGGATGGGCACACGCCTGCTCGGGCGTCACGTCACACAACTGATCCAATGGGGTCTCGCGAAACGGACCACCGGAACCCGTCAGCAGAATCCGCCGCACCCCCACCGGAACCAGTCCACGGGCGTAATCAACCGGCAGGCACTGGAAGATTGCGTTGTGCTCGCTATCAATGGGCAGCAGGACCGCGCCACTCTGGCGAACAGCCTCCATGAACAGGGCACCGGACATGACCAGCGCTTCCTTGTTCGCCAGGAGCACTTTTTTACCGGCCTCTACAGCCGCCAGCGTCGGTCGCAAACCGGCTGCACCAACGATTGCAGCGAGTACCGTATCGACCTGAGGATGAGAGGCCACCTCACAGAGGCCGCCCTCCCCTACCAGCACACGGGTATCCAGACCGGCGACGGCCAGATCATCCTGTAACTTTCGCGCAGCTTCCTGAGTCGGCAGCACAGCGAACTGTGGCGTGTGTTTAACGCACAATGCCAGCAATTCACTATTCCGAGTGAACCCGGTCAGGGCGAAAACCTGATAAAGCTCGGGATGACGCGCGATAACGTCGAGGGTACTCAGACCGACAGAACCCGTAGCACCCAGAACGGTAACCTGCTGAGGACGACTCACAGCACGCCCCACTCAGCAGCCCAAAGCAGCACAGCGAAAACCGGGATGGCAGCAGTCAGGCTGTCGATGCGATCAAGCACGCCACCGTGCCCCGGAAGCAAGTTGCTGCTGTCTTTAACGCCGGACTGTCGTTTGAACATGCTTTCCGTTAAGTCGCCGACCACCGAGATGAAAACCACGATTGCCGCCCCGATCAAGCCAAACACGAATTGCGAAGCCGACCAGCCACGGAAAATACCGACGACGACGGTGATCAGAAGACAGGTGAGCAAACCACCGTAGACGCCCTCCCAGCTTTTTCCCGGACTGACTTTCGGAGCCAGCTTGCGCTTGCCAAAGGCCTTGCCGGAAAAGTAGGCGCCAATGTCAGCTCCCCAGACCAAAACCATGACTGACAGAATCAGCCAGTTACCCAATGGCCATTGCTTGATTAGCACCAGCCCCTGCCACGCGGGCAGCAGGATCAGCAATCCGATCACCAGCTTGCAGGCGGCGCTCGACCAATGCCCGCTGGACGCGGGAAATGTGAGAACCAGCCATGTTGCCACCGCCCACCAGATAACTGCCGCGATCAGCACCCAAGGGGCAAGGCCCGGCATGAGATACAGAAGGAACAGCAACCCGGCAACCACCGCCGCATAGGCAATACGCGCCGACTGAGCAGGGAAACCTGCCAGACGCGCCCACTCCCAGGCGCCGAGGGTCACCACCAGACCGATGAAGAGCGCGAAGCTCGCCCCTGCGAGCAGGAAAAAACCGCAAAGAGCGATAGGCAGCAGAATAAGCGCCGTGATGATCCGTTGTTTCAGCATTAAGCCCGGGCTCCAGCTTCTACCTGTTCGCTCGTTTTACCGAAGCGACGTTGGCGCGAAGCGAAATCGGCCAGCGCAGCGCGCATGGCATCGTGTTTGAAGTCCGGCCAGAACAGGTCGGAGAAGTACAGCTCGGCATAAGCAAGCTGCCAGAGCAGAAAATTACTGATGCGATGCTCGCCACCAGTACGGATGCACAGGTCGGGCAGCGGCAAATCGCCGGTCGCCAGACAGGTCTGCAGCAGCTCCGGTGTTATGTCCTCAGGCCGCAGATGCCCGGCCTGAACCTCACGAGCCAGTCGCTGTGCAGCCTGGGCGATGTCCCACTGGCCGCCGTAGTTTGCGGCGATCTGCAGGACAAACCGATTATTACCAGCGGTGCTGGTCTCGGCCTCGCGCATCGCGGCCTGAAGCTCAGGATGAAAACGCGAACGATCACCAATGATACGCAGGCTGATCTCGTTTTCATTCAGGCGTCGCGTTTCACGGCGCAGAGCCGTGAAAAACAACTCCATCAAGGCACCGACCTCTTCTGCCGGACGCTGCCAGTTCTCACTGGAGAAAGCGAAAAGCGTCAGCACCTCGACCTTGGCCTCGGCACAGACTTCGATAACCGCACGAACCGCATCAACGCCCGCTTTATGCCCCGCAACGCCGGGCAGCAGGCGCTTCTTTGCCCAGCGATTATTGCCGTCCATGATGATCGCGACATGACGCGGTACCGCCGAGGGTACCGCCAGCTTTGTCTTTTCCATGAAAGCACCCCGACCTTATACGGCCATCAGGTCTGCTTCTTTCTGCTTGGTCGCCGAGTCGATGTCCGATTCAGCCTTGTCGGTCAACTTCTGGATATCAGCCGCTGCACGACGCTCTTCGTCTTCGCTGATTTCCTTGTCCTTGACCAGCTTCTTCAACTCGCCCAACGCATCGCGGCGGATGTTGCGCACGGCAACACGAGCATCTTCAGCCGCACTGCGCGCCTGCTTGGTGAAGCCCTTGCGGGTTTCCTCAGTCAGAGCTGGCATGGAGATCAGCAGCAACTCGCCAAGGTTGGTCGGATTCAGGTTCAAACCTGCGCTCTGGATTGCCTTGTCGACCGCTGCGAGCATATTGCGCTCGAATGCCACGACTTGAAGGGTCCGGGAATCTTTTACGGTAACGTTGGCAACACCACTCAAAGGGGTGTCAGCGCCGTAGTAAGGCACCATGACGCTACCCAGGATGCTTGGGTGAGCCTTGCCGGTACGAATCTGACCAAAAGCGTGAGCCAGGGATTCGAGTGATTTCTGCATGCGCTCTTGAGCGTCTTTCTTGATGTCGTTGATCATTGTGCGCCTTCCTCGATCAGGGTTCCTTCAGCGCCGCCGTGTACGATATTCAGCAGGGCGCCGGGCTTGTTCATGTTAAAAACGCGAAGTGGCATCTTGTGGTCACGACACAGGCAAATCGCCGTCAGATCCATCACACCCAGTTTGCGATCCAGCACTTCATCGTAAGTCAGATGATCGAACTTCTCTGCATGCGGGTCTTTGAATGGATCTGCGGTGTAGACACCATCAACCTTGGTTGCCTTGAGGACAACGTCGGCATCGATTTCGATTGCTCGCAAGCAAGCAGCCGAATCCGTGGTGAAGAACGGGTTACCCGTGCCAGCCGCAAAGATCACGACTTCCTTGGAGTTTAGGTGACGCATCGCCTTGCGGCGATCGTAATGGTCCGTCACACCCACCATCGAAATGGCAGACATCACGATGGCGGAGATATTGGCACGCTCCAGCGCATCACGCATTGCCAGGGCGTTCATCACAGTGGCCAGCATGCCCATGTGATCACCCGTGACACGATCCATGCCAGCAGCACTCAATGCCGCGCCACGGAACAGGTTGCCACCACCGATAACCAGACCGACCTGAACGCCGATGCCAACCAGTTGGCCGACTTCCAGCGCCATGCGATCCAGCACCTTTGGATCAATACCGAACTCTTCGGACCCCATCAGGGCCTCGCCGCTAAGCTTGAGTAGAATGCGTTTATAGCGAGCCTGATAACCACTGCCCTGCTGAGCCATTGCGAATCTCTCCTGCGGCGTTTTCTGAAAAAAATCTGTGCGGGCTGTTCAAGCCTGCGCTTACTCTAGCTTGACGCTGCAAGAGCGTCAGAAGAATGCAGCCTTGTAAGCCACTTCTCCAAGGAAAACAATTAGCTTTTCCTTTTTGACAAAGAGGCTGCGCGCGTGAGCGGGCAGCCTCTTTGGGACGACAGTTGGTGAACCGTCTTACTTCTTGCTTGCAGCTACTTGCGCAGCGACTTCTTCAGCGAAGTTGTCGACTGGCTTCTCGATGCCTTCGCCTACTTTGAAGTAGGTGAAAGAAACGATTTCAGCGCCGGCTTTCTTGGCCAGATCGCCGACCTTGATTTCCGGGTTCTTGACGAACGCCTGCTCAACAAGGCTGGCTTCAGCCAGGAACTTGGTGATACGACCGGCAACCATTTTTTCAACGATTTCGGCTGGCTTGCCTTTGATCTTGTCTTCATTCAGCTGCATGAAGACGCCCTTTTCGCGCTCGATCGCTTCGGCAGAAACTTCCGAAGGCAGCAGGAATTCAGGGTTGCTGGCAGCAACGTGCATCGCGATGTCTTTGGCCAGCTCAGCGTCACCGCCTTTCAGGACAACTACAACGCCGATCTTGTTGCCGTGCAGGTAAGCGTTGACCACGTCACCTTCGATGCTCGACAGACGACGGATGTTCACGTTTTCGCCAACTTTGGCAACCAGAGCAGTACGCTCGACTTCCTGAGCTTCGATCAGCGGAGCTGCGTCGGTCAGTTTGTCAGCGAAAGCTTTTTCCAGGCTGCTGGTGACGAAGTTCTTGAAATCGTCTTGCAGGGCCAGGAAGTCAGTCTGGGAGTTGACTTCGATGATGGTAGCGCGCTTGCCATCTTCGGCAACCTTGACAGCGATAGCGCCTTCAGCAGCAACGTTGCCTGCTTTTTTAGCTGCTTTGATCGCGCCCGAAGCACGCATGTCATCAATGGCTTTTTCGATGTCGCCGCCAGCCTTGGTCAAGGCCTTTTTGCAATCCATCATGCCTTCGCCGGTACGCTCGCGCAGTTCTTTAACCAACGCTGCAGTAATCTCTGCCATTTCAAAATCCTCTTGGATAGGTCTTCAACCATTCCACCCGCCTGAGCGAGCGTTCAAATTCTTGAAAACTCAAGGTGACAGCCAGAAATGACAAATAGGTCATTAAAGCGCCAACAATGGTTTTCGAGGTGGCAAAAAGGGGGCCAAGCCCCCTTTTTGCGTACTGAGTAAACGCTAGGCGTTAACTACTCAGCCTTCAACAGCAGCAGCTGGAGCTTCTTCGACGAATACGTCGGTGCCGCCAGCTACGTTGTTGCGACCGCGGATTACAGCGTCAGCCATCGAACCCATGTACAGCTGGATAGCGCGGATTGCGTCATCGTTGCCTGGGATGATGTAGTCAACGCCTTCCGGGCTGCTGTTGGTATCGACTACGCCGATAACAGGGATGCCCAGCTTGTTGGCTTCGGTGATCGCGATGCGCTCGTGATCAACGTCGATAACGAACAGTGCGTCTGGCAGACCGCCCATATCCTTGATACCACCAAGGCTACGATCCAGCTTTTCCAGATCGCGAGTGCGCATCAGCGCCTCTTTCTTGGTCAGCTTGGCGAACGTGCCGTCTTCAGCCTGGATTTCAAGCTCACGCAGACGCTTGATCGACTGACGGATGGTTTTGAAGTTGGTGAGCATGCCGCCCAACCAGCGGTGGTCGACGTACGGCGAACCGCAACGTGCCGCTTCTTCAGCAACGATCTTGCCAGCCGAACGCTTGGTGCCGACGAACAGGATCTTGTTTTTGCCCGAAGCCAGGCGCTCAACGAAAGTCAGAGCTTCGTTGAACATTGGCAGGGTTTTTTCAAGGTTGATAATGTGGATCTT
>Ga0247735_1000048_pt1 | contig 79349 bp, 73 predicted proteins | sample UWRJL178409R2_FD_180934 | JGI IMG/M metagenome (GOLD analysis project Ga0247735, IMG submission 180934) | Plant litter microbial communities from Arlington Agricultural Research Station in Wisconsin, United States - UWRJ-L178-409R-2 | ecosystem: Environmental > Terrestrial > Plant litter >... | reverse complement strand
GCAGCAGGACGCTGACTACACGGACGGCTCCGCTGCCCGCTAGTCCCCACGAAGTCGGCTGCCACCCACAAGGTGCGCGGTCGCAGGTTTGATAGGCCCACCAGGGCCGCCTTGAACCGAAACGCAACGGCCGTTCTCCTGGCAACAGGGGAGCGGCCGTTGTTGCGTTCGTGGCATGGCACACTGGTCACGATGACCGTTCCCCCCAATACAACCCCAGCTGGCAGCCTTCGAGAACCGTCTCGTCTGCCTGCCCGCTCCGTTGCCGCAATCATCGCGATGGTGGGCGTTGTTGTCTATGTGCTGATCAATGTCATCCTGCAGCCGCTGCCTCCGCATTACAGCCCGATCAGCGACGCCGAGAGCAACCTCGCCGTTGGGCCATACGGCTGGATCATGAGTATCAACTTCTTTGGTCGCGCCGTGCTGACCGCCTTCGCGATCATTGCACTCCTGCAGTGCGGCGTTCCCGGACGCCTCCGAAACACCGGTTTGGTGCTTTTTGGTATGGCGGGCGTCTGCTCCGGCCTGCTGGCATTCTTCCCAACTGATATCCCGGTTCCCGGCGCACACAGCATCGCCGCGACAACAACAAGCGGAACGATCCACGTGGTCCTCGCCACCAGCGGTTTCGTTCTTGCGTTGATCGGGTTCCTTCTGCTCACCGAGTGGATTCGGCGCAACCCTTTACTGCGGCATGGCTTCCCGTTGGCAGTTGGGTTCGTGACGCTCGCATTCGTTGGGCTTCTGTCGCTGGGGGCGACTATCGCCTTTGCGCCGCAGTTCCTTGGGCTGGCCGAGCGGATCTGCCTCGCAGGCATCCTTGGTTGGGCTTTTGTCGTCTGTAATACGGTCCGTCGACTGCCCGGCTGAGATCCAGGTCGGATCGCCGCTCGATCACGTGGATGTCACTATGTCGGTGGTCGTATCCAACAATCGAGGCTGGACCGTCGAGCCAAAACCTGTGCCTTAAAGCCCCAAGTCGGTCACTGACAGTGGCACACCATAGGGTGGAAGAGCACCCTCTTTGCCGCCCTCAAATGGCCCGTCGATTGGTGCTATTCTACCACGGAACCGGCTTTTGACCGGCTTTTTCTTTTCTCTTCCCCCGGGTGGATCGGGCTGGGAGAATTGATTTATGACCTCCCACACCGACCTCCTCACCCAGGCAGCCCAGCTGCTGCGGGAGGCGATCGCGATGCCCACCGTGGGACTGAATGACCAGGAGGCCGGCGAGGTGCTGATCGCCACCGAAACTGCCGGGCGCCTCCTGGATGGGTTACGGGCGATCACCGCCGCGGACATTAACGACCGCTGCCGCTACGAACTCGGTGCTGAGGCGATGTGCCACAAGTTTGGCCACACCCGCACCATCCCCTTCCTGGAATATTTGATCCGCATCCCCGCCGCCGACGCCCGCCGCCGCATCCGCCTCGGCACACAGATCCTGCCGTCGGTGGGGTTCACCGGGCAGGTGTTGCCGCCGAAACAACCGATCCTCGCCACCGCCATCACCGAGGGAGTCATCGGGGTGGACACCGCCGCGCACCTGGCCCGGCTGGTCAAACGCGCCGAAGCCACCACCGACCCGACCGTGCTGGACAGTGTGATCACCGACCTGGTTGAACAGGGCTCCGTCCTGTCGCCGGATTTAGTCGCGGTGCAAGTCACCCAATGGGAAACCGTCCTCGACGCCGACGGGTTGGAGCCGCGCGCCGAAGCCATGCACACACGCCGCGCCTTCCGTTTGGGGAAAGAGTCCTTCGGCATGACCCCGTTCAGTGGACTGTTGGAGCCGCTGGATGCCGGCCTGTTCAAAGCGATGTTCACCGACGCCGACGCCGCCACCGGACCGCGGTTCCTCAGTGACGCCGATCGGGTCAATGGCACCACGACCTCGATTGCTGAAGATGGCACCGAAACCACCGTGGACCGGGACACCCGCACCCCGGAGCAGCGCAACGCCGACATTGTCCTTGGCACCCTGAAGGCGGGACTGCGGGCCAGTGCGAAGGAGACCGGTGGCATGCGCCCCACCACCACCGTGAGCATTGTCGTCACCCTGGATGATTTGAAGAACAGCACCGGCGCCGGCTGGGTCGACCAGGTCGCCGAACCCCTCTCCATCAGCACCGTCCAGCAGGCGCTGTGTGATGCGCAGTCGCAGCAGGTGCTGCTCGGCACCTTTGGCGAAGTGTTGTATTTGGGGCCGCTGGTGCGGTTGTTCAGCGACGCCCAGAAACGCGCCCTGGCGGTCCGGGATGGCAGTACCTGTGTCTGGGATTGTGCCACCCCGGCGCGGCAGTGTGACGCCCACCATGTGATCGAGCACAGCAAAGGGGGCAGTACCGATATTGATAACGCGTTGTTGCTGTGTTCGGCGCACCATCACATGTTGCATGCGTCCGGGTACACGATCCGGATGGTCAATGGGATCCCGTTCCTGCAGGCACCGCTGTGGGTGGATCCGTCGGGAACGTGGCGGCCGATGGGGAAGGCACGCACCGCCCACCCGACACTGTCCATGTTCGACGGGGTGTCGTCGAGCCTGCCGCTGCCACCGGAGGTGTTTGTGATCCCGAACAAAGTGGCGGGTATGCCCTCCACGCGCAGTCGCAGCATCGAACCCGATGCCACGCCCGAAACCACACCGGAAACCGTCGTGGAGGCACCCATGGTGCTGAAGCCCCAGGGGAAGATGATTCCGAATCCGATCGCGGGGATGCCCAGCACCCGGGAGAGCTCTGTCGCACCGGAGGCGACCCCGGTTGCCGCGGAGGCGGGGTGGTATGTCGAAGGCGACGAGGATGCCGGAACCAGTGGCGCGAGCCTGGGCTGTTCCGCCCGGGTGACGGGTGGGCCCATCAGCGAGCCGACGAAGCGACCGAGGGCCCGCCGCCCGGTCCGGTCGACGATCAGCTTCGGCGACCTCACCCGACCCCAGTCTCCGGCGCAGCGACGGCAGTTGATCACCACCTTCAGCACACCACCACCACCTCCCGAGCGGCAGTAACCGATGGGGACCCGGAGCACCGCCACAGCACTTGGGTCATCAGCAGCGTTCCGGACCCTAGCGGAACTACAAGTTCATCAGAACCCGATTGCGCGCTCAGAGTCCGGCCAGGATCGAGCGGCCCCGCACAGCAGACCCGACGAGACACCGGGGCCGCGCTTAATCAACAGAATGCCGGAGTCAGCGAGGCCACTGCGGGACGGCATCCATAGGCCTGGTCTGTTCGTACCAGTGGGTGGCACGCATCACCGCAAGGTCATCAAAACGACGGCCAGCAATCTGCAGGCCGATGGGACGCCCATCCGCAGCGAAACCACAATTGACCGACGAAGCGGGCTGCTCCGAAAAATTGTATGGCGCCGTATAAGCAATGTGGTGAAGAGAAGTCGCCGGATCATTTGTAGGCATCGGCCACTCCGCAGGAAATGCAGCGACCGGAGCGACCGGCGAAAGCACCAAATCGAACGGTTCCGTCGCCTGCACGGTTGCCTGCCTCAACGACTGGATGCTTTGGTACGCGCGCAACGCAGCGGTGCCAGAGACATTCGCGCCGCCCTTCACCCAATCGCGGATAAACGGAAGGACCATCGCCTGCCGGTCAACGGGCAAATCCTCGATGTCCGCCAGCAAACGTACCCGCAAGAACCGATCAAGGTCGCGCAGGTACGGCACCGTCATCGGCGGTGCGATCCGAGTGACCTCCGCACCGGCAGCAGCGAAATGATCAACAGCTCGCTGCACCGCAGCAGAAACAGTGGGATAGGTCGGGATCCCGGCACCACCATCAAGGTGATAGCCAACTCGGAGCCCGACGAGCGGTCGCTCCGCTCCCGCCCCATCAACACCGAACCCGGGATAGTGCACATCAGACCAGTCGAGGGATTGCTCGCCGAGGCTTGTGTAGTCGCGGGAGTCAGCACCCGTCAGAACCGACATCAGCAGTGCAGCATCATCAACCGTGCGGGTCATCGGGCCAACAGCTCGCCCCATGTACGGCGGGTCAACCGCAGCCCGGCCAAAGCTGGGTTTCAACGTGACCAGGCCGAGCCAGCCTGCAGGCAGCCGAAGAGAGCCGCCGATGTCGGAGCCGACATGAAGAGGTCCGATGCGGGCTGCCGCCGCGGCACCGGCACCGCCGCTGGAGCCACCAACGGTCCACGCGCGGTTCCAGGGGCTTCGAGTGATCCCGTGCAGGCTGGACACCCCGGAGGACAGCATCCCGAAGTCAGGCATCACGGTGATGCCGAAAATCACACCACCGGCCTCCACTATTCGGGCGGCCGCCGGACCGTCCTCAGTGGCGAGTGCCGCGTCATACTTCGCTTTGGTACCGGCGGGTCGGGCGAAACCGGCGCGCGCGATGTTCTCTTTGACAGTGACGGGAACCCCGTCGATCGGGCCTGCCGGCTCTCCCGCGAGCCAACGTTTCTCGCTGGCCTTCGCCGCGCTCATCGCGCCCTCGTCGTCGATCACGTAGAAGCAATTGAGCTCACCCTGCAGGCGGTGGGCACGCTCGAGCACAGCGGTGGTCACGTCCACGGGGGAGAGGTCGCCCGTGCGATAGGCGGCGATCATCTCGGTCGCGGTGAGCGCCTCGATGGGTGTGCCGGCGGCGGAAGCATCCCGAGTCATGGTGTTCCCCCTGCTATCTCGCTGAGCGTTGGCGTAGCTGCCACCAACTGTTGGGTATACGGATGCGTGGGGCGATCGTAGACCTCCGCGGTGGGACCCGCCTCCACGATGCGGCCGCCGGACAGCACAGCGACGGTGTCACACGCATGTCGGATGACCCCGAGGTCGTGGGAAACGAACACCAGCGTGAAGCTGTACTCGTCGGCCAGATCGGCAAGCAGGTTGAGGACCTGCGCGCGTACGGAGACATCGAGGGCACTGACCGCCTCATCAGCGACCAACACGCTTGGTCGCGTGACCAGCGCGCGGGCTATCGAGATGCGCTGGCGCTGGCCGCCGGAAAATTGGTGCGGGAATCGCTGAAGTACATCGGCGTCAAGCCCGACCGCCTGCAGTTGCGCGAGCACCCGGTCGCGGGTCTCGTCGCGGCCGATGCCGCGCAGCGGTTCCGCGACAATCTGCTCGACCCGCATCCTCGGGTCGAGGGAACCCATCGGATCCTGGAACACGATCTGCACCTGGCTGCGGAAGTGTCGAAGTTGGCGTTCCTTCGCGTTGGCGAGCTGTTGGCCGGCGACCTGGATGCTACCGGTGGTGGGGGTGTCGAGGGCGCAGAGCAACCGCATCAGCGTCGACTTCCCCGAGCCCGACTCCCCGACGATACCGAAGCGCTGGCCGGCGGCCACATCGAAGGAAACTCCCTCGAGGGCGGAGATGGCGGGCCCGCGGCGCAGGATCGAGCCGCCGCGACCGCGGTACTGCCGGCCGAGGTTCCGCACCCGGATGAGGGCGTCTCCGGAGGCGGGGGCGACCTCGTTGAACACGATGGACTCGTCCAGGTCGGTGCGAACCTGGTGGTGCGGAACATGGGTATCCGGTGCAGATCGGGTCGCAGTCGCAGTAGCAGGCGCAGTGGCGCCGCCGGTGAAGAGGCGGCCGCGTTCGTCGACCTTGGTGAGGTCGGACGCGGCGATCAGGCTGCGGGTGTACGGATGCTGCGCCGCCGTCAGGATCTGGTCGACCGGGCCGTCTTCCACAATTGCGCCATCCTGCAGTACCAGGATCCGATCGCAGATGCCGGCGACAACTCCGATGTCATGACTGATGAACAGCAGCGAGGTTTCGCGCTCGTGCACAAGGTCGCCGATCAGCCGGAGCACCTCAGCCTGCACCGTGACATCCAGCGCGGTCGTCGGTTCGTCGCAGAGCAGCAGCCTGGGGTTGTTGGCAAGCGCCATTGCGATCATCACACGTTGCCGCTGTCCGCCGGAGAGCTGGTGCGGGAATGCCCGGGCGGTCTGCGCCGGGGCGGGAAGTTGCACTTGGGCAAGCAGGTCGAGGGCGCGGGCCGCAGCGTCCGGTCGATCGGCCGTCCGGTGTTGAGTCATTGCCTCGGCAACCTGGTCGCCGACCCGCATCAGCGGGTTCAGCGCCGTCATCGGTTCCTGGAAAATCATCGCCATGGCGTTGCCGCGCAGCTCGCTGAGGGTCTTCTCCGCAGCATCCAGCAGGTCGGTGTCATCCGCGTTGTCGACACCACCGAGACGGATGCTTCCCGTCGGGGTGAGGGTGTCAGGCAGCAGCCCCATGATGGCGAGTGCCGTCAGGGACTTTCCCGAGCCGGATTCACCGATCAGGCCGACCCGTTCGCCCGGGGCGATGCTGAAGGTGAGGCCGCGCAGCAGCTGGTCCGGCTTGGTGGTTCCCGAACGGTGCGCCGCGGTGACCTGCAGGTTCTCCACGCTGAGGGTGGGTGCGGTTGATGTCATCGCTGCACCTGCATCCGGGGGTCGAAGCGGTCCCGAAGGCCATCGCCCAGCAGGTTGAAACCGAGCACGGCGATCGCGATGGCGAGCCCCGGCCAGAGCACGAGCAGCGGCTGCACGTAGATGTAGCCCTGCGCGTCCTGCAGCATCCGGCCCCACGAGGGAGTGGGCGGGGTGGTGCCGAGACCAAGATAGGACAGCGCAGCTTCGGCCAGCACGGCGATACCGAACGAGACGGAGGCCTGCACAATCAGCATCCCCGAGATGTTGGGAAGCACGTGGCGCAGTCCCACGAACCAGGCGCCTTTTCCCGAGGCGCGCGCGGCGAGGATGTACTCGCGGCTCATCACCTGGCGGGTTCCGCTTCGGGCGACCAGGGCGAACGCGGGTGCCGAGCCGATACCGAGCGCGATCATGGCGGTGAGGGTGTTCGCCCCGAATGCCGCGCCGAAGATGATGGCGAGCAGCAGCGCGGGGAAGGCGAGGGACACGTCGTTGCCGCGCATCATCAGGCGGTCGAGGGGGCCGGGGTGCATACCGGCGATGATTCCGAACGGTACCCCGATGAGCACGGCGATACCCACCGCGACGACGCCGACGAGCAGCGAGATTTGGGCGCCGCGCAGCAGCGAACTGAGGACGTCGCGGCCGAAGTTGTCGGTGCCGAGCAGGTGGTCGGCCGACGGCGGAAGCAGCAATTCCTGCGGGAAAACACCCTCGGGGTTGTAGGGGGTCCAGAAGATCGAGACGAGGGCCGCCAGTGCGACGATCCCGATCAGGATGCTGCCAACCACCAGGTTTCCGCTGCGGGTGCCCGCTCCAGCTCGTACTCGTGCTTCCGGGCGACGGCGGCGGGTCCCGGCCGGCAACTGCCCGTCGCGCGTCACGTTGCACTCCGCAGGCGCGGGTCGATGACGGTGTGGGCGATGTCGATGAGCAGGTTGATCACAAGCACCAGCCCCACGAGCACCATCACGATGCCCTGCACACTGGGCAGGTCGCGCAGTGCGACGGTGTCGAGCAAGAGGCTGCCGAGCCCGGGGATCGCGAAGACCCGTTCGATCACCACCGTGCCAACCAGCAGCGCAGCAATCTGTACACCCAGCACGGTGAGGACCGGTACGGCGGCGTTGCGAAGCCCGTGTTTCAGCAGGGCCTGCGCCGGGGTGAGTCCCTTCGCCCTGGCGGTGCGCAGAAAGTCGTCCCGCATCACTTCGAGCACGGCGGCGCGCACATACCGGCTGAGTACGGCGCCCTGCACACTGCCGAGGGCGACCGCGGGCAGGATGAGGTGCGAGACGAAGTCCCAGATCCCATCGCCCGGGTCACTCCAGCCGCCGGCCGGCAGCCAGCGCAGGGTGACGGCGAAGAGCGTCACGAGCAGCATCCCCGCCAGGAAACCCGGGATGGACACCCCAATCTGGCTGATGCCCGACAGGATCACCCCGTCGGGTTTGCGCTGCCGGATCGCCGTGAGGATGCCCATCGGGATGGCGAACAGCACCGCGAGCAGCATGCTCGAGACCACCAGCACCGCGGTGATGCCGAGGGCGTCGCCGATCTGCGGGCCGATCTCCTGCTGCGAGACCGCGGAGGTGCCGAAGTCGCCAACCAGCAGATGGCCGAACCAGTCTGCGTACCGTTCGAGCGCCGGCCGGTCGAGGCCCATCGCGATTTCCTGCGCGGCGACCTGCTCCTCGGTGGCGTCAATACCGAGGGCGACCCGCGCGGCGTTGCCGGGAAGGATCGACAGCAGCACAAACGTGACGATGGATGCGGCGAGCAGGGTCGCCACGAAAACACCGATCCGGCGCAGCAGGGTCAGGGCCATGGGTTCCCGGTTCAGCGGGCGATGGTCGACAGGTCGAGCGACAGCGTTGGCGCGTTGAGGGGAACCCCGGTGAGGTCGGCGTCGGCGACCGAGACGACCGGGATCAGGTAGAGCCAGTCGGCCGCTGCCTCTTCGGCCATCACCGTCGTCGCTTCCTTCATCAGGTCGATGGAGGTTTCCGGGTCGGCAGCATCCGCCTGGGCGAACAGGGACATCACATCGGGGTTGTTGTAACCGGCGTAGTAGGTGGGGGCGGCGAACAGGGTGATGTCGCGCGGTTCGTTGTGGGAGATGATCGACATGTCGTAGTCGTGTTTGGTGAACACCTCGTCGAGCCAGACGGCGGGGAATTCGAGGGTGCTGGTCTCGACCGTGATCCCCACGTCGGCGAGCTGCGACTGCACCACCTGCGCGGCGGCGACGGCGTAGGGAAGGTTCGGAACCTTTAATGCCACGGTGAGGTCGCTGACACCGGCCTCGGCGAGCAGGGCCTCGGCCCGCTCGGGATCGAAGGGGTACAGGTTGACGAGTGTCGGGTCGTACCAGGGGTCGGTCGGGGCGGCCATCTGGCCGAGTACCGTTCCGTACCCGCTGTTGACGGTGTCGACAATGGCCTGGCGGTCGACGGCAAACATTACGGCCTGGCGAACCCGCACGTCGGCGAAGGCGGCGCTCTGGTTGTTCATGGTGAGGGTGACCTCGCCGGTGCTGGAGCCCTCCTGCACCTTATAGTCGTCGTTCGACTCGAACTGGCTCACCAGCTGGTACTGCGAGAGCTGGGTGACCACGTCGATGTCGCCGCTGAGCAGCGCGTTGGACTGGGCGTTCGCATCGGCGAAGTAGCGCAGCTCGACCTCGGTCATATACGGGGCATCCCCCCAATAGTCGTCGCGCAACTGCAGGTCGAGGCTGGTCCCGGGCGAGAACGCGGTCACCGTGTATGGGCCGGTGCCGACCGGTTCGGTGGCGAGGGCGTCAACGCCGTCCGGGCTGAACATGGTGCCGACGGGGCCGGCCATGTTGAACAGCCAGCTGTTGCTCGGAGTCGAGAGTGTGATCTGCACCTCGGTGTCGCTGACAACGGTGATCGCGCTGATCGGGGAGAGGTAGCCGGGGCCGTTGGCCGTCCAGTTGTCCGCGACGCGTTCGAGGCTGAACTTGACGGTTTCGGCGGTGAACGGCGACCCGTTCGAGAAGGTGACCCCCTCGTGCAGGGTGAAGTTGTAGACGAGCCCGTCCTCGCTGACGGTGTAGTCCGAGGCGAGCAACGGCTCGATGTCGCCCGTGTTGTTGATTTTGACGAGGCCCTCGTACACGTTGTAGAGCAGGGCCTGCGGAATCGCGCCGCCGGCGGTGGTGGTGAAGTCGAGGCTGGCCGGCGAGGCGATGAGCCCGACGGACAGGTCGGTGGGCGCGGCAGCATCCCCATCGGTGTTGCCTCCACCCGTGCAGCCGGTGAGGGCGAGGGCGATAACGGCGGCGGTCGCCACGGCGACACTGCTGATTCGGCGGTGGGATCTCATAACCGGCTCTTTCCTGTGCTTGCTGTCGATCTACATCACGAATTGGGATGCTGCACATCAGGGCGCTGCGCCACTCGTACCGGTCGCGATCTATGACTACCAGTGTATTCAGCGCCACGGAAGGGCTCACCCCCGCCTTGGGGGTGCAGAGGCTGGATTCGCGCCGGGCGCCGTGGCTACAATTTTTTATGCAAAAACTGACTTTCAGCGTTGAAATCTCAGCTCCGGTCCGCACCGTGTGGAACACGATGCTCGACGATGAGCCCTACCGGCAGTGGACCAGCGTGTTCGAGCCGGACTCCTACTACGAGGGCAGCTGGGACCTCGGCAGTGAGATCCGCTTTATCGGCCCGGGCGAAGACGGGCAGTCGAGCGGCGTGATCGCGACCGTCATCGAGCGCCGCCAGGACGAGTACATCGCCGCCGAGATGACCGGGCAGATCGTGGGTGGCAAGCGCGACACCGACAGCGACGATGCGAAGAAGATCGCGGGTGCCCAGGAGAGTTACACCTTCAGCGAGCGAAACGGTGTCACCACGGTGACCGCGGAGCCGGAAACCGAGGACGAGTACGTCGAGGATTTCAACCGGATGTGGCCGCAGGCCCTGCTGGTGTTAAAGAAGCTTGCCGAGCTGCGCGCAGCATCCGGTCCACCCGGGTCCGATTCCGGGAGCAACACCACCATCAACCGGTCATTTACGCTTGTGCGCTACGTGGATGCTCCGCCCGCCGAGGTGTTCCGCGCCTGGACGGACCCCGAACAGCTGGACTGGTTTTTCAACACGGACCAGCAGCGGCCGGCGACCACCGAAGTGGACCTGCGGGTGGGTGGCCAGTGGCGCCAGCTGATGGTCATCGATGAGCAGACGCGCTACGTCACCGGAGGGATCTACCGCGAGATCGAGCCGGGCACCCGCCTGGTGTTCGTGTGGGGTGCCGTGGACGGCTGGCCGGCGCTGGATCCCGACCGTCTCGACGAGGCGCCCATCACCACGATCGATTTCGACCAGGCGGGAGACGGGACGGTGATGACCTTCCGGCTCGACCTGCCGGAGAACCCGGATGCCCGCCTGCTCGGTGCTGCCGTACGCACAGGCTGGTCGCAGACCATCGGTCGGTTGGTCGCTCAGTTCGCCCGGTCGGAGAGCCGTACCTGAGCCGACCGCGGCACCAGCAGTACCGCGATCACCACGGCGACAACGAGGATCCCGGCGATCCCGGCCAGTCCTGCGTAGCCGACCACTGCGAGGAGTGGGCCTGCCCCCGCGCCGCCGATCGCCCCGGCGATGTTCATACTGAGGTCGCTGCGGCCCTGGATTTTCGGCCGGGCGTCCCCGGTGGCGAGGTCCGACACCAGCGCGGAGCCCGACACGGTGGTGGCGCTCCAACCGAGCCCGATAAAGGTGAGCCCCACGGTCACCAGTGCCGCGTGGCTCTCGCCGAGGGAGACAATCGCGAGCCCAACGGCCAGCAGCCCTTGCCCCGCGAGGATGGTGGGGAAGCGGCCAACCCGGTCACTGAGCCAGCCGAACACGGGGGAGAGTGCGTACATCCCGGCGATGTGCAGGCTGATGGTGAAACCGACCGCGGCGATCGTCGAACCGTGGTGGGTGAGATGCAGCGGCGTCATCGCCATCACGGCAACCATCACCGCGTGCGTCGCCGCGATGGAGCCGATGGCAAGGAGAACCAGCCTGTGTGACCGGATGCTGCTCGCCGCGGTAACCGCGGGAATCGATGCAGCCGCCCCCGCAGCATCCTCGAGGCTGCGGGCGATCTCACGACTGAGCAGGTACGGGTCGGGGCGCAGCGCCACTAAAAAGATCGCGGCGGCCATCAGTTGGGCGACTATCGCGATCACAAACGACCCGGTCAGTTCGGGCAGGCCCAGCGTCAGGGCGATTTGTTCCCCGGGGCCGGACAGGTTCGGTCCAACAACCGAGCCGATGGTTGTCGACCACACCACGATGGACAGTTGGCGGCCGCGGGTGGACGGGGATGCGAGGTCGGTCGCGGCGAACCGGGACTGCAGGTTGACGGCCGAACCGACCCCGAGCAGGGCGAACCCGAGCAGCAACAGCGGGAACGCGCCAAGCCCGGTCGCGACGATAACAACCACCGCACCGAGGGAAGCCGTCAGGGTGCCGGTGGTGAGGGAGATTCGTCGCCCGAGCCGGCCGGTGAGGCGGGCGAGTGGGATTGCGGCGGCCGCCGCGCCCAGCGTGCTGAGGGTTGCGGCAGCACCGGCCACCTCGTCGCTTCCGCCAACATGGGCGGCGAGGATCGCGCCAATGGAGAGGGTCGCCCCGATGCCGAGGCCGCCGAGCACCTGCCCGGCCACAAGCGCGCGAAGCGTCCGCGCCTGGACGCGGCTAGTGTCCGCGGAAAGTGCACTCATTCCCACAGTGTAGGAGGGGGCACCTGCGCCCCGGTCATCCGGCTAGTGGCGAAGCGACCTACTCCGGTGCCCCACCGGAAGCAGTGTCGGCGTCTTCGCCACCGTCCTGGTCAGTGGTGCCCTCTTCGCCCGCGGTCGGGGTTGCCCCGTTGGCGTCAGCGTCCGGAACCGTGGCCGGGCCGGAGTCGCTGAGGATGGGGTCGTCGCCGTCGTGCGGGTCTTCAGTGGTGTTGTTTGTCATAACCCCACGCTACGAGGCGGCAGCCTCCAGCACGAGATCCCGGAGCCGATTAAGACCTAGAAGTTTGGAACTCTCAGCTTTGTCACCGGGGCGACCATGTCCGCGCTGAAGGCGAGGCGGAGTGCTTCGCGCAGGTGCACGGCTTCGGAGTCGAGCACGGTGTCGAAGCCGAGTCGTTTGGCTTCGGCGGCGCGCTGCTTGGTGGACGCTGCCTTGCGGATTTCGCCGGCAAGGCTGATCTCGCCGATCGCGGCGAACGTGACGGGCAGCGCGATGTCGTTCACGGCACTGGCGATGGCCAGGGCGATGGCGAGGTCGGCGCCGGGCTCGGTCACCCGGATCCCACCGACGGTCGACACGTAGATATCCGATTCCCCGAGTTTGCGAAACCCGGCACGACGGTCGAGCACGGCGAGCAGCATCGCGACACGGGACCCGTCGACACCGTTCACCACCCGGCGCGGCTGGGGCGCCTTCGACTCCACCACAAGCGCCTGGATCTCGACCGGCAGCGCGCGCCGCCCATCGAGGGCGATGGTCACACAGGTTCCACTGACCGGTTGGCGGGCGTGCGAGAGGAACAGGCCGCTGGGGTCGCTCACCTCGGAGATGCCTTCACCGGTCATCTCGAAGCATCCCACTTCATCGGTCGGTCCGAAGCGGTTCTTCAACGCGCGAACGAACCGCAGCGAGGTCTGGCGGTCGCCCTCGAACTGGCAGACGACGTCGACCAGGTGCTCGAGCAGGCGCGGTCCGGCGATCGAGCCGTCCTTGGTGACGTGGCCGACCAGCACGATCGGAAGGTTGCGGTCCTTGGCGACGCGAGTCAGGGTCGAGGCGACTTCGCGCACCTGCGAGGGTCCGCCGGCCAGACCGTCGATCGACGAGGACGAGACGGTTTGCACGGAGTCGACAATCACCAGGTGCGGTTTGACCTGGTCGATCTGCCCGAGGATGACGCCGAGGTCGGTCTCGGCTGCGAGGAACAGGGTCGGCTGCAGGGCATTGGTGCGCTGGGCACGCATCCGCACCTGGTTCACCGACTCCTCGGCGCTGACGTAGAGGACGCGCATACCCTTCGCCGAGGCGCGCGAGGCGACTTCGAGGAGCAGGGTCGACTTGCCCACGCCGGGCTCGCCGGAGAGCAGGATGGCCGCACCGGGGACGATCCCGCCGCCGAGAACACGGTCGAACTCGCTGATGCCGCTGGGCCAGTGGGTGACTTCGTCAACACCAATGGCAGTGATGGGTTTCGCCGCGCGGGCCGCGCTGATGGTGACGGCGGTGACGGCTCGTCCCGTCGGAGCGTTTTCGGCGTTGTCAACAACCGTTCCCCAGGCCTGGCATTCGCCGCAGCGGCCAACCCATTTGAGGGAGGTCCAGCCGCATTCGGTGCAGCGGTAGTTCGCGGTGATCCTGGCCATAACCCCAGCCTAGGCGGCACCACCGTCACTGGTCGGTGGGCGGATGCTCGCTGTCACAGGGTCTCTTCGTCCCGAGCCTTCAATGCCAGGTCGAGGGTGGGGATAAACGCGGACGCCCAGATTTGGTACCCGCGGTCGTTCGGATGGAAGAGATCGCCGGCGAACTGTGTCGCGATGCCCCAGAGTCCCTGGGCCTTGGTGCGGGCGTAGAGGGGAGCGACTGCGAACCCGAACTCTTTCGCCAGGCGATGCACAATGAAGTTCGCCTCGACGACGTGCTTCTCCCTCGGCAGGAAGTAGAACGACGGCAGGTCGGAGACGATCGAGTTTGCCGGGAGACCCTCGAACAGTCGCTTCAGGTCGTTCTCGAATGTCTCGTCCTCAAAAAGCGCCATGTTGTTGGCGCCGATCGACACCGTCACGATGTCCGGTGTCAGTTTGCGCAGCTTCGGCAACTGCTCGAGCAGAGCCGCCCGCACGGTCGAGCCGCTCACTCCCAGGTTCGCGACGCGCACCGTTTTGCCGGTGACCTCACGAATGTGGGTGGCGAGTTCGCCGACGTAACTGCGGCCGGGTCGACTCGCACCGATGCCCTGCGCGGTGGAATCCCCGATCGCGGCGTAGAGCAGTTCGCCCTCGCGTTTGCGGTAGTCCTTCCACCATTTCGAGTTCACCGGAATGGCGTTGGTCAGGCGTTCGCTCCAGCGGGCGCGGCGGCGCTGGAGGTAGTTGGTGTACGCAAGTCCACCGATAGCGAGGGCCGCGCTGGCCAGCCCGGAAAGGAACCACTTCACCTCGAAAACTCTACCTATCGCGTGCCGAAAGAGCATGCGCAGAATGGAAGATATGGAAACGATTCCTTTTGAACTAACCTCCGGCCGCACCATCGGCGTCACCGAGTTCGGCAATCGGGACTCCGCCAATGTGGTTGTGTTTGCCCACTCCGCCCCGGGATCCTCCCTCTTCGACCCCGATCCGAGAGTCACCGCCGACCACGACGTTCGCGTCATCGCGATCGACCGCCCCGGCTATGGGGCATCCGAAATCATCTCGTTCGAGACGCCCACCGTGCACCGCGCCGCCGCCGACATCGCCGAGTACCTCGTCGACCAGGGCATCTCCTCGGTCGCCGTCGCCGGTTGGTCTGCGGGTGGGCGCATCGCCCTCGCGCTCGCCGCTGCCAACCCGAACCTGGTTTCCCGCGTTGCGGTGATCGCGACGCCGGCCCCCGACGACGAGGTGCCCTGGGTCGGGGCAGACAACCGCGCAATGATCGAGCAGTACCGTGGCATGATCCCGCACGAGGCGACGCTTGCGCTCGCGGCGATGTTCGACGAGTTCCAGGGTGCAGAACCGAGTGCCGAGCGGATGCTTGATGAGCTGGCCACGCCGGAAATGGATGCTGTGCTGCAGGCCGCGGCGCATGACCGGCTGATTGCGATGCTGCAGGCCAGCGCCCGGCAGGGCAACCTCGGTGTGGCGGCCGACATCATCAGTTATACAGTTCTGCCGCTCGGGTTCGACCTGGGCGACGTTCACGCCGAGACCCTGCTTGTCTACGGCGGCGGGGATGCCACCGTGGGTGTCGCCCATGCCGCCTGGTATGACAGGCACCTGATGAACGCGACCGTCAGCATCACGCCGGTGATCGGGCATCTTGTGGTCATCCCGGCGTGGAAGCAGGTGCTCGACTTCCTCGTCCCGGTATCGGCGCCGACCGCGTGAGGGTAAGGGCTGCAAAATGTACTAAGCTCTTTCCCGGAACCGTGTCCGAGCGGCCGAAGGTGCAACTCTCGAAAAGTTGTGTGGGTGTTGAGCCCACCGTGGGTTCAAATCCCACCGGTTCCGCCATTTTTTCTGCAGAAGCCCCTCCTCACCGTGGGGCTTTTGTGATTCCGAGGCCCAGCGCTATGTCCTTACTGCTTCGGCTGTGCTGCGGCGAGTTGGGCGGTAGGTCGCTGACAGGGCTGCCTACAACGATGTCGGGCGGCGGTAATTTCGGGTTTCGAACGACCCGAACGCAAGACTGATGCTGCGCTACACCTATTCGCAGACTCCTCTGCCGGTGAACAGAGTCGGAATCATGGGTACGCTCGATGCGGCGCGTTTGCACACCTAGTTCACGTGCCGCTCTGCGGGCACTGCCCCGTTGCGCTCAGCTCGAACGTTAAGGAAACACCGTGTCAGATCACGCAAGAATCAAGGGCCACACCGTGACCCGCACCGTGCACATTGAGGCCCCTCGTGCGAAAGTCTGGGAGGCCCTCACCGATCCCGACGTGATGGTCAAGTGGTTCGGGGACGGTGTGAGGTTCGCCGCGCTCGAGCCCGGGGCGACTGGCAGCATCGACTGGGACGACTACGGTAGCTTCCCGATCGAAATCACCGAGGTAGTGCCTGGCGACGCGTTCGGCTTCCGTTGGTCGGGAATCCCCGCCGAAGAGCTCGACGAGTACTCGACACACGTGCGCTTCACGATCGTTGACGCTGACTCCGGGACGGACGTCACAGTGATCGAATCCGGCTTCGACACCATCCCCGGCGGTACCCGCTACCGTCGCGACCGTCTTGAGCAGAACCGCGAGGGTTGGGACGTCGAGCTGGACGAGCTCGCAATTCTCCTCGAGGGTACTGCCGAATAATCTACGGTTCCGGCAAATTCTCGCGAATAGCGAGGGCGCGTGTTGCCGACGCGAACACCCCATCGTGTACGGAGCGGAATGTGAATTCGACCGTGGCGCTGGGGTGGATCGCAGTGCACGCGACTGGGTAGCGGCCTTGCTCTCGTCGGGAACCGTCTTCCGCAGCAGCGGGAAATGCGCGGTAGTTACGATCTCGACTCGACTGGGGTCTGTCGTCGCGTCGACAGCGTGTGGTGTCCGGTAGGCCCGTACCCTGAACGCGTGACTAACAGCATCAATGACCGACGAGACGTTCTTCGGGATCGAGTAAGCCGATCCATCTCCAAGCTGGCCGGTGGCGCCATTCGCGGGCTTGATGCGCCTACCCAGGTCATTTCGATCGTCACCGCCGACGACCAGATGCCGCAACGGCATGCCCGACTTGTGATCGACCTGTGCCTCCGTGCGGGGGAGGCGATGCTCGCGACCGGCGCATCCGCAGCTGACGTTGTGGCCACCGTGTTGAGAGTCAGCAATGCCTACGGTGTCACCGGGATGCACGTTGACATCACTTTCACGTCACTCACCGTGTCGGTTCATCGCGGGATGAATGAGGACCCGATGTCCGTCATGCGAATTGTGAAGGTTCGAACCACGGACTACTCGCGTCTACAGGACGTGTATGTGCTGATCGATGAGATCACGAGCGCCGGTAGTCGGATGAGCGTTGAGGAAGCACGGGAGAGCCTCACTTCGATCCTGACCAAACCGCACCCCTACCGTCGCTGGGTTGTTGCTGCAGGCAAGGCCGTTCTCGCTGGCGGCGTTGTGGTGATGTTTGACGTGAGCTTTGTGCTCGTCCTCATCGCAGCAGCATCAGCGATTCTCTCCGACGTCATCACCCGCAGGCTCGGAAAGTTACTTGTCCCTGCGTTCTTCGCCCAGATCGCTGCCGCGATGGTCACGACCAGCATTGCGGTTTTGATCTTTTGGTTGCGGTCGATAGGTATCGAACTGCCCGGTTCCAACAGCCCCACCGTTATCGTCATCGCGGGAATCATCACACTGCTGTCCGGCGTCGGCCTGACCGCCTCCGCCCGCGACGCCATCGACGGGTACTACGTGACCGCGACAGCACGCGGCATGGAAGTGCTGATGCTCACTCTCGGCCTTGCCGTCGGGATCTCCATCGTTCTCGGTGCTGCGCTGCGGATGGGACTGCCGGTGACGATCGGGACGTCCCTGGGCGGTGACATTGGTCTGGTTCCAGGCGTAGTGGGATCCGCACTCATCGGAGTCGGATTCGCACTCACGTCCTATGTGCGACTGCGCTACGTCCCACTCATGGCGACCGTGGCCGGTCTGGTGTTTGCGGTGTATTCGCTGGTGCTTCCCTTCGCCTCCCAGCCGGGCCTCGCACCGGGACTTGCCGGCATCGTTGCTGGCGTCATTGGCTACCTCATCTACCGTTGGGTCAAAGTACCCGAAAGCGCCATGACCATGGCGGGAATCATCGGCCTGATCCCGGGACTTGCCGTTTACCGGTCGTTGTACGCCTTTATGGACTCGGCGAACGGGGTGACGGAAGCCCTCCCCGCCATGGTTATTGCGCTGGCAACCGGCATCGGACTCGCGGCGGGCACAACCATTGGCGGTTTCGCGGCCCGGCGAACCTTTGGCCTGGACCGCTCAGCCATTCTCGCGGGCCGGCGGACCCGCGGAGCGCGATAGGGGAAGATTCCTAAGAATCGCCCGGCTGCCAGGCGTGATTCGTGAAGCGCGTACGCCGCGAGCCAGCGCACATGTGCTGTGGGCAGTGGGTCAAATCACACCAGCCAGGGTTGCGGTCGGCAGCTGATCCGATCAATCTCGGCTTAGGCTGTGGCCGTGACCGATGAGATGCGCACAAGACCGAAGAATCGGCGAGAGTCGATCCTTGCCGCAGCGACTATACGGTTTCACCAGCGCGGATACGCAGCAACGAGTCTCGACGACATTGCGGGGGATCTCGGGGTCACCGCTCCGGCGCTCTACCGCCACTTCCGAAGTAAAGACGCCCTGTACACCGCGGCGCTAGAAACAAATCTGCGCTACCTCGAAAGCTGCATCAGCGAGGCTGGTTCCGCCGAGGACGCAATTCAGAGCCTTGCCGAAGTAGCCGTGGAATACCCGACACTCGGTCTTTTATGGAATACCGATCGTCGGCGTCGACTCATCGACCCGGACGGCGCGATCGAGAAACGTCTGTTTGCGGTGGCCGATAACCTCGGCGTGCTGTTGGAGCATGCTGCTACGCCTGAACTTGCCCGGCTGCTCGCGCGGGGTGTGCTCGCTGCGTCGTCGAGTACCGGCTTTTACGAATCAGCGTTGGCGCCGTCCGACCAGGCGGCCCAACTCCGGCGAGTTCTCACCGAGGTCGCGCAATTTCGCCCCACCCACCCGCTGGTCGACCTGGAGGTTGCGACCGAACAGGTCGTGACCCGACCCTGGGCGACGCGACGCTCCGCGTTGCTCGACGCTGGCGCAGTTCTGGTCGTCCAACGCGGTGGGTACCACGCGGTGACGATCGAGGAGATCGCGGCGTCAGCGGGTGTCAGCCCCAATACTGTCTATCTCCACTTCACGGGAAAGGCCGACCTCTTCGCAGCAGTGCTCCGCCGGGCATCAAGTTGGTTGACGGCAGCGCTGCAACAGGCGTCGGCACGAGCAACATCCGCCGAAGATGCACTGCGTTTGGCCGTCATCTCTTCCCTTGAACTGAGCGCGCAGCACCCCTCATGGACCGGCAGCCTCGCCGACGAGATTACGAACCTGCCTCCGGACCAGATTACCGATCTGGTTGTTGCCGTTGACGAGTATCTCGATGAATGGTTTGCCCTGTGCGCGGCAAATGCACCGATGCTCGCAGCCGAGGAAGTGAAAGTGCGGATGCGTGCGGCTCTTGCGGTCCTCGACGATCGTGCCCTCGAGGCCGCCGATCGTCGCGTATTTTCGATCGACGACAGTGTCCACCTCATGGTCGCAATTCTAAGAAGTGAATAGCCAGTACTAAACAGTATGTAAAAAAGCTTGCCTTTTCGGCGGTTTAACGTGCTAAGTTAACCGCCAATCAAGGAGGCACATCGTGGTGCAGGCAAGACCAGTGGTACATACCGAGAGTGGGGACGTCTCGGGCGTCAACGATCGCGGAGCAAGCAGATTCCGCGGCATCCCGTTCGGGGCTGCGCCGTTCGGGCTGAACCGCTTTCAGCCGCCAGCCGCCGCCCCAGCCTGGGACGGCATCAGGGATACCGCGGATTTCGGCGTCGGTGTTCCCCAGGGCCGATTCGAAGGCGATCCATTCGACGGGTACTTCAACCCGCTTGTGCAGGGTGCAGACTGCCTCACCCTCGACATCTGGACGCCCGATGTTGCTACTTCGGGACTGCCGGTGATGGTGTGGATCCATGGTGGAGGCTTTATGACGGGCACGGGCTCGGCGCCCGCCCACGACGGTTACACCTTCGCGCGCGACGGATTCGTCCACGTCGGCATCAATTATCGGCTCGGAATCGACGGCTTCACCTTCTTCGACGACGGTGTGGAGAATCTGGGGCTGCTCGACCAAATCGCTGCCCTCGAATGGGTGCAGCGCAACATCGCAGCCTTCGGCGGCGACCCTGCCCACGTCACGGTGTTCGGCCAATCCGGCGGCGCGGTCGCCGTGATGGACCTGCTTGCAATGCCGCGTGCCCGAGGCCTCTTCGCCAGGGCCATTGCGATGAGTGGATCACCGGTGGCGGCAACACCTCCTGAAAGCGCGCTTCGTATCACCGCTCGGCTCGCAGAGCTACTGGGAGTGGAGCCGACCCGGGAGGCATTCGCGGCGGTGTCGCCCGAGCGAACAATAGCCGCCACCATTCCGGCGGCGCTGGAATTCCTCGACTTCGCTCGGACGGGATCGGAGGCGTTCACCGTGAGCCCGTATCGGGCCGTGTTCGGAACCGCGTCCATGCCGCTGTCGCCCCTGGCCGCAGCATCCCAATCGACGGTGCCACTGATGACAGGAACCCTGCGCAATGAGGCGACCGGCTTCCTGACCGCCCTCGGTATGGTTCCCGAACTACCAGAAGCGATCGGTCAGCAGATGCTGCAGTTGCTGGGAGCGGATGGCGACGTTGAGCGCGCATACCGAGACGGCCCACGTCGCTTGGTGAGCCCGGTCGAACTCGTCGAAGCCGCATGGACAGATTGGGCATTCCGAATCCCCACGCTTGAACTTGTCGAGGCGCGCACCGCGCCGTCACACGTGTACGAGTTCCGCTGGGAGAGCCCCGTATTCCCGCCACGACTCGGCGCCAACCACGCACTCGAAGTGCCATTTATGCGGGACGACCTGGCCGCGATGCGCGCGGTTGGCCCGGCAGGGGATGCTTTACTCGGGCCAGACGCACCCGCCGATCTCGCTCGCCGGATGCACGCCGCGTTCGCCGCATTCGCCCGCACGGGTGACCCGGGCTGGCCGGTCTATAACTCCACCGATCGTGCGACCCTCGTTTTTGACACGGTCGACACTCTCATTTCGGATGCTGCCGCACCGGAACGACAGGCCTGGAAGGCAACACGATGAGCGAGACGATTACCCGGGTTGCCGGGCGAGCACAGGGCCTCGGTGGCGTGATGGCCGCCTTCTTCGGAGTGCAGCTGTTTGTGAATATTGCCAACGGGGCCGTCGCGAACTCTCTTGTGCCCAATCTCATCGCGAACCTCGAACCCGAGAATAAGGTCGCCGTCCTCGGCCTTGTTGGCGCGGTCGCAGCGGTCGCTGCGGTTGTCACTCAGCCGGTGTGGGGGATGCTCTCCGACCGTACGAGGTCACGTCTGGGCCGCCGCGTGCCGTGGATCCTCGGCGGTGTGGTCGGCTTGTCCCTGGCGTTTCTTGGCCTCGCCACCGTCAACTCGGTTGCCCTGATCGTCGTTTTCGCGGCGCTGGTGTCGCTGTTTTACAGCATGATCACCGGACCACTCAGCGCAATCGTTCCCGACCGAACCCCGGTGGCGCGGCGCGGAGTTTTCTCAGCCCTCGGGTCGCTCGGCATCTTCGTCGGTGGACTTGTGGGTGTAGTGGTGGCCTCGCAATTCGTCTCAACCATCGCCGTCGGATTCATCGTTATGGCCGCGCTCGTTCTTTTCGGCGGTATACCGTTCGCCATCGCCCTGCGCGACCGCAACCTCGAGCAGGTTGAGGTTGCCGACAAACGAGTCTCCTGGGCGGAAACGCTCAAAGGCTTTTTCGTCGACCCGCGCAAGCACCCGGATTTCTTCTGGGCGTTCATTGCGCGCCTCGTGCTCATCGTGGGCTATTGGTCGATCGTGTCGTTCCAGCTCTACATCCTTGACGACTACATCGGGCTGGGACTCGAGGGAGCGAACAAGGTTTTCCCGCTGGCGACGGGAATCCTCGCAATCGGCATCATTATTGCCCTCGTCCCCGCTGGAGTTCTCTCCGACCGCATGGGTCGTCGCAAACCATTCGTCATCGTCGCCTCTGTCATTGTCGCGGTGAGCGCTGTCATCCCGATCTTCGCGCCGACCGTGGCCGGCGCCCTTGTGGCAGTGGCCCTCGGCGGCATCGGCTTCGGTATTTACCTGGCGGTCGACCAGGCCCTGATGACCCAGGTGCTCCCCAGCTCGACGGACGCCGGCAAGGACCTCGGCGTGCTCAACATTGCGCAGGCCGGCGGACAGGTCATCGCACCCCTCGTCGCGAGCCTCGTTATTGGCCTCGCGGGATATCCTGCGCTCTACGCATTCGCGGCGGTTATGGCTCTTCTCGCGGCGTTCGCAATTTTGCCAATCAAGAGTGTGAGGTAGTTATGGTCAGCGAGGTCAGGGTGACGGATGGGGTTGTGCACGGTCGGGACGGCGACATCCCGATTCGGGATTACGAGCCAGCCCATCCGGATTCTTCGACTCCACTGCTGTGGGTGCACGGAGGCGGGTTCGTGCTGGGCGGGCTTGACCAGGTCGAGTCGGATGCGCCCGCCCGCTACCTCGCTACTCACGGTCGGCGGGTTCGCACCCTCGACTACCAACTCGCACCCAACATTGGCCTCTTTAAGAATCCGCGCCTCGGAGCGGCGCCCGGGCGCTTTCCCGCGGCGCACCACGATGTGCTCGATGTGGCCGAGTCACTGCGTGCACGCAGCGGATCCATCTGTATCGGCGGGGCGAGCGCCGGGGCGAACCTGGTCGCGGGTGCGTTGCTCGCGCTGCGAGACCAGGGCGAATGGATGCCACGGTCCGCGGTACTCGTCTACGGCGCTTTCCACAGCACTCATCCGGAAAACAACACCATCGAGTCGGGACTCAGGGGCGTGGTCGCGCGCTGGTTTTTTAATCCCTCGATGACGAGGCGTATGTACCTCAACTACGTCGGGGCGGAATCGGGTTTTGCTGAACCATACGCATTTCCGGGTGGCACCGACCTCACGGGGTTTCCACCAACCCTCACCCTCGACGCGAATAACGATCGGTTGCGCCGATCCGGCCACGCCTTCCACCGCGAACTTCTCGACGCGGGAGTCGTTGCAGAAGAGGTTGTTGTTGATGCGGGCCATGGCTTCCTGGGAACACCAAAAAAACCGGTATTCGCTGAGGGCATGGCGGCTATCAGTGCGTGGCTCACCCAGCACGACTCCCGCGCTGCCTAACCGTCGAATCCGGCGAGAGCGTTCCTCCGCTTGGGTACTCGATTCGGACTGACCAACAGCGAGATCGCCGCCGATCTTTTTATCGCGGTGACAACGGTCACAACCCATGCCCGCAGCATTAGCGACAAACTCGGGGCACGCAACCGGGTGGAAAACGTGGCGTGGGCCTGGCGGCAGCGGCTCGTGCGTTAGCCGCTGCCGGTGGGCTCAGGGACGCGCGGCTGAGCGGTCGTCCAGCGCGCTTGTGCCAACCAGCCGCGGAGGGGTCGACGGCGATTCTGCCTTGGGCATGTACTGCCGCAGACCTGCCGCCATGCCCCAGTCGAGCATCCGGTCGGGAAGGATGCGCGCCATAGCAACAATGAGGGCGGCATCGCGGCCCACGGTGTATCGGGTGCGCGGCCGCCGGGTGGTGGCAGCGCGGGCGATGATCGATCCGGCCTTGTCCGACGTCATGCCGTTGCCGATGTGCGCCGCCGTTTGGGCGAGGTTGGCGCTGACCAATCCGCCGTAGAGGTGTTGGAGCTCGGGAGTCATCTTCGCGGCAAGGCCGCTCGTTGTTGCGGCTCCACGGTCGGCCATTGCAGTTTTCACCGCGCCCGGCTCAATAACCACGACCTGCACCCCGTGCGGGGCGAGTTCACGGCGGAGCGCATCGCTGACCGCCTCGAGGGCGAACTTGGTTGCCGCATACGGGCCGTAGGTGGCCATTGCGCCCTTGCCTCCGACGGAGCTGATGTTCACGATTCGGCCTCGGCTCTGGTGCAGGAATGGCAGCAGCGCCTGGGTGAGGGCCACGTGTCCGAACAGGTTCACGTCGAACAGTCGTCGCCACTCGTCGAGGGGCAGGGCCTCGACCGGGGCGTAGATCGAAATGCCCGCATTATTGACGATGGCCCGCAGCTGGCGACGGTTCGGGTCAGACCGGATGCGGCCGACGAGGTCGGTGATGTGGGCAGGGTTGGTGACGTCGAGGAGTACGGGTTCGATCCCGTCGGCGCGAATGGCGTCCCCGTCGCTTTCGCGGCGGACGCCGGCCAATACGTGGTAGCCGAGGGCGGCGAGCTGGCGGGCGGTCGCGGCTCCCATGCCCGTTGAGGCCCCGGAGACGACCATAAGTTCATTTTGATGTGACGTTGTCATGTGAGCCACTCTGAGGCATTCATGTGACATTGTCAACTAGGATTGTTCGTATGCTGACGAGAACAGAAGCCGCCGCGGCGACCCGGATCGCCCTGGTGCGCGCCGCAGGCGAATTGCTCGACGAGGGGGGACCCGCCGCCGTGACGCTCCGCGCCGTGGGAGCCCGTGCCGGGGTATCGCGTGGCGCACCCTACGGCCATTTCGAACACAAAGAACACTTGCTGGCCGGCCTCGCCGTTGATGCCTGGAACGAGGTAGCGGACTCGGTGGAACAACTGCGGGCCGAGGCGGACGCCTCCCCGGATGCGCGCCTGGAACGCGCGCTCCTCACCCTTATCGAGGTCGGCCGTCGCCAACCGCACCTGTACGCATTGATGTTCGCCACGTCGGCCGAAGATCCGGACGCCGTCGCGGCCGCGAGCCGCCTGGAGGACCAATTCCTGGCGATTGTCGCTGATATGGTCGGCGACGCGGATGCCCTTCGTTATGGCGCACTGGTGATGTCAACAGCGCACGGGATAGCCGGGCTGGAACTCAGCGGCCACCTTGCGCCGGAAAAATGGCAGGTGAGCGGGGAAGAACTCGTACGGCTGTTGGTCGCGGGAATTCGTCACGGGCTCTGAAGCGCCACGCCCACCCGCGCACTCCGGGCGGAGTGCGGAACAACCGGTTACTCCGCGGTGGTCCGGGGGCGACCTGTCGTCGGCGAGCCCTGGCGCGAGCCGCTCAACAGCTTCCAGATTGCGAAACCGGAACCGACGAGAACGGCAAGGTCGTCAGTAAGACCGAAAGGCCCGGTAAGCAATTCCGGGATGACATCGATCGGCGATATTCCATACACAACCGCGGCGATTGCAATGAGCACGGCGGCGGCGACTTTTCTGCGTGAACCCATGCCAGAACGCTACCGAGTATCGCCCCGAAAAGTGTGGGAGCTGACTGTTAGTTTCGACGGTCGGTGATAACAACGACCGAGCCAGGCGCCAACTCCACCAGCCAGGTCGGCCACTCAGACGCGAAGTTCCCGCAGCGGGTTGCCGGTGTCGACAAAAATCCGGCCATCCGGCGTCAGCGCGCGGGCGATAGCGGCGATCGCAGGATCGAATAGCTGGGGGTGCCTGCCATCGAGCGCGCCGACCCGGCAGGCGAACGCCAGGTTGAACAGCGGCACGCCGGCGGGCAGTTCAAAATCCTCTACGGCGGCACACAGGGTGGTCAACTCTCCCGCGGCGATCTCCTCGGCACAGTTTTTCCGCGTGAGGGCGATGCCGGTGGACGAGCGGTCGAGCACAAGCACGTGACCGTTCGGACCGACCCGTGCAGCTACTTCCCGGGCGGCGGCACCCGGGGCGCCACCAATCTCGAGGACGCGCATACCCGCCTCGAGCGGCAGGGCGTTGACCACGCGTTGCAACCGTTCTGACAGGTGACTTCCCGAACGGTTCACTTTTTTATCGTGACTCGGCCCGCCGATGATTGCAACGCCGGCGGGATCTCGCCGGCGAGCCCGGCTGCTGCGGTCACATCACGCGCAGCAGCCGGGTCGGTTTCTTTCGGAGTTACTTGCGCAGCTCGAGGTACTTCGCGATGAGCGACTGGCTCGAGGAATCCTGCGATGCGAGGGCTTCTTTGTCGCCGGCTACCGCGGGGGTGATCTGCAGTGCGAGCTGCTTGCCGAGCTCGACACCCCACTGGTCGAACGAGTCGATACCCCAGATGGTGCCTTCGACAAACACGATGTGCTCGTAGAGGGCGATGAGCTGGCCGACAACGCCCGGCGTGAGCGCCGGCGCGAGGATCGAGGTGGTCGGGCGGTTCCCGGCAAAGGCGCGGGCGGGAACGACGGACTCCTTGGTGCCTTCTGCACGCACCTCGTCTGCCGTTTTTCCGAACGCGAGCGCCTTCGTCTGGGCGAAGAAGTTCGCCATAAACAGGGTGTGTACGTCTTGGCCGGGCTCGACGCCGGCACCGTCGCCCGTAGCATCCTTGAGCGGATGCGCGGGGTTGGCGACGGCGATGAAGTCGGCCGGGATCAGGTGGGTGCCCTGGTGGATGAGCTGGTAGAACGCGTGCTGGCCGTTGGTGCCCGGTTCGCCCCAGAAGACCTCGCCGGTGCCGGTGGTGACGGGGGTGCCGTCCCAGCGGACGCTTTTGCCGTTCGACTCCATGGTGAGCTGCTGCAGGTAGGCCGGGAAGCGGTGCAGGTACTGCGCGTAGGGGAGGACGGCGTGGCTCTGGGCGCCGAGGAAGTTGGTGTACCAGACGTTGAGCAGGCCCATCAAAACGGGGACGTTCTGCTCGATCGGTGCGGTGCGCATGTGCTCGTCGATGGCGTGGAAGCCGGCGAGGAACTCGCGCCAGTTGTCTGGGCCGATGGCGATGATGACCGAGGTGCCGATGGCGGAGTCGACCGAGTAACGGCCGCCCACCCAGTCCCAGAATCCGAACGCGTTCTCGGGGTCGATGCCGAAGGCGGCGACCTTGTCGAGGGCGGTCGAGACGGCGACGAAGTGCTTCGCAACGGCGTCCTTGCGGGCGGCGTCATTGTTGTCGAGCACACCGGCGGCGCTGAGCTCTGCCCAGAGCCATTCGCGGGAGAGGCGGGCGTTTGTCAAGGTCTCGAGGGTGCCGAAGGTTTTGGAGGCGACGATGAAAAGCGTGGTCTCGGGGTCGAGGCCCACGGTCTTCTCGAAGACGTCGTTGGGGTCGATGTTAGAGACGAAGCGGATCTCGAGGCCGGCCTGGACGTAGGGCTTCAGCGCCTCATACACCATCACCGGTCCGAGGTCGGAGCCTCCGATGCCGATGTTGACAACGGTCTCGATGCGCTTGCCGGTGACGCCGGTCCATTCGCCGGAGCGAACCTTCTCGGCGAAGGTGTAGACCTTGTCGAGGGTGGCGTGCACGTCGGCGTCGACGTCCTGGCCGTCAACGATGAAGCCGGCCGGCGGCACAAGGCCTTCGCCGTTTTTCGGGCGGCGCAGCGCGGTGTGCAGCACGGCGCGGTCTTCGGTGACGTTGATATGTTCACCGGTGATCATGGCCTGGAAACGGCCGGCCACGTCGGTGTCTTTCGCGAGCTGGACGAGCTGGGCCAGGATCTCCTCGGTCACCAGGCCCTTCGACAGGTCGACGGTGAGGTCTGCTGCCTGGAAGGTGTAACGCTCGGCGCGCGTCGCGTCGGTGTCGAACCAGGCGCGCAGATCGGGCGTGAAGCCTTCGGCGATGTTGGCGAGCTGCTTCCACGAGTCGGTGGAAGTGGGGTCAACGGGGGCGGATTCGGTCACGGGTTTCTCCTGAATGCCGGATTGGTGCAGTGCCCGCGGCTCCCGCAGTGATGCGAGGCGGACCTTTTCAAGACTATTGCCGTGTTGGCACCATTGGTGCCACCGGGCCAGCGGATCTCCGCTTTCGTGTGCCTTCGGGATCAGCCGCTCTGCTGAGAGACCCAGCCGGGAGCATCGATCCGGATGCGGGAGTCTCCAACGAGGATCGCGAGTTGCGCCTCGAGTTCTGCCAGCGCGTCCGCCCCGATTTTTCGCTCCCACTCCGTGTGGAGTAGGTCGAAGATCGCTTCCCCGTCGCGCATCACGGTGAAACCAAGCGGCGTTACCCTGAGCAGTTTGCGCCGGGCATCTGCGGGATCCGCATCGCGGGAGATGTAACCACGTTCGAGCAGTACCGCGATGGTTTTTGCGGCGGCCTGTTTCGTAACGGACATCCGACGCCCCAGTTCGGACGCGTTGTCCGCTCCGGAGCCGATGGCGCGCAGCGCAAAATCGTGGACCGGCCGGAAGTCCTGATGGCCCTGCGCGGCGAGTTCCGCGGTTGCCGCATCGGCCAGGGTGCGGAATCCGCCGAGGAGGAGTAACGCGAGTTCGGCGCCAGAGCGAGACATAACCCGAGGATACCGGGCCCGTTGATAAAGACAACGTCGTTGTCTAATATGTAGACAACCTAGTTGTCGATAGAGAGGATCACGATCATCAACGTCACCGGTATTTCCCATCACTCGGTTGGACTCAACGGGGCAGACATCCACTACGTCTCGTCGGGCTCCAGCGGGTCGCCCATCCTGCTGGTGCACGGATTCCCCGAGACCTGGTGGGCGTTCAACACACTCATCCCGTTGCTCGCGGCCGAGCACCGTGTCTTCGCGGTCGACCTGCGCGGCTTCGGGGATTCGAGCATCGCGGAGGCGGACTACAACAGTGCGACCGCGGCGGAAGACCTGCACAGGCTCATTGCGCACCTCGACGTCGGCCCTGTTCACCTCACGGGCCAGGACATCAGCGGCGCGGCCGTCTTCCGTCTCGCCGCCACGCACCCCGAGGACGTCTCCAGCTTCACCGCGATCGAGATGGGCCTCGCTGGATTCGGACTCGAGGGGCTCGCCGACATCACCCATGGTGGATCCTGGCACATCGGAGTTCTCGCCGCCCCAGGCATCCCCGAGCTGCTTCTCGCTGGCCGTGAACGCGAATTTCTGGCCGACTGGGCATTCCCGACGATGATGGTCGCGCAGGACTCGGTTGATGCCGCCGACCTTGCCGAGTTCAGCCGAACGTACTCCCGCCCCGGCGGATGGCGCGGGGCGGCCGGCCTCTACCGTTCGATGCTGGCTGAAGGCGCCGAACTCAGGGCGCTCGCCCAATCCAGCCCGCTCACCATGCCGGTGCTGGCCATCGGCGCGGGAGGGGGTGACTTCACCGTGGCCACCGTGCGCCAGGTCGCCGCTCGCGCGGTCAGCTCCGTCCAGCTCGAGGGTGTTGGCCACTACGTTGCGCTCGAGGCTCCGGATGCTGTGGCGAAGGCACTCACTGATTTCCTGGCGGAAGTCGACGCAGGGCCAACCAGGCTGGACGGGCCGGAGGACGCTGCAGCCCAGGAAAAACCCCCCTGGTCGGTAGGGTGAGCGGCATGAGCCACAATGTCGCCTCGCCCAGCCGCACCCTCCTGCCCTCGCGGGAGCTGTACCGCAAAGCGGTCTTCCGTGACCTGTTGATTGCCGTTCCGCTCCTGCTGGTGGTGGTGGGGAGCCAGATCGGGGTACAGCTGGCGCGGGCGCGGGCCGCCGGCGAAGCATCCACCCCGATCGTCATCTGGGTGTACCTCGGCATCGTGGTTGTGGGGGTGCTGTTCGCAATTGGCTACTATTTCGCGCTCCTGCGTAATACCCGCATCGAACTCGGCGAGGCTTCCCTCGCCGTGACGAACTGGTTCGGGCGCACGCGTACGGTGAACCTTGTTGAGGTGCACACCGTGATCCAGCCGATGATCCGGTTGCCCGCGCGGGCGCTGCCGATGCTGTTCCTGTTGGACTCGGACGGCAAACGAATGCTCACCATGTACGGCACGCTGTGGCCGACCGAGGCGATGACCGCGGTGGGCAACGCGAACGCGGTGGCACCAACGACGTTCGCGGCGCCGGTCACCTATAAGGAACTGCGGAAGCTCTACCCGAAGGCAGTCAGCTGGAGCCGCGCGAACCCGGTGCTGCTCGCCGTCATCATCGCGGGCGCCGTTTTCCTCATTTTTATCGCCGTAGTGGTTGTGCTGCTCGCGGTGTTGACCTCCGCGCTGGGTGCTTAGAACATCTCCAGCGACGCCCCGCCGCCGAGACGGGGCGGGGGCACCGCGGAGCATCCGTCAATCGAGGATCGCGTACGTCTCGACCTCGACGAGCACATCGGGCTCGAACAGGTAGTCAACACCGATCAGCGAGACCGGGGGCAACGGCTGGGGGAGTCCCAGTTCTTCGGCGACGAGCTCGACGCCGGCCATAAAATCGCCGATCTTCTCCGGCGCCCACTGGGTGACAAAAAACCGCATCCGCACCACATCGGCGAAGGTCGCCCCGGCACCGGCGAGACCGAGGGCGGTGTTGCGCAGCGCCTGCGCGACCTGGCCGGTGAGGTCCCCGGTAGCGACGGGGTTGCCGTTGGCATCACGCGCGATCTGGCCGGCCACATGAACGTGACGGCTCCCGGTGGAGACGGAAACGTGGTTGTAGGGGACGGGCTGGGTCATGCCTTCGGGGGAGAACAGCTGCACGGTCATGGGATTCCTTTGGTTGGGGATAACGCGGTACCCAATGTGTACCTGGTGCACCAAGGGAACTTCAACGAGACTAGGTGTTATGAATGACACCACGAACCCAGATTCCGCACTGCTGATGGTGGATGCTCCGCATCGGGAACTGCTCGACCAGGTGCTCGACAAATGGTCACTGCAGGTACTCGATGTGCTCTGCGGCCGGCCGATGCGCTTCAACGAGCTGCGCCGCGAGATCCCCGTTGTTGGCCAGAAGTCGCTGACCACCACGCTGCGTCGCCTGGAGCGCAACGGTATGGTCGACCGCGTCATCGTGAATACCCGACCGCTCGCCGTCGAATACCGCATCGCGCCGATCGGCAAGACCCTCAACGAACTTATCGACGCGCTGCTGCGCTGGACAACGCTCAACATGCCCGAGGTCGAGCGTGCCCGAGAGCGGTTCGACAGCGAGGAGTGACGTCGGTGAGGACCGCCTGCGCGGGAGGATGGAGTCGTGGGACCGACGTCCACCCTCCCGTGACTCGCCGTTAGGCGCCGAAGCCGCCGTCGATGGTCAGCGAAGCACCGGTGATAAACGCCGCATCCGGCCCCGCGAGGTAGGAGACGAAGGAGCCGATCTCGGCGGTCGTTCCGAAGGAGTCGACCGCCATCACGCCGAGCATCGCCTCGGCGGACGGGCCGGATGCCGGGTTGCCGTCCGTGTCGACCGGGCCGGGCTGCACATTGTTGATCGTGATTTTCCTCGGTCCGAGTTCGCGCGCCATTCCCCGGGTGAATCCGGCGATCGCCCCCTTGGCGGTCGAGTAGATCGAGCCTCCGGGGAAGGGCATCCGCTCGGCGTTGATGCTGCCGATGTTGATGATGCGGCCGCCCTCGGGCAGGTGCGCGAGCGCAGACTGGGTCGCGAGGATGGTGGCGCGCACATTCACGTCGAGCACCCACTCGATCTCCTCGAGCGAGTACTGCTCCAGCGGCACAAACGTTGCCCCGCCTGCGCTGTTGACCAGGATGTCGAGCCGTCCCCAGCGGGCGGCCGCATCGTCAACCGACCGGGCAACCGCTGCGGGGTCGGCGCTGTCGGCGCGGATGGCGAATGCTTCCCCGCCGGCGGCCTCGATCGTGTTGACCACGGCCGCGGCGCCCTCTGCCGATCTCGCGTAGGTGATCACCACTTTCGCCCCGTCAGCACCGAGCCGGGTGGCGATCCCGGCACCGATACCCCGGGATGCCCCCGTGACCAGTGCGACTTTTCCTGCGTGGATGCCTTCCGACATGTTTTTCCCCCGATCTTTAGTGGTGGTGATGGTGGCGAGTGGTGTGCTGCCGGTCACCGCTGGGAGATTCCAGCGGCCTGCTCGATGACGTCCGCGACATCACGCGGATGGCTCACCATCGACAGGTGCCCGGCCTCGAGGGTGGTCACCACGGAACCGGCGCGCTCCGCCATGCGCAGTTGCAGTGCGAGCGGGATGCTGCCGTCAACGGTGCCCGCCACATACCAGGAGGGAAGTTTCTCCCAGGCCTGGCCGGCCGCGGCCGGAGTGCCCACGGCGCTGAAGGTGATCGGCCGCTGCTTCGCGTAGAACTCCGCCTGCAGCTGTTCGGACAGGCCCGTTGCGAAAGCGGGTTCGAAGGGTGCGCGCTGGATGTAGAGGTCGACGTCGCCTTCCGGGGCGTCCGGGTACGGCGCCATGTCGAAGAGCTGCGACGGGTCGACGGGGCCCGCACTGTTCAGCAGGTCGAGCAGGCTTTCGCCCTCGGCCGGCACAAACGCGTTGACGTAGACAATGCCACGCACGTCCGGGTTGCTGCGGACCGCGGCCCCGATGACCGCGCCGCCATAGGAGTGGCCAACGAGGATCACCGGACCGCTGGTGCGGGCCGCGAGGAAGGTGGCGAGGTAGTCGGCGTCACCGGCGAGGGAACGCAGCGGGTTGGCGAATTCGAGCACGGTATAGCCGTCCTCGGTGAGCAGTCGCTGCACCCCGGCGAAGGAGCTGGCGTCTGTCCAGGCGCCGTGCACGATAACGATGGTTGGGCTGACAATGGTGTCGGTCATGAGGGACCTTTCCGGTCTGCATATTAGACGGAGACAATCTCCGTTTACTTCGGGGATAGCGCTGGGGAGGGCCGGCAAATTCCCGATTCTGAAGATTTTCCGGAAAAGTTTTGTGGGGTGGACATTGCGCACCCGGGCTGCTGGCTAGCGCAACAAAATGCCCCGTTCACCGGCGCCGGCGGGCGCGGTGACGGGGCATTTGTTGGATGCTCAGTGGTGCGGGAACTCCTGGGTGAGCCCGTTGAGGATGATGGCGAGCATCGAACGCAATTGTGCTGGGGAGAGGTCTGCCTGCTCCGCGATCATTGCAACGCCCGTCACCAGGCGACTGATCTCACCCGTGTCGATGGCGGCGCTGACCACGCGGGCCCGGCGGGCGCGGTCGAAGACCTGGCTGTTGGCGAGCAACACTGCGGCATGCGCCGATCCCAGCGGCGACGTTTCGTCGCTCTCCGTGGCCGCCATGGTTCCGGCCAGGCCCCGGTATGTCAGGGCATGGTCGGCCAGGCGCACCAGCCAGTCGAGCACGTCGTCCCAGCGCTCGCCGCTTGTGGCATCCGCATCGGATTGCACATCGGCGACCCAGCTGGGAAGAAGCTCGCCCAGCAGGTCTTCCCTGGTGGGGAAGTGCCGGTAGAGCGTGCCAGGGCCAACGCCCGCTCGTTTGGCGATGTTGTCGAGGGAGCAGTCCGTGCCGTGCAGCTCGAGCTCGATGCGGGCGGCTTCCAGGATTTTGGCGCGGTTCTTAATAGCGTCGGCACGCATGGGCTTCGGAGGAGATGTGTCCATGGTGTCCTCCTCGGAAAGCAGTGGTGTCAATGAACGTTGTGCTCCCAAGGATACGTGCGATGCGCTGCTCACCCGGGCGTCAAACGCGGGCCCGCTCGGCGGCGGGAGCCAGGTCGGCCGGAGCCTGGTTGGACTTTTTCACCGTGAAGAGTGCCACGAGGGTGCCGGCAAGGGCGAGTCCGGCGCCGGCGAACATCGCCCCGGCGAAACCGGGCATAAATTCTCCCGCGATGGCGCCGCCGGCGTAGACGGAGACCGCCACGGCGATACCGATCGAGCCGCCGACCTGCTGCACCATCTGCAGCATCCCGGACGCCGATCCGGTATCGGCCTCGGGAACAGCATCCATCGCAGTGAGGGTTCCCGCCGTGAAGATCAGGGCGACACCGAGTGCCTGGATGACCAGCGGAATCACCACAAAAAGATACGAGGCATCCGCGGTCAACGGGGCCCAGAGCAGGAAGCTGGTGATAACGAGTACGCCGCCGACGACCAGCGGGATACGCGCACCGAAACGGACGACGATGCCGGGCACCCACCGGGTGACGATAAACACGGTGGCGGTCAGTGGGAGGAAGGCGATGCCGGCGAGCAGCGGGCCGAAGTCGAGGACGCGCTGCAGGAACTGGACGATGAAAAACAGCATCGCGAAGTGGGATCCGACGATGAGGCCCATGTTGATGAGGGCGCCGACGCGCGGCACATCTTTCAGCAGGTGCACGGCGACCAGGGGGTGGGCGGAACGTTTCTCGATCATCACCAGGACAACGATGAGTGCGGCCGAGACGGCGAAGAATGCGACGGTTCCGGCGTGGGCCCAGCCGTTCTCGCCGGCGAAGATGAACGCCCAGACGATGCCGGCCGAGGCGAGGCTGGCGAAGACGGCGCCGGGAATGTCGAACGCCCGCGAACGGCGCCGGTCTGTCTCGGTGACCAGCCGGATCACCAGGGCGACCACCACAAAGCCGACCGGCACGTTGATAAGCAGGCCCCAGCGCCAGGAGAGCAGATCGGTGAGGAACCCGCCAAGGATCAGGCCCGCGGAGGACCCGATGGCCGAGATGGCGGTGAACCAGGCAAGGCCTTTCGCGCGCGCGGCGGCATCTTTCGCCATGGTCGCGATGAGGGCAAGCACGCTGGGGGCGGCGACGGCCGCGCCGACTCCCTGCAGGATGCGCGCACCGACCAGCATGATCGGGTCGATGGCGAGGCCGCCGAGTAGCGAGCCGAGCACAAACACCCCGGTGCCGATCGAGAAGACCCGCACCCGGCCGAACGCGTCACCGAGCCTGCCGCCCAGCAGGATCAGCCCGCCGAAGGCGAGCGCGTAGGCGTTCGGGACCCAGGACAGTGATGCGGCGGTAAAGCCAAGCTCTTCCTGCACTCTCGGCAGGGCGACGGTCATTACCTGGGCGTCGAGTTGCAGCATCAGCTGCAGCGCGAGAACCGCTGACAGGGCAATTCCCGCGACGCGGGGATGATTGGTGACAAGGGACACGGTGACTCTCCAATGGCGGAAGAAGTGGAGAGGGTCTCCACTTGCCTTGGAGGGTTTAGCCGGAGATCATCTCCGGATATTCCCGAATCCTGGGAATGGATATTTATAGAGCTTTGGCCGGAGGCATGCTCCGGTGGTCAATCCTAAATATGCACGCGGCAAATGGCGGTTGGGCCTAACACCCGCAGATCGTTGCCCGTAGCCAGAATCTTCGCGCCCAATTGACAGCGCCAAGCCGCACTGCTCAAAGTCGATAGGGGTGTTGTCCCTTGTGTGCCTTGGCTGGCCGCTATCCGATCGTCCAGACGGAATCCATTCCGCGGTCCGGGTGGTAGGACCATGACACTTCAATTTCGTCCCACGATTCGGTTTGTCTGCCGTCCATGGACGTTGTTTGTTCCATGTGGGCGATTGCGGAGGCTGGAGCGCCAAGCCCGTGGACAATGCACCAGAGATCAACATTGTTCAAGCCTTGATAGTCGTCACCGCCTTTTGCGTCGATCGTCAGCGTCAAACCACCATCGCCGACGATTGCGAAACTTCGATCGGCGTCGCATTCCCCAATCGCATCCCGGAACACTTCTTTTATAGCTAATTCTGCATTCGCAGCGATCGAAGCGGCTTCGCGCTCTTCGGTCGCCGAAAGGATTGCCCCGATGATAAGTGAGCCACCGAGTCCAACAACGAGACCGATCACAAGTCCAGCGATGCCGGTATAAAGCGGGTTGCGAAGGAACTTTTCGCTGGCGGGGGCCGGATCGATTGTCTGCTGCGAAGGATCGATGACATTCGTTTGATTCATGAGAAATCCTTCTTAGTTGTCTCTGAATCTTACGAACAACACGACGCCAAGGATGCTCCCTAATCGGGGGTCAAGCCCAGAACGTGCGATGCGTCAAAGTGCAAGAAGTGAACGATCAGGCCGGGCGGACGTTCGCGGTCTGCCCGGGTACCGGGGACAGCTGAACCCACTTGCCGGAGGCGGCGGACTCCTCGGCGGCCGTCAGTACGCGGGCCGAGGCGACGGCATCGTGGATGTTGGAGCCGGTCGCCTCGCCGCCCACCACCGCGCGCAGGAACTTGCTCGCCTCGATGGTTTTGAGGTCGTCATATCCCATGCCGGTCCCGGCGCTCGGCTGGAAGCGGGAGAACTCGGGAAACGAAGCATCCGCCATTGCCCTTGTGTAGCCAACAAACGTGTTTGAGCGGCCGAGGGCCACTTCGAGTTCGTTCAGGCGCTCGAACTCCCAGCGCACCGAGCCCTCGGTTCCGAAAATCTCGATGCCGTACTCCGATCGGGGCCCCACGGCGATGCGGGACGACTCGAGGCTGCCGAGCGCTCCGGCGGCCACGGCGCTGTTGTCGAAGCGGATGAGCATGGTGGCGTAGTCCTCGTTCTCGACGGGAATCATCTTTCCGTCATCCGGGGTGCCGGGCAGGCCGGGGCGGTCGGTGATGTAGGTGCCGGTGGTCGCGGTAATCGCGCTGATCGGGCCGAGGACGTAGTGGACGAGGTCGACGAGGTGTCCCATGAGGTCGCCGAGCACCCCGCTGCCTGAGTACTCGCGGCTGAACCGCCAGGACATCGGGTCGTTCGGGTTGGAGGAGAACCCGCCGAAGAAGCGCCCGCGCACGTTGGTGATGGTACCGAGCGATCCGTCAAGGACGAGCTGGCGAGCCCGCTCGACGGCCGGTACGTGCCGGTAGTTGAACCCGATGCAGGTCACCACCCCGGCATCGACCGCCGCTGTCTCGACCGCTTCGGTCTCGGCGGCGCCGCGGCCGACGGGCTTCTCGATCCAAAACGGCTTGCCGGCCTTCGCCGCGGCGATCCCAATCTCGGCGTGTAGGAAGTTGGGCGCGCAAATGGAGACAACGTCGACGTCGGGGTCGGCTAGTACGTCGCGGTAGTCGCGCACCGTTTTCTCGTAGCCGAGCACGTCGGACGCGTACTCACGGCCGGCCTTGGCGGTGTCTGCTGCCGAGACCAGGCGCGGCACAATACCGAGTTCGGGGTAGAGCGCGGGGATGGCCTTGTAGGCGCGCGAGTGCAGGCGCCCCATCCAGCCGACGCTGATGAGTCCGACGCCGACGGTTGTGATGTTGTGGGTGGTTTCCACGGGAGCTCCTTCGCTGCGACACACAGATTATCGAACCACCGGGCATGCCGGGGAAGCCGCCGCGAAGCTCTGGTGTGATCGCGAACCCGGGGCTACTATCAGCTAATCCGCCCATAGACGTCGAGGTTTCACGTGGTCACTCCAGACGATTTTGCGCAAGTAACAACCATTCCCGCACCGGGTCCCGCCGACTTCGCCCACACCCGGCCCTCTCTTTACGACGGGATCCATGACAAGGATGCCGCTTCCCTCTTCCAGGTTTTCGACCACTCGCAGATCGGGCTCGCGATGATCGATGCCGCGGCGAGCCAGCTCTGGGTGGGCCAGGGTGTCGACGGGAGCGCCGTCCCGCAGGACCGCTACGTCCAGCCCTTCTGGCCCGGGGCCGAGCCCCAGCCGTGGAGCGCCTTTTTCCTCTCCTGGTGTTACAAACAGGCCGTCAACCGCACTCCGCCCTGGTCGAATCCCGGACTCGTCGACTCGATCCACGCCTGGGCGCGTTCAACAAATTCCGTGGTGCACACCCCGATGCGCGGCGACGTCTTTGGGGTCGGCAGCACCCACGTCGGCCTCGTCACCCGCTCGATGACCGACACGATCCTCACCCTCGAGGGCAACACGGTCACCGGTTGTGTTCGTCCGAATGAACGCAGCCACTCCGGCCTCTGGTTCGCGCGGATCTGACGCACCCGCTCCACTGATCCCGGGATGCCGCCACGTCAGCCGTCCCTACTCTCGACACCCCTAGCCCCCTTCACGCCTGTCCCGGTGGTTTGCTGTGCAATAACGCTCGGAACTTGTATATGTAAAGACATGTGAACATAATGGGGGAACCGGTCGGCTACGGGTAACGAATATCCGATCCGACCGTCCAGTTTCACCGAGGACAACACCGGGATTGGTCGGGTTTGTCGCAAACAGCACCGTCCGGCGCTGGGATATCAATGGAGATACACGTGGATCACACACCGACAACCGGCTCGCGCATCGCGCTGCCGCCGCTCACCGACGGGGCGCACAGTAAACGGCTCGGCAACATCGCCGTCATCGCAACCTTCGGCGGCCTGCTATTCGGTTACGACACCGGCGTGATCAACGGCGCCCTCGACTCCATGGAGGTCAGCCTCGGCCTGACTCCCGTCACTGAGGGTGTGATGACCTCGTCCATCCTTGTGGGTGCGGCCCTCGGAGCCTTTTTTATCGGGCGAATCTCGGATGCCTGGGGTCGCAAGCCCACCATCAACATCCTGGCCGTACTGTTCTTCTTCGCCGCCCTCGCCTGTGTTCTCGCGCCGAACTGGGAGTTCCTCACCGGATCGCGCTTCTTCCTGGGAATAGCTGTGGGCGGAGCATCCGTCACCGTCCCGGTCTTTCTGGCCGAGGTTGCGCCAACCGAAAAGCGTGGCAGCCTCGTCACCCGCAATGAGCTGATGATTGTCACCGGCCAGCTGTCGGCCTTCGCCATCAACGCCGTGATCGGTACCGTCTGGGGCGAGCACGACAACGTCTGGCGTTACATGCTGACGGTCGCGGTGCTTCCGGCGATCGCCCTCTTTATCGGGATGTTTTTCGTTCCGGAGAGCCCCCGCTGGCTGCTGTCCCGTGGGCGCGAGGACGAAGCGCTCGCTGTGCTCAAGCAGATCCGCTCCGAGGACCGTGCCGTCGCTGAACTCGACGAGGTGCGCGAACTCGCGAAGATGGAAGAGGAATCGAACCGCGGAAAGATCGCCGACTTCTTCAAAGAGAAGTGGCTGCGAAAAGTCCTGTTTATCGGGATTGGCCTGGCTGTCGCCCAACAGCTCACGGGAATCAACTCGATCATGTACTACGGCACCCAGGTGCTGCAGGACTCGGGCTTCTCGCAGCAGGGCGCGCTGATCGCCAACGTCGGCTCCGGCATCATCGCCGTGGTCGCCGTAATGGTTGGCCTGCGTTTTATCAATAAGGTCGGCCGCCGCACCTTCCTCATCGGCGGCTTCGCCGGCACCACCGTGTTCCACCTTCTGATCGGCCTGTCATCGCTGCTGATCCCCGAGGGCCTCGTTCGCGCCGTTGTGGTGCTGGTCTTTGTTATCTGTTTTGTCGGAACCATGCAGGGCACCATCGGTCCCGTCATCTGGCTGATGCTCTCGGAGATCTTTCCGCTGAAGCTGCGCGGCGCCGGTATGGGACTCACCGTGCTGATCCTGTGGCTGACCAACTTCGTGGTCAGCCTGTCGTTCCCGATCCTGGTGGACGCGATCGGGATCTCCTCGACGTTCTTTATGTTCGCGGTACTGAACGCCGCGGCGTTGATCTTCTGCTTCACGCAGGTGCCCGAGACCAACGGCCGCTCGCTCGAGGAACTCGAAGAAGACTTCAGCACCGGCGCAATATACGTGGTGAAGCCGAAGGCTTAATTCTCGTTGTGTTAGAACGTCGCCCCCGGAAGTGTTCCGGGGGCGACGTTCGTGCTGGCTATCCGGGCCGAGCATTCAGGGCTCGTTCCCAGCTTCCAAAGTATTCTCAACTAATCACTCCATCGTTCCCGAGGATGTGCTTTACTTAGTTATCGTCAAACAGACGACAACTAGGCAAGGATTCGACATGTCGATCACATTCCACGCTCGGGCCCACGGCTTCTACGTGATGTCGAGCGTCACCCCCTTCACGTTCCCGGGCGGCGAGACCCACTTCAAGGGAACCGTTCCGGAGCACGAAGACGAGTCGTACTGCGTGATCACCGGTGTCGACGCGAACGATTTTATTGCGGCCACCATGTGGACCCAGGTGGTGCACGCCGCGGGCAAAAAGGTCACCGTCTACATCCCGTACCTGCCCGGTGCGCGCGCCGACCGCGGCACGCCCTTCGGCGCCGAGGTGTACGCCCGCCTGATCAACAACATCACCGCCGACACCGTGGTCGCCTTCGACCCGCACTCGCCGGTGATGCCCGGCCTCATCAACAACCTCCGGATTGTCGACAGCACCCGACTGGTGCGCCGCGCCGTCGGCGGAGTCGAAAACACCACCTACACCGGCATCATTGCCCCGGACAAGGGCGCACACGACCGGGCCGCCGCCGTGGGGCACGCCCTGCACCTGCCCGTCTACACCGCCGGTAAAACCCGCGACTTCGACACCGGAGCAATCACCGGCTTCGAATGCGAGCCTCTTCCCGAGGGTGGCAAATTCCTCATCATCGACGACATCTGCGACGGCGGCGGAACCTTCCGTGGCCTCGCCGCCCACCTCGGCCTGCCGCGCGAGAAGCTCGGCCTCTACGTCAGCCACGGAATCTTCTCGGGCCGGGCCGCCGACCTGAACGAATCGTTCGGCGAGATCATCACCACCGACACCCACCCAGGCGCCCACAATCCCGACGTAGCTGCCCACGTCATTCCCGTATTCCCCTACCTGATCGGAGCCTGACCCATGCCCGCCGCACTCGCACCCCGCATTACCACCGCCAGTCCCATCGCCGCACTGCTCGGCATCGATGGTTACAAGCTGTCGCACAAGGACCTCTACGTACAGCCCGGCAGCGGCATCGGCGACAACACCGGGACAACCCGCATCCTGATCAACTGGACCAACCGCAGCAACAAATTTATGCCCGGCTCCAGCCACGCCGTGGTGTTCGGCCTGCAAGCGTTCATCCAGAGTTACCTGGTCGAGGCATGGGCCCCATTCTTCGCCGCCGGCGAAGAGGAAGTTGTCAACCTCTACACCAAGGTGCTGGCCGACTACCTCGGCCCGAACCCGATCGGCAGCGACCACATTCGTGCCCTGCACCAGCTCGGGTATCTTCCCCTGCGTATCAAAGCACTGCCCGAGGGCACCCTCGCCCCCATCGGCGTCGCCACCCTGACGGTAGAGAACACCCACAATTCCTTCTACTGGCTGCCGAACTACATCGAGACCGCGCTGTCGGCCTCGATCTGGCACCCGGGAACGGTCGCGACCATCGCCCTCGAGTACCGCGAACTGCTTGAGCAGTGGGCATTGCGCACCGATCCCGCCGGCCTTGCCGGGGTGGATTTCCAGGCGCACGACTTCTCGATGCGCGGGCAAAGCTCGATCGACAGTGCCGCTGCCAGCGGGATGGGCCACCTGCTCAGCTTCCTCGGTACAGACTCGATGCCCTCGATCGACTACGTCGACCGCTTCTACGCCGGCGACAACGGCTGGGTCGCAGCATCCGTTCCGGCAACTGAGCACTCGGTAATGTGTATCCGCGGTGAGCAGGGTGAACTCGAGACGTTCCGTCAGATCCTCGACACCTTTCCGACCGGGATCGTCTCGGCGGTCTCCGACGGCTACGACCTGTTCAAGGTGCTGACGGATGTGCTGCCGCAGCTCAAGGAACGCATCCTCGCCCGCGACGGCAAGCTCGTCATCCGCCCGGACTCGGGTGACCCGGTGGACATCATGACCGGCGAGTACAACGCCTACGACGTTGATGATTCGGATGACGTCGCCGACAAGCGCGGCTTCTACGAGAGCGAGAAGGCGGCCGGCCGGATGTCGAACGAAGCGCAGGGTGTTGTCGAGATGCTCGGCGATATCTTCGGCTACACGGTCAACGAGCAGGGCTACAAAGTGCTCAACAGCCACATCGGCGTCATCTACGGCGACAGCATCAACCTCGACCGTGCCCTGCGCACCATGCAGCGCCTCGAGGCGAAGGGCTGGGCCTCGACCAACGTGGTGTTCGGCATCGGCAGCTACACCTACCAGATGGTCACCCGCGACAACCTCGGTTCGGCGGTCAAGGCGACCTGGGGTCTGGTCAACGGGATCTCGACCGACATCCAGAAGGACCCGAAGACCGGCGGTGGTGGCAAAAAGAGCGCGAAGGGACGTATCGCGCTGCACCGCGACGGGACCGGGGAGATCTACCAGGTCGACGAACAGAGCGCGGAGCAGTCGGAGACCGGGCTGCTCGAACTGGTCTGGGAGAACGGCTCGTTCTACAAGCACCAGAGCTTCGCCGACGTTCGCGCAGTGCTGAAGCAGGAGCGGGAGGCGCGGGCCGAACGGACCCCGGGCATCCGCGCAGCATTGTTCGCCGACACAACCGCTTAGGACCCTCCTGCGATGGGTTCAAGGTACTTCCTTCCCGCGACGCACCGGCAGAAACTGGGACCATGTCCGACCAGCCCCTCATCAGCATCGACGTTGTTGCCCTCCGTCTCGACCGCGCAGCGAAAACGGTGGATGTGGTGCTGGCCGAACGCCTCAATCCACCGTCGGCGGGAGAGCCGGCTCTTCCCGGCGTGCTGCTGCTCCTGAACGAACTGCTCGACGATGCCGTGCATCGCGCCCTCAGCTCGAAGGCGGGCATCACCAGTGACCACGTGCTGGCCAGTGGCGACGTGGGTGTTTTCGACACTCCCGGCCGGGATCCGCGCGGACCGACGCTGTCGATCACGCGGTACGCGATCGTTGCCTCCGACGTCGAATCAACGGCGGGGGTCGCGTTTGTTCCCCTCGCCGACGCCACCGGTCTTCCGTTCGACCATGACCTCATCATCCGCCGGGCCGCCCGAATAGTGCACGACAGACTCTGGCTTGATCGCGACATAACCGAAGCGTTGCTCGGCCCCTCGTTCACCACGCTGGATGCTGCTGAGGCGCAGGATTCCCTCGCCGCGCACAGCGAACCGACGGCGCCCCGCGTTGATCGCTCCAACCTGGCCCGTGCGCTGAAGCGGAGCGCGTGGCTCGGAGAATCAGCGGTGCAGGTTCCGACGGGGGAGGGCCGCCAGGCGCGGACGTGGGACTTCGTTCCGCCGGCGTTGTAACAGGCGAATCAACGCCGCCCCACGTCCGACCGGCATGGCTCGAAGGATCGAACGCCAGCCTCGCCTGGTCAGCGGGGCGGTGTGCTGCCGCGGAGCACTACAGAGGTGGCGACAATCGCCTCGGCCTGCGGCGAATCGTCCGGTTCGAGCGCAAGGGCGATCGCCCGCTGCCCGAGGTCGAGCAGGGGGACGGCAACCGTGGTGAGCGCGGGGGAGCTGTCTTCTGCCGCGGGGATGTCGTCGAAACCGGCGACGCCGATCTGCTCGCCGGGGATAAAACCTGCGGCGCGGATCGCGGACATCGCCCCGATTGCCATCACGTCGGTGACGGCGAAGACCAGGTCGAGGTCGCTGCCGGCATGCTCCAGCAGGGTGGCGGTGCCCGTGTATCCGCCGTCACGGGTCAGCGGAGCATCCACTATATGGTCGGGATCGACGCTGATGTTGTGCGCGGCGAGGCCCTCGAGGAACCCGTCGAGGCGGTCCTTCGCGGTGAGCAGGGTTTGCGAGGCGCCGACGATGCCGAAGCGGCGGTAGCCCTGCTCGACCAACTGCTCGGCGAGGTCGCGGGCGCCGCTGCGGTTGTCGAGCTGCACGGTGGGGAACGGCAGTTCGCCCTGGCTGATGAGCACCACCCGTCCGCCCATCGCCTCGAAGGACTGGAGTTCGGCGACGAGCGCCCCGCGGGCTGCCTCATCGGCGAAGCGGCTGCCGGCGAGGATAATCACCCGGGGTCGGCCGCCGCGCAGGGCCCGCACGATTTTCAATTCGCGCTCGGAATCCCGGTCGGTCACTGCGATGGTGACAACGAGCCCGGCAGCCTCGGCCCCGCGGATGACCCCGGAGGCGATGGAGGAGAAGTAGGGGTCGCCGATGTCGCTGACCAGCAGGGCCACCGTCATTGTCGATCCCTTGGCAACGGCCTGTGCCGAGAGGTTCGCGGTGTAACCGAGTTCTTCGGCGGCGGCGACCACCCGAAGCCGGTATTCCTCCTTGACCTTGCGGTCGCTGCCGTTGAGGGCACGGGAAGCTGTGGCGAGCGAGACCCCGGCGGTGCGGGCGACATCGTGCAGGGTGGCGGCGGCGACGCGGGTGCGGGGTGCCAGGTTCTGGTCGTTACTCACAAAACTCTTTCCGAATTGGTCCACGCTTGGCCGGTTCCCTCACCGTAGCAGCCGGCGCGTCGAGCATCCGTCCCTCAGGACCGGCGGGAGCCACGGGTGGCGAAACGCTGCTGCACCAGCACCGCGATAACGATGATGGCACCCTTGGTGATGGCCTGCACCGAGGTGTTGAGGTTGTTCTGGGTGAAGATGTTGGTCAACACATTGAAGATAAGGATGCCGAGCACGGTGCCCACGATGGTGCCACGGCCGCCGATGAGCAGGGTGCCGCCAACCACCACCGCCGCGATCGCGTCCAATTCGTAAAGGGTGCCGTTGGTGGAGGTTCCTGTGTTGGTCCTGGCGGTGAGCATGATGCCCGCGATGCCGGCGGTGAGCCCGCAGAGCGCGTACAGGTAGAGCATGTGGCGCTTCACGTTGATGCCGGCGAGGCGGGCGGCTTCGCGGTTTCCGCCGATGGCGACCGTGCGGCGGCCGAAGGTGGTGCGGTTCAGTAGGATCCAGCCGGCCGCGGCGACCAGCAGGAAGATCAGCACAAGGCCAGGGATCCCCAGGACGTTGCCGTTCATAAAGGCGAGGAACCCGTCGACCGTCACGATCTGGGTGCTGCGGTTGGAGAGGATTTCGGCGAAACCGCGCGCGGCGATCAGCATGGCGAGTGTGGCCATAAAGGCCACCACATTGCCGTAGGCGATGATGATGCCATTGACGATCCCGGCGGCGACCCCGACCGCCAGCGCGACAATGATCATCAACGGCCAGAAGGTCTCAGACGCCAGCTGCACCGCCGCGAGCGTGGCGACCACGGAGGACAGGCCGAGCACCGATCCGACCGACAGGTCGATCCCGCCGGCAGTAATGACGAAGGTCATGCCGATCGCCAGCACCCCCGTCACCGAGGCGAGGCGCAGGATCGACAGCACGTTGCTGAAATTGGTGAAGCGTTCGCCGCTGGTGGCCGCACCCACAATAACCACCACGACCAGCGCAATGATCAGCCCGATGTTGCGGGCGGCGGGACTGCCCATCACCCGGCGGATGGCCGCCGAGGCACTGTTGGAGCTCGGGGCAAGCTCAGCGGCCCCCGCGGTCGGCTGGCTCATGCGGCACTTCCTTTCATCACAAGGTCGAGGACGCCGCTCTCGTCGATTTCGCCGGCGTTGACTATGGCGAGGGTTTCCCCATCGGCCAGCACCAGAACCCGGTCGGCGAGCCCCAGTACTTCATCGATTTCGCTGGAGACCACCACAATGGCGGTTCCGGCGGCGGACAACGCCCGGATGAGCGCGTAGATCTCGGCGCGCGCGCCGACGTCGACGCCGCGGGTGGGCTCGTCCAGCAGCAGCACCGAGGTGCCGTGCACCAGCCAGCGCGCGAGCATCACCTTCTGCTGGTTGCCGCCGGAGAGCAGCCCGACCGCGCGGTCGGGGTCGGCGGGGCGCAGTTCGAGGGCCTCGAGCTGCGTGCGGGCGGTGGAACGTTCCCGTTTCTCGTTGAGGAAGCTGCCGCGGGCAAAGCGGGCGAAAGAAGAGAGAGTCACGTTGCGGTAGATCGGCTGCTCGAGGATGAGCCCCTGGCTTTTGCGTTCCTCCGGTGAGAGCCCGATCCCACGGGCGACCGCGCTGGAGACGGAGCCGGGGCGAATGGATGCTCCGTTGACGTGCACCTCGCCGGTGGTGGGTTTGATCGCACCGTAGATGGTCTCCAGGATCTCGCTGCGGCCAGAGCCAACCAGACCGGCAAGGCCGAAGATCTCGCCGGCACGCACCGAGAAGGAGACGGGGTCGAAGGTGCCGCGCACGGAGAGGTTGTCAACGCGCAGCACCTCGGCCGCGGCATCCGGAATGGGCACCGCGGCGGGGAAAACGTTGTCGACCTCGCGGCCGGTCATCAGCCTGATCAACTCGCGGGTTGGTGTGGTCTCGACGGCGAGGCCGCTCGCCGTGGTGCGGCCGTCCTTGATAACGGTGATGCGGTCGCCGATCTCGCGGATCTCGGCGAGGCGGTGCGAGATGTAAACAACGGCAATGCCCTCGCCGGTGAGTTCTTTCACCACCCTGAACAGGTTTTTGACCTCTTCGGAGTCGAGCACGGCACTCGGCTCATCCATCACAATCAATTTGATATCGCGGGACAGGGCGCGCGCCATCGAGACGATCTGCTTGTTGGCGGGGGAGAGGGAGCCGACCTCGCGGGTGGGCGACAGGTCGGAATGGCCGAGCCGCTTCAGCAGCGCGCGGGTACGCCGGGTGGCCTCCCGCACGTTCAGCAGGCCACCGGTCGAGAGTTCGTGGCCGAGGAAGATGTTCTCGGCGATCGACAGGCCGTCAACCACGTCGAGTTCCTGGTACATCGTGGCGATGCCGAGGCGCAGTGCCGCGGTGGGATCGGGAATGACGGCGGGTTCACCCTGCCAGAGCAGCTCGCCCCCGTCCGGGGTATAAACACCGGAGAGGATCTTGATCAGGGTCGACTTTCCCGCACCGTTCTGGCCGAGAACGCAGTGCACCTCGCCGGGCGTGATTGAAAAATCGACACCCTTGAGGGCTGCCACCCCGGCAAAGGATTTGGTCACGCCGCGCACCTCAAGCAGCGGCGAGCCATGGTCAACGTTGATCATTTTCGCAATCTAGCAGAGGGATCGCCCCGGGGATACGGAACCTGTCGATGAGTGTACGACTTTTGATTTTTATCGGGGAAAGCGGTTCCTTTTGAGGACGATGACCTGTTACGTTGCATCCAATGTCACTGTGGACATTGCGATCTATCCGGGCGACGAGGCCCGGTTGTCGGCCAATGACCTCCACATTGGCGCCGAGGCAATCGCAGTCACATTCTTTGGAGGATTCACATGCTCGAAACCCGTGCCAGACGACGTAACACCTTCGCCGTACTCGGATCATCCCTGCTGGTGGCCGGCCTGCTCGCCGGCTGTACCGCCGCCACTCCCGATGAGGGGGGCGCCGGTGCCCCCACCAATAACCTGGACAACGAGGCGTCCGGCGACAAGATCGTGATCGGTTTCTCTGGCCCCGCCGCCGACCACGGCTGGCTCGGCGCGATCAACTCCGCGGCGCTCGCCGAGGCAGACAAGTACGAGGACATCGACCTGAAGGTGGCAGAGGGCACCAACGACGCCAGCCTGCAGATCAGCCAGGTCGAGGGTTTTATCAACGACAAGGTCGACGCGATTGTGCTGCTGCCCACCGACGGCGCAGCGCTGACCGACGTTGCCACAAAGGCCATGGAAGCCGGGATTCCCGTGATCAATGTCGACCGCGAGTTCTCCTCCACCTTCGCCGCACGCACCACCATCCTCGGTGACAACTACGGGATGGGTGTCAGCGCCGGAACCTACATCTGTGAACAGGTGGGCGATAACCCCGATGCGGTTGTGGCCGAGATCGCCGGGATCGACTCGCTGCCGCTGACCCAGCAGCGCAGCCAGGGTTTTGCCGACGCCCTGGATGACTGTGACCTCGAGGTGTCGAACCGCGTCGCGGCCGACTTCACCGTCGCCGGCGGCGAGGCCGTGACTTCCCAGCTGCTGTCTGCTGCACCGAAGATCGACGCCATCTGGAACCACGATGACGACCAGGGCCTCGGGGTGCTCGCCGCGATCGCTTCGGCGGGCCGCGACGAGTTCATTATGGTCGGTGGTGCCGGATCCAAAAACGCGATGGACCTGATCAAGGCCGGCGACAGTGTGCTGAAGGCCACCGTCATCTACCCGTCCACCCAGGCCGCAGACGGGATCCGCCTCGCTCGACTCGTTGCGCAGGGTAAGGCCCTGGGAGACCTCGTTGAGGTCGAGGTGCCGAACCGCATCGTGCTGAACGCCCCCGTTGTCGACGCCGACAACGTCGACAAATACCTGCCGACGGCCTTCGCGTCGTAGGCGCCCACCACCCCGGATGTCGGACGGGCGCCCGTCCGACATTCGGCGCAGCATCCACCACCACACCCCAGAGGAAGATAACGACCCATGACACGACCCATCACCCTGTTCACCGGCCAGTGGGCCGACCTTCCCTTTGAGGAAGTGGTGAAACTCGCCGCGGGGTGGGGGTACGACGGACTGGAAATCGCGTGTTGGGGCGATCACCTTGACCCGTGGCGGTGGGACGAACCGGGCTATGTCGAGGGCAAACTCGAACTGCTCGCCCGGTACGGCCTGAAGGTCTGGGCGATCTCCAACCACCTCAAGGGGCAGGCGGTCTGCGACGACCCGATCGACCAGCGTCACCGTGACATCCTGCCGGACGTGGTCTGGGGTGACGGCGACCCGGAAGGGGTGCGCCAGCGAGCGGCAGAGGAGATGAAAAACACCGCTCGCCTGGCCGCCAAGCTTGGGGTGAAAACGGTGATCGGCTTCACCGGCTCCTCGATCTGGAAGTACGTCGCGATGTTCCCGCCGGTCTCCCAGGAGGCCATCGACGCCGGCTACCAGGACTTCGCCGACCGCTGGAACCCCATCCTCGATGTCTTCGACGAGGTCGGTGTGCGTTTCGCCCACGAGGTGCACCCGAGCGAGATCGCGTTCGACTACTGGACGACCGTGCGCACCCTCGAGGCCATCGGCCACCGCGAGGCGTTCGGCCTGAACTGGGACCCGAGTCATTTCGTTTGGCAGGACCTCGATGCCGTCAGTTTCCTCTGGGACTTCAAGGACCGGATCTACCACGTCGACTGCAAAGACACCAAGAAGCGGCTGAACAACGGGCGAAACGGCCGGCTCGGTTCCCTGCTGGCCTGGGCCGACCCGCGGCGCGGCTGGGACTTTGTCTCCACCGGCCACGGCGATGTGCCCTGGGAAGACAGCTTCCGGATGCTGAACACCATCGGCTACAACGGTCCCATCTCGGTCGAGTGGGAGGATGCCGGAATGGACAGGCTGGTTGGTGCCCCCGAGGCGCTCGAGTTCGTCAGGCGCCTCGCGTTCGACGCCCCGGATGCGGCTTTTGATGCGGCGTTCAGCAGCCGCTAGGGGGCTGCTTCGGCACCGGTGCGGCCATGGCTGACGCGCCAAGGACCCCGAGCCTCGGCACCGCCGGTGCGAGTGAACTGTTCCAGCTTCTGCGGGATGGCTCACCGCGCACCAGGGCCGAGCTCGCGGTGGCGACGGGCCTTGCGCGCTCGACCATCGCCCTGCGGGTCGACGAGCTGATGTCCCTCGGGCTGATCAGCGCTGTCGGCGACGCGCAGTCGACCGGCGGGCGGCCCTCCTCGCAGTTCGCCCTCAACCCAGGCGCCAAATTTGTGTTGGCTGCCGACCTCGGCGCCACCCATGCGACCATCGCGATCAGCAACCTCGGCGGGACCAGCATCGGCGAGCATCGCGGCGAGATCGATATCGCCGCGGGACCCGAAACCGTTCTGAACTGGATGCTCGACACCGGGCATAACCTGCTGGAGCAGCATGGTCTGTCGCCCACCGACGTCATCGCGGTCGGGATCGGGCTGCCTGGCCCGGTGGAGCACACCACCGGCCGTCCGGCGAAGCCGCCCATCATGCCCGGCTGGGATGATTTCGATGTGCCTGGTTTTGTTCGAAACCGACTACGGGTTCCTGTTCTCGTCGACAACGACGTCAACATCATGGCCCTCGGCGAGCGGGCCTTCGCCCGCCCGCAGACTGAAAACCTGGTTTTTATCAAGGTCGCCACCGGGATAGGTGCTGGCGTGATTTCCGGCGGGCGCCTGGTGCTCGGAGCGCAGGGGATCGCCGGCGACATCGGGCACGTTCCGATCGCCCGCGGCAGCGGGGTCGCCTGCCACTGCGGCAACACCGGCTGCCTCGAGGCGATGGCATCCGGGCCAGCGATTGTGCGGGCGCTGCGTGCCTCCGGGATCGATGTGGCCAGCAGCGCCGAGGTGATCGACCTTGTGCGCCAGGGCCAGATCGAGGCCATCCAGGCCGTACGGCAGGCGGGCCGCGACCTCGGCGAGGTACTCACGGCCTGCGTCAGCCTACTCAACCCATCCGTCATCGTGGTCGGCGGCCACATGGCGGCGGTCGGCGAGCACCTCATCGCCGGGGTGCGCGAGATCATCTACTCGCGCTCCACCCCGCTGATCACCAGCAGGCTGGAGATTGTGCAGTCTGCCGCGGGGGAGAACGCCGCGATCCTCGGTGCGAGCATCCTTGCCATCCATTACGCGCTGTCGCCCGAGGGCATCGACAGGATGGCAATGTAGCGGCCCCGCGTATCAGGCTCCGGCTGGTCAATGCCTTGACCACCGCTGCGCCTGTGGCGACGCTGAGATGCACGGTCCACGGGCAGTTCAAATAGGATTCGCCCCTCACCGCGCCGGACGGGAGCCAAAGCAGTGGGGACTTCGACAGCGGTGTCGCAGTGGCGCGGGCGGCGTTTCTGGCGCAGCATCCTTATCATTTCCCTTGTCCTGGCGGTTGTGGTCCTCATAGTGCAGATCGGGGCAGCGGTGACGGGGCTCGGGGTTGCCAGTGCGGCCGGCTCGATCATCTTCACGCTCGCCGGCCCCTACCTGGTACTTGCCGCCGTGCCCGCCGTTATCTTCGGGCTCGTCGGGTTGCGCCGGCGTCCCCGACTGCTTGCCGCCTGCACTGCCGTGTCCGGGCTTGCGGCGATGGCTACCGGTGTCGCGATGGTGCTCATTTTTATGGGCGCGGTCGACACCAGCGGGGGAAGGGTGAACGTACTGCGGGCGCTCGACCTCGGCCGGCCGGCGGCGGCGACCGCTGACGCGTACGAGGTATATCGGATCGCCGACGGGGAGGAGCTGTCGATGGCCGTGTTCCGCCCGAACAACGATGAGGTGTCGTGGCCGACGCTGGTCATCCTGCACGGCGGCGGCTGGAATTCCGGTAGCAACTCCACCGCCACCTCAGACGACCGCTGGTACGCCGACCAGGGCTGGCTCGTCCTCAACGTCGAGTACCGCCTGGCGACGGAGACCAGCCCGACCTGGGCGCAGGCCCCGCAGGACGTGGCCTGCGCCCTGGCCTGGACGGCCCGCAACGCCGACCGGCTCGGCGTGGATGTCGACCGGATGGTGATCGCCGGCGAATCGGCGGGCGGAAATCTCGCCCTGAACCTCGCCTACGGGGCGGCGACCGGGCAGGCCACTCCGAACTGCAGTGGCGACGTGCCCGTGCCCGCCGGCGTGGTGGCCTCGTATCCCGTTGTCGATCCGGCCGCCGCCTACCGTGCGGACACGCACCTCGGGACGGTAAGTTCCCGCGCTTTCACAAGCGAGTACGTGGGCGGGGCGCCGCAGCAGTACCCCAATCGCTACACCGCCATTGCCAGCGCGACCTACATTTCCCCGGATGCCCCGCCAACGCTCATCATCGAACCGGAACACGATTCGCTCATCGCGCCGTCCACCGTCACCGACTTCGTTGACGAAGCCGCCAGCGCCGGGGTCGACGTGAGGCTTGCCAGCATTCCCTTCGCCAACCACGCCTTCGACTTCGGTGCGACCGGGTCGATGGGCAACCAGGCCCGCCGAACCCTTACCGCCGACTTCCTCGAGCAGTTCGAGAAGTGAGTGCGGCCCGCCATCCCACCGCGTTCGACTCGTGTTTACCGGTGCGCTGCGCTGGGCTGCCAGACTGGATGCTGCACAAACGAGTACCGCGACTGGCTCAAGCGCAGCGGTGCCGCGACAATCACCATCGGGGAGTTCCATGGACGACTACGAAGACTTGGCATACGACGACGGAACCTGGATCATCGCGACCTTCGCGATTCCCGAGGGCATCGCACCGGCTCCCGGCGAGGTGCTCCGCGCCTTCCCCGACCCGTTCTATGACATCCACCCCGGCGAATCGATCACCGTGGTGCCCAACATCGAGGCCAACGACGAGGTCAGTATCACACGCGTTGAGGGCGGCGAGATCGTGATCGCCGGCGTCGACACTTTCCCCGGCTGGGACGAGGCGACCAAGGCGGCCATCCGTGGCACTCTTCGGCAGCTCTGGAACGTCAACGTGGCCGGCCAGGCACTCATCGCTGCGGCGGAAGATGTTGTGAAGCAGGCGATCCTGCGCCGTGAGATGACCGTCAGCGTTCCGTTCGAGGACGCGGTCGACGAGATGACGGTGCCGCTCAAGCTGATGACTGAGAACGAGCAGACGAAACTCGCCGAAGTCGCCGAGTCCGACCTCGAACTTGTCGCCGCGCTCACCGCGTATGACGTGGCGAAGGAACTGGTCCCGGCGCTCGCTGGCTTGCGAATCCAGCATTACGACCTGGACAACACGCTCGACCCCACCTGACACCGTATCGACCAGTGTATTGCGCGAGTGGTACACGAGGGTTATCTTGTATCACGACAGTGATACAAGAAAGTCGGTAGCCAGTGGTCATTTTCATTTTTGTGTTGGCGTCTCTCGCGCTGGCCGCGCTCATCATCCTGGCGTTGCGCCGAACCGCGAGCCCGGCGTCGGCGCAATCCGATTTGTCGGCTGAGATGCTCCGGCGCGGGGCCTTGGCATCCCGCCGTCGGGTCCTCATCGCGGCTGTTGTTGGTGCTGGCGCCGCAGCTGTGTGTATGGCCGCTGACAACGTGCTGCCATATTCCTACGGCCTGCCATTCCTGCTGGCCCCCGCCTGCTTTGCCATCGGCACCATGGTCACCCTCGCCGCTGTTGGTGTCCCCGCCCCCGCACGGGATGCCCCGCGCGAAGTTGACCTTGTTGCCCGCAGCGCCCTGCGTCTCGGTCCGCGCTGGAGCTACGTGGCGCCGGTCGCGGCGGCGCTCGCCGCAGCTACGTTCGCGGTCGTCGCTGGAGCGACCTCATCACCAACGCAGGATGGCCACTGGCGCGGATTCACTGTCCAGTTTGCGAACGGTTCCTCAACCTCGAGTCCGTATCCCGGCTGGTATTACGGCATCCCGCTGATGATTGTCACCGCCCTCTTGCTGGCGGCGACCTGCGCGGCGCTCGTGAGGTTCAGTTCCGCTCCATTGCGCGGCACCCCGCAGGATCGCGAGTTCGCAATCCTGGTTCGTCGCCGCCTGACCCGGTTCGTTTTGCTCGCGGCAACCGGATCGATCATGGTCTACCTCGGCAGTGCCCTCACCGTCGCCGGAATGGCGATCAGTACTTCCAGTGGCCCGAACCTGCCTGATCCAGGAGACCCTGCGCTTCATGTCCTCGGCGTTGCCCTGTTTGTTGTGGGGATGCTGTTCGCTGTTTTTGGTGCCGCGCTTGTGGTGGCGTCGATCCAGGTCGGCGTCTCAGCCGGCAACCGGACGTCCACCGCGCGCGCCCGTACCAGCACAAAGGTGGCAGCATGATTGCGATTGACCTCGCAAGCGCGATACCCGTTTTTGAGCAAATCCGAGTGCAGATTGCGGGGGAAATCCGTTCGGGTCGACTTCCGGAAGGTGCACGGTTGCCGTCGGTGAGGCAGCTGGCGGCTGACCTCGGCATCGCCCCGGGAACGGTCGCAAAAAGCTTCAGCACCCTGGAACTCGAAGGCCTGGTCACGACCAGTCGCGCATCGGGTACCCGGGTGGCGCCCGACGCAGCGCTCGACGATGCCACCCGCACGTCGGTGCGCCAGTTTGTTCACACAATCGACCGGCGAACCCTGAGCCTCGACAGCCTTCTCAGCGCGGTGCGCGCCGAATGGGATGCATCCCGCCCATTGCCGTAACCGCAACATCACCCGTCGTCAGCGCCTGTCCAAACCGCCACAATTGCACAGCGCTTTGCGCATCCGGCAGGGCTGGCTCCCGCGGCTGGTAACTTCACGATTGTGATGACCCTGAGGCGGGCTTTTCCCGAGTCGAAAGGTGTCAGGGTTTCGTTGGTGTGGGCCGTCGAACCTGGTGTCTTCCTCTCCTCCACAGATGGGGAAATGAGAAAGTTATCCACCAATAAAAAGAATATGACTTCGATACTCCGTCTGTCATATCTACTGGACTAATGGAACACAATAACCCAACCCCGCCCAATCATGACGAATCTCACGACCCGTCAACACCCGCAACTCCGCCGGTCTCGCCGGCCACGCCAGCCACCTCGGGCAAGCCCTACCCGTACGACCTGCCCGAGCCTGCCATCCCGCCGGTGGCCACCGAACGCGAGGGCCAAGACCTGCCCGACCCTCCCAAACGCCGCCGGCCACGCCCCGAACCTCCCCGCACCCCGGAACAGGTGATTGAGGACGCCCGGCATGCCGAACAACGCCACAAGTACGAGCAGCAGTTGCTGGTTGTGGCCGCGAACACCCGCCAGCCGCTGCCGGAAGTTATGAGTGCCACCGACATCATCGACTGGCAGAACGCCACCTACGCGTTGATCTCCAACGACGCCGCATCGATGGCCGGCATCATGGCCTCCACCGCCCGGCTGGTCGAGCAGTGCACCCGGCTGGCCACCCGCGCGGCACAAAAGACGGTCGAGGGCGAAGCCGACCCCGGCTACCTTGGCGCGCAGACCGATGATCCCATCGGATTGCAGATGCAACTGGTCGCCACCGAGCTCGGCGCAATGCTGTCGATGTCGAGCGCCGTCATCAACACCCTGATGCGCACAAGCGAGATGCTAGTCAACGACCTGCCGCAGACGATGGACGCGTTGGACGAGGGCGGGATCTCGATGAAACACGCCGACATCATCGTCAAACATGCCAATCAGATTCCGCCGTCGTCGCGAAAGAAGTTCGAAGCGGTACTGGTGCCGATCGCTCGAACCACGAACATCAACCGGTTGGGAGAAAAAGCGAAAGCGGTGCGGGAAAAGATGCATCCCGAAACGGCCATCGTTCGACACAAAAAGGCGCGCGAGAAGCGTTGTGTGCGTTTTGAGGCGAACAATGACGGGATGGCCACGCTGTCTGCGTTCATTCCCGCGACCCAGGCGAAGGGAATCATGAGTCGAGTGACCGATACAGCCCGCCGGATGCGCTCGAAGGAAGATGGGCGCACCCTGAACCAATTGCGCGCGGATGTATTCCAGGATCTGTTGATCTTTGGCAACACCACCTCGCTGCCCTACAACCTGGGTATCCGCGCGCAGGTGGCGGTCATGATGGACTACAGCACCATGATGGGGCAGGACGATAACCCGGTCCAGTTGGACGGCTATGGGTTTATCGATGCCAACGTCGGCCGGGACCTGGTTGAGCGATCCACAGCGGTACGCCGCATCGTGGTCGATGCCACTGGCAAGGTGCTCAACGTGGGTACGAAACGGTACCGCGGAGGCCGCTCCAACGAACAGGTTCCCGTGTTGGCGGTCGGACCCTGGGAGCAGGCGGCGGACTTCGAGATGACCGAGCCCAACACGACCGAGGATGACGACGCTCAGGACGATACCCAAGGGATCGCCTGAAAGGGATGCATTGCTTGGAATCCGCAGCTCATCAAAGGAGAGCCCGCATCGTTCCATGTTGGTTGTGCACACCGTTGGGAAAGCAGGATTGTGTGCGGACTCGGCGAATGGTCTCACCGCTGCCGCACGTGCCAGACTGCAGCCATGGCAACGGCGCACAACAATCCTGACGACGTCACACCCGAGCAATTGGGCGACCTGCAGCGCATTGCATTCGGACGGCCGGATTCTCCCGAGCAGGAAGTTGAATCCCGACGTGCCCAGGAAATGCTGGCCGGAATTCCGCCCGCTGAACAACCGGTGGATCAGCCTTCGATCCCTGCACCCCGAACGCGTCCATCACCCGATGACGATTCTGCTGTCGACGATGCACAGGCATCGGATGTCGAGGATGCCCCTTCTGATGGCGACGAGAAAGCGGAGGATGAGATTCACTATTGGGCGAAAACCCACACGGTGCTATTTCTCCTTGCCACGGTTGCACTTGCCGCATTCGCGTTTCTGTTCGCAACGGTCGTCGAATCGTGGTTCGGTGTCTACCGGGGAACACCATTCGATGTCTTCACCCCCCTCGCACGATATTTTCCCGTCGAGTTGTACAGGACCGCTCCGCTATGGGCACTCGTTCCTGGCCTAATCGCCTGCACGATGGCGATTGTGGCAATAAAACGCAGCAGGCCAGGCAAACAAGCTGTGCAGATCGCCGTTCTTGTGGTGAGTTCAATCGCCACCTGGAACGCAATCGCGCTCATGGCGCGGACCTACTCGTTGTGGACAATGTGACCTGAGGGCATAAGGCACTCGGGACTGTCGGTGTTGCCGACCTGGAGTCTTTTCGCATCCCGCCGGGCAACGCTCACTTCCGACTGGCGAAATGTCAGCTGTTCGCCGTTCTGGAAGAGGTGCGTCGGCGCCAAAACCTCAGCGCGGCGTCCACGATCACAATGGCAAGACCAAGTGCTCCGATAGGTCGGCCGATGTAAACCAGCCCACCCGCCCCAATGTTCGCATCCATCGCCGTTGGATCAAGGATTGTCACGGCAACGGCGAGACAGAGGAAGCCAATCGCAAGCAGCACAATTCCTGTAGTTCTCAGCATGACGCCTCTTTTCTGTTTCGGTGAAAAAACATCATTTCCTACAGTCCAGTCCATGACCCCGGGGCCGAGTCAAATCGCCGCCGTGTTGTGGCAGCAGGAAAATGACTCGAAAACCCTGCGACCGGCTTCACCGGCAGGTCTGTACTGGTGGGTTTTCGCTCTCGCCCCTCGCCCCTCGCCATTCGGGAACCGGGCTGCGGCGGTATTCACTCTGGTAGATGATCTGATCCGCGCTCCGGGAATTCTTGCCAACGACACCACCCGCGAATCATGGCTGCCGCCGAAGTTCCAACACTGCCGGCGACATTTTGCCGGAGTCTCCTGGGCGAGCGAGAAATGGAGCAATACCGAATCATCGCCCGGCGGACCATCTTTGTAAGCCCATTTCACGCACTCTGAAAATTCCTGCTTGACACTGCCCTTAGGGCATGGCCTGTAGTGGGTTCAGACGGCCCATCAAAATGTGATGGGTGGGGTCGGCACGGTTCATGGTGGGATTCACCACTTTCCTTCGGCACCAGGCCAACGCGAGGTACCGCCCTGCAGATTCGTCTCGGGAAAGTAGCCCGAACGCTAAGCCACCGTATACCCGCTTCAGCGAACCACCACCAGGAGAGAAATCGATGAACGACAACCCAATAGGCAACCTGACATCAGGCTTCCAAGATCTGGTGGCTAACGTGCCCGATCTGCTACAGCCGTTAATCGTCGCTGCTGCCGGCGCTGTCCCCTTTGTCGAAGGAGAACTCGCAGCGGTGATTGGTGTGTACGGCGGTCTCCATCCGATTGTGGCCGGTCTGTCTGCCGCTGCAGGGAATTTCCTCTGCGTCGTTCTTATCGTGGTGCTCGGCTCCCGCGGCCGCACCGCAATCATCAAGCGAGCCGGGCGAGACAAGGAAGAGAAGCCTCGCAGTAAAGGGCGGGAGCGTTTCCAGCGTTGGTTCGTCCGTTTCGGTGTTCCCGGAGCGAGCCTGCTGGGTCCGCTCGCAATCCCTACCCAGTTCACCTCGGCGATCCTCGTCGGCTCCGGCGTGCCCAAAGGCCGCGTCATTTTCTGGCAGGCGATCGCAATCCTGATGTGGACGACGGTTGCCACCGTGTCGGTGACCGCCGCACTTGCGATACTCACCTAAAGACCTGCCCGGCGAACAATAAACAGGATCGGTTACCGATGCGCCCACGCGAACAGGTGATCGTCACCCTGGGTATCTGGGCCATCGTCCTGCTGGTGTGCTCGATGGGCGGCTCCCGCCGATGATGCGGCTGCTGCCTCGTTCGCCCACGGATGCTCGACTCGACCCCGCGATGGATGACCTATCCGACAACGTCGCGACACCGAGCGAGTGGGCACCGTACCTCGACCTGTTTGTCAGCACCACGCTCCATTAGGGACCTCCCGGCGCGCCCACGTTTACACTGCCGGCCGCGCGCAGTTGAGCCAGAAGCCTACGTTCGTAAACGAGGCCCATGCCTTTATGCCGCCGAAGACTCCTGCGCGGTCTCAATGGCCACGAGGACCTGCGGCCGGGCCGAGCCGGCGTAAGTTCCGGTGAGAATCTCGCGCCCATCGGGCGGGGTCGTGGAGGTATCGCCGGTGAGATGGCGGACGAGGGTGAACGTCAGCGGCGCAGCATCCACCACGGTCTCGGTGGGCCCGTGGTGAATCGAGGCCAGCGACGGTATCGCCAGGGCCGAGAGGTCGGGAATCGCCGTAGCCGGTGTCCCGCTGCCGGCGACCTCGGCGCTGGACTCGCGGAACACCAGCGTTCCGTCGACGTCGACGTACTGGTCCGCCTGGCGGCCGCCGCCGAGGACAACCGTTCCGGCCGTGGCAAGGTAGACAGGATCGCCGACGGCGTCGTAAACCCAGCGGGTCCCCAACACCGAATGCTCGGTGGTGCCGATAAGGAAGGCGTCCGCTCCCTCCAGTGGAGCGTCGCGGTAGGTCACCGGAACCTGCAGCACCGGACCAGCATCGGCGCGCACCAGCAGGGTCTCGATCCCGACTTCGCCGGCAGGATCGTCGAACCGATACGAGGCGACACTCACGAACGGCAGACCGGCTTCCCCCGCAAACCAGGGCTGGCTGGGAGCCCAACCCTCGAGAAGCTCGTTTTTCGACGGATGCATCGTTGCCTGGTGGATGAGTGCCATGGTCCCGATGCTACGACGGCTGGCGTTCGATCCCCGGCAGGGCACGGTGGTAGCGGGCGCGCACCGACGGAAGTTTCTCCGCGGGAGTGATGTAGCCGACCAGCGCGCGGGCGCGGCGGCGGATTCCCCAGCGGGTGACCCGCAGCAGGGATTCGCTGACGATGTTCCCACTCATTTTGGAGACACCGTGGATGCGTTCGGTGAAAGTGATGGGAGTCTCCACCACCCGCAGTCCGACCTGGAGGGCCCGCCAGAGAAGGTCGACCTGGAAGCAGTAGCCCTGGCTGGCAACGCCGTCCAGGTTGATCCGGCGCAGAGCGTCCGCACTGAACACCCGGTACCCACCGGTCGCGTCGCGCACATCGATGCCGAGCGCGATCCGCGTGTACAGGTTGCCGCCCTTGCTGAGGATCTTGCGCTGCAGCGGCCAGTTCTCCACCTGGCCACCCGGCACCCAACGCGACCCCATCACCAGGTCGTGGCCGGCGAGCAGCTCGATCATCCGCGGAAGCTCCTCGGGGTGGTGTGAACCGTCGGCGTCCATCTCGACCAACGCCCAATACCCCTTGTCGAGGCCCCAACGGAACCCGGCGAGGTACGCGCCGCCGAGCCCGTCCTTGACCGCGCGGTGCAGCACGTTGACTTCCGGATGCTGCGCGGCGAGCTCGTCGGCCAGCAGCCCGGTGCCGTCCGGGGAATTGTCGTCGACCACCAGCACGTCGGTGTGCGGCGACGCCGCCAGGATGCGCTCGATAATCAGCGGCAGGTTGTCGCGCTCGTTGTAGGTGGGGACGATGACGAGTGTTTCAAGCATGGGATAGATCCTTTCGTTTCGGCGGACGCGGGTCAGGTCGTGACGAGCGAGGCGAACAGGATGAGGTTCTCGGTGTAGTGGCCTGTGCCGCGATCGAACGGGCCGGCGCAGGTGATTACCCGCAGCTGCGGGGTTGGCACATTGCCGTACACGTCACTCGTGGGGAAGGTCGCTTTGTCGGATTGCAGTTCGCTGTCGACCCGGAAGGTGAGCACCTCACCGGTGGAGAGGGTGACCCGGATCTCGGCACCCATCGGCACCTCGGCCAGGTCCTCGAAGATGGCGGGGCCGATCGCGGAGTCGACATGGCCGGCAATGATCGCAGGCCCGACCTGGCCGGGAACCACACCGGCTTCGTACCAGCCTGCCTTGGTGTAGTCGACGGGAGCTCCAAGCTCCCCGGTGTTGTCGAGGGACAGGCCCTCGAGATCGGTGGTCGATACCCCGATGCTGGGGATCTCGACACGGCTGACGCTGACGTCCGCCGGCAGGGCGGCTGCCCCTGCGGCGGCAACCGGGTCCTGGTACCCGCCGGCCGCACCGTCAGGCGGTGGTGTGGCCGGCTCGTTCGCACGCGCCGGAGCGACAGATCCGGCTGAGCCGGTATCGGATGCCGCGCTGGTGGCCACCGCGATGCCAACGCCGCCGGCCACAACGAAGGTGGCAACGATCACGGCGGTCCATCTGCGATTCAGTCGGAACGGCAAGCTGGTCATGAACTGGTCTCCTCAAGGACTGCGCATCCACCGAGCACGGTATCGGTCACCATAAAGCCCGCGAGTGCGGTCCAGGCCGTTCCGTAATAGGTGGGTGTACTTTCGGATAGTTCGGCGGCACGGGCCAGATCGTTGTTGGCATCCAGAAGATTGCCAGCCGATGCCTCGGCCGCTGCACGCGCGGCATACGCGAGCGGATGCTCGTCGGTGGTCAGGTTTCCGCCGCCGAGGTCGAGCTGCGCGGGCAGATTCCCTGTCCTGCTCAGGGTGGGTGCCAGCTTCGCAGCCAGTGCGACGTCGGATGCTTCACACGATTCGGCATAGCGCAACGCGAGGCGGGCGGCGTCATAGCTGTAGTCCACGGAGTCGTCGGTACCACTGGCCCCGGCGCGGGGAGTGATCGTGCCGTCGGAGTGCACCTGCGCCCAGTCCGGCGGCAGCAGGGTCTGCTCGAGCAGGGTTGTAGTCACCGCGGCCGATCCGGCTGCCAGTTCGGCCCAGCGTGAATCGCCGGTGGCGTCCTCGAGGATCGAGTACGCCGCGGGGGACGAATAGCTCGGGTTGTAGGGATGCGGGTCCATGGCCAGTGCCCACGGACCAGGCAGCAGGATTCGGCCGGCGGCGGTTTCGACGGTCATCTCGTTGATGATCGCGGTCGCGAGGGTTGTGCCGGCTTCGGTAAGGTCGGGGCGCTCGAACCGGTCGCCGGCGAGCACGAGGGCGCGGGCGGCGTCGAGGTCGGCATCCGAGGCCGGCTCATCGTCGACAACCGCACCGTCAGACCACTGCCAGGACAGCAGCCCGTCGTCGCGGACGAGGTTGGCAGTAGTCCAGTCCCAGATCTCGTCGACGTCGTTTTCCCGCCCGGTCGCCACGGCCAGCAGCAGCCCGTAGGCCTGTCCCTCACTGACGGTGTCGTCGCCCTGGTCGCGCCGCACAACACGGCCGTTGTCGACCCAGTCGTCGAGGAAAGCCTCGCCGAGTACCTGCGGGTCCTGCTCATCATCCGAGCCGCCGGCCTGCTGGCTGCCGCTGCCGCTGCCGCCAGCGCCGACGGCGATCCAGGCCACGACGGCGACGAGCGCGCCGACGGTGACGAGGGAGACGATAAACAGGATGCTCCGCTGGCGCCGCGTCATCGCAGCAACTCCTGCAGCAGGGCATCGTTCACGGTGTCGGCGAGGAACCCGCCGCCGGTCGGCACGCTGCCAACCGGAACCTCACCGACGGCCGCACTGTCGAGCACGGGCAGGATGGTCAGGCCCTTCTCGGCGGTATCCAACACAAACAGGGTCGTCACACTGCCCGTCGCGAGGTCGACCGTTGCATCGTCGGCGACATTCTCGCCGGTGAGGTTGAGGCTCCACTCGCCGGCATCCACCTCGGCGTAGTTCGTGCTGCTGCCGGCGACGGCGCCATCGGCGATGGCGATCCCGGTGCTGGTACTGACGTCGACGGTGTCCGTGACGGTCGAGGCCTGGATCAGGCGGATGCGCGCCTTGCCGTCGGCGGGGGCGGTGAGGTCGTCGTTGTAGAGCTGCACACTGAGGTCGTTATTGGTGCCGTATGCGGCGACGGTCACGCTGGCTCCCTCGGTGATTTTGACCGAGGTGCTGATGGTCGCTTCGCTACCCATGGGTGAGCCGGCGGGCACCATCGAGACGGTATAGATACCGGCCGGCATGGCGGTATATGGCGAGACGGCGCCGTAGGTGACGTTGTCGAGTTCGTACAGCACGTCGCCGCCGCTGAGGGCGGTCAGGCGAACGTCGACGGCTTTGGTGTCGGGGGACAGGTGGCCGAGGCGGATCCAGCCGGTGTTGGCGGCAGCTTCCATCGGGGCGGCGACTTCTGCCGCCGTGGCCGCGGTGGGGGATGCTGCGCTGGCGGCCATCGACCCGGCGAAGGGCACAAGGGCGAGGGCGGCGACAACAGCTCCACCTCGAACGAGGCGGCGACTGCGGAAAAATGCCGAGGAGGTAACGGTGGGTGTGGTGGTCATGGTGTTCTCCTGTGCTGGTTGGTGGTGCTGGTGACGTGCCGGCATTAGCCGGCGAGGTTGATGGCGGAGGTTGCCGGGAAGGTGATGCGCAGTGCTCCCTCTACCGCCGCTGCCTCCTGCGGGGCGTACTGCCCGCCGAGTCCGGCGACAAACTGCTGGGCGGTGGCGCTGAGTTCGCCGTTCACCACGGCGGGTTCACCGTTCAGTTCGGCGATGTTCACTTGGCGTCTGGTCTGCTCGTCTTCCCCGGCGAGAAGCGGGAACCCGGTGACGCTGATCGCCCCGGACGCCAGTTGGGTGCCGAGGGCGAGTTCGATGCGCAGGTCGACGCGGCCCCCGGTGAGCAGGTCGCGGTCGGGGGCGGACAGCTGCAGGGCGGGGTTCGCAGAGAGCTGCTCGCCGGCGGCGATCCGGTTGGCTTCGGATGCCACATCGCGGGCGTCGGACGCCTCGATCCCGTCCTGCTGGATCTGGCGAACCTCGACGGCCTGCACTCCCTCACCGAACTCGGCAACCACTACGGAGTTCTCCAGGGCGTTCTGCACCTCGGGGAAACTGTCCGGGAAGGTACGCATCGAGTCGGTGGTGATGATGAAGTCCGAGTCGCGCCAGCCATTCGGAGACTGGGCCTGTACCGCGGTGTCCGTGTCGATCTTGTAGTACCAGAGCACGTTGTCCCGGTCCCAGCCCGCCCGTACCAGGTCGACCCACATGGCGTCGTCCACGATCAGGCGGGAGTCCTGGCTGACGTTGTCGATCACCCAGTTCTGCGCGTTGCGCACCGGGGCGTCGAGGTCGGCGAGCAGGAAGCCGCGCAGCTGTGTTGTCCACAGTGGTGCGGCGGCCACGGTGGCGAGCGTCGCGACCAGTACCCACGAAACCTGGTGCAGTCGCGCCGTGCGTTGGCGTAGTGCGGCAATCGAGATGTCGGTGAGGCCGGCGATCAACAGTGCAGCGAACGGCAGCAGCACAATGATGTACGGCACGGGCAGGTAGCCGCCCGGTCGGAACATAAAAAGCGTCAGCGCGACAACCATGGCGGCGATCGGACGATAGCGGCGAACGAACAAGCCGATGACGGATGCTGCAACACCGAGGGTGATGATCACCGGGTCGAGTTGCCACCACATCGCGAAGGTGCGGTTGATGAGGCTGTCCGGCTCGAAGACCGTTCCACTGCTAACGCGGGAGGAGAGCTGGAATAGGATGCCGTCAAGCAGGCTGACCCGGTTCTCGCGGGGGATCAGTTCTCCCTTGACCGCCGCCAGCAGCAGGTAGCTGCCGCCGATCAGTACAAGAACGCTGCTGGCAACGGAGAGGGTGTACCGGCGCGTTGCTTTTTGCGCTGACCGCACCATCACCCAGATGAGGAACGGCAGGGCGAGGAGGAAGGTCTCCTTGCTCAGCACGGCGATGCCGAAGGCGGCGGCGGAGCCGGCGAAACCGGCGAGCTGCCAGCGGCGGCTCATCGCGAGCAGGAATGCCCCGAGTAGCCACGGCATGGCGACGTTGTCGAGGTACACGGTGCGGTGGAACTGCAGCGCGAGGGGAGACAGCGCGAAAACCAGGCCGGCGGCGGCCGCGGCCGGGCGGGTCATCCCGAACCGGCGGGCGAGCAGCCAGACCAGCACAACGGAGATGAGGGTGGCGACAAGCACGGCTTCGCGGGCGGCGAGCACAGCGAGGTCGTAGCGGGCGAAGGCGCCGGTCAGCTGGGTGTAACCGGCGATCTGCAGCCAGCCCACCGGGGGATGGTCGTACCAGAAGGTGTAGTGCGCGAGTTCACCGAGCGTATTGACCGCCCAGGCCTGCGCCGTATAGGTGCCCTCGTCGTCGATGCGCTGGGGAGAACCGGCCATGTTGATAAACGACACGGCGGCGGCGATGGCGAGTACCGGCAACAGCCAGGCCAGGGTGGCGCGGTGGTTGAGAATGGCGGTGCCTGCCGAGGCGAGGGGGCGGCGGATTTTCGACGTGTCGCGTTCGCTGTGCCGCGAGGTGGTTGGGGTGCTCATCTGGCGCTCACCCCGGCAAGCTCGGGCGAGTCGAGCAGAGCGCCCTCTTCGGCGTCGCGGTGGGCGCCGGTGTGCTCGGTCTTCTCCCAGCCGGTCTCGTTGCGCAACTGGCGGAACACGGCGCGCACGGCGGCGGCGGCGAGGAACACCTGGAAGGGGAACGTGCCGAGCACCAGGCGAAGGTAGTCCCGCACCCGTACCTTCTGGTTGTACAGGCGGCCGAACTCACCGAGTGCTGCGACCTCGACGGCGAGCGTGACGAGGGTCGGCGCAAGGGGGATGAATGTCAGGAGGGCGACCGGGGTCGGCACCTTCACAAAGATGATCAGCAGGATCGACAGCGGTACCAGGATGCCGGTGATGGCCTGCAGGAACGGCATCGAGAGCATGTAGCGGGCGAAGAGGCGCTGGGTGAGGGTTGGCAGCTTCTTCCACTCCGCCTTGCCGAGCACCTGCAAAAAGCCCTGGTTCCAGCGGGTGCGCTGCTTGAACAGCGACATCAGGCTGCCGGGAGTCTCTTCCCGGGTGACCACCTCGGGGCTGTAAGCGACAACAACCTTCGCTCCGGCGCTGGAGAGGCGAACGCCAAGCTCGCAGTCCTCGGCGAGGCATTCCGCATCCCAGCCGTCGGTGAAGTCGAGCCATTTGCGCTGCACAAAAACGGTATTTCCGCCGAGCGGGATGAACTTCGCGCCGGCGTGGAAGTGCAGGCGGGAGCGGAACCAGAAGTAGTACTCGAGCACGTTGCGAAGCGACCACCAGCTGGTTCTGAAGTTCATCAGCTGCACACCACCCTGCACCACGGCGGCGTCGGTCTCCGAGAATTTGGAGTCGATCAGGCGCAGCAGTTCGGGATGCACCTCGTCTTCGGCGTCGAAAACGCCGATCACGTCGCCGCGGGCATGGGGCAGCGCGCGGTTCAGTGCCTTCGGTTTGTTTTTCGGCACACTGTTGTCGACAACAACTTTGATCAGGTGCGGGTGGCGGGCGGCAGCTTCACGAACCACACGCTCGGTACCCGGGTCGTCGTCGCCGACGATCGCGATGATCTCGAAGTCTGGGTGCGACTGCGTGGCCAACCGGTCGAGGGTCTGGCCCATCACTTCTTCCTCGTGGCGGCCGGGCACCAACAGGGTGAACGAGTGCGCCGGCTCGAGCGGGTTGTCCGAGAAAGCGGTCTGCTTGAGGTTGCCGTCGGACTTCCAGGCGTGCAGCATCCACCAGAGCGTCGACACCGCAATGGCGGTGAGGAGAGCGGCAACCGTGATGAGACCGGCGTATCCGGCGACGGCCGACCAGTCGATCGACGTGGCGGCATCGGTCAGGCTGGGGGTTGGGTCCTGCCCGAGTTCGATGCGATTCGGGCCGGTCACGCCGGGATTGGCGGGAACATTGGGGGTGAGAAGTGGATCGCCGTCGGTGGTGACGGGAAGAGCGGACGCCAAAATCATGACGCGGGACCTCCTGCGGGTGTGCGGAAAACGAATGAGCGGTAAGTGACGTACCGGAACGCTGTGCCGAGGCCCAGGCCGATGACGTTGGCGGCAATGTTGTCTGCCAGCTGGGACGTGAAGCCGAGAACGTAGTGCGAGACGAAGAGGCAGAGGGCCGAGATGAGAAGGCCGACGGCGTTGGATGCTGCGAACAGCGCAGCCTCACGGAAAACGGGCCGGCCGCCGCGGGCACGGAAGGTGACGAAACGGTTGCCGAGCCAGGCGACGATGGTCGCGGCAATTACCGAGAAGACTTTCGCGGTGATCGTTTTGTCCGCGAGGACGGTGCCGAGGAGGAGGTTGTAAATTCCGATGTCCACAACAAAAGCGATGGCGCCGACGCCCCCGAACGTGGCCAGCTCCGGAAGCCGCCGACGGAACCCGGCGAACTTCTGGGCAGGGAGAACCCCCATTTGGGGGGATTTGGCGGTCGTCATGGGTACCGGTTCGGGGCCCCAGTAGTTACTGGTTTGGTTTCCCCAGTGTTTGCCAGCCTTCATTCACCCGGTCGTAACAAATATTGACAGTTGTCGATTAATCGCTTATTTTCGCGGGCGCGAGGCGGGTTGGGTGAGGCGCTTCGGCGTCAATTCGCCCCCGAGGTGACCGGCAGTCGGTACGGTGGAATATGCGCACAGAACAGGCTCGCATCATCGAGGCCCTCAACGTCCTTCCCACCATCGACCCGCAGGCGGAGGTCGAGCGGCGCGTCAGCTTCCTCGTCGAGTACCTGCGCGCCACCGGCGCCCGCGGCCTGGTGCTCGGCATCAGCGGCGGCCAGGATTCCACCCTCGCCGGGCGGCTCTGCCAGCTGGCCTCCGAGCAGCTGGAAGACGAGGGTTCGGCGATCGAGTTCATCGCAGTTCGGCTGCCGTACGCGGTGCAGGCCGATGAGCACGACGCGACGATTGCGCTCGACTTCATCCGCCCGGACCGGGTTATCACCTACGACATCAAGCGCGGGGTCGACGGGTTCGCCGACGAGTTCATCGACGCGACAGACGAGAAGATCACCGACTTCAACAAGGGCAACGTCAAGGCGCGCTCGCGCATGATCGCGCAGTATGCGATCGCCGGCCAGTACGGCTATCTTGTGGTCGGTACCGACCATGCCGCCGAGGCCGTGACCGGCTTTTTCACCAAGTTCGGCGACGGCGGTGCGGACATCCTTCCGCTGTCCGGCCTGACCAAGCGCCAGGGCAAAACCGTGCTGCAGTACCTCGAGGCGCCGGCCAGCTGCTACCTGAAAACCCCGACCGCCGACCTGCTCGACGACAATCCCGGCCAGACCGACGAGAGCAACCTCGGCCTGACCTACGCAGACATCGACGACTTCCTCGAGGGCAAGGAGGTCGCGGAAGAGGTTGCCTCGGCGCTCGAGGCCCGGTACCTCGCCACCGAGCACAAGCGGCAGCCCCCGGTGGGTCCGGCCGACTCCTGGTGGCGCCCCGCGTCGTAGCGCGACGCTGCTCGCCCGAACCACCCTTTTTGTCTAGCTGCCGCGTCGGCGAGACAGTATCTCCGATTCTTGGAAAAGGCTTACCGTAATCGGTAGGCTAGACGGATACAAAGGAGTGTCATGGTCAACGCATTTCCCGGCGGCACCGCCGTCAGCTGGCTCGACGTGTACGAAGACGAGTCGGTGGACGGGCTTGCCGGGGGCACTCCCCATTTCCACACCGCATCAACCGAAGGCTACGTGGTGGTCAGCGGCAGAGGCGCGCTGCAGACCATCAATCCCTCCGGATTCACCGAAACCCCGCTCGAGGCGGGAGTGATCCTGTGGTTCACCCCCGGGACAATCCATCGGGCGGTCAACCTCGGGTCGCTGCGGGTCCTCTGCATTATGCAGAACGCGGGCCTGCCCGAAGCCGGAGACGCCGTGATGTGTTTCCCGGATGAGGTACTGGCGTCAGCGGATCGTTACCGGGAAGCGGCAACCCTTCCAGACGGTCTCGGCGAGGACACCGCCGAGGCGGTACGTCGGCGCCGCGACCTGGGGGTTACCGGGTTCCTGCAGCTGCGCGCGGCGATCGCCGGCGGTGACAACTCCGCCCTCGAGCGTATGTATAACCGGGCGGCGAACCTGGTGCAGCCTCGCATCGAAGGATGGCGCTCGACCTGGGAGAACACCGTCCGCGCGGAAACATCCCACACCGACGAGGTGCTCACTGCCCTGGCAATGCGGGACAGCTCCAGTCTTCTCGCCGGCGGGCTCCAGATCGGCACGCCGCTTGTTGGTGACCGCAAGTTCGGAATGTGTGGTCGTCTCCGAACCTTCGACCTGACACCAGCTGCTTAGGTCTGACCAGCCTCGTAGTTCTTCTGCCTCAGCGCGGGAGAAGCGGGGCGGATGCTGCTGTGGCGGTGCTGTTCTCCTCGACCGGGGAGTCTGCGGGGGCGGTGAAGCGCTGGCGGACATCCCTGAGCGTTGGGGCATTGCTTGTTACCGCCATGTAGGCGAATAGGCAACTGAGGATCACCGCGACGGCGTCGAAAGCGAACACAAAGCAGGCGCCGAGGACAAAGATCGTCGCCACGTTCGCCAGTGTGGCCAGGGGGCGTGCCCCGAGGTAGAAGACCGACAGCTTTGCCGCATCGCGAAAGCGAAAGTGGAAGTGGGCGGTGATCACAAACATGTTGACCAGCCAGAGGACGCCGATCGCGCTGAGGACCAGCAGGGCCACAAATACGGCGGCGTCGAAGCCGGAGTCCGAGCCCTGCAGGTATCCGACATCGGCCGCGACGATGGCGCCGACAACCACGGCGGGGATCCAAAATCGCAGGGTTGGTGCGAAGTTCATCCGGTAGGCCCGGAAGAACTCGCGAGTCGGTGAGATATCACGGTCACGGCCGAGCACGGTGATGCAGTGCAGCAGGGCCGTTATCCCCGGTCCGACGGGGAGCGCCGCGAGCGAGAAAAAGACGAGGTTCGAGACGTCGTGCGCCAGGAAGAGGGTGGGGATAAACAGGACGCACGTTGTGGCGAACAACAGCGTGAGCATCACGAGGGCATAAATGGTGGTGGTGACGCGGAACAGGATCCCCTCGCCGAACTCTCGTGCCTGGGCCATGGGGTCTCCTCGGTTGTTCACAACGGTGTGGGCGAGAACCGGTTGGCCGATCCCGGGGGAATCGGCCAACCGGTGGGGTACTTACTTGGAGTAGGTAGCGTTCGCGAGGTCGACGTAGGTGGTCGCCCCCTTACCTTCCAACTCGCTGATGAAAGTGTCGTACTCGGACAGGTCGCGCTGGCCAAGGATAAACCGGAGCGTGTTCTGGTCGACGTAGTCCTTCAGCGGTGTCGAGAGCAGGGTGACCTGCTCACGCTCGATCTCGGAGTAGGGAATGGCGGGTTCGACCTTTGCCTGCTCGCGGCTTTCCATGGCGATCTGCCATTCGACTTCTTCCGGCAGCATGGTGGAGCGCAGCAGGTCGGTGGTGCCGCCGTACGCGAAGTTGCCGCCGGAGAAGCCATACACATTGCGGAGATCCTGTGTGCCTGCGGGGTTCAGGCCGTTGAAGGTCACATCGGTGGCGAGGGTGCGGGTGCCGTCGGCAGCCTTGGTGAAAGTCTCACCCTCGATGCCCCACTTGGCGAATTCCTGGCCTTCATCGCTGTAGTACAACCAGTCGATGAACTGCAGTAGTGCGACGAAATTCTCGCTCTTGGCCGCAGCAGACGACAGCATCAGCCCGTTCTCGAGCCGGCTTCCGCCGATCACGTCACCCGCGGGGCCCTTGGGAACCTGGATCTTGGCGATCGAGAAGTTGTCAGCGCCGAGGGTCTCCGTCATTGTGGCGCGGTTGCTCACGATGGTTTGTGAGTTCGCCCCGATGGCGAAGGAATCGCCTGTGACAAATTTCTGGATGGCGGAATCGTCATCCTGGGTGAAGCTTTCCGGGTCCATCAGGCCACGTTCGACGAGATCGTGGAAATACTCCACCATCGTTTTGTACTCATCGCTGGCGGCGGTGTAGGCGAAGTCGTCGGAGTCGGCGTTGTACGTCAGACCGTCGCCGTAGCCCCAGCCACCGTAGGTGCCGAAGGTGCCCGCTCCGAAGTTCAGGACGCTGTTGCCCTTGAAGCGGTCGGAGTACGGGGTCACATCCGGGTAGATGGTTTTCAGCTGTTCGAGCGAATCGGCGAACTCGTCCCAGGTCTCGGGCAGAGCGATCCCGTTCTCCTCGTAGATGTCGGTGCGGACCGCGATCGAATAGTCGGGCCACAGCTCTTCATGCAGGCCGGGGAGAACGTAGTACTTGCCGTTCTCCTGGCGGAGGGCGTCAACTTCCTCGTCGAGCTCCCACTTCTCGAGCTTTTCCTCGTAGTTCGGCATGTACTCGACATAGTCGCTGATCGGCAGGATCGCCCCGGAGGAGATGAAGGGGTTCTCCTCGCCCGGGTACGTCTTCGGGATGATGAGCGGCGAGTTTCCCGAACTGATCAGCAGGCTGCGCTTCTGCGCGTAGTCGCTGGCGGGAATCACCGTGGTGTCGAGGGAAACGTTGGTCATCTCCTGGAGCTTCTGGTAAAAAGCCCAGTCCGAGTCATAGGGATAGGTGGGCGAGTCGCTGAACATTGTGGTGAACTCCAGCGCCTCGGTGGCAGTGAAGGCATCGCCGACGCCGTACTCCTCCATGGCGCCAACCATCTTGTCGTCGAGATTCAGCTCAGCGTCTTCGCTTGGGCGGCCATCGCACGCTGTCAGCAGCGCACCGGTGAGGCCGAACAGCATCAGTGCTGCGGCGACCCGTAAGGCGGGTGGTTTCATGATTGATCTCCTGTTTGTGAGTGCAGGTTCCCGGGGCGGGAGGTGTTACTGCTTGACGGATCCGAGCATGACTCCGGACACGAAGTATTTCTGGACGAACGGATAGATGAGCAGGATTGGAAGCACGGTGAGCACCATCGTCACCGACTTGATGTTCGAGGCGATCTGCGTCGAGTCGGCGTCGGCGACGGCGCCGGCAGCGGACCCGGTTGTTGCCCCGGCGATCATGTTCCGCAGGTACATCGTCACCGGGTACAGCTCCTGCTTGTCCAGGTAGAGGAAGGCCTGGAACCAGGAGTTCCAGTTGGCGACCGCGTAAAACAGGATCATCGTGGCGAGCACGGCCTTCGACAGCGGCAGGACGATCCGCCAGAGGATCCCGTAGGTGTTCAGCCCATCGATCGAGGCCGCTTCCTCGAGCTCATCCGGCATGTTTTCGAAAAACGATTTCATGATGAGCAGGTTGAAGATGTTCAGTGCGTTCGGCAACACGATCGCCCAGATGGTGTTGGTCAGTCCCATGCTGCTGATGAGCACGTAGTTGGGAATCAGACCGCCGTTGAAAAACATGGTGAACACGGCAATGCCGATAAAAAAGCCGCGGCCCTTGAGGCGCTTCTTTGCAAGGGCATAGGCGAAGGTGGTGGTCAAAACCATTGAGATCGCGGTACCGACAACGGTGTAGGTGACAGTGTTGCGGTAGTTGATCCAGAAGGTGTCGTCGGCCAGGATCAGCCGATACGTGTCGACATTGAACCCCCGGGGGAACAGGTTGACCACCCCGGAGCGGATAAAGGATTCGCTGCTGAAGGACTGGGCAATGATGTTGATAAAGGGGTACAGGGTGACAAAAACGATGACCAACAGGACAACAACGTTGACCACCGTGAAGGTTTTGTAGCTCCGGGAAACTTTCATCAGGACCTACCAGAGACTCGTGCCGACGATGCGGCGGGAAATGAAGTTCGCGGACAGGATCAGCGTCAGGCCGATGACGGATTCGAAAATTCCGATCGCCGTGGCGTAGCTGAAGTTGCTCGACTGGAGGCCGATTCGATACAGGTACGTCGAGATGACATCGGCGGTGGTGTAGATGAGGGGATTGTAGAGAAGCAGGATCTTCTCGAAACCGACCGCCATAAACGTGCCGATGTTGAGGATCAATAGGGTGACGATCATCGGGGCGATGCCGGGCAGGGTCACGTGCAGTGTCTGCTGCCACCGGTTGGCACCGTCGATACGCGCCGCTTCGTAGAGCGTCTCGTCGATAGTGGTCAGCGCGGCCAGGTACAGGATCGCGCCCCAGCCCATCGTCTGCCAGACATCGGATGCGACATAGATGGTGCGGAACCACTCGGCGCTCTGCATAAAGCTGATCGGATCACCGCCGATGCGGGTGATGATCTGGTTGATCGTGCCGTTCAATGACACCAGTTGCAGCGTCATGCCGGCGATGATCACAACCGAGAGGAAGTGGGGAAGGTAGGAGGCCGACTGGACGAACTTCTTCAGCTTCGTGAAGCGCAGCTCGTTCAGCAGCAGGGCGAAGATGATCGGCATCGGGAAGCTGAACAGCAGGGTCAGTGCGCCGAGCGTGATGGTGTTCTGGAACACCGACCAGAATGTCGGGTCGTTAATAAAGAGCTTGAAGTAGTCGAGGCCAACCCAATACTCACCGAAGATGTTGCCGCCGGGCTGGAACTTTCGGAACGCGATCACATTGCCGATCATCGGCAGGTACCGGAATATCAGCAGGAAAAGGATCGGCAGCACCAGCAGGCTGTACAGCTGCCAGTCGCGGCGGAGCATAAAGCGCCAGCCGGTCGCACGCTTTCGCGGCGGGGTGCGCGGCGGATCCTCTTTGGCCACAGATGCTTCGCGGGTCAAAATCGCGCTCATCAACGTCCTCAGCTTTCTTCATTGAACGCCGTCTGTATGCATAGCCACGTCGACGGAGCTGCGAGCCTTCACTGTATCCGAATAGTTTCGGAGTAGTGATCGAAACTTACAATAAGTCGACACCCCCTCAATGGTCAATAGCCAGACGGAAAACCTTTACCGAACTGGCAGGAAGCTGTTCCGGATTTCGCTCCTCGCCATATAACTATTGCTCTCACGCGCCAAAATCGTTTCCTCCTTTCCTTGACCCTTGAGCGAAATCCGCGCTACGCTCGCTTTCGAAACGACAATCGAAACTATCAATTTCGTAACGTGAACAACTCGTCGCTTCACGCCAGTCAACGATGATCAGCACAAAGGATGACTCCCCATGAGACCCTGCAGCGCACACTCAAGCGCAATCACCAACCGATCGGGCGCCGGCCGGGCTGTGGCGGTGATGGCATGACCTCCAACGCTGAACTGAAGCTTCTGCACACTGTCGGGTCCGGGATCGAAGTCACCCTCGGCGACAAGCCCTTGATGGCGTACACCTACAATCCGACGGACGTACAGTTCGAGTCCCCGCGACCGTACGTGCATCCCGTCTATACCCTCGGCGGGGACCTCGTCAGCCTGTTCCGACCGCACGACCACGTGTGGCACAAGGGAATCGCCTGGTCCCTTCCGAATGTCGGGCCGGACAACTTCTGGGGCGGCGCGACCTACCTGCGCGACGGCGGCTACCAGTCCCTTCCCAACAACGGAAGCATGCTGCACACGGCGGTGGTCGAAGCGACCGTCACTGCAGCACAGGCGGTGTTCTCCCACGACCTGCTCTGGGAATCGCAGTCCGGAGCCGGCCTGATCTCCGAGCGCCGCACACTGACGGTCAACCTCTCGGAGACTCCGGGCGCCTGGGTGCTCGGCTGGTCGACGTCGATGACAAACGTCTCGGAGGCACCGATCGTGATCGGGTCGCCGACCACGGAAGGGCGCGACAACGCCGGCTACGGCGGCCTGTTCTGGCGTGGCCCCCGGTCGTTCACCGACGGCACCCTCTTCAGCCCGGACGGACCGGGCGGCGACGAACTGCGCGGCACCCGGCATCCCTGGCTTGGCCTGACCGGCCAACACGATGACGCCGGTGGCTACTCCTCCATTGTGATGGTGGATTCGACAGAAAACCCGCGGCATCCCCCGCAGTGGTTCGCCAGAAGCCAGATGTTCGGATGCCTCAACCCTGCGCCCTTCTTCAGCGAGGAATTCACGCTGGAGCCTGCTGCGACAGTGGACTTCTCTTATGCCGTGGTGATCGCCGACGGTGCCGCGGAAGGAGCGCGGGCCAACGAGCTCGCTGCTGCCGGACAGGACGTTCTGAAAGGACAGCTGGTTCATGAGCACGCATAAAAAGGGCGCCCCCGTACGGATCGCCCTGGTGGGTACCGGCGGAATCGCCGCGGTGCACGCCGACAACGTCGTCCGGATGGGGGACCGTGGACAGATCGTCGCGGCGACCGACATCGACCAGGGACGCCTCGACGCGTTCTGCGCGGAGTGGAAGATTCCCGGGAACTACAGCACCCTGACCGCCCTGTTGGACAGTGTCACCGAGGAGAACCCCCTCGACATCGTCCACCTCTGCTCGCCTCCCGGCCTGCATAAGGACCAGGCGATCGAGATCCTGCTGCGTGGCATCAACGTGCTCTCCGAAAAGCCCCCAGCCCTGTCGCTCGCCGAACTCGACGAGATCACCGCTGCGGAAAAACGGGGCGGAGCGAATTTCGCCACCGTCTCCCAGCACCGGTTCGGCGGGCGCGCACTGTGGCTCCGCGACGTGGTGGAGAACGGTGGATTCGGGCAGCTGATGACGGGCGTGTGCCACACCCTGTGGTACCGCGCAGACGACTACTTCGAACTGCCCTGGCGCGGAAAGTGGGAACTGGAGGGCGGTGGTCCCACGATGGGCCACGGCATCCACCAGATCGACACGGCGCTGTCGCTGGTGGGGGACTGGGCTCAGGTTGTCGCGGTCGCCTCGCGCCGGGCCAGGAAGATTGAGACGGAAGACGTCTCGCACGCCATCGTGACCCTCGACAACGGTGCGGTGATCAGCGTGGTGAACAGCCTGCTGTCACCGCGCGAGACCAGCTACCTCCGCTTCGACTTCGAGTACGCCACGGTCGAACTCAGCCACCTGTATGGGTACAGCGACACAGACTGGACCGTCACGCCGGCGCCGGGATACGAAGCGCTCGTTGAGGGCATCGTGGCGCAGGGACCCCACGGCCGCGGGTCCGGGCACTCGGCACAGTTCGAGGCGATCGCAGACGCGCTCGACGCGGGGGAGACCCTTCCCGTGACGATCGGGTCGGCCAGGAAAACCCTCGAGCTCATCGCTGCCATTTACGAGTCCGCCTTCACCGGCGCCCGCATCTCCGCCGGTGAGATCACTCCGGATTCGGCGTTCTACTCGAGCATGGAAGGGTCCGGCGCCACCTGGGCGAAGGAGCTCAACGTTGTCTGAGGCGACCGCCATAAGACTCCCCACCCGCGCTGAGGGGTCCGCGCGCCGGATGGCGCTGTTCACCGAGCGCATTGGCAGTGTCGGTTACGGCGGGGACTACAACCCGGAGCAATGGCCGAGGGAAGTATGGGACGAGGACGTGCGCCTGATGCGCGAGGGCGGGGTCAACCTTGTCACCCTCGGGGTCTTCGCCTGGGCGAGTATCGAACCCCGCCGGGGCGAGTTCGACTTCGGTTGGATGGACGAGATCATGGATCTCCTGCACACGAACGGCATCTCCGTGAACCTCGCCACCCCGACGGCGTCACCGCCGGTCTGGCTGGCGCAGGAGTTTCCCGAGACTCTGCCGATCATGGCGGACGGCAACACCTACGGGTTCGGCAACCGGATGCACTACGACCCGTCCTCGCCCATCTATCGCAAGTACGCCGCCATTGTGACGGAGAAGCTTGCCGAGCGATATGTGAAGCATCCGGCGTTGGCAATGTGGCACATCGGCAACGAATTCGGTATGACCACCTTCAACGACGCCGCGTCGGTGCGTTTCCGGGCCTGGGTCGAAGCGAAGTACACCACCATCGATGCGGTGAACGAGGCCTGGACCACCCGATTCTGGGGGCAGGTCTACACCGACTTCGCACAGATCGACGTGCCGGCCCACCCCCGCGCCTGGGTGAATCCCGGCCGGAACTTCGACTTCAAACGCTTCACCTCGGACATGCTGCTGGAGTGCTACATCGCGGAGCGCGACATTGTGCACCGCATCACCCCGGACATTCCCGTCGCGACGAACTTTATGCGCTTCTACCGCACCGCCGACTACTGGAAGTGGGCGGAGGAAGAGGACGTTGTCGCCCTCGACATCTACCCGAACCCGGAGGAAGGCGACAGCCACGTCACCGCGGCGTTCAACTTCGACCTGATGCGTTCGCTGCGCCAGGGCCAGCCGTGGCTGGTTATGGAACAGGGGGCGAGCGCGGTCAGCCAATGGTCCCGCAACATGGCGAAAAAGCCGGGGCGGATGCGGCTGGGTTCGTACCAGGCCATGGCCCACGGGGCCGATGCCGTGATGTTTTTCCAGTGGCGCACCAGCGTTGGCGGCTCGGAACGCTTCCTGACCGGTATGGTTCCGCATTCCGGGACGGATGCGCGGTCGTGGAAGGACGTCGTAAACCTCGGCAACGAGCTGTCGCTCCTTACACCCGTGATTGGTGCGCGCTCCACGGCCAGGGTCGCCATCGTCTTCGACTGGGCCAACTGGTGGGCGCTCGGGCTCGGCAACCTGCCCGTCTCCGACCTCGACCTGCGCGAGATCGTGATGCGCCACTATGCCCCGGTGTGGGCGGCGAACATCCCGATCGATGTTGTCAGCACCCACTCTGACCTCACCTCCTACGCGGTGGTGATTGTGCCGAACGCGTACTCCATCGATGCCGGAGGTTCCGGCAACCTCCAGGCGTTCGCAACCGCCGGTGGTCACCTGCTGCTGTCCTACTTCAGTGGCGTGGTTGATGGGAACAACCGTGTGCTGCCCAACGGGTTCCCCGGGGCGTTCCGGGAACTGATCGGCGCGCACATCCGGGAGTACCAGCCCGCTGCGGAGGGTGAAGTGGTCTCCCTGCACTGGAGCGAGGACGGTGCTGCCCAGCTCGCCGACCACTGGCGGGAAGACATCCACCTGGAGAACGCCACCGCGATAGCCACCTACAGCGGCGGGGATGTCGACGGGCAGCCGGCGATCATCAGCAATGTGGTCGGCGACGGCACGGTCACCTACCTCTCGACGCGCCTCGATGACGCCGGGTACACCCGGCTGATCGCGAAGGTGCTCGCTGATGCCGGGGTGACCGCCGAATTCGACGCCGTTCCGCCCGGGGTCGAAATCGTCCGCCGCTCCAGTGGTGGGAAGCGTTGGGTCTTTGTGCTGAACCACGGCAGCGACCCGGTGCGCTGGGATGCTGCGCCCCACGGGAGAGACCTGCTCACGGGCGCGGAAATCCCGGGGACGGTCTCGCTGGACAGCGCCGGGATTGTGATCATCCAGGAGAGTTAGGCGCCGGGCGGGAGTTGCCCCGCGAGAGAACAGAACAGGGCCTGCGGGCGTGAGGGCTGCACCCCTCGCCTCCCCAGGCCCTGTTCTCTGCCCGGATGTTTACTGCTGCAGGGATGCTGCCGCGAGCAGCACCCGGCTGTGGTCGACATGTCTGACCGGACCGTCGAGCCTCAGCTCGAGCTCACCGGCGATATCGGCGCTTGAGCGGGCGATCCGCAGCAGGAGCATCCCGGGTTCAACAATACGAGTGCCCTCGCGACCGGTGAACGCGGCCAGGTCTGCATGGACGGTGAACGTGACAGATACGCTGCCGCGGGGATCGAGCTCCACCCGCTGGTAGCCGATCAGCTGGTTGACCGGCCGGACCACCGAGGCCACCGGGTCGTGCAGGTACAGCTGCACAACATCGGCGCCAGACCGCTCGCCGGTGTTGGTGACCACAACGGTCACCGTGGTCTGGCCGTCGGTGGAGACGGTGCCGGAGGCGATCTGCGGCGTCGACCAGTCAAACGTGGTGTACCCGATGCCGTGGCCGAAGGGGAAGCGGGCGGTCGGATCGATGTTGGAGACGCCGCTGGAGCGACCGAGCGCGCTGGTCAGGTAGGTCCCCGGCTGGCTGCCGGCCGAGGACGGCAGGCTGACGGGCAGGCGCCCCGACGGGTTTACCCGACCGCTGATGATGCCCGCCAGCGCAGTAGCGCCCTCCTCGCCGGGAAAGAAGCTCTGGATGACGGCGGCCGAACGCTCGGCCGCATCGTGGAGGAAGTAGGGCCGCCCGGACACCAGGACGGTCACCACCGGGGTGGGGGTCGCCAGGAGCGCGTCGAGCAGCATCCACTGGTGGCCCGGGAGTTCGAGGTCGGCCGCATCGCAGCCTTCCCCGGAGGTTCCCCGGCCGAAGAGTCCCGGTCGGTCGCCGAGCACCGCGATGACCAGGTCGGCATTGGCGGCAGCGGTAACCGCACCGGCCACGCCCGAGCTGTCCGGACCATCAACGCTCACGCCGGGGAGGTAGGAGACGGCCGCGTTCGGATACTCGAGGCGGATGGCGTCGAGGACCGTATCGATCCGGATACCGATCGGCAGTTCGGGATGCAGGGAACCGACGTGGCCGGGAAAGGAGTAACAGCCGAGGAGGTTCAGGGCATCGTCTGCGTTCGGGCCGGTTACCAGGATCGTCCGGGGTGACGTGGCCACCGGAAGCGCGCCGGTGTTGCTGACCAGGATGATGGACTGCTCGGCCAGCCGGCGGGCAATTGCCCGGTCTGCCGCCGTGTCGAGGTCGACGCTGCCGCGGATGGCTTCGATGTCGGTGAGGTCGGCGTCGCTCCAGCCTGGGGGGAGTGGCGAGTAGCCGGGGTCGAGGAGGCCAAGCTCGAACTTCTGCGTCAGGACCCGCGCCACGGCCCGGTCGACCACGGCGATATCAACGGTGCCGCGGTCGATCTCGGCGAGAAGGGGATCGCCAAACGTTTTGACGGTGGGCAGCTCGACGTCGACGCCGGCGCGCAGGGCCTGCGCCGCAGCATCCCCCCAGTCTTCGGCGACGCCGTGCAGGGTCGCCAGGAACGCGATGCCGAAGTAGTCGGCAACCACGGTTCCGGTGAACCCCCAGGTGTCGCGAAGCAGGCCGGTGAGGAGCGACGCGTCGGCCGCGGAGGGCACACCGTCGAGGTCGGTGTAGGAGTGCATCACCGAGCGGACGCCGCTGTCGCGCACCGCCATTTCGAAGGGCGGCACCATCACGTCGTTGAATTCCCGGGGCCCCATCGACACCGGCGCGAGATTGCGGCCGGCTTTTGACGCGGAGTATCCGATGAAATGTTTGAGGGTGGCGACGATTCCGGCGGACTCGAGGCCGTGTACGTAGGCGGTGGCGATGGTGCCGACCAGCAGGGGGTCCTCGCCGATGGTCTCTTCGACCCGGCCCCAGCGGGCGTCGCGGACCACGTCGAGCACCGGGGCGAGGCCCTGGTGGATTCCCACCGAACGCATACTCGTACCGATGCGGCTGGCCATCTCGCCCACCAGTACGGGGTTGAAACTCGCTCCCCAGGACAGGGGGACCGGGTAGGCCGTCGCGCCCCAGGCGGTGAATCCGGCGAGGCACTCCTCGTGCGCCATGGCGGGGATGCCGAAACGATTGGACTCCATGATGCGGCGCTGGCTGCGCGCCAGGGAAGCGAGGCCGATGGCGGGGTCGACCGGGGCGGAGCCGAAGGGGCGGGTGAGCTGCCCGAGGCCCTGGAGGAAGAGCTCGTCGAGGTCGATGTCCTCCTCCATGTCGTGCTGGTGGGGAGCGACGCCGCCACCATCGGTCGCGGCGCCAACCCACACGCCGTAGAGCTGGGCCACTTTTTCGCGCACGGTCATCAGCGCGAGGAGGCTCTTCACCCGTTCCTCCACGGCGAGCTGGGGGTCCTGCCAGGCCTGCACAGTGTGGTCAGTAATTATCGACATGCTCAATACACCTTTGGATGGAGTCCCGGACGTCCCGCCGTGGGCGGGAATCGGTAAAAAAACTGGACTTCCAAGGTGTCGAAAGTTTCGCGAACGTCCTCGAAAACCACTAATATATAGGGAGTCTAAGCGTCGCTAATATGTTGCGTCAAGCACCATATTCGTCGCCGAAGCCGTGGAGCGAACGAGAACTTGGAGCATCTGATGGCCCGGAAAACCCCGGAAACTGACGACCGGATCACCCTGTCGGCGATTGCCGCCCTGGCTGCGGTGTCGCTCTCGACGGTTTCGAAAGTTTTGAATGGCCGCGGCGA
>Ga0247735_1000047_pt1 | contig 79393 bp, 75 predicted proteins | sample UWRJL178409R2_FD_180934 | JGI IMG/M metagenome (GOLD analysis project Ga0247735, IMG submission 180934) | Plant litter microbial communities from Arlington Agricultural Research Station in Wisconsin, United States - UWRJ-L178-409R-2 | ecosystem: Environmental > Terrestrial > Plant litter >... | reverse complement strand
CACGGTTTCTTTATGCAGGTCGGCCAGCAGCTCGTGAGCCAGCTTGGTCATGCGCACTTCGGTGTATCGCATGGCCGCAGCATTGTCGCCGTCCACCGAACCGAAGTTGCCCTGACCGTCTACCAGCAGATAACGCAGCGAGAAGGGCTGCGCCATACGAACGATGGTGTCGTACACGGCGGTGTCGCCGTGGGGGTGATACTTACCGATGACGTCACCGACCACACGGGCGGATTTCTTGTACGGCTTGTTCCAGTCGTTACCCAGTTCGCTCATCGCGAACAGTACACGCCGGTGCACGGGCTTCAAGCCATCACGTGCATCGGGCAGTGCCCGCCCGACGATTACGCTCATTGCGTAGTCGAGGTAGGACTGCTTCAGCTCGTCTTCGATATTGACCGGGAGGATTTCTTTGGCCAGTTCGCCCATGAGAAGCTCGATTCCTTTTTCTGGTGAAACCTCGTGCATCCATTCGGGATGAACGAAGCTCGCCGCCAGCGGCAAATGTGCCTGTTGGCGACTTACGACAAATCAACGAGTTATGCCCTGGATCTGCGCAGTAGGGATGGCTACTGATAGCATCCCTGGAAACCGCCGGATGTTACCACAATCGCCGCTAGGCACCTATCCTTTGAAAGCCCTGAAAACGAGCTTCCTGCACACAAGACGCCTGAGAAACGCTTACAGGGCCGCTTAGGGCCTGCGCCGCTGACAAACTGGCCCGATTGTCAAATGGATCAATGCAACCGTTTACGACACATCAACTGAGCCAGTTTTGCTGTATCCGGCCGTTCGACGATGCCTTTTTCAGTCACGATGACGTCGATCAGATCTGCCGGGGTCACGTCGAATACCGGGTTGACGGCATCGACCTCGGCGCCCACCCGCTGGCCGCCCACTTCGAGCAGCTCACGAGGGTCGCGCTCTTCGATGAAAATGTCATCGCCGCTGGCGGTTTCCAGGTCGATGGTCGAGCTGGGCGCAACCACCATGAAGCGCACGCCGTGATGCATGGCCGCGACGGCCAGGTGATAAGTGCCGATCTTGTTCGCCACATCGCCGTTGGCCGCGATTCGATCCGCGCCGACAATCACCCAGGTAATGCCTTTGGTGCGCATCAGGTGTGCGGCCGCCGAATCGGCATTGATGGTCACCGGGATGCCATCGCTCGCCAGTTCCCAGGCCGTTAGCCGTGAACCCTGCAGCCACGGGCGGGTTTCATCGGCATACACCCGCTCAATCATGCCTTCCATATGAGCGGCGCGAATTACCCCCAGCGCCGTGCCAAAGCCACCGGTCGCCAGCGCTCCGGCGTTGCAATGGGTCAACACCGTCTGCAGATTGCCTTGATGGCGGCGAATCAGGTCAGCGCCCAGCTGCGCCATGGTCAGGTTGGCTTCGCGATCACTGAGGTGGATTTCCACCGCTTCGGCCTCCAGCGCTGCCAGAGGGTGATCAGTGTGTCTGGCTCGGCGCAGCCGTTTGCGCATACGGTTCAAGGCCCAAAACAGATTCACTGCGGTCGGACGCGAGTCGGCCAACAGCTGGAAATCCTGCTCCAGCGCCGCGACCCAGTCACCACCGGCGGCGAGCCGCGCGCGAGCGGCCAGCACCACACCATAGGCGGCGGTGATGCCGATGGCAGGAGCGCCGCGAACCACCATGGTTCGGATGGCTTCGGCGACTTCCGTGACGTGGGTATAGGCAAGCCAGGTCTGGGTGAATGGCAACACACGCTGATCCAGCAGATACAGAGCGTCGTCTCGCCAATCGATGGCTTTCACCGTCTCCGCAGCCATTAATCGATTGCGCATAGCACACTCCATACTCAAAAAACCCATGCCAGCCCCAAAAGCGGCCGATTATAGCGAGCCGCCCGTCAAGACGCTCGGGTATACTTCGCCGTCCCCGTAATAAGCCCGGAAGCCCCGCCATGCCGAACGCCGCTGCCCCGCTCGACCTGTTGCTCCTGCCAGCCTGGCTGGTGCCGGTCGAACCCGCTGGCGTAGTGTTCAAGGACCATGGTCTGGGCATTCGCGACGGCTGTATCGTTTATATCGGCCCGCGCGCCGAGGCTCTGAAGCAAACCGCCCTGCGAACCCTCGAATTGCCAGAGACGTTGCTCAGCCCTGGCCTGATCAACGCCCACGGCCACGCCGCCATGACATTGTTTCGTGGCCTGGCGGACGATTTGCCGCTGATGAGCTGGCTGCAAGACCACATCTGGCCGGCCGAAAGCCAATGGGTCGATGAGGACTTTGTGCGCGACGGGACGGACCTGGCCATCGCCGAACAGCTCAAGGGCGGCATTACCTGTTTCTCGGACATGTACTTCTTCCCCAAGGTGGCGGCCGAGCGGGTGCATATCAGCGGCATGCGGGCACAGATCACCGTGCCGATCCTGGACTTCCCCTTCCCCGGGGCGCGCAATACTGACGAAGCCCTGCACACCGGCGTGCAACTGTTCAATGACCTGATCCACCACCCGCGCATCAAGGTGGCGTTCGGGCCGCACGCGCCGTACACGGTCTGCGACGAGAATCTTGTGAAGATCCGGGTCATCGCCGACGAGCTGGACGCAATGATTCAAATGCACGTCCACGAAACCGCTTTCGAAGTCGAACAGGCTGTCGAGCATTATGAAGAGCGTCCTCTGGCACGCCTGAACCGCCTGGGCATGCTCGGGCCGCGCTTTCAAGCCGTGCACATGACGCAAATCAGCGACGATGACATGGCGCTACTGGTAGAAAGCAACTCCAGCGTGATTCATTGCCCCGAATCCAACCTGAAACTGGCCAGCGGCTTCTGTCCGGTCGAACGACTGTGGCAGGCTGGCGTCAATGTAGCGATTGGCACTGACAGTGCCGCCAGCAATAACGACCTGGATCTGCTGGGCGAAACCCGCACCGCCGCGCTGCTGGCCAAGGCCGTCGCAGGCTCGGCTGCCGCACTGGACGCTCATCGGGCGTTGCGTATGGCGACCCTCAACGGGGCGCGGGCCCTGGGTATTCAGGACGAGGTAGGCTCGCTGGAGATCGGCAAGGCGGCAGATATCGTCGCCTTCGACCTGTCCGGGCTGGCCCGTCAACCGATCTATGATCCTGTTTCACAGCTTATATATGCCACCGGCCGCGACTGTGTCAGCCACGTCTGGGTCGCCGGCAAGCAGTTGCTCGACAACCGCCAGCTGACTCGCATGGACGAGCAGGCCTTGTGCGAAACGGCCAAAGCCTGGGGCAGGCAAATTGCCGGGCACGCCGAATAAGACCGGAGCGGCTGGGTTCAGCCGACCCGCTGTAAAGTATTTCAAGTTCAAGAGGACATCCCATGAGCAACGTCGATCATTCCGAAATCGCCAAATTCGAGGCCCTGGCCCATCGCTGGTGGGACCGCAATAGCGAATTCAAGCCGCTGCACGACATCAACCCGTTGCGGGTCAACTGGATCGACGAGCGCGTCAATCTGGCGGGCAAGAAGGTTCTGGATGTCGGCTGCGGTGGCGGCATCCTCAGTGAGGCCATGGCTTTGCGCGGCGCCAGCGTCACCGGCATCGACATGGGTGAAGCGCCATTGGCGGTGGCCCGTCTGCATCAGCTGGAATCAGGCGTCGAAGTTGAATATCGACAGATCACGGCTGAAGACCTGGCCGAAGAAATGCCCGAGCAGTTCGATGTGGTGACCTGTCTGGAAATGCTTGAGCACGTACCCGATCCTTCCTCGGTAATCCGCGCCTGCTACCGCATGGTCAAACCCGGCGGTCAGGTGTTTTTCTCCACCATCAACCGCAACCCGAAGGCCTATCTGTTCGCCATTGTAGGCGCGGAATACATCATGGGCCTGCTGCCTCGCGGCACCCACGACTTCAAGAAATTCATCCGCCCTTCCGAACTGGGTGCCTGGAGTCGTGCGGCCGGGCTTTCGGTGCAGGACATCATCGGCCTGACCTACAACCCGCTGACCAAGCATTACAAGCTGGCCTCGGACGTCGACGTCAATTACATGATCCAGACTCTGCGGGAGGCCTAATTCATGCGTTTGAGAGCGGTTCTATTCGATATGGACGGCACCTTGCTCGACACCGCGCCGGATTTCATCGCGATCTGTCAGGCGATGCTGGCCGAGCGCGGCTTTCCGGCGGTGGATGACAAGCTGATCCGTGACGAGATTTCCGGCGGCGCCAAGGCCATGGTTGCTGCGACCTTTGCCATGTCACCCACTGCCGAAGGCTTCGAGGCCTTGCGCCTTGAGTTCCTGGAACGCTATCAGCAGGACTGCGCGGTGCACAGCAAACTGTTCGATGGCATGGCCGAGCTGCTGGCAGATATCGAAAAGGCCAATCTGATCTGGGGGGTGGTGACCAACAAACCGGTGCGCTTCGCTCAGCCGATCATGGAGCAACTGGGGCTATCCGAGCGTTCGGCGTTGCTGATCTGCCCGGATCACGTGACCAACAGCAAACCTGACCCGGAACCGCTGACCCTGGCGTGCAAGATGCTTGATCTGGATCCGGCAAGCGTACTGTTTGTCGGGGATGATCTGCGCGACATCGAATCCGGTCGCGATGCCGGCACCAAGACCGCTGCGGTTCGCTACGGTTATATCCACCCCAACGACAACCCCGATCACTGGGGCGCTGACGTGGTGGTGGACCACCCGCTGGAGCTGCGCAAGGTGCTCGATAGCGCGCTGTGTAGCTGCTGAAACTGATCTGTGGGAGCGAGCTTGCTCGCGAAGACGGTGTATCAGTCACAGAATCGCATCGAACCAACTGGCCCCTTCGCGAGCAAGCTCGCTCCCACAGGGCCAGCACCCGCTATGCTCACGGATGAATACTCATAAGAGGCAACCCATGTTCGACTACTCCCCACGCCCTGATCTACTCACCGGCCGGGTGATTCTCGTTACCGGCGCGGGACGCGGTATTGGTGCTGCTGCGGCGAAGACCTACGCCGCTCACGGCGCGACCGTTCTGCTGCTGGGCAAGACCGAAGCCAACCTGACCCAGGTGTATGACGAAATCGAAGCTGCTGGTCACCCTCAACCGGCGGTGATTCCGTTCAACCTGGAAACCGCGCTGCCTCATCAGTACGACGAGCTGGCAGCGATGATCGAAACCGAATTCGGTCACCTTGACGGCCTGCTGCACAACGCCTCGATCATTGGTCCGCGCACGCCGCTGGAGCAACTGTCCGGGGAAAACTTCATGCGCGTCATGCACATCAACGTCAATGCAATGTTCATGCTGACTACCGCCCTGCTGCCGCTACTCAAGCTGTCCAAAGATGCCTCGGTGGTATTCACCTCCAGCAGCGTTGGCCGCAAGGGCCGCGCCTACTGGGGTGCTTACGGGGTGTCGAAGTTCGCCACAGAAGGCCTGATGCAGACACTCGCCGATGAACTGGACACTGTCGCCCTGGTGCGTTCCAACAGCATCAACCCCGGCGCCACCCGCACCAGCATGCGCGCCCAGGCATACCCTGCGGAAAATCCACTGAACAACCCGACACCCGAAGAAATCATGCCGGTTTACCTGTACCTGATGGGCCCGGACAGCCAGGACATCAATGGTCAGGCGCTCAACGCGCAGTAGGCCTCGTACAGTAAGCGTTTTTGCTGCAGTTGCCCGCCATGACTCGGGTTTTGCAATTCAGTTCAAAGAAGTTATGAAAAGGATCTTTTTATAATTAAATGAACTGGATTGCCGAAACCCTGCTCTAACTCAGCCAATCCAACTAAATGTGCTGAGGAGTGAGACCATGATTTCTCCTACCCAGACTAATGCTATTGACTTTGATGCTGCCAAGTTGAAGAGGCTGGGCTTTGGTGTTCGACAGAATCAGAACACCCCAGGACTTCCCCTTGATCTGGACCAGTTGACCGTGCAGCTCGGCCGGCAATTGCAGACCAGCCTGGAAGCAGAAAAAGTTCTTGGAATTTTCTTCCAGGGCGTGCAGCGTCTGCTGCCGATCAAGTCGATGTCCTACGATCATCGCGATAGCGATCTGCGCTTGCAGCTGGGCGAGCGCGGCAGCCATCGCCTGCATTACAGCCTCAGCAACGATGGCGAACATTTGGGCACGCTTCTGTTTCAGCTCGACGAAGAACTGGGTGAACAGGAACTTGCGTCCATGGAGACCTTGCTGGCCTGCCTGCTGTTTCCCATGCGCAACGCCCTGCTCTACCGCGCAGCCACACAAAGCGCGCTGCGTGACCCGTTGACCGGGACCGGCAACCGAATTGCCATGGACCAGACGTTGCTTCGCGAAATTGAAGTCGCACGGCGCCACATGCAGCCGTTGTCCTTGCTGATGCTGGACATCGACCACTTCAAGAAGGTCAACGACACCTACGGCCATTCTTCGGGCGACGAAGTGCTGAGGTCCATCGCGAGGACCATCAAGAGTCAGTTGAGAAATATCGACCGGGTTTTCCGTTATGGCGGGGAAGAGTTTCTGGTGCTGCTGTCCAATACCGACCGCGACGCAGCCGGCATGATTGGCGAGCGCTTGCGTCAGTCAGCGCATAAATTGGCTTACCCGCTGCTCGACCACGATCTGGAGCTGACCATCAGCCTGGGTTGTTCCACGCTGCTGCCGGCGGAGTCCGCCGACAGCCTGCTGCGTCGTGCCGACAATGCGCTCTATGTTGCCAAGCGCGAAGGACGTAATCGACTGGCCATGGCGAGCTAAGGATTCAATTCCAGCTCGGCCACCCGCGCACGGGCCGGTTTGGCCTTGTCCAGTTGCATGCAGTGTTCGAGAAACAGGTACATGTAGTCGTAGCTTTTGGTCACCGCCTGACGCAGCTCGGTTTGCAGCTGCTGGCTGGGATTATTGCCCGCCAGGGTGCAGATAATCTCCAATGCTTCCCAAGGATGTGAGTCGTCGTACTGGGCATGCATCTTCAGCCATTTCATAGCGCGCTTGCGGGTTTCTTCCGGGAATGCCTCGGCATAAGCCCCGCTGGAACAGACCACCGCAGACCACTCCCCAGTGGCGCCTTCAATCGCGTAATTGGTCGCGGCAATGCCCACCACCAATGAATCCGACGAGCTGGTGTGCCAGCACCAGTGACTCAGCGCATGCAGTTCAGGTGAAACCTGCTGCCTCTGGAGGTCATCGAGGCTGACCCCATGAGCCTCACTCCAATTGACCCAGTAATCGGCATGGTTGAGCTCGACCCGAATGTTGCGCATCAGCCAGCGGCGTGCCATGTCTTCGCCGGGATGACGGGCGAAGCGGGTCTTCGCCAGGCTGTTGGCCATATAGATGGCAAATTGTTCAACCACAGGCCAACCGCCAATCAGGTACTGACGCATGATTTTCGGACTCAGGCGTGCATCACGCATGCGCTGATACAACTCGTGGTCGACGACCCGGGCTTTGGCGTAACTGCAATCCTTGATCAACTGCTGTGCCCAAGCCGGATAACTGCTGGCTTCCATGAGCGGACCGGTTCTGCTGAAAGTATCGATCACTGTGTAGCTCCTTTTGTTGAATGACTGGCTTAGCGGAATGTTCCTGGCGTGCTGAAAAGTAGGGGGATGGGCCGAGCGGGCCGCGGATGCAGACTTTCACATGTAAAGGGTTGTGGGCGTTCGATCAAATAGCCCTGCGCGTAATCAACACCGATTTCCCGCAGGGCCATTTCGATCTGGGGCGTTTCGACAAATTCGGCGATGGTGCGTTTGCCCATGACATGGCCGATGTGGTTGATGACTTCCACCATGGCCCGGTTGATGGGGTTATCGAGCATATCCTGGACAAAACCGCCGTCGATCTTCAAATAGTCCACGGGCAGGTGCTTGAGGTAAGCAAACGACGACATGCCGGCGCAGAAGTCATCCAGAGAAAACTGGCAGCCCAGCGCCTTCAGCTCGTTGATGAACCGAATGGCGCTGCCGAGATTGGTAATCGCACTGGTCTCGGTGATCTCGAAACAGATCAGCGACGGAGCGATACCAAAGGCCTTGAACTGCTGCTTGATGTAATCCAGAAAAGCTTCGTCACCAATGCTTGAGCCGGACAGATTGATCGCGCACACCGCCAGCGGCCCCCTGTGACGGTTCTCCTCCAGGCAGCGAGCAACGATGCTGAATACATTCCTGACCACCCAGCGATCAATCGAAGTCATCAAACCATAGCGTTCTGCAGCGGGGATAAAACGGTCCGGCAAGATGATCTGACCGCCTTCATCATGCAGCCGAATCAGGATCTCGATGTGGCCGCCGTAGAGCTCGCCTCTGGCCCCGAGTGGAGCGATCTGCTGGGCGTACAGGCAGAAGCGATTTTCGTCGAGGGCAACATGCAGGCGCTGAATCCAGGCCATTTCCCCGAACCGCACTGACACTTCCGAATCCTCCGCGTGATAGACCTGCACGCGGTTGCGGCCCTTTTCCTTGGCCATATAGCACGCCATGTCCGCCGAACGCAGGGACGCTTCCAGCGTGGTGGGCACCTGAGCGATATGCACCAACCCGACACTGACGGTGCTGACGAACGGCCTGCCCTTCCAGACAAAGTTCAGGCTCTGAATCGACTGACGCAGGCTATTGGCGATGCTTTCAGCGACGTCTGGCGGGCAGTGTTCCAGCAGGATGCCAAACTCGTCGCCGCCCAGCCGCGCCAGAGTGTCGCCCTCACGCAGGCCCTGTTGCAGCAGCGTGCAGATATGCCGCAACAGTTCATCACCTGCCGCATGGCCGCTGGTGTCGTTGACCAGTTTGAACTGATCCAGATCCAGGTACATGACCGAATGTTGGCTGGGGTGGCGGGCCAGATCACTCAGTGCCAGCTCCAGGCGGTACTCGAACTCGCGACGATTGGCCAATCCGGTCAAGGCATCATGAGTCGCCTGCCAGGACAGGTTGGCGATGTACTGACGTTCCTGGGTCATGTCGTGGAGCACCAACACTGTGCCGCTGACTCTGCCATCGGTATGAATCGGCGACCCCACCAGCGCCACGCAAACAGTGCTGCCATCCAGGCGCTGAATCAGCTTTGAATGTTCACTGCTACCGCTGAGCTTGCCACTGAGAATGTGCTCGATCAGGGTTGAGCTGTCTTTCTGGTCGTTTTCATCCAGCAAATTGAATAGCGCGGCCAGTGGCAAGCCGCTGGCTTGAGCGTTTCGCCAATGGGTCAGATTCTCGGCTGCCGGATTCATGTAAACGATCGAGCCCTCAACGTCCGTGGTGATCACTCCATCCCCGATGGACGCCAGAGTGACCTGAGCGCGTTCTTTCTCGATCTGTAAGGCATCAGCAAAAGCGTGCCGTTGCGCCAACAGTTTATGGGTGCGCAACAACGCCAGCAGGATCAGTACCACTGCCGTCGCCAGATTGACCACCAACAACAGCCGCAGAATGCCTCGGGAGCCCTCACCCAGTGCATCACTGAATGCTCTGGCCGCGGGTGTAACGCTTTCATTCAGACCAGTGATCTGTCCGCGCCAGCGATCCATGTCAGCTTCGCTCGCCAGGCCAGCGGAAATGCCCGCGTGCATCTGCCGCGCCACCTCATCGAGTTGCAATAGAAATGCATCGCCGATCTTCCACTGGTCGATGGCTTTCTTCATGTAATCGAATTCACGGAAATTCAGATACAGCCAGACAATGCTCTGCACATCATCCGGATGATTGCCACCCTGGAGGATGCCCTGGCGAGCCAACTCAAGATCCGGCTCCGGCTGATCCAGAGCCACGCGCAAGATATGCCCGCCTTTGGGAATGGCAATAGCCTGCTCGTACCGGCGGTAATCCCTTTCGTTCTGATCGCTGGCATAGAGGTTGAGGTAGTAGATGGCGTCTTTCTGACCTTTGGACCAGAGACTTTCTCCCCCGACATAACTGCGCACGGCCGACAGCATGTACAGGCTGACGCATCCCAGTAGAGCCTGGAACAGCGCAACGGCGATAAAAGGCCACACAATGCCCAAAAGGCGGGGCTTTCCGAGGATCCGCTCTTGCTTCATGGGTTCCCTTTCATAAGCGATGCCAGATGCTCAACAAGCCGCTGGATCAGAAATCGTCCTGACCACAGCCTAGGCCAAATCCATAGAGGCAAGCGTGCATTGTTCTCAAATTTGAGCACGCTACCGCCCCGCATAGTCACAACGCGGAGTGCAGGCAAAGCTAAGGAAGTACAAGAGTGTGTAACAACTGAAACAACGCTGTTACGAGGCTGATACCTACTACCAAGAAAGACGTTAAAAGCATTCTTGGCAAGGCCGGAAATGAATTAAATGTGCTGCAGGTGGCCGTACAGTTTTGCGTAGAGCCCGCCATCAGCAATCAGCTGCTGATGATCGCCCTGCTCGGCAATCTTCCCGCCATCGAAGACCAGGACCCGATCAGCCTGTTTAACGGCTGAGAGGCGATGGGCAATGATCAGAGTGGTGCGGCCATTGAGAAACCGCGCCAAGGCCTGATGCAGGCTGTATTCCGTTGCAGCATCCAGCGCCGAAGTGGCTTCATCGAGGATCACCACACGCGGGTCAGCCAGCACCATGCGGGCAATCGCCAGCCGCTGGCGCTGCCCGCCCGACAACCGCACACCCGAGCGGCCCACGATGCTGTCCAGCCCTTGCGGCAAGGCGCGCACAGTCGGCTCCAGCTGGGCGATTTCCAACGCGCGCCAGCAAGCTTCATCACTGCGCTCGCGGCCCATCGTCAGGTTGGCGCGCACGGTATCGTTGAACAACGCGGGGTGTTGCAACACCACCGAGACATTTTCCCGAATGGTCTCCAGACCGATTTCCTGCTGGCTCGCCCCACCAAAATGAATCGTCCCGGCCTGAGCGGTGTAGAGCCCCAGAAGCAACTGCACCAAGGTGCTTTTGCCGCCACCACTGGCCCCGACAATCGCGACTTTTTCACCCGGCGCGATGCTCAGGTTCATTTGATCGAGAATGTTTTCCTCCCCGTAGCCGAAGGTCAGGCCGCGGATCTCGATGCCCACGGTTTTCTGCCCGGCAAAAGGATCGACTCCGCCACGATACTGCGGCTCATCGGCCCGTGAAAGCAGCTCGTTGATCCGAGTCAGGGCGCCACCGGCGGCGTAATACGCGTATTGCAGATTCAGCAACTGCTCCACCGGGCCGATCATGAACCACAGGTAGCTGAACACCGCGAGCATCTGGCCAATGGAGAGATCGGAGAACAAGACCGTGAGCATCGCGGCGGCACGGAATACGTCGATACCAAACTGAAACAGCAGACCGCTGGCCCGATTCGAGGCATCACTTTTCCACTGCGAAGAAATCGCGTAATCGCGCACTTCCCGGGCTCGCACACCCAGACGGCCGAGGAAATAACCCTGCCGATTGCCTGCCCGAACTTCCTGAATCGAATCCAGGGTTTCAGTCAATGCCTGAGTGAAACGCGAGGTACTGTCGTTTTCCTGCTTTTTCAGGTGCTTGACCCGTTTGCCCAGCTGCACCGTTGCGTAGATCACCAGCGGGTTGAACAGCAGGATCAGCAGCGCCAGCTTCCAGTGCATCCACATCAGGATCGAGGCGGTGCCCGTCAGGGTGAGCATGGCGACCAGAAAGCGGCTGAGGGTGTCACCGATAAACTTGTCCAGAGTGTCAAGGTCGGTGACCAGATGCGTGGTCACCGTACCGCCGCCCAGGCTTTCATATTCGCCCAGCGAGATACGCTTGAGGCGTTCGATCAGCCGGATGCGCACACGATAGACGACGTCTTTGGATAATCGGGCGAATAGCTTGGCCTGTATGACGTTGAACACCAGTGCGCCGAGACGCAGCGTGAACGTCAGCAAGAGCATCAACCCGATATAGCCGACGGGCTTTTCCAGCGCGTCGGGCAACAGATGGTTCATGAACTTGAGGGCCGTGTCGCCATGCCCGAGCAGCACTTCATCCACCAGCAACGGCAGAAGCAGCGGGATAGGCACGGTGCAGAGCGTCGCCAATACGGCAACGCCATTGGCAATCCACAACGCCTTTTTGTGGCGTGACGCCAGACGACGAATCTCGGCCCAGCTCAACCGATCAAAGACCGCACCTGACCCGCCCGGCTTACCTGCATTGTCGTCTGAAGGCTCAAGCACCCGCGTTACGCTCCAGCCAGCGGCCGAACAACGGCGCAAGCGCTTCCAAAGGCTGATAGCCATTGGTCAGCAGTGCCAGCTGCCCATCGCGTTCGGCCAGCAAGGTGGGGAAACCGGCGATTCCCAAATCCTGTACCCAGGCAAAATCCGCTTGAGTCGCGGCCACCTGCTGGGCACTGTCGAACGCTTCGGCAAACTCGATACGCGGCAAGCCCGCCAGTTCGGCCAACTCAGCGAGCACCGACGCCTTGGTGACGTCGCGGCCCTCTACGTAAAACGCCTGCTGAATCAGCCGCACCAGCTTCCAGGAAAACTCGGGATCAAGATGCTGCGCGGAAACAATCGCGCGGCAGGCAGGCTCGGTGTCGTAAACGAAACCGTCAGGCAAGGCTTCTTCAAAGCGGAAGCTCTGACCCGTGGTTTCTGCCACAGCCTGCCAGTGCTCAAGGATGTAGCGGCGCTTGGCAGGATCCAGCGCCGCGCCACTGCCGGTGCGCAAACCACCCATCACCAGATGCAGCGGCACGCCACTGGCCTGCGCCTGCTCCACCAATGCTTGTGCCACATCGGCAAAGCCCCAGCACCAGGAGCACATGGGGTCCATTACGTAGAGCAGGCGCGCGGACATGGATCAGGCCTCGTCTGGCTGGTGGTCTTGCAGGCGGTCTTCTAAACGATAGTTACGACCAATCGGGTGTGGCTGATTGCGTGCCTTGGCCAAGTCGATCTGCTTCTGTCGATCAATCGCACTGCGGCGGGTTTTCTCGCTGAGGCTGTCCCAGCAATGCGGGCAGCTTACGCCTGGGGTGTAGTGTTCGCTGGCGCGATCTTCAGCGCTGATCGGCGTGCGGCACGCATGACATTGATCGTAGTCGCCCTCGGTCAAGTCGTGACGCACGGTGACGCGATTGTCGAAAACGAAACAGTCACCGCGCCACAGGCTTTCATCCTGAGGGACTTCTTCGAGGTATTTGAGGATCCCGCCCTTGAGGTGGTAAACCTCACCGTAGCCCTCGCCGAGCATATAGCTGGACGCCTTTTCACAGCGAATGCCGCCGGTGCAGAACATGGCGACTTTCTTGTGCACGTCGGGGTTGAAGTTGGCTTTGACGTACTCCGGAAATTCCCGAAAGGTCGTGGTCTTGGGATCGATGGCGCCTTCGAAGGTGCCGATGGAGACCTCGTAATCATTACGGGTGTCGATCACCAGTACTTCGGGGTCGCTGATGATGGCGTTCCAGTCCTTGGGATCGACATAAGTGCCCACGGCCTTGTTCGGGTCAACGCCTTCGACGCCCAGGGTGACGATTTCCTTTTTCAGCTTGACCTTGGTGCGGTAGAACGGCTGCTCGTCGCAGTACGATTCCTTGTGATCGATGTCGATCATGCGCGGGTCTTTCTTCAACCAGGCCAGCAGCCCGTCGATGCCTTCGCGAGTGCCGGAAACCGTGCCGTTGATGCCTTCGTCGGCGATCAGCAGAGTGCCTTTGATGCCGTTATCGACCATCGCCTGGAGCAATGGCTCGCGCAGGTCGACGTAATCGCTGAGGGTGACGAATTTGTATAGCGCCGCTACGACGATCGGTTGATTGATCGGCTGTTGTTTCATTTGTATCTCCAGGTGGTGACCCTCGCAAAGGGCCTACCGGATGTTGGGAGTTCAATAAAAAACGCCGGGTGTGCGGCGTGGGGGCGGATTCTAGCAAAAATGGGGGGTGGGGATAAGTCGGGTGTTTTTTGTATTGGATTGGGGTCATATCTATTGCTGCGGTAACGGCTACTTAGGGTTGCGCTCTTACAGCGCCTCACTTTTGAACAGCGCAAAAGTAAGCAAAACGCTCTTGCCCCACCACTCGGTCCCTCGCTGTCGCTCGGCATGCCCGTAATCCGACATTGATTCGGCGGGCCGCCGCGAAGGGCCATCCCTGGCCCAGCGCGGCTAAACCGGCATCCATGCCGGTTTACCCCCCAAATCAATGTCGGCTTCCGGCCAGCGTGGTTTAACGGGGCGCCAAGATCAAAATCAAAAGCGCACGAGGCGGCCTGGCAGCCAGCCTGGCTTGTGTGTGTACTTGCCTGGCTGTATTTGCTGTTTGCACCATTGCCTTCGCGAATGAATTCGCTCCCACGGGGTTCGGTGATCTGTTGGAGCGAGGCTTGCCCGCGAATAGGCGCTGCGCTGTATCAGACAGACCAAGTTGTTCTCATCGCGGGCAAGCCTCGCTCCAACGAGTACCGCATATTCTGTGGGAGCGGTGCTTGCCCGCGATGCAGGCGCTGCGGTACATCAGATAGACCGGGTTGTTCTCATCGCGGGCAAGCCTCGCTCCCACATGAATGAATCGCATTCCATCCGTGGGAACGAATTGATTCGCGAAGGCAATGGTGAAAGCAACGAATACGGCAGTGGTATACGCAAGAGAAAGCAGGTCGGCTGTCAGGCCGCCTCGCGCGGCTTTTGATTTTGGGCGCCCCGTCAAACCACGCTGGCCGGAATTCGATGTTGAGGCGTGGGGTAAACCGGCAGGGATGCCGGTTTAGCCGCCCTAGGCCATGGATGGCCGTTGGCGGCGGCCCCACGCCTCAATGTCGAACTCCGGGTATGCCGAGCGTCAGCGAGGGACCGAGTGGTGGGGCATAGACCTTTTGGTTACTTTTGGCTGGGCCGGCATTCCGGGCGTTTGCCAAAAGTGACCCGCTGTAAGAGCGGAACCGTAATCCCAGCCCACACCAATAACGGATATGTACTCCAAAATCAGAGTCTCAAACCGCAACATCACTCCCCCCCAGCACAAGTCGGCGAAACCGGCGCAACGCCAGTCTTCGCCCACTCAACCGGGGTATAGGTATGCAACGCCAGCGCATGAAACTCACCCATCAAACCGCCCAGAATGCCGTAGACCTTCTGGTGCCGCTTGACGGAATTGAGCCCCTCAAACTGCTCACTGACGATCACAGCCTTGTAATGCGTCTGCTCCCCACGACTGTGCATATGACTCTCATCAAGCACCTGCAGATGCAGCGGTTGAAACACAGCCAGTGCTGACTCGATTCGCGTTTGCATGGTCATGACGGGCTTCGCCTCTCAGGGCTTTTTGGCAGGGGCAGGAGCGGCTTTCTGGGCTGGCGCCAGTTCAGCGGTCATGTCGGCGAGCAATTTGTTGACCACTGGCACTGCTGTTTCCAGCTTGCCCTGAGTCAATTGCGCAGATTGCTGAGTCAGCTCAGGCATCTTGGTCAACACTTTCTTGCCCAGCGGAGACTGGTAGAACGCAACCAGATCCTTGAGCTCGCTTTCGGTGAAGTTCGCGGTGTAGAGCTTGACCATGTCCGGCTTCAGCTTGTTCCAGCCGATGGACTGATCCAGTGCCGCATTGGCCTTGGCCTGGTAGGTTTCGAGCAGGGCTTTTTTCGACTCCGGCGCTTTGGTTTCGGCGAAGCGCTGGGCAAACATCTGTTGGACCTGCATGTACACCGGGGTGCCCAGCTTGTCGGCATGAGCCAGCTTCAGGAACGTTTCAGCGCTGGCATTGTGGCTGGCGGTATCAGCAAGAACCTGGCCGCTGGCACATACCAGAACAGCCGCAGTACAGATGGCGCGAAGACGGGTCATCGATTTTCCTTTCTAGCATGCGAGGCAGAACCCCAAGGCCGACCATTCTGCGCTTAACTTTGCATCGGCCTCAACCCCTGACGCGCCGAGCGGTTAAATCCGCCCTGAGGGGAACCCTGACCGGATCATGGGGCCTAACATGCGCGTATTAACTTAAGGAGCAAGCCCCGTGAGCCGTACTGAAACCGACAGCCTTGGCCCGATCGAAGTCCCGGAAGACGCTTACTGGGGCGCCCAGACGCAACGTTCGCTGATCAACTTTGCCATCGGCGATCAGCGCATGCCGTTGCCGGTATTGCATGCCCTGGCGCTGATCAAGAAAGCCGCCGCCCGAGTCAATGACCGTAACGGCGACTTGCCTGCCGACATCGCCCGCCTGATCGAGCAGTCCGCCAACGAAGTGCTGGCTGGCGATCACGACGCCCAATTCCCGCTGGTGGTCTGGCAGACCGGCAGCGGCACGCAGAGCAACATGAACGTCAACGAGGTCATCGCCGGCCGTGCCAACGAACTGGCCGGTCAGGGCCGTGGCGGCAAGTCGCCGGTGCACCCCAACGATCACGTCAATCGCTCGCAAAGCTCCAACGATTGCTTCCCCACTGCAATGCACATTGCGGCGGCGCAAGCGGTGAAAGATCACCTGCTGCCCGCCATTGCCGAGCTGTCCGACGGGCTGGCCGAGCAATCGGCGCGGCACATGAAGCTGGTCAAGACCGGCCGCACGCACATGATGGACGCCACGCCAATCACCTTCGGCCAGGAGCTTTCCGCCTACGTCGCCCAGCTTGATTACGCAGCGAAAGCCATACGCGCCACCCTGCCAGCAGTCTGCGAGCTGGCTCAGGGCGGGACGGCGGTCGGCACGGGGCTGAATTCGCCACATGGTTTCGCTGAAGCGGTGGCGGCCGAACTGGCAGCGTTGTCCGGTCTGCCGTTTGTCACCGCACCGAACAAGTTCGCCGCCCTGGCGGGTCACGAACCGCTGATGGCGCTGTCCGGCGCCTTGAAGACCCTGGCCGGGACGCTGATGAAAATCGCCAATGATCTGCGCCTGCTGGGCTCCGGTCCACGTGCCGGTCTGGCTGAGGTGAAACTGCCTGCGAACGAACCCGGCAGCTCAATCATGCCGGGCAAGGTCAATCCGACGCAGTGCGAAGCCTTGTCAATGCTGGCCTGTCAGGTGATGGGCAACGACGTGACCATCGGTTTCGCCGCCAGCCAGGGCCATTTGCAGTTGAACGTGTTCAAGCCAGTGATCATTCACAACTTGCTGCAATCGATTCGTTTGCTGGGTGATGGCTGCAGCAACTTCAACGAGCACTGCATCGCCGGCATGGAGCCGGATGCGGCGAAAATGGCCGAACATCTGGAACGCGGCCTGATGCTGGTGACCGCACTGAACCCACACATCGGCTACGACAAGTCGGCGCAGATCGCGAAAAAAGCCTACAGCGAAGGTCTGACCCTGCGCGAAGCAGCGTTGGCCCTCGGCTATCTGACCGATGAGCAGTTCGATGCCTGGGTCCGCCCGGAAAACATGCTTGAGGCCGGTAGCAATGGTTGATGCCAAACACGGCGCAACACGGCTGGAAGGCGACGGCAAACGCATCCTGATGATTTTCGGTACGCCGAAAAGCGCCAGCCTCGGCCATGCGCTGGGTGAAGCCTACGCCCAGGGCGCCCGCAGCGGCGGTCACGTGGTGCGGATGCTGAAGCTCAGCGAGCTGGATTTCGATCCGGTGTTGCACAACGGTTATCAGCAAAGCCAGGTGCTGGAGCATGATCTGCTTGAAGCCCAGCGGGAAATCCACTGGGCCGAACATCTGGTGCTGGTGTATCCGGTCTGGTGGGGAGGTTTGCCGAGCTTGCTCAGTGGTTTCCTGGATCGGGTACTGATGCCCGGGTTTGCCTTCAAGAGCCATGGCCGCAAAAGCCCCGCCAATGAATTGCTCAGAGGACGCACAGCAGAGTTGCTGGTAACCATGGACACCCCGCCGCGCTACTTCCGTTGGGTATACGGCGCACCGGCTCATCGGCAAATGATGCGCACGGTGCTGGCATTCTGTGGCATCAAGACCAAGCGTCTGACCGAGTTCGCGCCGGTCCAGACTTCCACCGAAGAACAGCGCCAGCAATGGCTCAAGCAGGCCGAGCAGCTCGGCAAACGCTAAAAAGCCGTTAAACCTGCCCTGCCAGCCTCGCCTTGCGGGCGCGCAGACCGGCCAGTAACGATGGCCCAAGCGCGACGACTGCCGAGCCGACCACCACCAGAATCGCCCCGCCATAACCCAGCGCGTTGATCTCTTCTGCTTTTACATAGTCAGGCCAGAGCCAGGCGGCGATGGCGACGGTGGCGAAGGTAACCAGTGGCGTCAGCGCCAGGGTCGCGCTGACTCGCGATGCTTCCCAATGGGCCAACGCCTCAGCAAATGCGCCATAAGCCACTAGCGTGTTCAGGCAACAGGCCAGCAGTAACCAGCCCTGCAGCGTGCTGACTTGCAGCACTTCCATAGGGTGCGCCCAAGGCGTGATCAGCAGCGCGCAGAACAGGTAGATCACCATCATCACCTGGAAGGAATTCCACACCGTCAGCAACTGCTTCTGACTCAGGCCGTAGAACGTCCAGACCGTGGCTGCCAGAAACGCAAATAACACGCCGGTGGTGTATTCGCTCATGGACGTCAGCAACTCCTCCAGACGCTGGTTGAAGAACAGCGCAAAACCTACCAGCAGCACCGCCAGGCCAAATCCCTGGGCGAGAGTGAAGCGCTCCTTGAACAGAAAGACGCTGCCGGCCAACAACAGAATCGGCCCCATCTGAATGATCAGCTGTGCGGTGCCGGGGCTGAGAATCTTCAGGCCTACCAGGTACAGGATGTAGTTGCCCACCAGCCCGAACACCGCCAGCGCCACCAGCCCTTTACCTCTGGTGCCCAGCCTTTTGAAACTAGGCAATTGTCGTTTATAAGCCAGCCAGATGAACAGCACTGAGCCTGATACCAGCAGCCTGAACCAGGTCACGGTGACCGGGTCCATGACTTGCAATACCTGCTTGAGTTTGACGGGCAGAATGCCCCAGAGAAACGCCGTGACCAATGCCAGGCATAGGCCATACAGCCAGCGGCCAGAAGAAATGTGCATGGATAATTCCCGGGGGCAGGTGACGCAAAAGAGAGCAAGTTTAGGCTTGAAGATCAGCCCGATACAGCTACAGCTGAGAACACAAAGTACTTGGAATTGTTTTAGTCAGTCCGCTTAGCGAGCGGTTCAACGTGATTACGCTGATAAGTATCGCTGCCCATGGCCTCGATCTGCATGTCTATCAGCGCTTCAAAAGGCGCCAATAGCGGCACATAGGATTTCGGCGACTCGATAATCTGCAACGCGTGAGTGATCGCCTCCAGCGTTGACAAGGCATCCGGCCCCGGTGCCTTGCGCAAGCGGTAGCGCGAGGGCGGGACCTCACCGAGCGTCACTCGCGGCAACGCCGCCAGTAGCGGATTCAGATGCAGCAACTTGCGCGCCTTGCGCCAGGTCCCGTCAGGCACGACTAATAAAGTGGGCAGCGTATCAACCTGATCGGCCACCAGCGGTTGTGCGCCCTCCCCCGGAAACAACAGCCTCGGCTGATAGCCTGGCGGGTAAAGCACTGTCTGTAGATCCTCGAACACCTCACCCACCAGCAATTGCGCATTGCGCAACCCCAACGTGGCCAGCCGCCCGGTATTCAACGCGTGATTGACCTCACTGGGATGTTGCAGGACGAGTACGCGGGTGCGGCTGTCCAGTTGCGGAATCAGCGCGCACAGGCAGTGGGTGTCGGGACGCAGACAGCGCTCGCAACGGGCCCTTTTGGAGATCACGACGGACATGAAGGCTTCCTCAGCTCGGATTGAGCTGTGCTTTGAGCAAGTCACGAAAGGTCTGGATCAACGGTTCGCGGCTTCGGCCCCGGCGCACGATCATGGAGAACGGCGCTTGATAGCCGAAAGTTGCCGGCAGCAACACTCGCAAATGCCCGGAGTCCACCCATGACTGGGCGTAGTGCTCGGGCAAGTAGCCGATGTACGCCCCTGACAGCACCAATATCAGCTGCGCTTCCATACTTTCCACAGTAGCGGCGCTGTGTTTGAAACCATGCCGGGCCAGTTCCGCCTGGCTCCAATAGCCACGGCCGACCATCCGTTGCTGGGCAATCACCGGCTCCGGGATACGTCGCTCGGCAAACAGGGCGTGGCGATTGCTGCAGTACAGCCAGTGTTGTTCGCGGTACAGCGGCTGATACAGCAGGCCGTTCATGCGCGTGGAAAACGAGCCTATGGCCAGATCGAGGCGGTTATCCAGCACACCCAGTTGCAGCTCATAAGGACTCATCACGGACAGATGAATGTGCACCGCGGGATGTTCCGCGCTGTAGGCACCGATCACTTCGGCAAACGGCAGCGCGCGGTCACTGACCGTCGAATCCAGCACGCCCAGGTTCAACGTGCCGCGCAGCTCGCCTTTGAGGGCTGCCGCGTAAAGCTCGAAACCTTCCAGTTCGCCCAACAGGCGCAGGGTTTCCTGATGAAACAGCTCGCCCTTGCTGGTCAGGCTGAAACCGCCCCGCCCACGATGACACAGCACAATGCCCAACGCCGCTTCCAGCTGGCTCATATAGGTGCTGATGGCCGACGTCGAGAGATTCAACTCCTGCTGCGCACTGGCAAAACCTTGATGACGCACCACACTGGCGAAAATCCGTAGCAGCTTTAGATCGGGTAAGGCGTTGGGCATGGGGGGTCCGGACACGGTATTCAGGGCTAGCGCGGACTTGTGGGAGCGGTGCTTGCCCGCGATAAGGCTGGATGCGATCTAAAGTAAACCGCGCCCAGCCTTATCGCGGGCAAGCACCGCTCCCACACAAGCACCACTCTCACAAGCCCGGAATCTTAGCCCAAAACCCCTTTAGTTTTGAAATTCCTGAACTAAGTATTTCGCCTCAGCGATTGTTCCTTGGGGTGCCGCTTCGCAGAATTGGCTCATTGAAATCAATATTGAGGCAATCCCGTGGAAAAGATTTTTCACCAACCACTGGGCGGCAATGAAATGCCGCGCTTTGCCGGTATCGCCACCATGATGCGGCTGCCGCACCTGCAAACAGCTGCAGGGCTTGATGCTGCGTTCGTCGGCGTCCCATTGGATATCGGCACCTCCTTGCGTGCTGGTACCCGTTTCGGCCCACGGGAAATCCGTGCTGAGTCAGTGATGATTCGCCCCTACAACATGGCCACCGGTGCGGCGCCGTTTGACTCGCTGTCGGTCGCGGACATTGGCGATGTGGCGATCAACACCTTCAATCTGCTCGACGCCGTGCGCATCATCGAAGAGGCCTACGACGAAATCGTCAGCCACGACGTAATCCCGTTGACGCTGGGTGGTGATCACACCATTACCCTGCCAATCCTGCGGGCCCTGCATAAAAAGTACGGCAAAATCGGTCTGGTCCACATCGATGCCCACGCCGACGTCAACGATCACATGTTTGGCGAGAAAATCGCTCACGGCACCACCTTCCGTCGTGCCGTTGAAGAAGGTCTGCTCGATTGTGATCGTGTGGTGCAGATCGGTTTGCGCGCCCAGGGTTATACCGCTGAAGACTTCAACTGGAGCCGCAAACAGGGTTTCCGCGTGGTTCAGGCCGAAGAGTGCTGGCACAAATCCCTGGCACCGCTGATGGCCGAGGTTCGCGAAAAAGTCGCTGGAGGACCGGTGTACCTGAGTTTCGACATCGATGGCATCGACCCTGCGTGGGCACCCGGCACCGGCACGCCGGAGATCGGCGGGTTGACCACCATTCAAGGCATTGAAATCATTCGTGGTTGCCAGGGCCTGGACCTGATCGGCTGCGACCTGGTTGAAGTCTCGCCTCCCTATGACACCACTGGCAACACTTCTCTACTGGGCGCCAACCTGCTTTACGAAATGCTCTGCGTGCTGCCAGGCGTCGCACATCGCTGACCTCAAGCGCGCCGGCCGGATAAAAAAGGGTGTCTTCGGACGCCCTTTTTATTTGTGCCGCGCCCCTGAGCAGCGACGGTTTTGAGCTAGCCTTGATAGTGACCGCGCCGACAACAGCCGACTTCGCCGAGCGTCATTTATCGACGCAGCGTTGGATCACTCGTATGGAAACACCCTCTGTTTTATGGAAGTTAGGGCTGATCCTCTAAAACATATAAATCACAGGGAGCTTTCATGAATCGCGAGGAAATCAAACAACTGGTATTCGACAGGGTCGGCGTGATTCTGGTGGATAAAGCGGAGATCCACGAAAATTCCACCTTCGAGGACCTCGCTCTGGACGAAGACGACGTCGAAGAGTTGTTCGGCTATCTCGAATCGCAGCTGGAATTCACTTTTCCCGCGCCCATCAGAGAACGGGCCACGCAGGCGCCTGAGCACATGACCCTGAATTTTCTGGTGGACTTCATTTTGACAATGACGGATGACTGACCCAGGAAAGAATATTCATGGGTGAAACTGCAACAAAGAAAATCCAAGGCCAGGCCGGCCTGAATGGATACTTCGGGACGCCATCGCGTCCCGATTGAAACCGAAGGTGGATTATCGGCGTTGCTGCTGACGACGACGGTCATCGTCTGTGCGTACCGGGATGGGTTGCAATTTTGGGCGTTCGATCAAGCCCAGTGCAACGCCGAGGTCATGTAGCCAGTCTTGCAGTTTAGTGTTCATAAAGCCCCCCTTCAGGGAAATACTCGACGACTGATCTTCAAGCCGCGTCTTACAGATAGTAGTGCCTGGTTGCACTTTACGCCTGCTAACGAGTGTCGCGGAAAAACATTTTTCCGACAGTGCTCAATGTGACATCTCTTTCGCCCGAACGACGGGCTTTTGCGACCAACGGCGATTCGCCATCAATCAGGTCGCGCCCAGCGGCTGAGTTTTTTACGTATCCACTGCTCGCCACTGACCAGCGTAATCCCCAACAGCACCAGAATCGCGCCGAGCACAAAGTTCAAGCTCAGGGGCTCGTTGAGCAGCAGCACACCAAAGGTGACGCCGAACAGCGGGGTCATGAATGAAAACACCGCCAGATTGGAAGCCATGTAGCGGCGCAGCAACCAGAACCAGGTCAGGTAGCTCGCGCATGAGACGACCAACCCCTGGAACAGCACGCTGCCGACCCCCACGGGTGTCAGCTGCACATGAGTGACCTGACCGCTTGCCACTGCAATCAATAACAGGCCTACCAGGCAAACCATCAACTGATAAAAAAGAGTCAAAGTCACCGGTGCCTCGGAAAGCCGAGAGCTACGCACCACCACAGTCGTAGCGCCCCAGGCCATGCCAGCCAGCACGCCCATGCCATCACCGATCAGCATGTTGGTGTCCATGTCAGTTAACGACATGCCTCCGACAAACGCTGTCGCGATGCCAACGAATGCCAGTAATACACCCATCCATTGCAACGGCCGCAGGCGCTCGCTAGGCAATTTCCAGTGCAGGCCCAACGCGGTGAAAATCGGCGCGGTATAAAGGAACACTGACATGTGCGCCGCCGAGGTCAGTTGCAAGCCTTCGGCAATAAACAGAAATTCCAGCGCAAACAGACTGCCCGCCAGCAGCCCCGCACGCCAGGTACTGCTCATGCAGCGCAACCCGCCCTGCCAGCACATCGCAATACCGACAACCAGCGCAGCGATGCCGGAACGTCCCGCCGCCTGCATGACCGGCGCAATGTCCGGCGCCGCCCATTTGATCAACACCTGCTGCATGCCCCAGACCACACACAATACGAGCATGACTTGCAGGGCGAAGGCATCGGGGCTCTTGCGGGTAATGCTCATGTACTAAAAACCCTTGTTTAATGATGAACTCTTGCACAACCCGCAGACACACCTCAGTCCTGTAGGAGCTGCCGAAGGCTGCGAACAGCGGCTTGTCTGACACACCGCTGTTCGCAGCCTTCGGCAGCTCCTACAGGGAACGGGTTACCTGGAACCTACTCCGGCAACTGCGCCAGCCCCTGCTCATCGGTCATCGCCCGTTCCAGTAGATCCGCTGGCAGATTTTTGCTGGCCCGGGCACCGAGTAGTTTCAGCTGTTCGCTACGGCTGACCAGATTGCCACGGCCGTCGGTCAATTTGTTGCGGGCAGCACTGTACGCCTTGTCCAGTTGCTGCAAACGGCTACCCACTTCGTCCAGGTCCTGAATGAACAGCACAAACTTGTCGTATAGCCAGCCGGCACGCTCGGCGATTTCCCGGGCGTTCTGGCTTTGACGCTCCTGCTTCCACAGACTGTCGATTACCCGCAAGGTGGCCAACAGGGTCGTCGGGCTGACGATCACGATATTGCGATCAAAGGCTTCCTGAAACAGGTTCGGCTCAGCCTGCAAAGCGGCGGAAAATGCCGCCTCGATGGGCACGAACAGCAACACGAAATCCAGACTGTGCAACCCTTCGAGCCGCTTGTAATCCTTGCCTGACAAGCCTTTGACGTGATTGCGCAGCGACAGCACATGTTGCTTGAGCGCGGCCTGACCTATCACATCGTCATCGGCGCTGATGTATTGCTGATAAGCCGTGAGACTGACCTTGGCGTCAACCACGACCTGCTTGTCGCCCGGCAACATGATCAACACATCAGGCTGGAAGCGTTCGCCATCCGGCCCTTTCAGGCTAACTTGAGTCTGGTATTCGCGGCCCTTCTCAAGGCCTGCGTGCTCCAGCACTCGCTCAAGAATCAACTCACCCCAGTTGCCTTGGGTTTTCTGGCCTTTGAGCGCGCGGGTCAGGTTAGTCGCCTCGTCGCTCAGGCGCAGATTCAGTTGCTGCAAACGCTCCAGCTCTTTACCCAGCGAGAATCGCTCTCGGGCTTCCGCCTGATAACTCTCTTCAACCCGCTTTTCGAAGGATTGAATTCGTTCTTTTAGCGGGTCCAGGAGCTGTCCGAGTTGCTGCTGACTGGTTTCGGCGAAGCGCTGCTCGCGTTCGTCAAAAATCTTGCTGGCCATTTCGGCAAACTGCGCGCGCAATTCGTCCCGGGAGGATTGCAGGTCGTTCAGCCGCTGCTGATGGCTTTCCTGCTGCTCACGCAATTCGGCGGTCAATGAGGCGCACTGCGAATCCAGTCGACGCAGCTCGGCTTCTTTAGAGCTGCGCTCCAGGTTCCAGCCCTGTGCGGCATCCTGAGCATTGTCGCGCTCAAGCCGCAGCAGCTCGACCTCCCGGCGGGTCGCGGCGAGGTCCGCCTGCTTGACGGCATTGGCCTGGCTCAGATCGCTGATTTCGTCGCGGCTGGCATCCAGTTGGGCGTTGAGCCCGTCCTGAGCCATTTGCGCAGTGCTCAGTCGCTCATCAAGCAGCGCGGTCTCGGCCTTAAGCAGGGTCAGCTTGCGCTGCAGTTGCCAGGCGAGAGCCAATAATGGCAACGCCGCGAGGCCGAGGCCGATCAGCAGGCTGTTCAAGTCCAGTGCCATAGAAACTCCAGGAATGCCCGATTCATGCTGGCGGCATTATGCGCGAACTGTGGCAGGGGACGGCAGCGGATTGCGGAGATGGTGTCAGCGACGATCCATCTGGACCAGTAGCCGCTGTGCATCCAGCGAGCCTTTTGCCGACGCCAACTCCAGCCAATGGCGGGCACGTTGCGGCTCGTTGATCGGTGCCTGAGCACACAGCCGTCCGTATTCGAACTGAGCACTACGGTCACCCGCCCGTGCGGCCTGGCGCAGCAATTCATGGCCGATGCGCCGATCCCGGGTATTGCCACAGTCCCGGCAAAGCATTTGCCCCAAGCGACTTTGCGCCACCACCACGCCCCGGCGTGCAGGCTGCTTGAGCAAACGACCGGCGAAGTGCTTGATGCTGGTTTTTTGATTCAGGCGCGGGTTATCCAGCAGCCACAGCGCGACACGCAATGACAGTTGCGAACTTTCGGCCGTTGAGGCATGAGGTTCGTTTGATGGATCAGAAAGCGGCTTCATAAACACTGCGGGGGCAAAACACGAGGCGCGCAACTCTACACTTTTTCTCATACAGGTAAAGAGGCGATTGAAGAACCGGTGGCTTAAACACGCTGAATAGAGCGCGCGCTCGGGACAATCCACAGAAGCTGTGGATAACTCAGTGGACAACCCCCATCCAACGCCCGCAAACCTAGACAGAATGGGGCCTGCGCTCAAACTGACGATTTTTTCACCAGTGAAAAAATTTGATGTTTTTCATTGACTTAATAAATCACCACGGTAAATCAAGCTCTTAGACGCGCATATGACAGTGATGTGGCAGCTAGTTGCGCCAATGTGCACAAGTTGATCGCGGCGCGCGATAACAGCTGAAAACGGCCACGGCTAACACCGCCTCTGTAGGAGCGCGCATGCCCGCGATAGCGTAGGTTCAGCCGAAAAATTATTGCCTGATACAACGCTATCGTCCGGATGCGGCCCAGACCAAGCGCGCTCCTACAATCCGAAGGCTAAGCTAAGGTTTTTTCACCTCGCCTCTTCCCATACCCCGCCAACTCGGTTAGCATTGTCGCCGTTAGTACCAAGCTGAAAGTCAATTCTGGTCGAAAAAGTCCCCCGGCACGCTACCTTCACACGAATGAAGAAGCTGCTGACAACAAGGGATCGACCACCTCGATGGTTTCCAGACATGAACCTGCATACCGACTACCCGCAGACGGGAGTGGTGATGCAACAACTTCATGGCCTGATAGAACCAGCCTGCAATTGATCAGGATCTCCACCTAGAGCGTCGAACCTTTGCTCTTGTTGTGCTGCCTGCCCTCCTAAGTACCTACCGGTCAGCATGAGCGCCATACGATAACGCGCGCCTCAACTGCCTGCTTTGTTCCAGACAGGTTCTTCGCCCAGCCTCCTCGAGAAAAGGATGGCCCGCGTTTAGCTGGAACGTTTTAATTTTGCACGGTTTTGTTCCGTGCCGATCCAGGAAACACCCTTACCATGACTACTCATATCCAGACTGAACACGCTATCCATACACTGACCAACGCTTTTGCACCGATGAACTGCCTGATCATGGCCGCTCGCAAAGGTTGCTTCAGTTTTACCATCGTCAACGAACACGGCATTGCGCGTCACACCGAACGCCTGTACCCCGATCAGTATTCCAGCGCAGAGCCGCTGCAAGCCGTGATCGATCGTACTCGTCAGGCTCTGATCGCCTGAGGCGAAACAGCCGGTTCGACGGACGAACAAAGCCCTGCCCGATAACGGCAGGGCTTTTTTTTGCCCGTGAATAAGCAGCGCGATTGATATGCCTCTAGCGCAAAGGGATATATGCAGACCGATGTTTGTCGGGAAATAATTTAAAAACAGTCCTTTACGCCTTATTTCTGACACTACACTTCAACTCAAGCGGCACTTGGCCGCTTCCGACGGGCCTGACCTGTATCAACGCTGCCAATACGTCAGGGCCCGGCGGTCATTGAATTCCCCGAGGGCATTATGGGAATTGCAGCCAGAGATTTATCCCGCCACGTCATCCGCCCCACCTTGCTGTATTTGAACCGCCACAGTGGGTGCGCCGAATCATTTCTGCTGGCAGTCGCGGCCAGCCAGTCCTCGCTAGGGGCCGAGCTGGACAGCCGACGCGGCCATGGCCTTTACAGTATTACCGACCTGCGCCACCGACAACTCTGGGACAGCTATCTGGCGCGTGATCCTGAGTTAGCCAGCCTTGTCCGGGGACTGGCCAGCCAACACGCCTTCCTGACCGGTCCCCATCTGGAACTTACCGTTAACCTGCGTTACTCCACCGCCATAGCCTGGTTAATGGTTGAAGCCAAAGGCTCGTGCCTGCCCTCCGATGAAGATCCCCGTGAAATGGCCAAAATATGGCGCGAAATATTTCAGCCTCAAGGCAGATTGCGCGATTTCGTCGACGCCTGGCAGACCTGTGTAACTCCGCTTTATCACCCGGCGTGACCGGGATATGAGCGTCGCACGATGCGTTACGATGTCGACATTTTAAACGGATTGTCCTACAAAAAACGCTCTAGATCGCGCCATTGGGCCTATAGCGCATTCCGGAAAATGTTGGTAATTTCCGCGCGGTGATCAACACGGAGTTCTAATAATGAAAAAAGTAATGCTCAAGACCACACTCGGCCTCGCTGTCAGCCTGGCAACCTCTCAATTGTTTGCTTCCGGCTTCGCTATCAACGAGCAAAGTATCAGTGGCATGGGCACCGGCTTCGCGGGCCGCTCTTCCTCAGCTGATGATGCAAGCACCGTCTTCGGCAACCCTGCCGGCATGTCCCGTCTGAAGCGCGAACAAGTCAGCGTTGGCGCAGCAGCGATCATCGCCAAGACCGACATTGACAACGGCCGCGGCACTTTCGGCGGCAGTAATGATGGCGATATGGTACCGTTCGTCGGTGTTCCGATGGGCTATTACGTCAAGCCTATCGACGATCATTGGGCATTTGGTGTTGGTTTCTACGTTCCGTTCGGTTTGGTCACTGACTACGAAAGCGGCTTCGCCGGCCGTTACTGGGGTGACAAGAGCCACGTCCAGGTTCTTACCTTCCAGCCTACCGTCAGCTATGCATTCAATGACAAAGTCTCCATCGGTTTTGGCCCGACCTTCAACCGCATCGAAGGCGAGCTGACTTCAGCCACCCTCAACGCTGCCACCCCTGGCCGCAACGATGGCGAAGTGAAGATCAAAGGCGATGATCTGGCGATCGGCTTCAACGCCGGTATCCTGGTACAAGCCACTGACAGTACCCGCGTAGGCCTGACCTACCACTCCAAAGTCGAATACAAACTCGATGGCAAGACCAAAATCGAAGGCAGCGGTTTCGGCCCGTTCAGCGGCGGCAAGTATCACGCTGGCCTGAACATTGATACTCCGGAATCTGTCGATTTCTCGGTTACCCACGAGCTGGACGCCAACTGGACTCTCTATGCAGGTAGCACCTGGACTCGCTGGAGCCGACTGGAAAGCATCGTTGTAAACAACAGCGGTGTTCCAGCGCAACTGGGTGGTTCAGCAGGCCCGATCGGCAGAATTGCCGAAGAACAGAACTGGCACGACACCTGGGCCCACGCCATCGGCGCGTCCTACAAAGTCAACAAAGAGTGGACCCTGCGTACCGGCTTCTCGGTTGATCAGTCGCCAGCCAATAACCTGAACCGTTCCCCACGCATCCCGACCGGTGACCGCAAGGCCATCAGCTTCGGCGCTGCCTGGAGCCCGACAGACGACATGACCATCGACGTGGCCTATTCGTACCTGCGTGAAGATGAAGCGAAGATTCGCGACGTCAGCGCGACCAAAGGCGCCTACAGCGCTGACTATCGCAACACCGCTCACGGTATCGGTAGCTCGATCACTTATCGCTTTTGATGCATTAGTCGCGACGAGTTGAAAATAAAAAGCCCCGCAAACCAGTGATGGTCTGCGGGGCTTTTCGTTATCTGTGCCTCAGGGTTTGGAGGCGATAGCCTTTTCCACGGCTGCAATCAGATCCGGATCGTCCGGCTCGGTCATGCTGGAGAAACTGGCAACGACCTTGCCCTGACGATCAACCACGTATTTATAGAAATTCCAGCGCGGCGGATTGCTCTGCTCGGCCAGCACCTTGAACAGATGCGTGGCGTCAGAACCTCTGACACTCTGCGGCTCGGTCATGGTGAAGGTCACGCCGTAATTGACGTAGCAGACTTTGGCGGTCTCCTCCCCGTCTTTGGACTCCTGCTTGAAGTCATTGGACGGCACGCCCAGCACTTCCAATCCCTGCCCTTTATAACGCTGGCTCAAGGCCTCAAGGCTTTTGAATTGCGGCGCAAAACCACAGAAGCTGGCGGTATTGACCACCACCATTGGTTTGCCGGCGAAGCGCTGGCACAGGTCGATATTTTCCTTGGCACGCAGCTTCGGCAATTCACCTTGCAGCAACGGCGGGCAGTCTGCAGCCAAGGCAGTTCCGCCCATGGCAAGCAGTAGAACAGGAACAGCAAGCCAGCGAGTGGTCATAAGAATTCCAGGCACCGGTGGGCGCAGTCGTTGTTGTCTTGTCTGTAGGACAAACTAACCTGCGGCCGCCTAAATGCCTAGCTCGGGGGGGTAATCGCGATCCTGTGGAGGATTATTTTTGTGGGACCGGCTTCAGCCGGGAAGACAGTGTTTCGGCCAATGACGATGTATCGGATGTATTGGCCTCTACCCTGCTAAAGCCGCTCCCACAAGAACCGCTTTTCTGTAGGAGTGAGCTTGCTCGCGATAAGGTCGGCACGACCTTCATGCAATGGTGAATTCACCATTTTTACGACTGCTTCGCAGCCGATCGCGAGCAAGCTCACTCCTACAGTTGTCACGTCCCCCTTCACCACCCCACCTTCTCGGCCAAAGCCGGTCCCACGGATAGCAGCGGTCCTTGTCAGCAGGCGCCCATGCCCAGTTGCAGCGCCGCCAGGCCGACAAACTGCCACGCCCACCAGACCAGGGCCAGCAGTAAACCGCCCGCCATGCCTGCGCCCCAGAACCAGAGCCTGTTCACGCCGCACTCGTCTGCAAACGGGCAACCGGCCGTTCGCGTACCGGCCAATTGAGGGCGGCGGCCAGCAGGCTTAGCAGGATCGATAGTTGCCAGATCAAGTCATAGCTCCCGGTTCGGTCATACACGACGCCGCCCAGCCAACCGCCGAGGAAGGCGCCCAATTGATGGAACAGGAACACGATACCACCGAGCATCGACAGATTTCGCACCCCAAACAGCGTGGCGACGGTGCCATTGGTCAGTGGCACGGTGGACAGCCATAACAAGCCCATGGCCACACCAAACAGATAGGCCGTGGTCTGGCTCAATGGCACTGAAATGAACAACACAATGACCACTGCGCGCAGCAGATAGAGCATCGTCAACAGCCGGGGTTTGGACATCCGCCCGCCGAGCCAGCCTGCGGTATAAGTGCCGAAAATATTAAACAGGCCAATCAACGCCAACACGGTGGTGCCCACTTTGGCTGGCAAGTGCTGATCTACCAGATAGGCCGGCAGATGCACGCCAATGAACACGACCTGAAAACCGCAGACAAAAAAACCGAGCGCCAGCAACCAGAACCCCGAGTGCGAGCAGGCCTCGTGCAAGGCTTCACGCAGGGTTTGTTCGCCACCCACCAGCGGCGTCGGGCTGTCCTTGAGCATCATCACCAGAGGCAGAATCAGCGCCACCATGGCACCCAGTACCAGCAACGCCGTGGACCATCCCAACCAGCTGAGCAAGCCCAGGGTACCGGGAAGCATGGCGAACTGGCCAAAGGACCCCGCCGCACTGGCGATACCCATGCCCATACTGCGTTTCTCGGGAGGTAGCGCTCGGCCCACAACGCCGAGAATCACCGAGAATGACGTCCCGGACAGGCCGATGCCAATCAACAGGCCCGCGCTCAGGGACAGACTCAGCGGCGAGTCCGCCATGCTCATCATCATCAATCCGGCGGCATAAAGAATCCCGCCGACAAACACCACCTTCGCCGCACCAAAGCGGTCAGCCAGGGCACCGGCAAAGGGTTGCGCCAGGCCCCACATCAGGTTCTGAAAGGCGATGGCAAACGCAAAGACCTCCCGACCCCAGCCGAAATCGGCACTCATGGGCGCGAGAAACAGCCCAAACCCATGTCGAGTGCCAAGGGATAGCGCCAGAATCAAGGCACTGCCCAACAGAATCCAGCCACTGGTACGCCAGACAGAAGTCATTTTTATTCTCCAGCTCACGAGCAAGACGACAAGTTACGCGCATATACCCGTAACTGAATGTGTGGAAGCTACGCGCTGGGGGATGGGGGTGTCAATCTGAACGAGCGGGAAGTCGGACTCCAACCTGTAGGAGCGCGCTTGCCCGCGATGACGATGTAACATTCAACAAATATGTCGCCTGATAAATCGAATCGCGGGCAAGCGCGCTCCTACATAACTACGGACAGCAACACCACCACCTCCAGCAACTCCAGCACGGCACCCGCCGTATCACCGGTCGTCCCGCCCAGACGCCTGATCATCAAATGCCGCAGCCAGTAAAAACCCACCGTCGCCGCGACCAGGGCATATAACCCGGCCCATCCGGCGATCAACAGGCAACCGGCTGCAGCGAGCAGCAACACCTTTTTACCCGCCGGGCGTGGCAAGTGATCGGCCAACGCCTGCCCCAGCCCGCCCTGGCGTACATAAGGCGTGCAGAGAAAAAGGCCCAGCATTGCAGCGCGGCCAACGATCGGCGCCAGCAGCAGCGCAGCCCAGTCCTGGCTTTCAATCAGGGCCAGCAATGCGGTGAATTTGAGCAGCAGCACCAGGATGAGGGTGACGACGGCAATGGGCCCGCTACGCGGGTCTTTCATGATGGTCAGGGTGCGTTCGCGATCGCCAAAGCCGCCCAGCCAGGCGTCGGCGCTGTCGGCCAGACCATCCAGATGCAGACCACCACTGAGCAGCACCCACGCCGTGAGCAGCAAAGCGGCATGCAAAAACACCGGAGCGTCGCTGAGCAGTGCATTCAGGCCCACCAACACCACCCCGAACAACACGCCCACCAACGGATAAAACAAAAGCGAACGGCCCAGCTCCTGCGGCTTGGGCATGCCAGGCAAGCTGATCGGCAGACTGCTGAGGAATTGCAGGGCGATCCAGAATGGCAACATGTCGGGCTTGATCCTTTAAATCATGAAATAAACGGTTTCCCTGTAGGAGCGCGCTTGCCCGCGATGAACGATGACGCGGTGTTTCAGGCATACCGCGTCGACTGCATCGCGGGCAAGCGCGCTCCTACAGGCTCGGGTGATCCTCCTTCAGGCCCCCACCATCCGCCACACTAATCCCCAACAACGCACCATGCTCCACCGCGACTTGCAGCAGTTGCTCACGAGGCAGACCGCGGGCTCGTGCCAGCAGCAGGCGCATCACGCCGCCGTGGGTGACCAGCAGCAACCGCTCGCCGGTATACGCCTGATGCAGCCGTTGCACCGCGCCCAGTACACGCGCTGAAAACTCGATCACCGGCTCGCCATTGGGCGGCGTGAAGGCATAGGGATCATTCCAGAACAAGCCGAGGCCTTCGGCATCGGTGTCCATCAACTGTGCAGCGCTGCGCCCTTCCCAATCGCCGAAATGCAGTTCCTGTAAATCCGGCTCAAGGCTCAAGGGCAAGGAATGCTGTCGCGCCAGTTCTTCGGCAAATCGTGCGCAGCGTTGCAGGGGCGAACTGACGATGCGATCCCAAGGGCCGGACTCGGTCACCGCTGCGCGCATCTGCTGCCAACCGGCTTGCGTCAAGGCATCATCGATGCTGCCGCGCATGCCGCCGCCCAACTCGGTTTCGCCGTGGCGCAGCATATCCAGATGCAACATCATGCCGGGCGATCTGCGACGGCTGCTTCGGCAAAAGTCGCCATGCCGTTGTGCAACTGGCACGCCAGACGCACCAACGGCACCGCCAAGGCTGCGCCGCTGCCTTCGCCCAGACGCAGACCCAGATCCAGCAGCGGTTCGGCCTGCAAGGTTTCCAGCAGATGACGATGGCCAGGCTCGGCACCACGGTGGCCGAACAGCAGCCAGTCGCGGCACGAAGGGTTCAGACGGACGGCGACCAGGGCCGCCACGCTGCAAATAAAGCCGTCGACCAACACCGGGATGCCTTCCTGCGCGCACGCCAGATAGGCACCGGCCAGGGCTGCAATCTCGAAACCGCCCAGACAGAACAGGCTTTGCAGCGGGTCGCCAGCATGCTCGGCGTGCAACTTCAGGGCGCGCTCGATGACTTCAGTCTTGTGAGCAATACCTGCGGCATTCAGCCCGGTGCCCGGCCCTACCAACAACTGCGCCGGGCACTCAAGCAGCGAACAGGCGACGGCGCTGGCCGCGGCCGTATTACCGATGCCCATCTCGCCACCGACGAACAATTCGCTGCCCACCGCCTTGGCCCGCAACACGCTGTCACGCCCGGCCTGTAGCGCCAATAGCCCCTGCTCCTGAGTCATCGCCGGCCCTTGGGCGAAGTTCGCCGTGCCGGCACCGATACGCAAATGGCGTACACCCGGCAGATCCAGTGGCGCGACCGTGCCCAGATCCACTACATCCAGTTGCGCTGACAGTTGTTGCGCCAGGACGCTGATGGCCGCGCCGCCGGTGACAAAGTTATGCAGCATTTGCCCGGTCACTTCCTGGGGATAGGCCGAGACGCCTTCGGCAACCACGCCGTGGTCCCCCGCGAAAATGGCGATCCAGAGCGCATCAGCCTTGGGTTTTACCCGGCCCTGCAATCCGGCCAGTTGCACCGCGACGCGCTCCAGCTGGCCGAGTGAGCCGGCGGGTTTGGTCAACTGCTGCTGTCGGGCAAGGGCCTCTTCGCGAACCGGAACATTGATCGTCCGTGCAGGCGCTAGCCACCAGGAATTACTCATAATGCGGATCCTTTCAATGTCAGTGGCAGGCCGGCAACGGTCAACACCACGCGCTGGCAACGTTCGGCCAGGGCTTGATGGAGCAAGCCGGCCTCATCGACATAACGTCGGGTCAACTCACCGAGGGGCACCACGCCCAGCCCGGTTTCATTGCTGACAAAAATGATTTCGCCTGGCAGTTGCGCCAGGCAGTCGAGCAGCGCCTCGCGCTCTTGCGCCAGACGCGCGGGGTCTTCCAGCATCAGTAGATTGGTCAGCCACAAGGTCAGGCAGTCCACCAGCAGGCAGCAATCAGGCCGGGCATTTTCCCGCAACACACGAGCCAGTTCGATGGGCTCTTCGATCAAACCCCAGCTGTCGGGCCGACGCTCACGGTGCAGGGCGACACGCAGGTTCAGCTCGCCATCCACCGGTTGGCTGGTGGCGATATACACCACCTCCAACCCCGAACCACTGGCCAGCCCTTCCGCCAGCTTGCTCTTGCCGGAACGTGCGCCGCCGAGGATTAGTTGCAGCATCTGCTTGGGCCTCTGATTGAAGAACACTTGATTGTCTGGCTGGAACTGGATTCCCTGTGGGAGCGAGCTTGCTCGCGAAGGGGCCAGCACATCCGACCTATTTAATGGGTTGATGGGCCTGTGCCGACGCCTTCGCGAGCAAGCTCGCTCCCACAAGTTTTGTGTCAGGCGAACCAGCGCGCAGGGTCAGCGACACACTGTGCTCTTTCCAATCCCACACAACTCCCGCAACAACCCGCCATCCAGATGGTTCTCCACCAGATCCGCCAGGCGTTCGATGTCACGTTCGCGCAGGGCGTGGTAATCCACTTGCTGCACATCCTGCAAACCCGCCCACCGCAACAGCGCGCTGCACGCCTCGGGGGTTTCGAACAGGCCGTGCAGGTAGGTGCCGAAAATCTGACCGTCCGCACTTAGCGCGCCGTCGAAACGACCATCTTCCAGTTGCACCGCCGGATTCTCCAGCGCCGCGCCGGTGGTCACGCCAGCGTGAATCTCGTAACCGCTGATCTGCACGCCTTCCAGCAACAAACGGCCGGCCACGTTGCGCAGCTGTTTGTGCTCTTCAAGCACCGTACTCATTTCCAGCAAGCCCAGCCCGGCACTGGAACCCGGTGCGCCTTCCAGCCCCAGCGGGTCATGCAACTGCTCACCGAGCATCTGCAAGCCGCCGCAGATCCCCAGCAACTTGCCGCCATAACGCAGATGTCGGGCGATGGCGCTGTCCCAGCCATTGGCGGTGAGGTACGCCATGTCACTGCGCACGCTTTTCGAGCCGGGCAGGATGATCAGGTCTGCCGCAGGGATCACCTGGCCGGGCCCGATGAATTGCAGATTGACCTGCGGATGCAGGCGCAGCGGGTCGAAATCGGTATGGTTACTGATGCGCGGCAGGATCGGCACCACCACATTCAGCACTTGCTCGACCTTATCGGTCTGGCGCTGATCGAGGCCGTCTTCGGCCTCCAGATGCAGGTCCATCACATAAGGCAGTACGCCCACCACCGGTTTACCGGTACGGGCTTCAAGCCAGTCCAGGCCGGGTTGCAGCAAGGCGATGTCACCGCGAAAACGATTGATGATGAAACCTTTGACCCGCGCCTGCTCGCTGGGGGATAGCAATTCAAGGGTGCCCACCAGATGCGCAAAAACCCCACCGCGATTGATGTCAGCAATCAACAGCACCGGACAATCCACCGCTTCGGCGAAGCCCATGTTGGCGATGTCATTGGCGCGCAGGTTGATCTCGGCAGGCGATCCGGCCCCTTCGACCATGATCACCGGATAGGTCTGGCTCAGCCGCGTGTGAGATTCGAGCACCGCCTGCATGGCGATCTCTTTATAGCCGTGATACGCCACGGCATTCATGGTGGTCACTGCGCGGCCGTGAATAATCACTTGCGCACCGGTGTCGCTGTTGGGCTTGAGCAATACCGGGTTCATGTCGGTATGCGGTTGCAGGCCACAGGCTTGAGCTTGTACCGCCTGGGCGCGGCCGATTTCCCCACCATCGGCAGTAACCGCACTGTTGAGCGCCATGTTTTGCGGCTTGAACGGCACCACGGCAACGCCTTGGCGGGTCAGCCAGCGGCACAGCGCGGTCACCAGGGTACTTTTGCCGGCATCCGACGTGGTGCCCTGCACCATTAAGGTGGTCATGGCTGCTCCCGATTGAAATCCAAAAGTGCGGTGTCCAGACGCTGCCACTGTGCCTCTTCCCGAGGCAGCCCGAATCGCAGGCTGCATTTGAGCGGGTCGTCACTGACGAATAACCGCAGCAGGATCCCGCGCACGGCGCAGAACTCATAGAGTTGCGCAGCACGAGGGGTGATCAGCCTCTGAAACAGCGCGCAACCACCTTGTGGCGCCAGGCCATGCCGGGTCAGCAATTGCACCAGACGCTGGCTGGCCTGCTCGGTGCGCTGGCGTTGCGCCTGATGACCTTCGTTGTCACGCAGACAGGCCTCGCCAATAATCCGCGTCGGACCACTCACCGCCCACGGCCCGATTTCGTTGCGTAACAGGTTGAGCAACCGGGCCTCGGCCAGGACAAACCCCAGTCGCACGCCTGCCAGCCCGAAGAACTTGCCGAACGAGCGCAGCACGATCAAGCCGGGCAGATCGCTGTGTTGCGCCAGACTCAACCCCGGCGTGTTGTCCATGAAGGCTTCATCCACCACCAGCCAGCCACCGCGGCGGGCCAACCGTGTGTGCCATTTCAACAGTTGTTCAGCACTGAGCATCAGCCCGGTGGGATTGTTCGGGTTAACCACCACCAGCACGTCGAGGCTGTCGAGAAAATAGTCCACTTCATGTTCGACCACCTCGCGCACCAGAAACCCCGAATGGCGCCAGGCATGGGCATGTTCGGCGTAACAAGGCGACAGCACGCCGACCTTGCCAGCACTGCGCAACCTGGGCAGCGCCTGAATGGCCGCCTGAGAGCCAGGCACCGCCAGCGCACCGGGAGCGCCGTAATAAGCGCAAGCGGTTTGTTCCAGCCCATCGTCTGCTTCAGGCAGTCGCGCCCAGGCATCAGCCGGGATGGCTGGAATGGGAAAGGCCCACGGCGCAATGCCCGTGGAAAGATCCAGCCAGTCCGCTTCGGCGATACCGTATTGCCGAGCGGCCTTGCGCAAGCGCCCACCGTGCTCAAGCATAAAACTCAGCTCCTGCGCACAACACCAGCAACCATAACCACACCCCGCGCTGGACCAGCTGCCAGCCTCGGTCGATGGAGTTCGCGTCGGCTGGCACACCTTCGCCCAGTTGCGGACGTTGGTGCAGCTCACCGTGATAAATCGCCGCGCCACCCAGCTCGACGCCCAATGCACCGGCACCTGCCGCCATCACCGGTCCGGCATTGGGGCTGTCCCAGGTCGGGCCTTGAGTACGCCAGCAGCGCAGCGCGAGTCGGGTTTTGCCCAATAGCGCGTAGGTCAGCGCCACCAGCCGCGCAGGAATATAGTTGAGCAGGTCATCGATTTTTGCCGCCGCCCAGCCGAAGCGTTCAAAGCGATCGTTGCGATAACCCCACATGGCATCCAGCGTATTGCTCAGGCGATACAGGACCACCCCCGGCACACCGGCGACCACAAACCAGAACAGCGCGGCAAACACCGCATCACTGCCGTTCTCCAGCACTGATTCGGTGGCGGCCCGGGCCACTTCGGTGGCGTCCAGTTCGTTGGTCTGACGGCTGACCAGATACCCCACCCGGCGTCGCGCTTCTTCCAGATCATCGGCACGCAACGCCTGAGCCACCGGCTCGACATGCTCGCCCAGGCTGCGCAAACCCAAGGCGCAATACAGGGCGAGGATCTCCACCAGCCAGCCGATGTAAGGCAGCCAACTGAGGAAGGTGGCCAGCAAGGTCAATGGCACCACCGCGATTACCCAGGCGGTGACCCCGTGGCTGCGCCAGCCTCGGCCCGCGGAATTGAATCGCTGCTCGATGCGGTCGGCAAAGCGCCCGAACGCGACCAGCGGATGGGACCGTTTCGGCTCACCGAGCAACGCATCCAGCGCCACCCCGGCGACACTCAACAGCGCCACACTCATTGACTGACTCCCCATTGGTTTTCAAACAACATGTCGCTCAGCGGCCGCTCTTTGGTCCAGCCTTCCATGACCAGCATCGGCGCGGGGTAGAACTCCGTCACCGGGCCCAGGCACAGAATCGCCAGCGGTTTGGCACCCGCCGGCATGCCCAACAGATCCGCCAGGATCTGGGGATCGAACAGTGATACCCAGCCCATGCCCAGCCCTTCGGCGCGGGCGGCCAGCCACAGGTTCTGAATCGCGCAGGAGAGCGACGCCAAGTCCATCTCCGGCAAGGTTCGACGACCAAAAATATGCTTCTCGCGATCATCCATCAGCGCCGCCACCAATACTTCCGCGCAGTCGTTGATGCCTTCGACCTTGAGCTTCATGAAGTCATCAGCGCGCTCGCCCAGGGCTTCGGCGGTACGAATCCGCTCTTCCTCGACCTGCGCCTGAATGCTGGCCCGCAACGCCCGGTCGGTAATGCGGATGAAGCGCCAAGGCTGCATCAAGCCAACGCTGGGTGCCTGATGGGCCGCGTCGAGCAGCCGGGCCAGTAATTGCGGAGCCACGCTGCCACCGCTGAAATGCCGCATGTCACGACGTTCGGCAATGGCACGGTAGACCGCAGCACGTTCCTGGTCGCTGTACGCTTGATCACTCATGGTTTGAAAAGCGCCGCAACCGCCTGGGGATTGGAAGGGAAATAAAAGTGCACGTAAGACGCCGTCAGACGCCCGTCGCGGTACACCGCCTCTGCGCCGCGCCCACCATTGGGGCTCAGGCCGCGAGCGATGGGCTGCAACTCGGTGCTGGTCAACGAGTGGTGGTAAGTGTGGCCGCGCAACTCGCCTTCAGGCAATGCGACATTTTGCAGCGCCAGTGCCGCCAGACGCTTCTGCATCACCGCTTCACCGCTCAGCAAGCCGACCAGTTCGGCGCGTTGCCCGTCGACATCGGTCAAAGCATCGAGCAGGTACAACATGCCGCCGCACTCGGCGAGCAAAGGTTTACCTGCCTGATGATGGGCGCGAATCGCTGCCAGCATCGGCGCGTTCTGGCTCAAGGTCACGTGGTGCAATTCCGGGTAGCCACCTGGCAGATACAGGCTGTCGGCGTCCGGTATCACGCTGTCGCGGATCGGCGAGAAGAACGACAGCTCGGCACCCATGGCCCGCAGCAGGTCCAGGCTCGCGCCATAGGTAAAGGCGAAGGCTTCATCATGGGCAATGGCGATACGCACGCCTTTCAGCAAAGGCTCTGCGGGAATGATCTCCGGCGCGGCGAACGTCACCGCAGGCGGCAAGGCCACTTCACAGGTACTGGCCAAGGCTTCGGCGGCCGCGTCCAGACGCAGGTCCAGATCGTTCAATTCACTGGCCTGCACCAACCCGAGATGGCGGCTGGGCAGCTCGATTCCGGTTTCCCGAGACAGGGCGCCATACCAGCGCAGACCTTCGGTGAGGCTGCCTTCGAGCAATTGCGCATGGCGCACGGTGCCGACCCGATTGGCCAGCACGCCGGCAAATGGCAAATCCGGTTGATAGCGCGCCAGCCCCAGCGCCAGGGCGCCGAACGTCTGGGCCATCGCCGTACCATCGATGACGCCCAGCACTGGCACGCCGAAATGACGGGCCAGATCAGCGCTGGAAGGTGTGCCGTCGAACAGGCCCATCACGCCTTCAATCAGAATCAGATCCGCTTCGCCTGCCGCTTCCCAGAGCAGACGGCGGCTTTCATCGGCGCCGACCATCCACAAGTCCAGCTGATACACCGGCGCACCACTGGCCCGCTCAAGAATCATCGGGTCGAGAAAATCCGGCCCGCATTTGAACACGCGAACCTTGCGGCCCTGATTGCGGTGCAGGCGAGCCAGCGCAGCGGTAACAGTGGTTTTGCCCTGGCCCGAAGCAGGCGCGGCGATCAATACCGCCGGACAGTGGCGCGGCTCACTCATGAAAAATCACTCACAGCTCAATGCCTTTCTGCGCCCGGATGCCTGCCTGGAAGGCGTGCTTGACCACGGTAATTTCAGAAACGGTGTCGGCCATGTCGATCATCTCGGGCTTGGCGCCACGCCCGGTGACGATCACGTGCTGCATGGGCGGGCGGGCCTGCAAATCAGCGAGCACCCGTTCGATGTCCAGATAGCCATGTTTGAGGGCGATATTCAGCTCATCCAGCACGACCATGCCAATGGCCGGATCGCGAAGCATTTCCAGCGACACTTCCCAAGCGGCTTCGGCAGCGGCGATATCACGCTGACGGTCCTGAGTCTCCCAGGTGTAGCCCTCGCCCATCACGTGGTAACGAACCTGCTCGGGGAAACGGCGGAAAAAGAACTCTTCACCGGTGCTGTTGCTGCCTTTGATGAACTGCACAACGCCGCATTGCATGCCATGGCCCATGGCCCGGGCGAGCATGCCGAAGGCCGAGCTGCTTTTGCCTTTGCCATTGCCGGTGAGCACCAGGAGCAAGCCACATTCATTGGGGGCGCTGGCGATGCGTTCGTCCATCACGGCTTTTTTGCGCAGCATGCGCGCCAGATGGCGTTCGTCACGTTCGGGGGATTCGTTCATCTCAGCTCTCCGCTTGAGGGCACGCGAAAGCAGACGGCAGGCGGCAGCACTGACTGGCCGCTCGGCCAGATCATGCGCAGAGCATCGCCCGCCGTGATGCTGTTGGATGGATCAGGCCGGTCTCCGGGCTCATGAGCGGGCGAACCCGACTGCGCGCCTTCCCATGACTTTTCAGACACAGTGGCATCAGCACAGCTTCACTCATCTACCGTTGCGGGGGCAGCACCGGGATGAGGCGCATTAAGCGGCTTTACCGGTTTCCCTGTTTCACTCAATCAATCCGGGGGATTTCGAGCACCTGAAACAAAGGGCGCAGATTAGAGGGTTGGGGTGGGAGCGTCAATCAAACACGGGGTTGAACCTCCCCCGCATGAGCGTCTCTATCTCTTATTGCACCCTGCCCGTTACGGAGATCCACCATGTTCACGCTCAAACCGCATTACGCTGTGTTGCTCGTGCTTGCCGCTGGCCTGGCGGGCTGTGGCGAGTCCTCGACCTTGCAGGTCAACGACGGCACCGGCCCGTCGCCCAAGCTGCCTGAACCGAACAAGACCCTGATCCCGACAGTGAACATTGCCCCGGCGGTCGGCTGGGCGAAAGATGCCAAACCCGTTGCAGCTCCCGGCACCCAGGTCGCGGCCTTCGCCGAGAATCTAGATCACCCGCGCTGGCTGTATGTGCTGCCCAATGGCGACGTGCTGGTGGCGGAAACCAACTCGCCGCCCAAGCCTGACGATGATCAAGGCGTACGCGGCTGGGTCATGAAAAAAGTCATGGGCCGGGCTGGCGCCGGTGTGCCCAGCCCTAACCGCATTACCCTGCTGCGCGACAAGGACCACGACGGCGTGGCCGAGACCCGCACGGTATTCCTGGAAAACCTGAACTCGCCGTTTGGTATGACCCTGGTGGGTAACAAGTTCTACGTGGCCGACACCGACCGCCTGATCAGCTTCCCGTATCAGGACGGCCAGACTTCGATCAGCGCTGCTCCGACCAAAGTCGTCGACCTCCCGGGCGGCACGCTGAATCACCATTGGACCAAAAACGTCATCGCCAGCAAGGACGGCAGCAAGCTGTACGTGACCGTTGGCTCCAACAGTAATGTGGCGGAAAACGGCATGGCCGCCGAAGAGGGTCGCGCTGCCATCTGGGAAGTCGATGCAGCCACTGGCGCGCATCGCATCTTCGCCTCGGGCCTGCGCAATCCCAACGGCATGGATTGGGAACCCAACACCGGGAAGTTGTGGACGGCGGTCAACGAGCGTGACGAGATCGGCAGCGACCTGGTCCCCGATTACGTCACTTCGGTCAAGGATGGCGGCTTCTATGGCTGGCCTTACAGCTATTACGGCCAGCACGTGGATGTGCGGGTGAAACCGCAAAATCCGGAGCTGGTCGCCAAAGCCATCGCCCCGGACTTCGCGGTGGGTCCACACACAGCGTCGCTCGGCCTGGTATTCGCCGACGGCAAAACCCTGCCTGCGCCGTTCAACGAAGGGTTGTTCATCGGCCAGCACGGCTCATGGAACCGCAAACCCCACAGCGGCTATAAGGTGCTGTTTGTGCCCTTCAGTGGCGGTAAGCCTAGCGGCGCACCCATCGACCTGCTGACTGGCTTCCTGAATTCCGATGAAAAAGCCCAGGGTCGGCCGGTCGGGGTGGTTAATGATCACCAGGCCGGGTTGTTGGTGGCCGATGATGTGGGGAACAAGATTTGGCGGGTTACGGGGGTAAAGCGTTGAATTGACGGGTTGCGCTGCGACCGCGTGTCCGTATCGCGGTGTACATATCCGTTGCTGCGGTAACGGCTGGTTAGGGTTGCGCCCTTACGGCGCCTCACTTTTGAAAGCCCAAAAGTAAGCAAAAGGCTCTTGCCCCACCACTCGGTCCCTCGCTAGTGCTCGGCATACCCGTTATCCGACATTGATTCGGCGGGCCGCCGCGAAGGGCCATCCTTGGCCCAGCGCGGCTAAACCGGCATCCATGCCGGTTTGCACCGCCGAATCAATATCGAATTCCGGCCAGCGTGGTTTGACGGGGCGCCTAAGATCAAAAGCAGATCAAAAGCACATCAAGATCTACGGCGGCGATGGTTGGCGCTGCGTGGATTAAGGGTAGGAGCTGCCGAAGGCTGCGAAGGCGGCGGGCGATTCGCAGCCTTCGGCAGCTCCTACAGGTAATTGTGCACGCCGTTGATTCCGTGGGAGCGAATTCATTCACGAAGGCAATGGCGCAGACAATGAAGATAGCGCGGCAGGATCACGCGAGAAACAGGCCGGCTGTCAGGCCGCCTCGTTTCGGATTTTGATCTTGGGCGCCCCGTTAAACCACGCTGGCTGGAATCCGATATTGAGGCGGCGGGTGAACCGGCATGGATGCCGGTTTAGCCGCGCTGGGCCAGGGATGGCCCTTCGCGGCGGCGCGCCGAATCAATGTCGGATTACGGGCATGCCGAGCCTAAGCGAGGGACCGAGTGGTGGGGCAAGAGCGCTTTGGTTACTTTCGCGCTTTTCGAAAGTGACCCGCCGTAAGGGCGGAACCGTAATTCCAGCGTCCGCCAATAACGGATATGTACACAATCGACGTGTTCAGAATCAGCTACTGATTCCGCGCCAGATTCGAAGGCTGAATCACCCGCTTGGCATTCAGATAAGCCCTCTGCCAATACGGCTTGTCGAGGCTATCAAGCTTGACGGTGCCGCCAGTGGCTGGTGCATGCACGAAGCGCCCTTCGCCGACGTAAATTCCCGCATGGCTGACCTGCGAACCGCCGCCGGTAGCAAAGAACACCAGATCACCCGACTGCAATTGCTCGCGCCCAATGTTGGGGGCGCGCATGACGATCATGTCCCGGGTCGAACGGGGCAAGGCGATGCCGGCTGCGTCGCGGTAGACAAAGCCGATCAAGCCGCTGCAATCGAAACCCGAATCAGGCGTGTTACCGCCCCATCGATAAGGCGTACCCACCAGGCCCAATGCACGGAACAGCACATCTTCGGCAGCAGGATTAGGGTTTTCGGTGGGGATGACGAGCACCGGGCGCTGAACAACCCGAGGCTGGGGCGGCGGCGCGCTGGCGCAAGCACTAAGCAACGCTGCAAGAGAAATAACCGCTAGGCGAACCATAATCGACATAAACAACAACCTGAGGTGGATGCGGCTTACTTTGCCGGGGGCCCGGAAAGCACAAGACAGGCTTATAGCCTGTCTTTATGCAACACGGTAGTTATTTGTGCTTACGCTTCTTGACCGCAGGGGCCTTGATCGACGTTGCAGTCATCGCGGTGGTCTGCGGTGCAGCTACAGTAGACGAGTCCATGGCCAGGGCGCGCTTGGCTTCGATGAAGGTCTTGCTCCAGTAGGTATCGTCGAGACTATCGACACGAACACCACCGCTACGGCGGCTGCTGGAGTGGATGAATTGGTTGTCACCCAGGTAGATAGCTGCATGGCTGACACGACCGCGGCCAGCAGTGCTGAAGAACAGCAGATCACCTGGCTCAAGATCAGTGCGTTTCACCAGAGGTGCATCAATGTTGATCATTTCGCGGGAAGAACGCGGCAGGCTCATGCCAGCCTCTTCCTTGAACAAATAACCGATGAAACCGCTGCAATCAAAACCGGACTTGGTAGAGGTGCCGCCAAAACGGTAGCGAGTACCAATCAGGGCTTTGCCACGCTCAAGAATGCTGTCAGCCAGAACTGGCAGCTGGTAAGGCTTGCTGTCGGCAAACTGGGCCAGTTCGGCTTCAGTTGCCAGCTCGTCCTGCAACACCGACCGGTCAGAGCGGATGGCGGAGGTAGGAGCTGAAATGCTTGGCTTCTGAACCTGTTGTGAGGTGTTTTGGGCAACCGGCATATTGGCCGAGCAACCGAACAACAAGGTAACGAGTGCGAGGGGCACGAGGGGTGCAAACCGAACTAGCATGGGCACGACCGTGGCTGAACTGTTAAGAAGCCGCGACTATGCCTTCTATCTTCCTCATTTGCAAATTCAATCGAACTAAATGTGACTTACCAACTCCTCCATGACATGTACCGCCCGGCAGGCAAAAAAGGCGTCCATTTGGGCGCTCTGATTTGTTGGCGTCAAATTTATTTCCGCAGTAAAACCGCCGTAAACCCTTGTTCTGAATACAGGTTCATGGATGTAGGGGAAGCTGGCGGTGGTGCCGATGCTCAGCACTGCATCAAAGCCTTTTGCCATCTCTTCATAGAGGGTTTCCATTGCCTTCTCAGGCAACATCTCCTGAAACAACACGACGGATGGTCGCATAATGCCACTACATACAGCACAAAGTGGTGGCAGCGGTCGTTGCAGATGCGCGCTTATGTGCAGATCTTCGGCGCCGCATGACTGGCAATAAAGAGGTGCAAGCTGGCCATGGATCTCGATCAGGCGCTCAGGCGGGCTGCCCGCCGCGCGGTGAAAGCCATCGACATTTTGGGTAAGCACCCAGCAATCCGGTTTTTTACGTTGCAGCTCGGCAATCGCGTAGTGCGCAGCATTGGGCTGAGCACCCAGGCAAGCCTTCGCCAGCTCGGCGATGTACTTCCAGCACAATGCGGGATCACGACGCAGCATCGGGCCGGACATGGCCATTTCGATAGGCACACCGTCCTCGGTCTCTGCGTTATAGAGGCCACCCACACCGCGATAAGTGGGCAAACCGGAATCCGCCGAAAGGCCTGCCCCGGTAATGATCAGAATCCGTTGCGCGTGCCGCAATGCCGCTGCGGTTTGCAACAACAGCGCCCGATCTACCATCCGAGGGTCTCTTTAAGGAAAGGGATCGTCAGTTTGCGCTGGGCCTGAAGCGACGCCTGATCCAGGGTTTCCAGCAGATCGAACAACGCGCTCATGCTGCGGGTGCCGCGGGTCAGGATGAAGTGCCCGACTTCATCGGTCAGATGCAGGCCGCGGCGCGATGCACGCAGTTGCAGAGCACGAAGCTTGTCTTCATCGGACAGACCACGCATCTGGAAAACCAGGGCCATGGTCAGGCGCGATTTGAGATCGGGAAGTTTGACTGGCAGCTCCCGGGGAGACTGGGAGGCAGCGATCAACAGGCGACGGCCGCTGTCACGCAGCCGGTTGAACAGGTGGAACAGGGCTTCTTCCCACTCGGGCTTGCCAACGATGGCCTGCAGGTCGTCAAGGCAGACCAGCTCATATTGTTCAAGGTTGTCGAACAGCGCGACCCCTTGATCGATGAGTTCAGCCATTGGCAGGTAAACCGCAGGTTCACCGGTCTGCTCGAAACGCAGACACGCGGCCTGCAGCAGATGAGTGCGGCCTACTCCGTCCTTGCCCCATAGATAGATGAGGCTTTCGGTCCAGCCAGCCTCGGCTTCGCACAGCCGCTCCACGTAGCCGAGTGCCGCAGCATTGGCGCCGGGGTAGTAATTGATGAAGGTGGCGTCATCCCGCAGACGCACACCCAGGGGCAGCTGAATAGGTTTCATGCTGGCTGACGGTTCAAGGGAACCGTAAGGGGCCTCTGTGTAAAGTGCGCAAAGTTTATACCCGTGACGCTGGGGGCACAATGCGCGAGACCATAAGCAAAATCAAAGGTTTGCGTGAGTCGAGGTTGAATGCCGGTACACGTTCACTGTGGGAGCGGTGCTTGCCCGCGATAAGGTCACCCCGGCTTAGCTGATTAACCGAGGTGCCTGCATCGCGGGCAAGCACCGCTCCCACATGAGATTGCATTCCTCCCCCAACCCGCGGGCGGTCGCCGCTACAACTCCGGATCCTGCGCCCCGCCGTAGATATCCGACTCTTTATAGATGTCGTGCATGTGCCGCACCAGGACCATGATCACCGCAGCCACCGGCAGGGCCAGCAAGATGCCGGTGAAGCCAAACAATTCGCCGCCCGCCAGGATCGCGAAGATCACCGCCACCGGGTGCAGGCCAATGCGGTCGCCTACCAGCAAGGGGGTCAAAACCATACCTTCCAGTGCCTGCCCCACCATGAATACCGCCGCAATACCCAGCATCGGGTAGAGATCGCCGCCGAACTGGAACAGCCCGGCGATCAACGCCGCGCCGATGCCGATCACAAAGCCCATATAAGGAACAATGGCGGCAAGCCCGGCGATCACGCCGATCAACAGCCCCAGTTCCAGGCCCACCAGCATCAGGCCAGCAGCGTAAATAACGCCCAGGCCGACCATCACCAGCAATTGCCCGCGAATGAACGCGCCCAGCACTTCGTGGCATTCGCCTGCCAGCTTCACGACCTGCTCTTCGCGATGACGCGGCAGCAGGCTGCGAATCTTGGCCATCATCACATCCCAGTCCCGCAGCAGGTAGAAACAGACCACCGGGATCAGCACCAGATTGGTGATAAAGCCAATCAACGCAAGGCTCGACGCCGTGGCCTTGGAAAGCACCACACCGACGATATCGCCGGTCTGCCCCATATGCTCGGAGATGGCCGCTTTGACCTTGTCGAATTTCCAGAAACCGTCGGCCAGGCCGAACTTGGTCTGCACCCAAGGCAAGGCAGTGTGCTGCAACCAGTCGAGCATTTGCGGCGCCAGCTCATAAAGGCGGAACAGTTGCTTAGCCAGCATTGGCACCAGAATCAACAGCAGGCCCATGAAGATCAGAGTGAACAGGGTAAACACCGCCACCACACTCAAGGTCCGCGACAAGCCGAGTTTTTCCAGCTTGTCAGTCAGCGGGTCACCCATGTAAGCCAGCAGTAGCGCGACCAGAAACGGGGTCAGAATCGAGTGCAGCAAGAACACAAACAGGAACAGCAGGACAATCCCGCCGAGCCAGAACCAGCGCCGTGTGTCAGTCATCAAAACCCCTTACTACTCATGGATACGTCTAGTGATTTACCAGCGGAAATACAGTTGCGCCGCCGGAGCAGGCACGATCATCGGTGCTGGAGCCTGAACCGCACCTGTAGCATTGACAGGCACCTGAGCCACCGGAGCGACTTCAGGTGCCGGCGTTTCCTGCAACTTGGCCAGCGCCAATTGCGAGCGGATCTGCTCGGCGCTGCCACTGACCTCGTACATGATGCGATCGCCTTCAACAGACTTCAGACGCGCGCCAAACGGTTCGAGTAACCGCATCAGTTGCGCATAACGCTCCAGATTCATGCCCTGCACTTGCAGCAGCATTCCCGTGCTGGCGCCAGGCTTGACCACAAAGCGCGGGGCAAGCCGCTCACTCACAGCCAGTAACACGGCGTCGGCCAGGGCTTCGGAGTTGGCAGCGGTAGCCGTGCCCTGCTCGCGCTTGTCGCCCATCCACAGCCGCCATTTGCCTTGCCACTGCCCGGCATCTTCCTTGGCATGCACTGCCAGCAGCGCATCGGCGCCATAGCGCTCAGACGCTTCTTTAAGAGGAGTAGCGTCGCTGCCTTCAAGGTTTTTTGCGGTACCAACGCTCTGCTCGCCGAGATCAGCCAGGGGCAGGCGCAACGGCAGACCACGATGCTGAGCCGCACGACGCAGCGGCTCGGCAGAGCTCTGGCCGTCACCCACCAGATTGGAACCGTCAGTGGCGTCGTTCAGCCACCAGCCGAGAATGGTCGGCCGATTGCTGCCCCACAGAGACAGACCCGCCTGACGCAATGAACGGTCAGTGCTGACCGGATCGAAATCTACCAGCAGCGATTCCGGTGGTCCGGCCTCGTAGCCGTATTGGCTGATGACCTGCTGCGGATCCTTGCGCAGCTCGGCCAGCGCCGGACTCTGCGGAGCCTTGGCATCGCCCGTCAGGCGCAGGACCAGGGTTTCCAGTGCCGCCTGGGTGGCACGGGTGCGCTCATCAGGGGATTGACCACTGACCGGTTCACGCACTTGATAGAGGTTGTTCACGGTTTCAGCGAAGCTCGGCAGACTGAGCAACGACAGGCAGCCGGCAAAAAAGAATCTCGAAAGACGCATAAACGGTTCCCGAACGGAAAAAGCGGCCAAGAAGGAAGCCGCATCAGAAATGGCTGACGTGTTTGAGACCTCAACAACCGGTCAATCATTCACATTGGAGACAAAGGCTACACCTAATCGAGTCTTGGCCGAACCAGTCCGCCCAGTTGTAACGGGTTTATTTTGTATCCAGAGGGCCAGCCCGTCGGCCTAAGGATGGCCGCTGCCGCCCAAGCCTGATAAAATCGCGCGCCTTCGCAGACTGGCGATGGTGGCGGCCCGAAAAACTGCATGCAGACTTTCAGAGGCCCCGCTGTTTCGGTCGATCCCCCGAATCCCCCCTAAAGGCCTGGATTATGAGCAAGCAACCCTCCCTGAGCTACAAAGACGCCGGTGTAGACATCGACGCCGGTGAAGCATTGGTCGAACGCATCAAGAGCGTCGCCAAGCGCACCAAGCGGCCAGAAGTCATGGGCGGCCTGGGTGGCTTCGGCGCCCTCTGCGAAATCCCGGCAGGCTACAAGCAGCCGGTTCTGGTTTCCGGCACCGACGGCGTTGGCACCAAGCTGCGTCTGGCGCTGAACCTGAACAAGCACGACACCATCGGTATCGATCTGGTTGCCATGTGCGTCAACGACCTGGTGGTCTGTGGCGCAGAGCCATTGTTCTTCCTTGATTACTACGCCACCGGCAAACTCAACGTCGACACTGCGGCCGACGTTGTCACCGGTATCGGCGCTGGCTGTGAACTGGCGGGTTGCTCGCTGGTGGGCGGCGAAACCGCTGAGATGCCTGGCATGTATGAAGGCGAAGACTACGATCTGGCCGGCTTCTGCGTTGGCGTCGTGGAAAAAGCCGACATCATCGACGGCTCGAAAGTCGCTGCCGGTGACGCCCTGCTCGCCCTGCCATCGTCGGGCCCGCACTCCAACGGTTACTCGCTGATCCGCAAGATCATCGAAGTCGCTGGTGCTGACATCGAAAATATCCAGCTCGACGGCAAGCCGCTGACCGAGCTGCTGATGGCCCCGACCCGTATCTACGTCAAACAACTGCTCAAGCTGATCAAGGACACTGGCGCGGTCAAAGCCATGGCCCACATCACCGGCGGCGGTCTGCTGGACAACATCCCACGCGTTCTGCCAGCTGGCGCTCAGGCTGTGGTCGATGTCGCCAGCTGGCAGCGTCCAGCGGTATTCGACTGGCTGCAGCAGCAAGGCAACGTTGATGAACACGAGATGCACCGCGTGCTGAACTGCGGCGTTGGCATGGTGATCTGCGTAGCTCAAGAGCACGTTGAAACTGCGTTGAACGTCTTGCGTGAAGCAGGCGAGCAACCTTGGGTCATCGGCCAGATCGGCACCGCTGCTGAAGGCGCTGCGCAAGTTGAGCTGAAAAACCTCAAGGCGCACTGATGCCTGCAACCTGCGATGTTGTGGTGCTGCTGTCCGGCACCGGCGGTAACCTGCAAGCCATGATCGACAGCTTCAAGGGCGGGGACCATCCCGCCCGCATTCGCGCGGTGATCTCCAACCGCGCCGATGCTTTCGGCCTGCAACGCGCTCGGGACGCAGGCATCGAAACCTGCGTTCTTGACCACAAGGCTTACGAAGGTCGCGAGGCCTTCGATGCTGCCCTGATGCAACAGATCGATGCCTTCGAGCCAAAGCTGGTGGTGCTGGCCGGATTCATGCGAATCCTGACTGCCGGTTTCGTGCGGCATTATCAGGGTCGCCTGCTGAACATCCACCCTTCCCTGCTTCCTCTCTACAAAGGCCTGCACACCCATCAACGGGTGCTCGAAGCTGGCGACGCCGAGCACGGCTGCACCGTGCACTTCGTCACTGAGGAACTCGACGGCGGACCACTGGTCGTACAGTCAGTCATTTCGGTAGAACCTGATGACTCTCCGACGACCCTGGCCCAACGCGTTCATACCCAGGAACATCATATTTATCCGCTGGCAATCCGCTGGTTCGCTGAAGGCCGCTTGAGCCTTGGCGAAGAAGGCGCATTATTGGACGGTCAGTTACTCGCCGCCCATGGCCACTTGATTCGAACCTAGGAGATATTATGCGTCGCGCTTTGCTTCTCGCTTTCGCTCTGCTCGCCTTGCCTGCTGTTCAGGCAGCCGACCTGCAACCGTTCTCCGCCAGCTACACCGCCGACTGGAAGCAACTGCCCATGAGCGGTACGGCAGAACGCAGCCTGGAGGCCGGCCCGAACGGTGTCTGGACCCTGAACTTCAAGGCTTCCATGATGATCGCCAGCCTGACCGAGGTCAGCACCCTGAAGGTCGACAAGGACACCCTGCTGCCGCAGACCTACAACTTCGAACGTGGCGGCCTGGGTAAATCCAAGAAGGTTGATCTGGCGTTCGACTGGTCCAACAAATTCATCACCGGGACTGATCGCGGCGATGCAATCAAACTGCCACTCAATCGCGGCATTCTCGACAAATCCACCTATCAGCTGGCCTTGCAGCACGACGTAGCCGCTGGCAAGAAGAGCATGAGCTACCAGGTCGTCGATGGCGACGAAGTGGATACTTATGACTTCCGCGTACTGGGTGCCGAGAAGGTAGCGACCAAGGCGGGCCAGATCGACGCCATCAAGGTCGAACGCGTCCGTGACCCGACACAAAGCAAGCGCATTACCGTGCTGTGGTTTGCCAAGGATTGGGATTACCTGCTGGTTCGCCTGCAACAGGTCGAAACCGACGGTAAGGAATACAACATCATGCTGCTGGACGGCACGGTGAATGGTAAAGCGGTCAAAGGCAGCTGATAGCCAGCCGCAGCGCCCAGAGCCCCGCCATCGTGCGGGGCTTTTTTGTGGGTGTTGCCGACGAAACGCGATCCCCGTGGGAGCGGTGCTTGCCCGCGATAAGGGCACTGCCGTCTTGCAGGAAAAACCGCGTCGCCCTTATCGCGGGCAAGCACCGCTCCCACAGGGAAGAATGCGGCCAGGCTGAACCTATGTGCACCACATGAAATAATCTTCATTTACCCGCCAGCCCCGCTACAACCCTTATGAATAAAGGCCTGCAGCACCCCGATCGCCCCTTCCATCGAACATGAAAAAAACAAGCTATTTACGTAGTCAGCTAACAAATTCTATAACTGAGGCCTGCGACAGATCGCCGCAGTCCAAGTCAGGAGTTTGAACTATGACCGTAAGAGTAAGTGAACGCGACGACGACCATATCTCCCATGAAAGCATTGCCGATGGCATTCAAATCTGGGACGTCTATCAGCAGGATCAGCTGGTCGGCATGTTCCACGTTGAGTCGGATGCGCATCGATACAAGATGGAGCTGGAAGAGCAGGAAAGCCGCCGCACCCAGTAAGCAGTCATTTCAGAATCGCTAAAAAACAAAACCCGCCATGAGCGGGTTTTGTTTGGATCAGTATCGGTTACCACATCAGATCGTCAGGAATCTTGTAGGCCGCGTACGGATCGTCGCCTTCGACTTTCTCTTCCGTCGGCTCGCTGAGCAATACGATACGTCGCGGGTCGCGCTCCTGGATCTTGAGCGCCGCTTCACGGGGAATGACTTCATAGCCGCCCGCGTGAGTCACGATCGCCAGCGAGCCGTTGCTGAGCTTGCTGCGCATCAGGTTGTTGACCGACAGACGCTTGACCTTCTTGTCATCAACGAAGTTGTAGTAGTCCTCGGTCGTCAGCTTCGGCAGCCGTGAGCTTTCGATCAATTGCTTGATCTGCGCCGCCCGGGCCTTCTGTTCGACTTTTTCCTGCTGCTGACGATTGAGCTCCTGATCGCGCTTGGCCTTTTCAGCCATGGCTTCCTGGGCGGCACGCTTTTGCGAGTCGTCGATTTCCACCTGGCCTTTGTGGGCCAGACGCTGTTCTTTCTGCTTGTCTTTGCTGACCTGCTTGGCCTGCTTCTGGTTGACCAGACCTGCCTTGAGCAACTGGTCGCGAAGGGAAATGCTCATTGTCTACTCACTTATGCAGCGGGCTCAGCCACAGCTGGGCGCGTTTTTTTCCTGACGTTTGGCTTCGCCCCAGAGAGCGTCCATTTCTTCGAGGGTGCAATCTTCCATGGGACGCTGGGTCTGGCGCAATGCCTGTTCGATAAATCTGAAGCGGCGCTCGAATTTTTTATTAGCGGCGCGTAATGCATTTTCCGGGTCAACCTTGAGGTGCCGGGCCAGATTCACTGCCGCGAACAGCAGGTCACCGACTTCCTCGGCAATGCCCTCGGCATCGTTATCCGCCATGGCTTCGAGCACTTCATCCAGCTCCTCGCGCACGTTATCCACCACGGGTAATGCGGCCGGCCAATCGAAACCCACCTGAGAAGCACGCTTCTGCAATTTGGCAGCGCGGGACAAGGCAGGCAGCACGGCGGGCACATCGTCGAGCAGCGACAGTTGCTCGGGCGCCGCGCTTTTGCTGGCGCGCTCCTGATTTTTGATTTCTTCCCAGCGTTGCTTGACCTGCTCGTCGCTCAGTCGCGGGGTTTCCAGGGGCGCGTACAAATCGCCCGTGGGGAAAACATGAGGGTGGCGGCGGATCAGCTTGGCGGTAATGCCGTCGATCACGCCATCGAACTCGAAACGCCCTTCTTCCCTGGCGAGCTGGCTGTAATAGACCACCTGAAACAGCAAATCACCCAGCTCGCCCTTGAGATCATCGAAGTCACCGCGCTCGATGGCGTCGGCCACTTCATAAGCCTCTTCGAGGGTATGGGGGACGATACTGGCGTAATTCTGCTTCACATCCCAAGGGCAACCGAATTTCGGGTCACGCAGACGGGCCATGAGGTGGAGCAGGTCTTGAAGTGTGTACATCAGATTTCCAGTTCAGTCGGATGCCATTTTTGTAGGAGCTGCCGAAGGCTGCGAAGGCGGTGTGTCAGACAAATCGCTTTCGCAGCCTTCGGCAGCTCCTACAGGAATATCTCAAGGCGTTCTGTTCCGCCGCGTCTCAATGATGTTCGGCAATTGCGAGATCCGCCCCAACAACCGCCCCAGCGCATCCAGCCCCGGAATCTCGATGGTCAGGGACATCAGCGCGGTGCTGTCTTCCTTGTTCGAGCGGGTGTTCACTGCCAGCACGTTGATCCGCTCGTTAAGCAGAACCTGAGAAACGTCACGCAGCAGACCGGAACGGTCGTAGGCGCGGATGATGATGTCCACCGGGTAGGTGAGCACTGGCACCGGGCCCCAGCTGACCTGGATGATCCGTTCCGGCTCGCGGCCGCCGAGCTGCAAGACCGAAGCGCAGTCCTGACGGTGAATACTCACCCCACGACCCTGAGTGATGTAACCCACGATGGCATCGCCCGGCAAAGGCTGGCAGCAGCCGGCCATTTGTGTCATCAGGTTGCCGACGCCCTGGATCTGGATATCGCCACGCTTGCCCGGTTTGTAACCGGTTGCCTTGCGGGGGATCAGTTCAAGCTGCTCGTTGCCGCGTTCCGGCTCGACCAGTTGCTGCGCCAGATTGACCAACTGGGTCAGGCGTAGATCACCGGCGCCCAGCGCTGCATACATGTCCTCGGCAGAATTGAGATTGGCTTTTTCCGCCAGCCGATCGAAATCCACCGCCGGCAAAGCCAAACGCGCCAGCTCGCGCTCAAGCAGGGTTCTGCCTGCCGCGACATTCTGATCACGCGCCTGCAATTTGAACCAGTGGACGATCTTCGCCCGCGCTCGGGAGGTGGTGATGTACCCCAGGTTCGAGTTCAGCCAGTCACGGCTCGGCGTGCCGTGCTTGCTGGTGATGATCTCGACCTGCTCACCGGTTTGCAGGCTGTAGTTGAGCGGCACGATCCGACCATTGATCTTCGCGCCACGGCAGTTATGGCCGATTTCGGTATGCACCCGATAAGCGAAGTCCAGCGGGGTCGCGCCCTTTGGCAAGTCAATGGCGTGGCCGTCCGGGGTGAAAACGTAGACACGATCCGGCTCGATATCGACCCGCAGCTGTTCCGCCAGCCCGCCGATATCACCCAGTTCTTCGTGCCACTCCAGCACCTGACGCAGCCAGGAAATTTTTTCTTCGTAGTGATTGGAGCCGGATTTGACGTCGGTGCCCTTGTAGCGCCAGTGAGCACAAACGCCCAGCTCGGCTTCTTCATGCATGGCGTGAGTGCGGATCTGCACTTCCAGCACTTTGCCTTCCGGGCCGATGACGGCCGTGTGCAACGAGCGATAGCCGTTCTCCTTGGGGTTGGCGATGTAATCGTCAAACTCCTTGGGAATGTGCCGCCACAATGTGTGCACGATACCCAGCGCGGTGTAGCAGTCGCGCATTTCCGGAACCAGCACGCGCACGGCGCGAACGTCGTAGATCTGGCTGAATTCCAGGCCCTTGCGCTGCATTTTGCGCCAGATGGAATAGATGTGTTTGGCGCGGCCGCTGATATCAGCCTTGACGCCGGTGGCCAGCAGCTCGTTGTCCAGTTGCGACATCACATCGCTGATGAAGCGCTCACGGTCAAGCCGCCGCTCATGCAGCAATTTGGCAATCTGTTTGTACTGCTCAGGCTCAAGGTAGCGGAAGGACAGGTCCTCCAGCTCCCACTTGATATGACCGATACCCAGGCGATGGGCCAGCGGTGCGTAGATGTCGAAGACTTCCCGGGCAACTCGGTTGCGCTTTTCTTCGTCGGCGTTCTTCACGGCCCGGATCGCACAGGTGCGCTCGGCCAGCTTGATCAAGGCAACGCGAACGTCGTCGACCATGGCCACCAGCATCTTGCGCAGGTTTTCCACCTGAACCTGAGTGCCAAGCACCAATGACTGACGCGGGCTAAGACTGGCGCTGATCGCCGCCATGCGCAGCACGCCATCGATCAGCCGGGCGACGGTGGGGCCAAAACGTTGCTCGACATCCGGCAAGGGAATCTTGCCCTCGCGCACGCCGCGATACAAAACCGCAGCGACCAGCGAATCCTGATCCAGTTTAAGGTCGGCGAGGATCTCGGCGATTTCCAGGCCCGTGCGAAAGCTGGACGTGCCTTCGGCCCAGAGGTTCTTCGCAGCGTTGTCTTGCTGCTCGGCCTGTCGGACAAACTCACAGGCCTCTTTCAAAGCCTGTCGATCCACTATGAGGTCGACGCTGACCACATGATCAAGCCATGCGTCGAGGTTGATACTGCCGTCTGTGTTTATCGGCTGGTGTGCTCTCACCTGTACCATGTTGCTTACCTTCCCTAAGGCGCGATGAATAGCGCCTACAGTCGCTGACCTTCTTGAGCGAACACTCCTTGCCGGGCAAGCAAGGACTGGTGTTCGCGGGCCAGTCGGATTAAACGAGACTCCATGTAAGCTGCTTACTCGATTCCTTGGGCAGCGGCTTACTTACTCGCTTCAAATAAAGCCATCGCCTCGACATGCGCTGTCTGTGGAAACATATCGAGGATTCCGGCACGTTTTAATCGATAGCCCTGATTGACCAATTCGACAGTGTCGCGAGCCAAAGTTGCCGGGTTGCATGAAACATAAAGCAACCGTCCGGCGCCTAGTGTTTTCAGCTTGCGTACCACCTCCAAAGCACCGTCACGCGGTGGGTCCAGGAGTACGGCAGAAAAGCCCTGCGCGGCCCAGTTCGCGTGCGCCAGCGGCTGTGACAAATCTGCCTGAAAAAATTCTACGTTATGCAAATCATTACTCATTGCGTTGCGGGTGGCACGCTCGACCATGGTCGCAACCCCCTCAACTGCCACCACCTGGCTGACCGTTCTGGCCAGTGGCAAGGCAAAGTTGCCCAACCCACAGAACAGATCCAGCACCCGCTCATCAGCCTGCGGTGCAAGCCAATCAAGCGCCTGTTCAATCATCGCGGTATTGACCGCCTCATTGACCTGAATGAAATCCCCCGGCCGGTAAGCCAGTTCCAGGTTCCAGGGCTCCAGTCGATAAGCCAGTGCCTGGGCCGGGTCTACCGGTTGCGGATCACCTTCGCCATGCAACCATAGTTGTGCGTCATGAGTATGGCAAAATGCTTTCAAGGTATTTAAGTCGACTTCCGCCAAAGGCGCGATATGCCGAACCAGCACCGCACTGGACGTTCCCCTAAACAACTCCACATGACCCAGCACCTGCGGCTTGCTGAAGCTTTTCAGCATGTCGGGTAACTGCACCATGATCGGTTGCAAGGCCTGTACCAGCACCGGGCATTCAGCAATGGCGATGATGTCCTGACTGGCCGCCGCCCGGAAACCCACATCCAGCCGCTTAGCCTTGGCGTCCCAGCGAACGGCGACCCGAGCGCGTCTGCGGTAGGCGAATTCCGACCCGGTCAAAGGCGCTGCCCACTCCTCGGGCTCGACGCCTGCGACACGCATCAACTGCTCCGCCAACATGCGCTGTTTAAGGGCAAGTTGTTCAGTGTGGGGCACATGCTGCACGCTACAGCCGCCGCAACGACCGAAATGCGCACAAGGGGCCGGGCGACGCATGGCGCTGCCTTGCAAGACTCGCTCAGTGCGCGCCTCAACGATTTTGCCGTGGGCGTTCAGGACCCGGGCTTCGACTTCTTCGCCCGCGAGACTGCCAGCCACAAACCAGGTCTTGCCTTCGAAGAACGCAATACCGCGCCCGTCGTTAGCCAGACGCTCGATGGTCAGGCGCTGCTTTTTTCCGGTCGGGATCTGATTGACCCGAGTACCGCCTGCTGGTTGAAAGCGCAGGCCTCTCTCGTGCTTGGCCATCAGTTAGGCGCGTCGTAGACGCCGGTCGACAAGTAACGGTCGCCACGGTCACAAATGATCGCGACCATGACCGCATTTTCGACTTCACGAGACAAACGCAACATGCCGGCGACGGCTCCGCCAGAAGAAACACCACAGAAGATGCCTTCCTCTCGGGCCAGACGACGCATGGTGTCTTCGGCTTCGGTCTGATCCATATCGACGATGCGATCCACCCGGTCTGCCTGATAGATGCGCGGCAGATATTCTTCCGGCCAGCGGCGGATACCCGGAATTGCCGAACCTTCCATGGGTTGCAAACCGACGATCTGCACGTTGGGGTTCTGCTCTTTCAGGTACCGGGAAACACCCATGATGGTGCCGGTGGTGCCCATGGAACTGACGAAATGGGTAATGGTGCCGCCCGTCTGTTGCCAGATCTCCGGACCGGTACTGGTGTAATGCGCCTCAGGATTGTCGCCATTGGCGAACTGGTCGAGGACTTTGCCACGGCCTTCATTCTGCATGCGCTCGGCCAGGTCCCGGGCACCTTCCATGCCTTCTTCCTTGCTGACCAGAATCAGCTCGGCACCATAAGCGGTCATGGCGGCCTTGCGTTCGGCACTGGAATTGTCCGGCATGATCAGGATCATCTTGTAACCCTTGATCGCCGCAGCCATGGCCAGCGCGATACCGGTGTTACCGGAGGTCGCTTCGATCAGGGTGTCGCCGGCATGGATCTGCCCGCGCAATTCGGCACGAGTAATCATCGACAGTGCAGGACGGTCCTTGACGGAACCGGCAGGGTTATTCCCCTCCAGTTTCAGGAGAAGCGTATTGCTGGTATTACCCGCCATGCGTTGCAGGCGCACGAGCGGGGTGTTGCCGACGCAATCGGCAATGGTTGGGTACTGCAAGGTCATGGCGTATTCGCAATCCAGACTGCGGGGGCGCCTATCATAACGGCAAACGGCTAAAGCCCATATCACGCAAAGTGCGGGGCTTATCGCCAAATGGCATAAGCGCCACACTGTCGCGCAGCAAACACAGAACCCGTAGGAGCGCGCTTGCCCGCGATAGCGTCAGTTCAGATAAGGGATTGTCGCTGACGTAACGCTATCGCGGGCAAGCGCGCTCCTACAGAAAAAGCATTTCAATTCAGATAATTAATTTATGTTTGATTGGAGCGCACGAGCACCGGTCACCCCCACACAGGCTTGCCAAGTAATATGCCGAGATCAAGCCGCGTTTAGTCGCTACACTGGCCCAATCTCGGTAAATTCCCGAGTCGAGCGAAGATCGTCCTGGCCTGCTGGAGAACAAGCGTGCTGACCAAGCTGGGTATAAAAGGCCGCGTACTGCTGCTGACCATTCTGCCTGCCCTGCTGATGGCGACGTTGCTGGGGGGTTATTTCACCTGGATGCAACTGCACGATCTGCAAGCGCAGTTATTGCAGCGCGGGGAAATGATCGCCGAAGAGCTGGCGCCGCTTTCAGCACCCGCGCTAAGTCGTGGCGACGCCAAGCTGCTCGAACGCATCGCGGTGGAAACCCTGGAGCAGACTGACGTGCGCTCAGTGTCGTTCCTCAGCGCAGACCGGCAAATGCTGGCCCACGCGGGGCCGAGCATGATCAATCCAGCCCCCAGCGGAAACAGTGACGAACTGCTGCAAACCTCCGGGAGCGATGCCACCCGTTACCTGCTGCCGGTACTCGGTCGCCAGCGGCACCTGACCGGCGCAGTGGTCCCGGAAGAAGCCGACCGGCTGCTGGGCTGGGTCGAATTGGAGCTGTCCCATAGCGGCACGCTGCTGCGCGGCTATCGCAGCATGTTCGCCAGCCTGTTGCTGATCCTGGCTGGCGTCGGCCTGACCGCAGTCTTGGCGATCCGCATGAGCCGGGCGATCAACGGCCCGCTCAGTCTGATCAAACAAGCGGTTTCCCAGCTCAAGGACGGCAAGCTGGAAACGCGGTTGCCGCCATTGGGCAGCCTGGAACTGGACGAACTGGCCTCGGGCATCAACCGCATGGCGGCCACCTTGCAGAATGCTCAGGAAGAGCTGCAGCACAGCATCGACCAAGCCACCGAGGACGTGCGGCAGAATCTGGAAACCATCGAGATCCAGAACATCGAGCTGGACCTGGCGCGCAAAGAGGCACTGGAAGCCAGTCGTATCAAGTCGGAATTCCTCGCCAATATGAGCCACGAGATTCGCACTCCGCTCAACGGGATTCTCGGCTTTACTCATCTGCTGCAAAAAAGCGACCTCACGCCGCGTCAGTACGACTATCTGGGGACCATCGAAAAATCCGCCGACAGCCTGCTCAGCATCATCAACGAGATTCTCGATTTCTCGAAGATCGAAGCCGGCAAGTTGGTGCTGGATAACGTGCCGTTCAACCTTCGCGATCTGTTGCAAGACACCCTGACCATCCTCGCCCCCGCCGCCCACGCCAAGCAGCTGGAACTGGTGAGCCTGGTGTACCGCGACACACCGCTGTCGCTTTTGGGCGACCCGCTGCGACTCAAACAGATCATGACCAACCTGGTCAGCAACGCCATCAAGTTCACCCGTGAAGGCACCATCGTCGCCCGGGCGATGGTCGAAGACGAGACCGATGACAGCGCCCAGTTGCGCATCAGCGTGCAGGACACCGGTATCGGGCTGTCCAGCCAGGACGTGCGCGCTCTGTTCCAGGCCTTCAGCCAGGCGGACAATTCGTTGTCCCGACAACCCGGGGGCACCGGGCTTGGGCTGGTGATTTCCAAACGTCTGATCGAACAGATGGGCGGCGAGATTGGCGTCGACAGTACACCGGGCGAAGGCTCGGAGTTCTGGATCAGCCTGAAACTGCCCAAAGCCCGGGACGACATTGAAGATGTCCCGGCGATGGCTTTGCAAGGGCTGCGGGTCGCGGTGCTTGAACAGCACGATCTGGCCCGTCAGGCACTGGAACACCAGTTGGAAGATTGTGGGCTGCAAACCCTGATGTTCAACAATCTGGAAAACCTGCTGAACGGTGTCACCGCTGCCCACCAGACGCCTGCGGCGATCAACCTCGCGGTGGTGGGCGTCACGGCCCACGAGTTGCCGCCGGAAAGACTGCGCCAGCACATCTGGGACCTGGAGAACCTCGACTGCAAAGTGTTGGTCCTGTGCCCGACCACCGAGCAGGCGCTGTTTCAGCTCGCCGTGCCGGATATGTACACCCAGTTGCAGGCCAAGCCGGTTTGCACTCGCAAGTTGCGCCGCACCCTGTGCGAATTGATCAACCCGAAAACCCCGCGCAGCGATGCCACAGAACCTTTGGCGAGTCGCCCGCCGCGCCTGCTTTGCGTCGACGACAACCCGGCCAACCTGCTGCTGGTGCAGACCCTGCTTGAAGACATGGGCGCCGAAGTCACGGCCGTAGACAGCGGTTATGCGGCACTGCATGCCGTGCAGACCCAGACCTTCGACCTGGCGTTGATGGACGTGCAAATGCCCGGCATGGACGGTCGGCAGACCACCGAAGCGATTCGCGCCTGGGAAACCGAGCGCCAGAGCACGCCGCTGCCTATCGTCGCCCTCACCGCCCACGCCATGGCCAACGAAAAGCGCTCGCTGCTGCAAAGCGGCATGGACGACTACCTGACCAAGCCGATCAGCGAACGGCAACTGGCTCAAGTGGTGTTGAAGTGGAGTGGCCTGGCGTTGCGCAATCAACAGCCGGAGCGTCAGCCGGAAGTCCCACGCAGAAGTGCCGACCTGCTGGTCCTCGATCACGAAGAAGGCTTGAGGCTAGCCGCCGGCAAACCGGATCTGGCCGCCGACATGCTGGCCATGCTGCTGGCGTCTCTGGACAGCGATCGGGAAGCCATCCGCGCCGCCCGGGAAGCCAATGATCAATCAGCGTTGATCGAACGGGTCCACCGCCTGCATGGCGCGACTCGATATTGTGGAGTTCCGCAATTACGTGCTGCATGTCAACGCAGCGAAACCCTACTCAAGCAAAATGCCCCCCTGGCGCACCATGCGCTGGATGATCTGGAGTCGGCCATCAACCGCCTCGCGGCCGAAGCGCGGGTGAGTGCTTGAGAGCCCTCGTTCCCACAGGAATCGCGTTTTTTCTGTTGGAGCGAGGCTTGCCCGCGAATTGGGCGACGCGATCTGTCAGGCACTCCCCGTGATCGCTCTTCGCGAGCAAGCTCGGCTCCAACGGTGATACGCGGTCCTGTGGGAGCGAGGCTTGCCCGCGATACAGGCAATGCGGTCGGCAGGTCAACCGCGTCCAGTTTCATCGTCCGGATGCGGCCCAGACCAAGCCTCGCTCCCACAGAGATCGCGTTCCAACTGTAGGAGTGAGCTTGCTCGCGATTGCGTCAGTTCAGATGCACAGAAGCATTGCAGACAAACATGCAAATCTCCCACAAGGGCCGCAGCCAGTGTCGGGTGAATCTCATTACAAGGAACCGTAGATGCGCACTCTGATCTTCAGCAGCCAGACCTACGACCGGGAAAGTTTTCTCGCCGCCCATCTGCCTGCCAACCTCGAACTGCATTTTCAGCCCGCCCGGCTGACGCTGGATACCGCCGCCCTGGCTAACGGGCACGAAGTGGTCTGCGCCTTTATTAATGACGACCTCAGCGCCCCGGTGCTGGAACGTCTGGCGACCGGCGGCACGCGGCTGATTGCCTTGCGCTCGGCCGGCTACAACCATATCGACCTGCCCGCCGCGCAAAAGCTGGGGATCAGCGTCGTGCGAGTCCCGGCCTATTCGCCCCACGCGGTGGCGGAACATGCCGTGGCCTTGATTCTGGCCCTGAACCGGCAACTGCACCGCGCCTACAACCGCACCCGTGAAGGCGACTTCAGCCTCCACGGCCTGACGGGCTTTGATCTGGTGGGCAAAACCGTCGGTGTTATCGGCACCGGGCAAATCGGCGCCACGTTCGCGAAAATCATGTCCGGCTTCGGCTGCAAACTGCTGGCTTACGACCCGTACCCCAATCCGCAAGTCGAGGCTCTGGGCGCGCACGTGAGCCTTGAAGAGCTATTGGCCCAGGCGCAGATCATCAGCCTGCATTGCCCGCTCACCCCGGATACCAAGCATTTGATCAACGCCCGTTCACTGGCCACCATGCAGCGTGGGACGATGCTGATCAATACCGGGCGCGGCGCACTGGTGGACACCCCGGCCTTGAGCGACGCCCTGAAAAGCGGCCAGCTCGGCTATCTGGGCCTGGATGTCTACGAAGAGGAAGCCCTGCTGTTCTTCGAGGACCGCTCCGATCTACCGCTGCAGGATGACGTACTGGCACGCCTGCTGACCTTTCCCAATGTAATCGTGACCGCTCATCAGGCTTTTCTGACTCACGAAGCGCTGGGTGCCATCGCGCAGACCACACTGAACAACATCCAGGCCTGGGCTGACGGCGCTGCACAGAATCTGGTGGTCGGTTAGCGAGGGGGAGACAAGCCACACGTGCGTGATAGGATGCGCGCAATTTGGAGGACCTCATGGCCGAACACGATTTCCGTTACAGCATGCTCAACCCGCAACACACCTTGACCGAGTGCCGCACCCTGGCACCCGGCCGCTATCAAGTGACCGGCAACGGCGGCTCGATCCATGACCGGGACGAACTGCTGGTGACCATCAAGGGCAGTAAAACCCTGCACATGCGCCTGCAAGTCGAGAAGGTTCGTCACCTGATCAACCCGCCAGGGCAGTGGATCGCCGTTGCCAAAGGACCGGTATTCGACGAACTGACCATCCATCAGTGGAAGGTCAATTGCGACGGTTGCAGCACCGTGCTGGACTTCGAATTCATGGTTGATGCCAAAGCAGGCGTCGCGGCGCAGAAGCCCGCAGCAGCGGCGCGGATTGCCGAGCTGGGCTGGAAAACCGAAGGTGATAAGCACTTGTGCAAAAAGTGTCAGGAGAAGGCGGCATGAAACTCGTTCTGTCCGCATTGATCGGCGTTGCCCTGCTGACCGGTTGCGCGGCAAAACCGCTGCCGATCAAGCATGACCAGAGTTACGTACTGGAATGGATCGGCGAACGACCTCTGATTGATAACAGCCACCTGACCATGACCCTCGGCGCCGATGGCCGGGCTTATGGCAATGCCGGCTGCAATCACTGGTTCGCGCCGTACACCCTGCAAGACCAGACCATCACCTTCGGCGCCGTGGGCAAAACCCGCAAAATGTGCGCCCCGGCATTGATGGAGCAGGAGCAGCGCTTCCTGGAAGCGGTGGGCAAAGTCCAGCGCTGGGACATCTCCCCCATCGACCAACTGCGCCTGTGGCCCGCCGAAGGCAAGCCGTTGAGGTTCTGGGAAGAGGGTTGAGCGGAGGATGAGGGTCTGTTGGAGCGAGGCTTGCCCGCGAATGGATCACCACGGAGGAACTGACGTACGGCGTCATCGTTCTTCGCGGGCAAGCCTCGCTCCAACATAACCCCCCGCTCACCCCTCCCCGCGCAACGCCTTCAGTCTGGCCGCCACACCCGCAGCGGTCTGTTCACCCAGCAGTTGTTCACGCATCTTGCCCTTGTCATCAATGATGTAGGTCACCGGCAGTGCTTCACTCGGTGGCAGGTCATATTGCGCAGCGGGGTCTTGGGCGAGCACGGTGAATTTGATTCCTAGGGCGTTGCTGGCAGTTTTCAGTTCTTCGCCCTGCAGATTGTCGAAGTTGACCCCGAACACACTGACCTTCTGGTCTTTGAGTTGCTCGGACAAATGATTCAGCTCCGGAATTTCCACCCGGCACGGACCACACCACTCCGCCCAGTAGTTGATCACCAGCCAATGCTTGTCGACCTTGTCGCTGGCGACCTTCTGGCCGTTCTGGTCAGTGCCCAGATCCACGCCGCAGCCAGCCAACAGCAAACTGCCAACCAGTGTCACTACTGCTGCCAATCGCCTTGCCATGTTGTTCCTCACTGTCATGAAATGCCGAAAGCTGCGACTGATTACCGCTTGGTGTTCAGACGCTGCCGTCACGCAGGTAGAATAGCCGCCACCCTACGTAAGATGCGACCTGCAAATGACCGATCTGACGCTTTATCACAACCCGCGCTGCTCCAAATCACGCGGCGCGCTGGAACTGCTGCAAGGCCGAGGCCTGAGCCCGTCCATCGTGCTGTACCTGGAAACCCCACCCGATGCCGCGCAATTGCGCGACCTGCTGAGCAAGCTGGGCATCAGCGCCCGGCAACTGCTGCGCACCGGTGAAGACGATTACAAAAACCTCAACCTGGCTGACAAGAGCCTGGACGACGAAGCCTTGATCGCCGCCATGGCAGCCCATCCGAAACTCATCGAACGCCCGATTCTAGTGGCCGGCGATAAAGCCGTGATCGGCCGACCGCCGGAAAACGTATTGGAGATTGTCTCGTGAGTGCGCCTTATATCCTGGTTCTGTTCTACAGCCGCAACGGCTCAACCAGCGAAATGGCCCGGCAGATAGCGCGCGGCATCGAGATGGGCGGCATGGAAGCGCGCCTGCGTACCGTGCCGGCGATTTCCACTGACTGCGAGGCCGTGGCGCCAAGCATCCCGGAAAGCGGCGCGCTGTATGCCACCCTCGACGACCTGAAAAACTGCTCGGGCCTGGCGCTTGGCAGCCCTACCCGCTTCGGCAACATGGCCGCTCCGCTCAAGTATTTTCTCGATGGCACCAGCAATCTGTGGCTGACCGGCGCACTGGTGGGCAAACCCGCCAGCGTCTTCACCTCCACCGCCAGCCTGCACGGTGGCCAGGAGACCACACTGATGTCGATGCTCCTGCCGTTGCTGCACCACGGCATGCTGATCACTGGCCTGCCCTACAGCGAGTCGGCGCTGGTGGAAACCAGTGGCGGCGGTACACCGTATGGTGCCAGCCACCATGCAGGCGCCGACGGCAAACGCCCATTGGACCCGCACGAAACCCAATTGTGTCGCGCCCTCGGCCAGCGCCTGGCGAAAACCGCGGTACTGCTGGAGCCTGCCCGTGGCTAAAAAGCCCAAGGTGCTGCCTGCGCTGGACTGGCTTGAACCGCGAGTGAAAGTCAGCCGCGTGCTCAGCCTGTTGTGCTTTTTCGGCCTGATCGCGCTGCTGATCATTTATTACCTGTGGCTGGCCGACCTGCATGGCGCCCGGCCCTGGGTGATCCTGATGATCGAACTGGTGCCGTTGCTGCTCCTCGCCCCGGGGATGATCCTCGGTAGCCCGCGCGCCCACTCGTGGACCTGTTTTGTGGTCAACCTGTACTTCATCAAAGGCGCGCTGGCGTCTTTCGATCCCAATCGCTCATTGTTTGGTGTGCTGGAAATGCTCGCCAGCCTCGCGGTATTCGTCAGCGCCTTGCTGTATATCCGCTGGCGTTTTCAATACAACCGCAAACTTGCGGGTGAAGGTCAGGTCTGACGCTTTACGCGCAATTTTCTGGAGTCTCAATGCACGACTACAAATGGCTGAATGAGTATTGCCTGAACCGTTTCGGCTCGGCCAAAGCCCTTGAAGCACACCTGCCTACCCCCAAGACCGCCAAACAACTCCAAGCCATCAGCGCCGACCGTTACCTGTCGACCATGGCGTTGCGGGTGTTTCGTGCCGGTTTGAAGCACAGCCTGGTCGATTCGAAGTGGCCCGCGTTCGAAGAAGTGTTCTACCGTTTCGATCCGGAAAAAGTCGTATTGATGGGTGCCGACCATCTGGAACGCCTGATGCAGGACGCGCGAATCATCCGTCACCTGGGCAAACTCAAGAGCGTGCCGCGCAATGCACAGTTGATTCTCGATATCGAGCAGGAACACGGCAGCTTCGGCAAATTCATCGCCCAATGGCCGGTGGATGACATCACCGGCTTATGGCAATACCTGGCCAAGCACGGCAATCAAATGGGCGGGCTGTCTTCGCCACGCTTCTTGCGCATGGTGGGCAAAGACACCTTCATCCCCACGTGGGACGTGGTGGCTGCGCTCAACGCCCAGAAGATCGTCGATAAAGTGCCGACCAGCAAACGCGACCAAGCCATTGTCCAGCAAGTGTTCAACCAGTGGCAGAGCGAGAGCGGCCGGCCGTTGTGCCAGCTGTCAGCGATGTTGGCGTTTACTGTGAATCATTAAGCACGCCGCGACTTACAACCCGTGGGAGCGAGCTTGCTCGCGAAGACAATTAATCAGGCGACAAAACTCTTGCGTCTGAACCGGTCCCTTCGCGAGCAAGCTCGCTCCCACAGGGGTACATCATTCACAAATTGATTTCAGACATTCACCACATTCACAAACCGCGAAGCCGCGCTTTCGTCGATGCGCAGGTCCGTAAAGTTGAACAGATTACGGTCGGCCAATTGCGAGGGCTGTACGTTCTGCAAGCTGCGGAAGATGCTATCGGTGCGGCCCGGGGTCTTGCGCTCCCACTCCTGGAGCATGTCCTTGACCACCTGGCGCTGCAGGTTTTCCTGGGAGCCACACAGGTTACAAGGGATGATCGGGAAGTTCTTGAAGTCGGAGTAAGCCTGGATGTCCTTTTCATGGCAGTAAGCCAGAGGACGAATCACCACGTTGCGGCCATCGTCAGCTCGTAGCTTGGGCGGCATTGCCTTCAATGAGCCATTGAAGAACATGTTGAGGAAGAAAGTCTCGACGATGTCATCGCGATGGTGACCCAGGGCCATCTTGGTCGCGCCGATTTCGTCGGCGAAGGTGTACAGCGTCCCGCGCCGCAGTCTTGAGCACAGCGAGCAGGTGGTCTTGCCTTCCGGGATCAGCTCTTTGACGACGGAGTAGGTGTCTTTTTCGACGATGTGGTACTCGACCCCCAAGGTCTCCAGGTAGGCCGGCAGCACATGCTCGGGAAAGCCTGGCTGCTTCTGGTCCATGTTCACTGCGACGATGTGGAAATTGATCGGCGCCACTTTCTGAAAGTGCATCAGCACGTCGAGCAGGGTGTAGCTGTCCTTGCCACCGGACAGGCAGACCATGACCTTGTCACCCTCTTCAATCATGTTGAAGTCGGCCACGGCTTCGCCCGCCAGGCGACGCAGGCGTTTCTGCAGTTTGTTCTGATTGACTGAAAGAGTGCCCATGGCGCTGTTATCCGGATGCTATGACGGGAAGGTCGTTAAAACGGCGGGTATTTTACGCATAAATGCCGGGGAGCGCTAAAGCCCGTCACGCTGTTGCATCGGGCTATTAGCGAGGGGCTGGACATGACCAAACACTCTAACTGGCTGCCTGTCGCGGTGCTGTCCCTTCCTATACTCGTACTGAACGACAACGCTGACCCTGTAGGAGCGAACTTGTTCGCGAAGCGTCCTGCCTGGCACGCCGCCTCGCCAACAAGTTGGCTCCTACCGGACTGAGCTGTACCTGATACGAAGGAGTAATCCGCATGATTCACCATGTCTGGGGACTGTTCACACATCCCGATCGAGAATGGCAGCAAATACGTGGCGAAAAGGAGGAAAGTATCGGCCACATGTACCTCACCCACACACTGATCCTGGCAGCGATCCCTGCTGTTTCGGCATACATCGGCACCACTCAGATGGGCTGGGTGATCGGTGAGCGGGCGCCGGTCATGCTGACCCATGAAAGCGCGATCTGGATGACGATCATGTCGTACTTCGCCATGCTCGCTGGTGTTGCCGTGATGGGCGGTTTCATCCACTGGATGGCCCGCACCTATGACGCCACACCGAGCCTGGCCCGTTGCGTGGCGTTCGCGACCTACACCGCCACGCCACTGTTCATCGGCGGGCTGGCGGCCCTTTACCCCCACCTGTGGCTAGGCATGCTGGTGGGCACCGCAGCGGTTTGTTACACGGTCTACCTGCTCTATGTGGGCTTGCCTACCTTCATGAACATCCCGGCCGATGAAGGCTTCATGTTCTCCAGCTCGGTATTGGCCGTGGGCTTGGTAGTTCTGGTGGCAATCATGGCGTTTACGGTGGTGCTGTGGGGGATTGGTGTCGGGCCGGAGTACACCAATTGATTGACGAAGTCCTGTGTATGAACTGCCTGTAGGAGCTGCCGAAGGCTGCGAGCATGTTTTCATGTCACACCGCATGCGCAGCCTTCGGCAGCTCCTACAGGTAGCGCATCGTGACCACTCGGCACCTCGGGTTTTCGATAGCCACGCTTTTTACGGCATACTCGCGTTCTCTGGAGACCGATGAAGCATGCCCGAGCAACTCAACACCCGTGTCGAAGTCTGTTACCAACAAGCCGAAGCCTTTTTCAAACGCCCCTTCAAACGTCCGGTAGTCAGCCTCAAGCTGCGCGGGCAGAAGGCCGGTGTCGCGCACCTGCATGAAAACATGCTGCGCTTCAATCCACAGTTGTACCGCGAGAACAGCGAGGACTTCCTGCGCCAGACAGTGGCCCACGAAGTCGCGCACCTGATCGCCCACCAATTGTTCGGCGATCGCATCGCGCCCCATGGCGAGGAATGGCAACTGATCATGCGCGGGGTCTATGAACTGCCGCCTAACCGTTGCCACACTTACGCCATCAAACGCCGTAGTGTGACCCGCTACATTTACCGCTGCCCCTGCGCCAACAGCGATTTCCCCTTCTCTGCCCAGCGCCATCAACTGGTACGCAAAGGTCGTCGTTACCTGTGCAGACGCTGCCGGGAGACCTTGGTGTTCAGTGGCGAGACAAGAGTCGAATGACGGCTCGGTCCTACCGATAATCCCCGATCCTGTGGGAGCGAGCTTGCTCGCGAAAGCAATGGGATATCCGCCACATTTGCTGAGCCTTGCATACTGCCTTCGCGAGCAAGCTCGCTCCCACAGGGGAGATACGCATGTTTACAGCACTGCGCCGCTTTCGAGCATTTCACTGATCTGCAGCTCGCTATATCCCAACTCCTCCAACACCTGCTGACTGTGCGTCCCCAATCTCGCCCCCGTGTGGCGGGGAGCCGCCAGCCCCTCGGAGAACTTCAGCGGGCAGGCCATCTGCGCCTGAGAGGTGCCGTCGCCCCGTGGCACTTGCGTGACCACCTCCCTGGCCTGCAACTGCGGATGCTGCACTGCCTCGGACAGACTCAACACCGGTTCGACACAGGCGTCGATAGCGGAAAAACAGACCTGTAACTCGTCAAAACTGCGCTTTTCGAACTCCATCCGTAGCTCATTCTTCAGGCTCGCCTGGATTTCCGGACGGGCCGATAATCCCTGACTCGCCAACTCAGGGCGCTTTAAGGCTTTGCATAACGCCTGCATGAATGGCGGCTCCAGGCTGCCTACCGAAAACCAACGACCATCGCGGCTGCGATAGTAGTCATAAAAGCTGCCGCCGTTGAGCAACTGGCCTTCCCGCCCAGGCTCAGCACCACACGCCAGGTAACCTGCTCCGACGATGGCATTGAGGCTGAATGCACAGTCGGTCATGCTCACGTCCACGTACTGCCCCAACCCGCTGTGTTGCCGGGCGACCACCGCCGCCAGCAAGCCAATCACTCCATGCAGTGATCCGCCCGCTACATCTGCTACCTGGAAACCCAGGGGCAGCGGGCCACTCTCCTTGCGACCGATATGGCTGGCCATGCCTGACACCGCCAGGTAGTTGATGTCATGCCCGGCGCGCTCGCGATAGGGGCCGGTCTGGCCATAACCGCTGATCGCCACATAAATCAGCCGGGGATTGAGCGCTTTGAGCACCTCATAACCGAGCCCCAGTCGCTCCATCACGCCCGGCCGAAATTGCTCCAGAACGATGTCGTAATCCAGCACCAACTGCTTGACGACTTGCACCGCCACTGACTGTTTGAGGTCCAATGCGAGGCTGCGCTTGTTGCGGTTCAGGTAAGCATGGCTCGCCGAAATGCCATGGTCGAAAGGCGGCAGATCGCGCAGCAGATCCATGCGCGAGGGCGATTCGATACGCAGCACCTCAGCGCCCATGTCCGCCAACAGCAATGAGGCAAAGGGCCCCGGTAATAAGGTCGAAAAATCCAGCACTTTGAGTGACGACAACGGACCTTGCATGGGACCTCCACAATGACAACCGCCCAGTACTGAGCGTAGTCAAACCAGAGGAACAAATCCCGGCCATAAAAAAACCCATCCGAAGATGGGTTTTTTCAGCGACGCTGTCTGTAGTTAAACAGGCTTGCGCGTCGGGATCGGACGGGTCACAGGCTCTTCAGCCATCTCGGCAACGCCCAGATCGTCAACCGGCATGGTGTTGTCGATCGCACGACCACCGGAGGCCAGTTCGGTTTGCAGCTGTTCGTTGTCCAGCTCGCCTACCCACTTGGCAACGACCAGGGTAGCAACAGCGTTACCCACCAGGTTGGTCAGGGCGCGGGCTTCGGACATGAAGCGGTCGATACCCAGGATCAGTGCCAGACCGGCAACCGGCAGGTGACCAACGGCCGACAGGGTGGCGGCCAGGACGATGAAGCCGCTACCGGTCACGCCAGCAGCACCTTTGGACGACAGCAGCAGTACCAGCAGCAGGGTGATCTGATGGGTGATGTCCATGTGGGTGTTGGTCGCCTGAGCGATGAACACGGCCGCCATGGTCAGGTAGATCGAAGTACCGTCCAGGTTGAACGAGTAGCCAGTCGGGATCACCAGACCCACAACCGATTTCTGTGCACCCAGGCGCTCCATCTTGATCAGCATGCGTGGCAGTGCCGATTCCGAAGACGAAGTACCCAACACGATCAGCAGTTCTTCACGGATGTACTTGATCAGCTTCAGAACGCTGAAGCCGTGAGCGCGGCAGATGCCGCCCAGTACGATCAGTACGAACAGGACACAGGTGATATAGAAGCAGATCATCAACTGACCCAGCTGCACCAGCGAGCTCACACCGTAAGCACCGATGGTGAACGCCATGGCGCCGAAAGCACCCAGTGGCGCCAGCTTCATGATCATGTTGATGATGTTGAACATCACGTGGGCGAAGCGATCGATGAAGTCCAGAACCGGCTTGCCGTAAGCACCCAGGCGATGCAGGGCGAAACCGAAGATCACCGAGAACATCAGCACTTGCAGGATATCGCCGTTGGCGAATGCGCCGACGATAGTGTTCGGAATCACGTTGAGGATGAAGCCAACGATGCTCTGATCCTTACTCGCCGTTACATAAGCAGCGATTTTCGAGGCATCAAGGGTGCTGACGTCGATGTTCATGCCGGCGCCCGGCTGAACCACGTTGACCACAACCAGACCGATGAGCAGGGCGATGGTGGAAACGATTTCGAAGTACAGCAGCGCGTAGCCGCCAGTCTTGCCGACCGATTTCATGTTCTGCATGCCGGCGATACCGCTGACGACTGTACAGAAAATGATTGGGGCAATGACCATCTTGATCAGTTTGATAAAGCCGTCACCCAGCGGCTTGAGCGCCTTGCCGGTGTCCGGATAGAAGTGACCGATCAGAACGCCGATCACGATGGCTACGATCACCTGGAAGTACAGGGATTTATACAGGGGCTGACGAGTCGTCATGGCATCATCCTCAAGGGCATCGTCGGCATCATTCATGTGATGCGCGAGACACCTAACGAGCTAACCCTCCTGCAACTGGAGGGATTTGTTTTGTCGAGCTGCATTGAGCAGACCTGCCACTCCTATCGCAAGGCGCGTGCCAGTTTCGCGAAAAGCGCTGAACATCAGTCAAACCGATGCTCACAGGGAAAAATGTTGATTGGGCCTGTACGAAGGCATGGCGGATTTCCGCCGCATGAGGGAAAAAACAGCGCGGGAGTGGCGGGTATCCGCCCATGATGGGGAGAGGGCGGCATGGGTTTTTAGACTCGCGCGGTTCCTGTGGGAGCGGTGCTTGCCCGCGATAAGGCTGGGTGCGATTTCACTTTGGACCGCGTCCAGTCTTATCGCGGGCAAGCACCGCTCCCACAGGGGATCTGAGTCATCGCACCAAAAAATGAATCCTGAACGCCGCACCACCCAGCGGCGAATCATCCAGGGTCAGGCGGGCGTTGTAGCTTTCGATGATGTCTTTGACCACCGCCAGGCCGATCCCCTGCCCCGGGTTCTGCCGGTCCAGCCGTTCGCCCCGTTGCAGGATGCGTTCGCGCTGATCCTCCGGCACGCCGGGGCCGTCATCTTCGACGCAGAGTTCATCGCCCGTCGCTGACGTGCGCAAGCTGACCCGCACTTCGCCCAGACAAAGGCGGTAGGCATTTTCGAGCAAGTTACCGAGCATCTCCAGCAATGCACCCTCCTCCATGGGCACCACGCACGCCTCGGGCAAATCCAGAGTGACTTTGACCTGCTTGTCGCGGTAGACCTTTTCCAGGGTATTGCACAGGCTTTCCACCACCGGCCGCAGGCTGACGTGATGGCGAACCAGCCCGCTTTTGCGCAGGCTGGCGCGTTGCAATTGATAGCCGATCTGCTGGCTCATGCGCTCGATCTGTGATTGCAGAATGCGCGCCTGCTCGACATCTTCAGGACGCTTGGCGATGGTTTCGCTGACACCCTGCAACACCGCCAGCGGGGTTTTCAGGCTGTGGGCCAGATCGCCCAGGGAATCCCGATAACGAATACGCTGTTCGCGCTCACTGGACAGCAATCGGTTGAGGGACCCGGTCAGGCGCAACAACTCGCTGGGGTGGTTTTCACTGAGGCTGTCCCGGGCACCGGATTCGACTTCATCCAGCTCCTGACTCAGACCGCGCAGTGCACGCAGGCCCCAGGTCAGCCCCAGCCAAAGCAGCGCCAACAGCACGATCAGCGCCGCGCCAAAACCCAGATAGAGCTTTTGCCGCAAGGCACTAACGGTCTCCTGATAGCCGCGGACCGGTTGCAGCGCAACGATACTGAACGCGGCATTGCGACCGCCCAACAGCCGGATTTCCACGTCATAAACGAAGAACTCTTCGCCGTCGGCTTCCTTGATCAGGGAAAACTCGCTGCCTTTGCCGTCGTAGCGGGGCTGGTAATCGATGTTTTCATCTTCGGTGGCCAGCGACCGCCAGACCAACTCGCCCTGGCGGTTGTAGATGTAACCCAGCAGGCGCGAGCCCGGCAGGTTGAATTGCTCGCTGGGCAGGACGGAGGGCATCAAAAGGCGGCCATGCTCGACCCGGGCGGCAGAAATCAACGTCGTCACATCAGAGGCCAGACGCTGCTCGATAGCGCCGCGCAATGCCAGGCTGAAGGCGCCCTGCAAGGCAGGCAGCATCAACAGCATGAAGACCACGGCCAATGCCGCAGCGCCGATCAGCAAACGCAGATGAAGCGAACGAATCATTTACAGCGCTCGGTGAACAGATAACCCAGACCGCGCACGGTTTCGATGGGCTTGAACGCCAGCGAGCCCTCAATCTTGCGCCGCAAGCGCCCGACCAGCACCTCGATGACATTCGGATCGCGCTCTTCGTCATCCGGGTACAACTGCTCCATCAGCCGTTCCTTGGCCACCACCTGCTGATGATGGCGCATCAAATACTCCAGAATGCGGTACTCGTATGCCGTCAGCGCCAGGGGTTGGTCGTCAAGGGATGCCTGCTTGCGATTCAGGTCCAGCAGCAATGGCCCGGCGACGATGGTTGAATGGGTGAAGCCACTGGCCCGGCGCAACAAGGCGTTGAGGCGCGCTTCCAGCTCTTCGAACTGAAACGGCTTGACCACGTAATCATCGGCCCCGGCGGCAAGCCCTTCGACCTTGTCCTGCCAATTGCCGCGAGCGGTCAGAATGAGGATCGGAAACACTTTGCCGGCCACCCGTAACTGACGGATCAGCTCAAGACCACTCATGCCCGGCAGACCCAGGTCGATCACTGCAAGGTCGTGATTGAACTGCCCGGCCTGGTACAACGCCTCCTCGCCATTGGCCACGGCTTCCACAATATGGCCGGACTCGGACAGGCGGGTCTGCAAGTGATGACGCAACAGCGCCTCATCTTCAACCACCAGCAACTTCATGACGCTCTCCTGGGTGGGATTTTGAATCGTTACATTGACCTGTAGGAGCTGCCGAAGGCTGCGAAAGCGATTTGCCTGATACATCGCTTTCGCAGCCTGCGCCAGCTCCTACAGGGACAGGATTTCAAAGCACCTGGTGTGGCGGTTTCCACTCCTGCGAGCTTCCACCCCTGGCGCCAAGCACCACTGGCACCGTCTGCCGCAGATCATAATGGCCCGAGAGGTTTTTCGGCGCCACCGGCACACCATTGTAGGTGCCCTGCTGACTCAGACCCTGACCCCAGTTGCGCCGCTCGATGGTTTCGAAGCGCTCACTGGCCTTGTTCGTCGGCGCACGCGCCAACTCGTTAGTGTCCGCCGCCTGCGCCGCTGCGCTGCCGCCCAGAAAAGCCAAAGCCAGAAACAACTTGTTGAAGGTCTGCATGCTGAAGTCCTCTCGCTGTTCAGGTACGAGGCCAGACTAGTCTGCAAGCCCTGAACCAGCCCTGAACACCTACTGAACACTCGCTTAACACGCTTTCTAGAGCTCCACTGAATATCTATCTACCGCACTTGATTTTTTTCCGACGGCACAATGGGCTAGTCTTCTTCAGCACTCATGTACTCATATGAAGAAGAAGGAGCTGAACATGCGTTTCTGGATTGCATTCGCGATGATGACCCTGACCGGGCTGGCACAGGCGGCCATCAAGACCGAGCAGATCAACTATCAAAGTGCCGACGGCACCAAGCTCATCGGTTATTACGCCTACGACGACGCCATCAAGGGCCAGCGCCCCGGCATCATTGTGGTTCATGAATGGTGGGGCTTGAACGACTACGCCAAACGCCGCGCCCGTGACCTCGCCGCCCTTGGCTACAGCGCCATGGCCATCGACATGTACGGCGAAGGCAAAAACACCGAACACCCGAAAGACGCCATGGCCTTCATGCAGGCGGCCCTGAAAGACAGCGACGCAGCCAACAAGCGCTTCGATGCAGGCCTTGAACAGCTCAAGAAACAGCCCCAGACCAACCCGGCCAAGATCGCCGCCATCGGTTACTGCTTCGGCGGCAAGATCGTGCTCGACGCAGCACGCCGCGGTGAAGCCCTGGCAGGCGTGGTCAGCTTCCACGGCGCACTGGTCACCAACACCCCGGCAACCCCGGGCAGCGTGAAAGTGCCGATGCTGGTGGAGCATGGCGCGAAAGACACCATGGTCACGCCTGAAAATGTCACCGCCTTCAAGAATGAAATGGACAAGGCCGGTGCCGACTACAAGTTCGTCAGCCTCGCCGATGCCAAACACGGCTTCACCAACCCCGACGCCGACCGCCTCAGCCACGGCGAACACGGCGGACCAGACATCGGCTACAACAAAGCCGCCGACGAAAGCTCGTGGAAAGACATGCAGGCGTTTCTGAAAAAAGTCTTCAGCGCCTGATGCATCCCCTGTAGGAGCTGCCGAAGGCTGCGAAAGCAACCGGTCTGGTACAACGCTTTCGCAGCCTGCGGCAGCTCCTACAAGTCGGCGCCTATCAGCCAGCACCACAACTTCCCAATCCCCCATTCCCCCGGCAAAATGCCGCCCATGACTCAAACTCTCCCCGCCTGCTGCCCAACTCTCACCCATCACTGGCCCTTGCCTCACGCCTTGGCGAATGCGGCGTTGGTCAGCGGGTATTTCGACCCGACGAAACTGGCTGAGGGTGACTTCCCGCGGTGCGCAGTCCAGCCACCGGCCAGCATTCAGCGTTCCGTCGCCAAACGGCAAACCGAGTTTCTCGCCGGCAGGTTGTGCGCTCGCGCCGCCCTTCTGCAGTTGGAGGGTCGCGAATGGGTCCCAGGCATGGGCGAAGACCGCGCGCCGATCTGGCCCGATGATGTGAGTGGCTCGATCACTCATAGCACAGGCTGGGCAGCTGCCATCGTCGGACGCAGACAGCATTGGCGCGGCTTGGGCCTGGACACGGAGAACATGCTCGCTGCGGAACGCGCCACACGCTTGGCCGGGGAAATCCTCACACCAGCAGAAATGCTGCAAATGGCCGCCGGCCCCGCTGATCAGATTGCCCTGCGCGTGACCCTGACCTTCTCCATAAAGGAAGCGTTGTTCAAAGCGCTGTATCCCATTGTGCTCAAGCGCTTCTATTTCGAAGACGCGCAACTAATCGAATGGACAGACGATGGCCACGCCCGCTTGCGCCTGCTGACCGACCTGTCCAGCGAATGGCACAGCGGCAAGGAACTGGACGGGCAGTTCAGCGTGCAGGGTGAGCATGTATTGAGCCTGGTGGCGATTCCTGCATGAGTAACCATTTGTAGGAGCTGCCAAAGGCTGCGAAAGCAATCTGTCTGATTCACCGCCTTCGCAGCCTTCGGCAGCTCCTACAAAGGATCACCTTCCACCGGACAATGCTCACACCGCCCCACCCACTCCACCTGATAACTCAAGCAACAGGTCCGGCGCTTTCGGCGCGCCGGTTCTCCTACGTAGCTGATGGCCTTGAACAGCGGATTGCGCCGCCCGTCGCCTAACGTTCTATCGCGCAACAATCCATAGCCCGCTTCCAGCGAAACATCCGTGAAGGCGCTCAGTTTGACTAGACAGCTTTCCAGGTAATCCCCGGCATTGCCCCACAACACCGAGCCTGGAACAGCCCCATATGCGCTCAACGCTGCAATAAATGGCCGCAGATTTTCTTCCAGCAATTCGCTCAGACTCCCGCCCTCGCAAGAACCGAGCTTCACGCCACCCGGCAAACCTCGCTCGTCCAGCACCAGGCTCACTTGATCAAGCGCCAATGAGCTATGCCGATCAAAAACCAGACTGGCCACCACCACCGGCGGGATCAACTGCATGAAGTAATACTTTGACCACTGCGAGACCAGCACCGCTCGCTGCGCAGGCATCAACTCCGGGCCGTAGATATTCAACAACAGCGAGTCTAGCGACTCCGGGCGCAGCACCTCCAATAACGGCCGCACGGGTCGCGGATCTTCGGCGGCCAGCAGGGTTTGGCCGAAAGCGGCGAATGGACCGTTGAATAAACGCTGAGTCATCGGATTCCTGACATGATTCCCGTGGGAGCGAGCTTGCTCGCGAAGAGGCCAGTCCAACCGCCCCATGTTTATCTGCCTCAAAATCCCATTCGCGAGCAAGCTCGCTCCCACAAATATCAGCAAATGGCGCGAGATCATAGCAACAGGTTCCCCCAAGCACAGCACATGCCACACTGGCCTTGCCAAGGTCATATTTTGTGATAGGGTTCGCGCCCTCAAAAATCAGCCAGCGTCTGAAAAAAACCTCAAAAGCCAGAAAATTCAGTCCGGTCCAGTAGTTATGCGGCCTACACGCGAGAAGGCGTTTTCATACACGATTTACACACAGCTTTATCCACAGGCCATGCGTTGCAATTGGTGTCCGAAACGCTTTATCTTGTAGCCCGGCGTCACCGGCAACCCTACATATAGGGTTTTGAGATAAAAACCCACCACAAGTAGATCGGGAATTTCAAGCATTTTTCTTTAGCGTTCAGGGTTGAACCAAGGGTCCGATTAACGGCCAAAGCCTCCCGCAGCAACGCTGAGCTAGCTATTCCGGAAACCAGACCGGTAAGCCAGAGTCACCCCGTACATTTGTTGCAATATTTAACCAGCACCATCCCAAAGATTTCCCAAGGTAACGAGCAAAACGATTCGTTACCTTTTTGACTTCAAGGCCAGGGACGGCGACACCGCCATCCCCATTCCGTTTTGAGGTCGTTACAGCCGACGTTTGTCGACTGAATGCCTTCAATGACGGAAAGGTGGGTACTTAATCAGTACCCAAACAAACATAGAGAACGTGGAGACACCCATGCAAACAGACACAACTCGCGAGAATTCGCCGACCCCGGCGCCGCAGACAGGCCAATCCCAGCAGGACCTGTCCGCGACCGCTCCCGGCCAGCTGCGCGTGATCAAGCGTAACGGCACTGTTGTCCCTTACACCGATGACAAAATCACCGTCGCCATCACCAAAGCGTTTCTTGCAGTTGAAGGCGGCACCGCCGCTGCGTCTTCGCGCATCCACGACACCGTTGCCCGCTTGACCGAACAAGTCACCGCGACCTTCAAGCGCCGCATGCCTTCGGGCGGCACCATCCACATCGAAGAAATCCAGGACCAGGTTGAACTGGCCCTGATGCGCGCCGGCGAGCAGAAAGTGGCTCGCGACTACGTCATCTACCGTAACGAGCGCTCCAAAGAGCGTGCCGTTCGTGGCAACGAAGCACCGGTCCAGGCTCACCCTTCGATCCGCATCACTCGCGCTGACGGCAGCGTTGCGCCGCTGGACATGGGTCGTCTGAACACCATCGTCACTGAAGCCTGTGAAGGGCTGGAAGAAGTCGATGCCAACCTGATCCAGAGCGAAACCCTGAAGAACCTGTACGACGGCGTGGCGATGAAAGACGTCAACACCGCCTTGGTGATGACCGCCCGTACCCTGGTTGAGCGTGAGCCGAACTACTCGTTCGTCACTGCGCGCCTGCTGATGGACACCCTGCGCGCTGAAGGCCTGAATTTCCTGGAAGTCGCCGAAAGCGCCACTCACCACGAAATGGCCGACCTGTACGCCAAGGCCCTGCCTTCGTACATCGCCAAAGGCATTCAGTTCGAATTGCTGAACCCGATCCTGGCCACCTTCGACCTGGAAAAACTCGGCAAGGCGATCAACCACGAGCGCGACCAGCAGTTCACCTACCTGGGCCTGCAAACCCTGTACGACCGTTACTTCATCCACAAGGATGGCGTGCGTTTCGAACTGCCGCAGATCTTCTTCATGCGTGTGGCCATGGGCCTGGCGATCGAAGAGAAAGCCAAAGAAGACCGCGCCATCGAGTTCTACAACCTGTTGTCGTCCTTCGACTACATGTCGTCGACCCCAACCCTGTTCAACGCCGGTACCCTGCGTCCGCAGCTGTCCAGCTGCTACCTGACTACCGTGCCGGATGACCTGTCGGGCATTTACCACGCCATCCACGACAACGCCATGCTGTCCAAATTCGCAGGCGGTCTGGGCAACGACTGGACGCCAGTTCGTGCCTTGGGTTCGTACATCAAAGGCACCAACGGCAAATCCCAGGGCGTTGTACCGTTCCTGAAAGTCGTGAACGACACCGCAGTAGCAGTCAACCAGGGCGGCAAGCGCAAAGGCGCAGTCTGTGCCTA
>Ga0247735_1000046_pt1 | contig 82224 bp, 65 predicted proteins | sample UWRJL178409R2_FD_180934 | JGI IMG/M metagenome (GOLD analysis project Ga0247735, IMG submission 180934) | Plant litter microbial communities from Arlington Agricultural Research Station in Wisconsin, United States - UWRJ-L178-409R-2 | ecosystem: Environmental > Terrestrial > Plant litter >... | reverse complement strand
CGTGCTGGTCGGTGAGGCCGTGCTCACCAAAAATGTGCCGGATATCACCGAGAGCATCAAGAAAGCGGTCTTTGCGTCAGGCGTCCCGGAGCCTAAGCGCGTGTCGGCCGAGCAACTGCAGCGCATGCAGGAGCTCTCGGCCGCGCAGTCAGCGCTCTCCGCGTCAAGAAAAACCCCGCAGGCCCCCGCAGGCGCAATTGACCCGATGTTGAGCGGCCAGGCTGTCTCGCCACAGCCGTATCCTTCTCCACTTCCGGAGACCACGCCTGCCGCCACGCCAGGTCAGGTTGCAGCGCCGTCGGTCTCAACCTTTGGAGGGCCCGATGGTAACGGCGGCCAGTGAGCTCCCGCCCGAACGCTGGCGGCCGCGCAAGCGCCTATGGGCGATGCTTGGCGTTGCGATCATCGGAACGGTCGGGTTCAGCGCGATCACCGACTGGCGTGACGGCCATCTGTTCTTGATCAACGTGAGCTCATCGCTCCCGAATTGGGCGTTCCTTATCCGTCGACAGCAGCTGCCGGCGCGCGGCGACTACGTCTTCTTCGACCCTCCGCGGAGCGCCTTGTTGCGTCGGCACTTCGGAGCCAAGCCCCAGATGTTCGGCAAGATCGTCTACGGCATGCCGGGCGATGTCATCGCCCACGACGGTCTGACCGTGACGATCAACGGCAAGGCCGTGGCGCAGATGAAGCGGATGACGCGGCATGGCGAGCCTCTGACACCGGGTGCCGAGGGCGCGATTCCACCCGGCTGCTATTATGCCGGCTCGCCGCACCCAGATGGCTTCGATAGCCGATATGCAGAGATCGGTTTCGTCTGCCGACGACAGATCATCGGTGTCGGGAAGCCGGTACTATGACACGTCTCCTAGTCGCGGGCGCGGGCACAGCCCTGATCGGGCTGGCGTTGGTCATGGCCACGCCCGCGCGGATCGAAGCACGTGACTATGGCCAGACCGGACAGGCTTTTCCGGTCATCGAGCCAGATCTGCTGTCGACGATCGAGGCTCGGCTGAAGCGTGCGGAAGCGACCGGCGAGCTCGCGCGAACGAATGACATGTTTGCCAAGCGCGTCGAGGCGAAGGTTCGGCGGCCCACCCCGGTTGCAGGCATTTCACCGGCAACTGAGACACGGCAATGGTCGTATGATCCGACCGTCCAGCTCGAACATGACATTCGTGACCAGAAGGGCAACCTCATCGGCCGCGCCGGTCAGCATATCAATCCATTGGATTTCGTGGCGATCCGTCAGGCGCTGGTTTTCGTCGACGGTGACGATGCAGAGCAGATTGCCTGGGCAACGAGCCGATACTCCGACCTCAACGCGAAAATCATCTTCGTCAGCGGCTCGCCGATCGAGGCGATGACGAGCAGGAAGCGGCGCTTTTATTTCGATCAGGAAGGCAAGCTCACCTCCCGCTTCAGGATCGAGCATACGCCCGCGGTCGTCGAGCAGGACGGACGCGTGATGCGTGTCTCTGAGCAGGTGCTGAAAAAGGGGAGGGCGAGCTGATGCCGCTTTGGCTTGATCTTCTCCGGACACCAATGGCCGCACCCGAGACGGCCACGCTGCGGCGGATGCGTTTCATCTGGCAGGCACTTTGCGTCAGTTGTGCTCTGGTCGTCGGTTTGTTTTCACCGCTCCGCCACATCGTCGGGCGGGCGGCGCCGATCGGCGCCGCGCTCCTCCTTTGCGTGACCGCCGGATACACCAGCCTCTATCTGGTTCGAAAGCATCGCGCGGACCGAGCTTTCCTGGATGAGATCGGGGGTGTGGAGTGATCCGCTGCCTCCGACGCGCGTGCGCGGCGCTCGCCCTGCTGCTGACCATGGTCGCACTCGCCCCGCCTGCGGCCGCCGCCGGTCCGACCTGCAACGGGAAGTTCGTCAATCCGATCACCGACGTCTGCTGGTCGTGCCTCTTCCCGTTGTCCGTTGGCGCCCTGAAAATTTGGCCGAGCGACCGACCCGACCCTAGCAACCCGGCATCCCCGATCTGCGCATGTGGCGATCCCTTGCCGCGCATTGGTATCTCAGTCGGCTTCTGGGAGCCGGCTCGGCTGGCCGACGTGACGATGAAGCCCTGGTGCTTCCCCAACCTCGGCGGCATCCGGATCGCTCCGGGTTTCGATATCGGGCAAGGCTACTTGGCCGGTCCGTCAATGGTGGGCGGCCGCTCGCAAAGCACGGCCAAGTGGCACGTCCATTGGTATGTCTATCCGCTGCTCTACTGGATGGAGATCCTGACCGATTTCGCGTGTTTCGAGCAGGCGTCGTTCGACATCGCCTACATGACTGAGGTCGATCCGCTTTGGCAGGATGACTCGCTCGCTGCGCTCATCAACCCTGAGGCTATCGTCTTCGCCAATCCAATCGCGCAGGCCGCCTGCGCGGGGGACTGCATCGCCGGCACAGTCCATTTGCCGCTCGACCCTCTCTTCTGGTGCGCGGGCTGTCAGGGCTCGATGTATCCGCTGAACGGCAACATCCCATCGTCCATAGGGCATGTTCAATCTTCCCGGCTCGCGCTTTCGCGCTTTGCTTTCAAGATGCACCGGGAAGCGCTCGCCTGGGGGACGATGGGCTCGGCCGGCCTCTGCAAGAAGTACCTGATGCCGATCATGCGGAAGCAGCAATATCGCTTTCAGATGGTCAATCCGATCCCGACCGTGAGCGGGCGCTTTGCCTGCTCCGCGATCGGGGCCTCCACCATGCCGCCCGACGCTGGTCGCGCCTATCCCGCCGGTGGCGAGGACATGGGCTACCTCGTCTGGCGCAAGCGCAATTGCTGCGTTCTTTAGGGGTTCGGCGGATGCGCTACCTCACCATAGGGATCCTCGGTCTTCTCGGCACTGCCAGCATCTCGACGCTTCTCGCCCAAAGCGTTGACGGGGTGGATGTACAGGCCGTCAAAAAACGCTCAGCTGACCTCGCCGCGGAAGCGCAATCCTTTGTCGACCAGGTGAAGGACAGGGGCGAGCAATTTCGTGAGGAGGCCGCCCAGGTGCGCGACGGCGGCACCGAGAATATGCGCAAAGTAGCTTCGGCCGATCTCCCCAAAGGTCCTGCGGGACCGGTGGATTTCGATGAGATCGTGAAGGGCGCGTCCCAAAATGCCAGTGCGAAGGGCGGGGAGGCTCCCCAGTTCATCGTCTTCGCCAGCCTTTCCATGCCGGATGCAGCCCTCAGGCAGCTCGTTCGTGACACCTCGAGCGCTGGCGGCGTGCTCGTGTTCAGGGGTTTCCCGAACAACAACGCAAAGGAGTTCGTGGCGAGGATCGGCAAGGTCGTCGATAAGGGTCAGTTCGCCAGCATCGGCATCGATCCCCGGCTCTTCCGCGCGTTCGATGTCCAAGCCGTGCCGACCTACGTCACCGTCTCGTCGGACTTCGATCTGTGCGCTGGATTCTCCTGCCAGACCAAGGTGCCACCGTATGATCGGATGATCGGCAACGTCACGGTCGACTATGCTCTATCGACCTTCGCGGACGGTCGGGGTCCTGGGGCCCGCGTCGCGGCGGTTGCCCTCGCTAACCTGAAGCGCGGTCGGCAATGATCGTACGCCGGCTGCTGGGCACTTTGTGTGCGGTGCTTCTGATGGCGGAGCCGGTGGCCGCGCAACAGATGACGATCGAGCAGGCGCGCGCCGAGGGAAAGGCGATGGCGCAGGATAAAAGAAACGACTCTTCGCTCGTTCCGTCCAGTGACGCGCAGGCCGCAGCCGTGCCGGGCTATACGGGCCCCAGCCAGCCCCAGACGACCTATTATGATGATCCGGACAAGCTTGTCGCGGACGCGCAGGCGATGAAGTCGGCGGATCAGACTTACCGGGTCACGACCGATGCCGACCGCACGCGTCCAACGTTCAGCAACGCCGAGATCCTGGCGACGACCAACCGTGCGACGACGGTCGAGAACGACCCGTCGGCCTATCTCGCCGGTGAGGCGTACGACAGCACCAGCGGGGCCTGTACACCGCTGCCGCCTGGAAGCGGGACAGCCGGATCATATGAGGCAACCTGCAACTTCGGAACGAAGGTCGACGAGACGGCGCCGGTGTGCCGCACACCGCTCGTGGTCGACGCCACACCCGGCACCGACAAATATGTCTACACGTGCGAGAACTGGTCCACGTCCGCCGCGCAGGGCAACGACAACAGAACGCGCCGGTGCGTGCCAGCGTTCAACGCGCCGGTTCAAAGCGGCGTGTGCCGGGAACGGTCGCGCCAAACGACGTTCTACGACATCTGCCGACAGGGCAATCCGCGGTTCTGTACCGAGCCCGATGTCGAAGAGGGCGAGATCATCACCTATGAGTGCGACAGCCCCGCTGTAAGCCGTCCCTATACCGTCGAAAACGTCGGTCAGGTTATCAGCGAGCGCCGCGACGAGACGGCGTGCAACGCCGCAACCGCCGGCCAGACTTGTGAGGTCGCGTCCGAAACCTGTGTAGACCCGGATCCCACCACACGGATCGTCAACGGCGTGGCTGTGACGCGCGCCTGCTGGAATTGGGAGCGCACATATAGCTGTCATCGATTTAGCCAGGCCAACGACTGCGCCGACCTTGAGAGAAATCGCAAATGCACCTTCCTGCGCGATGAGTGCCTCGACGATCCTCAGGACGGGCCCTGCAAGGTTAGTCAGAAGATCTATCAATGTCCGACGCCCGACAGCTCCGCACCAAACGACAAACAGTATATCTGCGGGAATGACGTCTATTGCATAAACGGCGACTGTGAGCCGATCGTCCGCGAGGCATCGACAGAATTCAGAGACGCGCTGGTCGGACTTCATGCGCTCGATCAGGCCGGCAAAGAATTCGACGAAACCAATTTCCGGGTGTTTACTGGAACGCGCGAGAGCTGCCACAAGCCCGTATTTGGTCTGGTCAACTGCTGCGCTGGCAAGGTCTCAGGGGCGGTTCCGGTCGCGGCCGGCGCTGCTGCCCTGGCGGGTGGTCCAGCCGCAATCGCGGCATTTGCGACCCCCTTTCTCGTCCTATTCGCGTGCAGTCAGGACGAGATGAAACTCGACATCAAGGACCGGATGGGACTGTGCCACAACCTGGGCACATACTGCTCCTCCAGTTTCCTTGGGATCTGCTCCACCAAGCGCACCGCCTATTGCTGCTTCGAGAGCAAGCTTTCGCGCGTGCTGCAGGAGCAAGGCCGCCCACAGCTCGGAAAACCGTGGGGAACGGCGAAAAAGGAAACCTGCCAAGGCTTCACCGTCGATGAGTTTGCCCGGCTCGATCTGTCGGTGATGGATTTCACCGAGGTCTACGCAGACTTCCTGGATGCCGCGAAGCTACCCGACGAGGTCCAAACCATGTCCGAAATTCAAACCAAAATTCAGGACTATTATGAACTCCACGGCAAATAATCCCCCGCCTCCGGGTGCGTCCTCCACATGCGAGTGGGACATGACGGTCCTCGAGCTCGCGGTCTTCCTGGCGACGCACCGTGCGAAGCAGCCGCAGCGGTTCGGTGAGGTGGCCGAGACGCTCAGCGACTGGTTTGAATGTGCGGTTCCTAGGGGGGACCTGAGCAGAACTGTCTTGAGGATGGGCGCCAAGGGTTGGCTTGTCTCGAGCGGTGACATGCTCTCGCCGGCCGAAGCCGGGAGGAGGGCCGCTTGCCCTCTCGTCAACGGGATCATTCGACTGCTCGACCAGGGAACCCGCCTCATCGACGTGGCTCTGATGCTGGCGGTCCTGAGATTGACCAGGGAGGAGTTGGAACATGGCAATGTCCGTCATTGAACTACCGGCGCTGATCGCTCTTCTGTCGGCTGCGCTGCCGGAGACATCGGCGCGGCCTGGCTGCGCCACTACCGCACCCTCCAGCAACATCGATTGCTGCGTCCAACCTCGCGTTCGGCATCCCCGCGCTGCCAATCTCCAACATCTGCCGTCTCAAGCCACTCCATTCAACGAAAGGACGTCCAGCGATGTCGAGGAACGTTAGGCTTTCGATGCTTTTGATGGCCGCCTCTTGGGTCAGCGCAGCGGTACCGCTCAGGGCCCAGTATACCACCAACGGTTCCGACGCCGTTGAACGAGACTCCCCAGACGACTTTTACTGTCGGGAACGCAAGCTAGGCCAGTGGTTCTACTGCGTGAAGCCGAAAGCGACCGAGGTGACCCCCAGCGTCACTCCGGAAGTGAGTGCTGCCGATCGGGTTGCGGCGATCAGCAAGCAGCTCGACGAGTTGAAGGCCCGCGCGATCCTTGAGCCGACCGAAGCGAATGTCATCGCCTATGTTCGCTTCCAACGCGAACAGCTCGATCGTGCATCGACCTTTTCGGATACGTGGCAGCGCGCGCTCTGGCAGAATCCCGACCTCGACTACACACTGCAACGACCGGTCTCGACGGTGGGCAAGCGGCTTTGGCTCGATAATCGCAAGGCGGATCGCGACGCGGTCCTGACCAACCTCGGCCAACGCTATGGGCTCTTCTACTTCTACGCGCAGAGCTGCGGCGCCTGTGAGGTATTCGCTCCGATCCTGCGCTCGGTTACCGACAGCCACCGAATGAGCGTGATGGCCGTGTCGATGGACGGCGGTCCCAACAGGAAATTTCCCAACTATGTGGTCGACTCTGGCCAACGCGCGCGGATGGGCGTGCCCGGCAACGAAACACCGGCGCTTGTCCTGTTCGACACCCAAACGAAGCGGACGATCCCGGTCGGCTACGGCGTGCTCAGTGCAGATGAGATCATGGACCGCATCTTCATGCTGACGAACACCAAGGTCGGGAGCGATTACTGATGGACCAGGCACATAGGCATCCCCGTCGACGTCGATCAAAATTTGCGGCGTGCCTCGCGATGGTCGCGGCCTCGCACTTTGCCCTCATTGGCGTCGCTCGCGCCGACGTCGCCTCGGAAATGAACGGCTTCTTCAACGATGCTGGGGGCGCCGCGAACGTCACCGGACCAACCGCTTTCCAGGGACAGTCGGCTGGCTATTACTCGCTCGGGAACGTCTGGACCCGGTTCCCGCAAAAAAGCGTGTCACCGTTCAACCTGCAGCTGCCAAGCGCGCGTGCCGGTTGCGGCGGAATTGACCTGTTCAGCGGCAGCTTCTCCTTCATCAACGCCTCGGAAATCGTGGCGATGTTGAAGGCGACGGCCAACAACGCCCTGGGGTTTGCGTTCAAGCTCGCGATCGATTCCGTCTCGCCCGAAATCGGGAAGGTGATGGATGAATTCAGCCAGAAGGCGCAACTCCTCAACCAGATGAACATCTCGAGCTGCGAAACGGCGCAAGCCCTGGTTGGCGGCATATGGCCCCAGATGGACTCTACACGCTCCACGATCTGCGAAGCGGTCGGCAACAGCCAGGGCGTCTTCTCGGACTGGGCGGCGTCTCGCCAAGGCTGCAACAACGGGAACAAGCGCGACGCCACGATCGCCGGCAACACCGACGGCAACATGAAGGATCAGCTCGTCGGCGAGCCCCATAATTACACCTGGGAGGCGCTCAAAAAGTCTGCGAAATTCGGCGCCTTCGACCAGTCGTTCTCCGAGTACGTCATGACTTTGGTGGGCACGGTGGTGACGACGCCCTCGACCGATCCGACAGTGGGCGGGAAGGTCGTCATGTTCGGGCCTGCGGAGGAAGCGGTCGTGACCGCGCTATTGGACGGGACGGCCGATGCGCCGGCTGTGAAGATGCTCAAGTGCAACGACGCGGACTGCTATGATGTCGGCGAACAGACCCTGACCGTGCCGGCATCGGCCGCGCTGCGGCCGCGCATCGCTGGCATGATCAAGTCGATGAGCGGCAAGATCCGGACGGACACGGCGCTTGATGCAGCCGAGAAGCAGCTTCTCAACATCGCCACGGTGCCAATCTACAAGATTCTCGCGGTTCAGGCCTATGCGCATTACGCGCTGACCGACGGCGAGATCGAGACCTTGTCCGAGATCGTGGCGGTCGATCTGCTGGCTGCGATGTTGGACAACATGCTCGATCGCGTCGAGCAAGCCCAGACGCACTACCAAACGTTCGACCAGGCGACGGCGACCCAATGGAAGCAGCAAATTGCTGCAACCCGGCAGAAGTTCTCGCAGCGCGACGTCAAGCTCAACAACAAGCTGCAGGTGACGATGCAGATCATCAACCGCAGCATCATGCTCGAGTCCACCCTGCAGAATTCGATGACGCCGGGCATGTCGTCGGCGCTCAACTTTTCGCGCGGATTGAACGCGCAGGGGCTAATGTAAGGCGGGTAGGGGGCTTAGGCGATGTTGGAGGTCTTCACGGTTGGCGGCGGCGAGTACCTCGTCAATACCTTCAACGCCGTCGCAGCCTGGTCGGGGGGAGGGGGCTATCGATCCCTCATCCGCGTGGTGATGGTGATGGGACTGATCTACTCGCTGCTGGTGGTTGCCTTCACGCTCAATTTCCGCGTGTGGATGAACTGGTTCCTGCAATCGACGCTGATCTACCTTTGCCTCATGGTTCCAACGATCAGCGTCAAAGTGACCGATCGGATCAATCCGTCCCTCGCACCGGCGACGGTTGCGAACGTGCCGCTCGGGCTAGGGGTACTCGCCAGCTTCACCACCCAGATCGGCGACTGGCTGACGCGCACCGCTGAGACCGTCTTCGTCATGCCGGGCGAACTCAATTACACCACGAACGGCATGGTGTATGGCGCACGTCTGTTCGACGCGACGCGCAACTTCGTCATCCGCGAGGCCGAGTTTTCAACCAATCTGGAGGAGCACTTCAAGAAGTGCCTCTTCGGCGATGTGATGCTGTACCAGAAGTCACTCACCACGCTCGCCCAGTCAAAAGATTTGTGGACAGACATCGGACCCGGATCGGAAGCACGCTCGCAGGAATGGCTGGAACGACAGGGCGACGGCACTGTGCAAAGTGCGATCGTGACCTGCAGGCAGGCATACGACATGCTGAATGCGCGCTGGGCGCCGATGATCGAGGCGAACACGCCGCTTTGGGGAAAGGAACTCTACCCCAAGCTCAGCAACACGTTGGCGGCGGACAAGCTCAAGCATGATCTACCGATCGCAAATCAGGCCTTTACCGGATCGGCCAGCGGCTACGCGGATTCAATCCGCCAGAACACCGCCATCAACGCCTTCATGCAGGCGCGAAACAGCATGGCGGGCGGCTCGGGCGCCGCGACGATCGACACCTTCGCGCAGACGCGAGCCGACATCCAGGCGCGCAACACCTATAACTCGATCGCGCAGCAGGCGATGGCATGGGTGCCGATCCTCAACATCGTTTTGACGGTCGTGTTCTTCGCGATGTTCCCCGTGATTTTTCCCTTGTTCTTGATGCCTCAGACGGGGCTCGGCACGCTTAAGGGTTACGCCATGGGATTTTTCTATCTCGCCGCATGGGGGCCGCTGTATGTCATCCTTCACATGATCTGCATGACGCGCGCTGAAGCCGCGGCGACCGGCGTGGCGAGTGGCGGTGTCACGCTCGGCACCTATGCAGGGATCGCGGCGGTAAATGGCGAGACGGCGACGATCGCGGGTTTCATGCTGATGAGCATCCCGTTTCTGGCGGCGGGTTTGGCCTGCGGAGCGATGTCGATCGCAGGCCAGGCGACCTCGATGCTGGCGCCGGCACAGAACGCGGCCGAGGCCGCCGCGCTGGAACAGACCACCGGCAATTACTCCTACGGAAACGTGAGCTGGGCCAATGCGACGTCCAACATGCGGCAGAGTAACCAGTGGACCACTGCCGCAAGCTATATGGATGGCGCTCCGAGCATCGGCTGGCGACAGGATAATGGCGCCGTCGTGTCTGGGTTCGGGAATGGCCAGGAGGTTTTCGATACGAGCGGCGCGATTTCTCGCCTCGGCTTCACGCCCACCATGAACACGGGCACGGTTTCGGAATGGCGGCAGATGGCGAGCCAGGCGCACCGACAGGCGGAAGCGTTCGAGAATGCTGCGCAGGAAATTCTGACCAGCACGCACACGAACCGTAGTGCTTTTGGCACCTCGTCCGAACGATCGTCCGGCTTCGAGTCTGGTAGCGGTCGATCCGTCAACACTAATGTAGAGCAATTCGATAGGTCGACAGGCTCCAGCTCGCAGGGTTTGGAACAACGTTCTTCAACAGGTCAGAGCCAACGAATATCACAGGGCCATGACCGGGGTGCTGCGACAAACGACCAAGTCACCGGCTCCATTTCCGGCGGCGTCGGCGGCAGTGGCGGCAAAGGTCCCGGTACGGGGAGAGGCAAGCTCGGCAGTATCTTCCCAAGCGTTACGGGAGGTCTCGGCGTCAGCAGGACGGGGCAACAAACCGATGGTTTGCGATATGGTACGGAAGAGAGCCGTTCCACCGACAATTCCAGTTCCTCGTCAAGCGGCACGCGCGATGAGCATTCGAGTGGCAGCGGTGCGTCTACCTCCGACGCGACTTATGACCGCTCCGGAGTGTTCAGCCGCGCTTCTGCGACAGCTTCTTCCTCCCAAAGTACCGAAGACGCACTGGCTCGGGCGAAGTCCTATTCTGAAGCTGCTCGGCGAATGGAGGAACTGTCTCAGTCTCTCTCGAGAGATGCGAGTTTTGCGGAATCGCACGGCATGCAACTCAGCGAGAATATGAGTCAGGATCTCGCGCAGTGGTATCGGCAGCAGCAGGCACTCCATCCGAACATGGACGCGCCAGAACTCTGGTCGACGAACCTGACTGACCATCAACGCGCTGTTCGACAAGAAATGATTCAGCAGTGGTCGCAGGAGAAGCGGGATGCGCTTTGGCAAGAGATCAAGGGTAACATCCAAGAACCCTCTCTCGTTGACGTGCACCGGACTGGTGTTGGTGGAGCGGCTGACGTCAGCTCGTCGTACCATCCGCACGGTGTCGACGGCATCGGCGGGGTCAGCGCAGGAGGTGATCCAGGGGCCGCGGCAAGAATTATTCATGAGGGTCGGGCCACCCTCGACGGGGACAGGGCTGCGGCTCAAGCCGCCCGAACGAACACGGCTTCCGCTACCGTCGACCTACAATCGGAAGTGGCACGCGATCACAATAGAGGCTTCTTCGATGATCCAGATTTGAGGAAATGACTATCGCACTAAATCGCCAAGTAGAGATAGGCGCCGGTAGCGATCAAAAGCCCAAGAGACATCAACCCGCCAATGAATCTACCAACGGTCAACGGCCGATCATCAGTGCTGTCGAGAAGTGCGGGAGGGGTTATCTGTTCCTCAGGAACAAAGAATGGACCACCTGGAAGGTCCTTTGTCGCCATGTAAGTTCTTAGGTCATACATGATAGTCAGCTCCGACAAACGGGGCATACTACGTTCTCAGCTCGCTCACAAGCCGGCAGCGAGTCACTAGCCCGGCATCAGGGCGGAAAAAACGATATCTTCCCTGCTCACGAGGCTCCACCATGCGGAATTCAATCCGCCCACCAGCTCCTTCAAACAGCACCCATCGCTGAGGCCAGCATGCGATACAAGATGAGGGCGGTAAACCGCTGGCATACTGGTCGAATACACCACGTTGGAGCTGTGCCTGCGGGCAGAGCCCGCTGCCAGGGGAGCCGGGGAATGCACCCTCCCGGGATGCACGCGTGAGCCCGGCAATCACCTTATTCTGTCAGTCGGCGCGCTGCACCCAGGTACGGCTTCCTGAAACGTCGTCCGCGGCCCTGCGTAGTTCGGAGACATAGCTGACCTGGTGCGACCGGCAACCCGTGGTTGAAACGGGATTGATTGTGATGTATATGAAACTGATTCAACAGGAATGACCGATGGCACGTCACGGAACTAATGCACTCATCGATGCGGATCGGCTCCTCCACGACCGCATAGTGGCCAGTACCGACCGCATCATCAAGATGATGCCGACGGCCGCGAAGGCTGCCGCCATTAGCAGCATCGACGTGGCCAGCTTGGTCTTTCATCTGGCGCTAGGCATCCCTGCGGTCGAGACGGATAACCCAGTGGCCGCCGAGAGGATCACGAACGCCATCGCTTTCAAGCGACGTATGATCGACTCCGCTGGAGGGGCGCTGACTGCAGAGAAGGTACGCGAGCTGCTCGGGCACAAGACGACCCAAGCCGTCTATAAAGCGGTGAAGGATCGGCGATTGCTGATGGTAGAGGACAACGGGACGAAGCTGTTCCCGGTGTTCCAGTTCGACGGCAACGCGATCATCCCCGGAATTCCGAAGGTTCTCAATGCCGCTCCCAACACGACCGGCTGGGCGGTTCTGCAGTTCCTTGTTAGCGGCGATGAAGGTCTTGATGGATCAAGCCCTATTGAGCTCCTCAAGGGTAGCGATGCAGAGGTCGAGCGTGTCGTGCGCTTCGCTCGCACACTCGAAGACTAAGTCGGATGACAGCGAAAGGGGGGATGCCTGTGGCGACGATTGCCACAGGGAGGGTGTTGCATCGTGTCCACGGTGCCACGGTGGCCGCCAGATGGTACGGACGCAAAGATGCGACCTGGCGGTGGGACGATCCCGACGGCAAGTTCGGGGTCCTGTACCTCGGAAAGACCCTCATAGGGCCATTCGCAGAAACCATGCTGAGAACCCCCCGCGACCGAGACGTCCTGTGGGATCAGGTAGCGAAGCGGCGTGCTGCAAGCTTCGTAACAACGCGACCGATCCGTTTGGCCAAGGTGCATGGCCCGGGGCTCGGATGGTTTCGGACGACGGCTGCTGGCGTCGCGGCCGATTTCGATCCAGTCGCCAATCCTGGCGCCTATGAGGTTCCGCAGCAGATTTCTGCCGACATTCATAAGAACACAAACCTCGATGGCATCCAGTATCGATCGCGGTTCGATACAGATGAGCTTTGCGTCGCGCTTTTCGATCGGGCAGATGCCGCGATCACATTGGGAGGCGAAGGCGTGCTGATCCCCAAGGATTGGACCCGAAAGCTCCTCGCCGGCCGCGGGTACACGCTGATCGAGCTCTGACCAACGTTCCGACCTTGCGTTTGTCCGAAATATGTACACATGTTTCGGACATGGCTTCCTCCCCGGGTCCCAAGTCAGCGATCCTGACGCGCATCAAGCAAGCAGGTGCGCAATCGGTCTGGACACCGAGCGACTTTCTCGACCTGGCCAATCGCGATACCGTGGACAAGACGCTCCAGCGCCTCGTCGGATCCGACCAGCTGCGACGCATTGATCGAGGCCTGTACGATCAACCGAGCGGCAATCAACTGACTGGACACCTCAACGCGCCTGATCCTCGAGGCGTGATCGACGCGATCGCGCGCCGCGACCAGATCAGGGTTCTGGTCGACGGACTGACTGCCGCCAACGATCTCGGTCTGACGAATGCCGTGCCCGCCAAGATCGTCGTCCATGCCGATGCCCGTCTGAAACGGATCCTGCTGGGAAATCTGGAGATCCTGTTCAAGCCGACTGCGGCAAGCAAATTATATTGGGCGGGGCGCCCGGCGATGCGGTTGATTCAGGCATTGCACTGGCTGCGGGATACCGACACAGAAGATACCCGCGGCGGCCTCCTCGACCAGCTCGATGATCTGGTCAACCATGGGCCTCAGTCCCAAGCGATCCGACTCGACCTGATCGACGGATTGCCGACGCTACCGTCCTGGATGCAGAATTTGCTTCGGCCCATGTTGATGCCCGGGACAAGCGGCGCATGAACCTGGCTTGTGACGGGATCCTAAAAGCTGGCGACGAGACCCGCCCGGGCTGTTCGACGTCACCGCTCAGCCGATCGACACCACAGCCCAAGACGGCGAGGAGGTTCTGGATCTGCTGGACACTCGATGCCCTCTCAACGGCCTTTCGGTTGGGCCGCGACTGCTCTTCAAACACGGAACGTCGCTTCCCACGGGACCTGATTGCACGGCACAGTGTCACCGCTTTTTTCCGCCGCGTTCTTACAGAAACCGCTCGCCGGCATGATCATCGAAGATCGAAGCATCGCGGACATAGTCCGCGACGGTGTCGAGCGACTTATGCCGCGAATGGTCCTTCATCTTGAAGAGGTTTGCGCGCTTGGCCGCCGCCTCGGTCAGAAAGCCGGCGCGCAGCGAGTGACCAGAATAGGTTGAGGAATCGAGCCCCGCCGCGGCGGCGGTCGCCTTGACCAGGCGCGCGACCGCCTTGTCGGTGATCGGATCGTCGGTGACGCTGTCTGATCGCGTCAGACGACGGAATACCGGCCCCTGGCGCGGTTCCCCGGTGACAGGATCTGGCTTGTTCAACCCTGCCGCCTCCAACCAGGTGCGGAGCGACGCGACAGGCCGAATGAACCTGCCTTCGGGAATGGCAATGACCTGGCCCAGCGCTTCCTGGTCGCGCTTCGAGCGCGGGATGGTGATACGCAGGCCAGAGGGTACGAACTGCAGCGCGTCGAGCTGCATGTCAGCGATCTCCGAGCGCCGGAAAGCGCCCGCCATCCCCAATGCGAGGATCGCCCGATCCCGCGTTGCCCTGATCCCCGTACTCTCGATCGTCGCGATCATGGCCTTAAGCACGTCCGCTTCCGCCGGTGCCTTCTGTTCCTTCTTCCGCGCATATTTCCGGCGGACGCCGCCCATCATTTGGGCGATGATGCCCGCGCCGTCGCGCGCGCTCGGCGAGGCAAGACCTGCCTCGCGGTGATGATGGTTGATGGCCGCGATCCGCCGGCCGATCGTCACCGGGGCGATACCAGCCTCCGCTTCGACATGGGCAAACAGCGCGACCATGTCGGGGTGCGCGGGCAGCGCCTCGACGTTGCGCGCCTCGCAGAAGTCGCAAAAGCGATCCCAGTCACCAGCATAGGCCTTTTGCGTCGAGCTGGCCTTGGAGGCTGCCAGGGTGTGGCGCGCGCCCTCGATCTCGGCGAGCAAGTCACCGGGCAGGTCGGTCGAGATCGGGAGTAGGTCGCGGCTCATAGGGTCTCGTGCTGGTGGTCGCGCGACGATAACCGGGGGCCCTCTCAATGCCAAATGTTATGTCCGAGAATCCCATTTATCGGACACGACAAGGCACTGCACGCTAGTTAGCGGGTGCTCATTCTCAGTCAAATTCGCGATGCTCGCCGTGCCCGGGATAAGGAGCAAATTAAGCGAACGCGCCAACAGCCACGCCAAGGCGACGTGCCGCGGGTTGGCTTCAAGGCGTGCAGCGGGCAGCCGCCCCACCGATCGACCTTCACTTCTACCGCGTCAGGCGCTCGGCTTCGATCGTCCGATCCTGGGTCATTCGCGGCTGCTGTGCGGCCACGCCGCTTCATCAATTTGATCCATCATCCAAAGGTGTTACGCCTAGGGCTAGCAAACAAGGAAGATGGCCGTGGTCACCTTCCCACGGGGGGCGAGCAAGACGATGAATGATCTACCCCGTGATCCGGGAGATGAAGTCCAGCGGCGTTTTCGATACCAGATCAACTATGCGGCGTTGAAGGCTCTCCAAATGCTAACGCCCGGCTCCCTTGTTCGCAGCGTATATTGCGAACATCTGGAGGACGTTCTTGTCGAAGGTGCCAATGGGCAGTTCACAGGAATTCAGGTAAAAACGCGGGAGCTGGATCAGCCGCAATTTCGTCTCACGGACAAATCCGTCTCCGGAGCGTTGAAGCGCTTCTGCGTGCGGGACGCGCGCTATCCCGGCCAGTTCGAGCGATTCATCCTCGCGACCAATTTCGTGTTTCACGATAATGCGACCGAGGACGACGTCGGCACAATGTTGAACTGCTGTCGCGAGAACCCCAAACTAGATGGGCTCGGTCCACGGCACAAGGTGCGCAAATGTCTTGCTGAGTTCGCGGAGAGTACCGCGATGGCGACCGAGCATGTCATCGCGGCGTTGAGCAAGGTCCGCCTTGAGGAACGCAAGACGGGGATCGATCAGCCCGAACTGGACCTTGTGCGGGCGCTGGGCGAGATCGATACCTTAGGCAATCAGTCGGTATTCGAGCTGTACCGGATGGCAGATGCCATCCGGTCCCATATCTGGAATGTAAGCTCACTCGCGTTGGACGGCTATGTCCTCGAGAGCCACGCCTTGGTTGAGGATTTCGCAAGCCACGTGGAGGACCTTCGTACGCGCCGGAAGCGTATCGACCGTGAGTTGATAGCGAGTCTGACCATACCGGCCGCCTCGGATCACCGGGAACTGCTCAGCATCCGTGAGTTTATCGCACGCGAAAGCATTCCACCCGGGTTGGGCCGGATGGAATTGAAGATGGCGGCCGGCGGCATAGGCTATGCAGATGTCGAGCAAATGAAGGATGACGTCGCCTCGCTCGAGCGGACGTTCCTGGGCTGGAAGGAAAAGTTCGGGCTGGCCGAGGCCAACCGGCGGCTTGCCCATTTCCAATATCTCGCCAACCGCGCCGCAAGAGAGGCAGAAGCCCAAACCTCGACCGGGTCCAGTGCCTACGGTCAGGCGATGCTCACCGATCTACGGGGGCGGACGCGAGCGACGACAACCGGTGAGAGAGATAGCCTGTTCGGATGCCGATCGGAGCATCTCGTCGGAACGGCGGGACTTCTTTCCGAGGAGTGCAAGGTGTGGTGGAGCACCGATCGTGACCTTTCGCCGGCGGTGTCTGACACGTGAGCACCCTGCCCGAAATCGTCAATCACCTTGAGGGCGACGACTCTCTTCATCTCGGCCGGCTGCTGGTGCTGATCGATGCGTTTGCCGGCAAGGCCGGCGACCAGAAATTGGAAGGGCTTACCAAGCTCGCCAAGCTCGACTTCCTACTGCGTTATCCTGCGTTTCTGGAGCGCGCGATCAGGGTGCGCGGCAGCGACGCATCACAGGTCCGGGTCGAGGAGTTCGAACGTAATTCGATCGAAGCGCGAATGGTTCGTTTCAAATATGGCCCCTGGGATCATCGCTACCGGCGCTTCCTCAACACCTTGGCGGGTCGCGGCTTGATCCACGTCCATACTGCTGGACGAACCGTTATCATCGGGCAGACCGAACGCGGACGGGAGGCGGCCGAGATTCTCAAGTCGGAGCCGGAATATGCCGGAATCCGTCAGCGCGCCGCTCTCCTCAAGAGGCACCTGAATTTGACCGCCACAACCTTGATGGAATTCATCTACGAGAATTTCCCGGAAGTGGCTTCCTTGCGCATGGGCGAGACAATCGATCAATGAAAATCCGTCTTCAAACGCTCAAGCTATTGTGCCGACAAAGCGAGGAGGTCCTGACCTTCTCGCGCAACATCACCTTCATCCACGGAACGCTTAGTCTCGGAAAATCAACGGTCGTTCGGCTGATAGATTTCTGCCTCGGCGGTAACCTTGAGCTGACTACCGCAGTTCAGCGGGAATTCCTCGCCGCTGCGTTGACGCTTCGGGTGCGGGCTCTCGATGTGCTGATTGAGCGCAGCAAGGGCGAGGGCTTCGTCCGGGTCTCGTGGATGGATCCAGACGAGGGTCCCGTCAGCCTCCAAGTTCGCGCGAAAGGCGATGGCCCGGTCGTTTACGGAACGGATGTCGTCAATCTGAGTGACCTGCTCTTCCGCCTTCTCGGTTACCCGATCATCCGGGTGCGCAAACGCACAGGTGACGAGGATTCACCGATGGTGCGGCTCAGTTTCCGCGATCTTTTCAAATTCTGCTATCTCGAACAAGAGGAATTAGACTCGTCCTTTTTCCGCTTGAACGCGCCTGTGCTGGCGGAGAAGAGCAAGGACAGCCTGAACTTTTTCACTGGCTATTACAGCGAGGTGCTCAGCACCTTGCAAACGCAATATGACCAGACGCGATCGGAACAACGCGCCAAGCGTGATGCTGCCGAACGGATCCGCGAGTTTCTGCGGGAGTTCGACTTCGCGTCGACCGGACAAATTACCACCGAACTCGAAAAGGTACGCGCGCGATCCGACGAACTGCGCCGCCTTCTCGGCGACGACACGGCCGCCTATCTGAACGACACCCATTTCGTCGATGACCAGCGCGTGCGGTTGAGGCAGATGTCGGATACGCTGGAGCGCGAGCGCGAGACGCTAGAGGATCTTGAGTTTCGGCTCACGGAGCAGCGTGAGCTCCGCTCGGAACTCCTTTCGATGAAGTTCAAGGTGGCGCGAGCCGACCGTGCCCGCGCGGTGCTGGCGGGAAGCGCTTTCGAGAATTGCCCGCAATGCGGCCAACCAGTGAGCACGCATCGGTCTCACGGTAATGATTGCTATCTGTGCTTGCAGCCGCTGCGCCCGGATGAGAATGCGATCACGCCGGCATCGATCAACAGCGACCTCGACGCCCGTCTGGCGGACATCGAAGCGTCTCTACGCCGGCATGCACTATCGAGGAAGCGGCAGGAAACGCGCATTGCCTCAGTGATGGCGGAGAAGAATCTGCTCGATCGGCGCGTCGCTGAACTGCTCGCGAACTACGAGTCGGATCGCCTTGCCCGTACACGGGACGCGCAGCGCGAAATGGCGGAGCTCGACGAGCGCGCAAGGTTCCTCGATCGGGTGAGTGCCATGCCCGACGCCGTAACCAAGATGATCGAGGATGCCGACGCGCTTTCCAAGGATCTTGACCGGCTCGAGCGCGAGATCGGCGAGGAGCAGCGGCGTTTGAGCAAGGCGGATGCCAATTTCGCAGCGCTCGAAGCTAACTTCCTGAAGGCTTTGGTCGCGACCCATGTGCCCGGCGTTGGCGCGAAGGATGAGGTCCATATCAATCGGCGAACGATGATCCCCGAGATCTGGCCCGGTGGCGACGAGGCAGCGGCATACAGCTTTTACACGGCCGGGAGCGGCGGTAAGAAGACGCTGCTGACGATATGCTTCGCGGTGGCGCTTCACCGCACCGCGGCGGAGCGCAATCTCCCGGTGCCGACGCTGTTGATGATCGACACGCCGCTGAAAAATATCACGCCCGATATCAACCCGGAACTCGTTCAAGCCTTCTACAAATATCTGTACGAGGTGGCGGAAAGCGACCTGTCCGATCATCAGGTGGTCATCGTCGATCAACTCCTGGTTGAGCCTGCAAATGACAGCACGCTCGAGTTTACCGATCGGCTGATGACAGAAGACGATCCGGACAACCCTCCTTTGATCTCCTATTATCACGGGCCATGAAGCGCTCGGCTCCCGCAGGATGGTGGCCCGCGAGGGAGATGATACCGCGTCCAGCGGAGCCGACTATTTCATAAGTCGGTTCAAACGGTCGCGACGATCAGATCGGTCCTCGTGGACCGCCGAGGGCTTAACAAATGGGCCTTCGACGCACGAGCGCTCGGAAACGCTCGACGCCGCTCACGGCCGCCACTGAGGCGCTCACCCTCACGACGAGATTTCGAGTTCGCGACGCCTCTTCAATAGCGAGCCGTGAAACCGATGCTCCATTTGTCCTCACGGGCGAGGAGATCCTCGCGACGACCCTTCACGTAAGCGAGGTCGAGGCCAAAATAATTGTTGGAATCGAAGCTGAGCGAGAGCACCGATTTGAACTGGGACAGGGTCTGCGGATAGCCGGTCAGCGCAACCATATACGTTTCCGTGACGATGAGATCGATCGGGATACGCGAATTGTCATGGCTGATCGCGAATCCGAACTGAGTCCCGATCCGGCTGAAATCCTTTGCGTCCGGCGCCAGGCGGTCCCCCTGTTTGATGAAGGTGCCGTTGTTGAACCGGAAGTCGAGGATTGGACGGTAGGAGAAGAAATAATCGTGATCGGGGAGGATGCGACGATAGGCGTTGAGCCCGATCGGCAGTCCGAAGATCTTGTCGGAAACTGGCATATAGCGAAAGTTGACGCTGGCGATCTGAGCATGAGTCTTGTCGTCGAACAGGAGTTCGGGTCGCAGTTCGACGACGTTCATGAGCGACCAGCCGGTATCGCCGGCGCCGAAGCTGGCGCTTCTGCGCCCGATCAGCACCGCTCCAAAGCGCCAGTCGTTGGCGCTGACGGTCCGATCCTTGCCTGTTACACGGGAGAAGTCATGATTGATGCCAACATAGGGGATGAGTTCGAGCGAGGCATAGGGGCGCGGATGGGGCCTTGGGTCGTTCTCGTCGGCGGTCGATGCCCCTCCGATCAGGGGGACTGACAGACCCAGCACGCCGACCAGTTTGACCGACCGTTTGTTGTTGATGCCATCGTCGGTGAAGCTGACCGTCGTTTTGTCCGCGGCCTTGAAGTCGGGCTGGCCTCGCAGGAACATCAAGGAATCGACATTCCCGCGCAGACGGATGGGGAGGTCGAGCTCGGGCGGCGCAGGCGAGCTGCCGGCCAGCTCAACAGGTTTGCCCGGCGCCTTCTCCAAGCATTGGATGACGATGCGATCGTCCGAGAAGAATCGCGTCACGTCCGCATGCTGCGGGTTGGAGAAGCTGCCGCTTCTGTCGTTCAAGATGTCGATCAGCTGAAACTGCCCGGCGACGAGCTTGTCCTTGCCGTCGAACGTGCAGACGTTGATCGTGTCACACAGCATGATCCGGACGGCTAGCGACGTGAACGGAGTGGTTGGCGGCGCCGGCAGGCCTTTGGCGAGAGCATCGGCGCGCGCCGCTTCCTCGGCGCTCGCCTTCGCTTGCGCCCATTGACCGAACTGCCAACCGATAGCCTTGTCCTTGAGGATGAACAGCGCCAGCTTTTCTCGATCGAGAACCTGGCTGCGGGTTGCGGGATCCTCGGTGCAAACATCCTTGTGAAGCGGATTTGCGGCATAGGCTTGGCCCGCAAGCGCAAGCGACGCAGCAGCGGTAGCTGCCAGGCGGCGGGCCTTCATGGTTTAGCCAGTTTGAAGATGCGGACCTGAAACGCAGACAAGGTCTCCTTGATCGCGGCGGCGACTGGGATGTCGTTGGGATCGAAGGCGTAGATGCTGATCGCGCTGAGCGCCCGCGAAACCTCGACAAAATAGAGCGGCAGGCTGTTCACGTCCTTGCGATAGGTGGTGCCAAGGACCCCGGCGGGGTCATGTGGCGACGGACCGAACCCGTTTTCGAGCGGCAGATTGGTGGCTCGTTGGATCGCGTCGAGCTTCCCGAAATAATCGAAGCCGACCTTGGCCAGCATGAGATTGGCCCTATGCGCGACGCTGTGGTGCGTTCGTTCCAGCTTCTTCAGCGCTCGCCTGTTTGTCGTGTGGATCGTTGCCATAGCTACCCCCCGCAGGGTCAGACGACGAACGCCCGGCGCCTCGCCCCCGCGACGCGCAATGTTACCCCTGACAGTTAGGCTAACTCAGCAATCGGGATTAGTCGAGGTAACTTTGAACGAAGAATGATCCATTATTGGTGGACGGTCGCATCGTGCATTTTTATTTGCGTGGACCATAGGAAACAGGCGCGCTACCTACCGGCTGCAGTTGCGATCTCCGGTCGTAAGGTCAAGGCAGGTCGGTGCGGGCGCATGGCGGTTGATAATCTTTATATCGATCTTCTGGCGTTCGAGGCGACGACGCGGCCCGCCGAGCGACTTGAACCCCGCATGATGGCGTTCCTCGAGGCGGACCCGTCGACGGAATCGCTCGATGGCGAAGCCTTTGCGCAGGTGAACGGCTCGGAGACGAAGGCCGATTATCTTCTCGGGAGCCGCGGCCTTGTCGCTGAACTCAAGACCATCAACGGCGACCCCCAAGATCGTATGGAGCAGCGCCTCAAGTTGCGGTTCGCGCAGCCAGACGCGCCCATTGTGTTCGGCACGGTCGGCCTGTCCAAAGTCATGGAAGGTCTGGAAGACCGAGACGCGCTCAGCAAGATGCTTGTCGATGTCGCCGGGCGCGCCGTTCGCCGGCATCTTCAGAAGGCCAACGAACAGATCGGCGCGATCAAGAAACGCCTCGGCCTGCCGGATACCGGCGGCCTGGTCATCCTAATGAACGATGCTGAACCGATGATCGACATCGGTGCGATCGGTTATGCGATCAAGAGCGCATTCGAAACAGTCGAAGGCGGGTATCCGCATATCACGAATGTCTGGGTGAGCGTCGAAAGTCACCGGATCGTGCTGCCACGGGACCGCCATGGCTATCCTCAACTGCACGTCTTCAAATCGCTGGAACGCCAGGATGAGCTGGAGTTCATGGCCCGGATGCTGAACGGATGGGGCATCGCCAATGGATCGCGCCTGGAACGGATCGAGCATCGCGGAGACTGGGACGTGATGCAGCCAGTCTATCATGGCGACGTACCGACGCTCGAGCCCTTCTGAGTCTGGCCCGAAGGCCGGGCTTGTGATCCCGCGCACCGCCGGTTCTTCCTTATCCGCTGGCGCGCGGCAGACCACCAGGGCGGGTATAGCCACTCGTCGATCATGTTCAGTTCGGCGGAAACGATGGAGCTCATCGGTCAGGCGTCTCGGGTCAGCCAGCCGACAACAATACGTTCGAAATCGACATAGGGTATCTTGGCGGGAGCAAACTCCAACGCTGCGGCGAGCGCAGGAAGATCGGCAGTAAATTGCTCGTACAGCCGGACGATCTTGTCGCCGCTAGGGATCTGGCGCCGGGAAACGTTTGCTAGCCAATCTCGCGTCTCGCGGATAGCGGCCTCGGCTTTGCCACCATGTTCATGGATGTCCATCCCGGCGAGGTCGGAGATAAACTTCTGATAGCGGAAACGCTCAATATCGAGGATGAGCAGCCGCTTATCGTGCTGCGCCGTATTGCGATAGCGCTTGGCTCCGAGGAAAAGTCCCAACTCAAGCGGCATGTTGAAGCGCGGAAGTTTGTGGTCGGCATCCAACTCGGTTCGTGAGAGATCGTGGATCCCGTAGCGGCATTCCTGGATGAGACCGTATAGCTTCTCGATACGGGTTTGCCCTCCGTCGTCGAGTTCACGCGCGGAGCGTGGGCGAAAGCCGCACGCAAAGATTGTGAATATCAGGGCTTGGAAAATTGGCTTGAAGTCTGGGTCGAAGGGACAGTTTATAAAAACATCGTCCGTGGACAGTCGCGCCGGTGCCAAGCCTATTTCTTCGAACTATAGACAGTATTTGCAGCCGACCGGGCCTTCGCGATCGTGATCTTGCCGCCCTTGCTTGCAGGCGCGAGCACGAACTGGCCGGTCACAGCGCTGCGGCCAAGCTTTTTGGCACCGGCGTTGGTGCTTTTGCTGGTCGAAGAGGAAGCTGCGGTTGCCATGAATGATATGTGCTCTTTTGCGGTTAGATTCGCAACCCTCAAGCCCTCGTAAGCTCCTTGGAGGACAGACGTGGAAATTCGATTGACCGCAACGCCCAAGGGCAATGGGTTTCAGGCAACAATCACCTTCTCGGGAGGGGTCTCGATAAGCTCGGCGGAGGCCTTCCCGAGCGAGCCCGAGGCGATTTTGGCCGCAGCCGAGAAGCTGCTGCGGATGCCCGACCGGATCCAGCGTCTTGTCGACGAGGAACGAGCACCACACACTGACCGATGACCGGCGCACCGCTTATGATCGCGGTCGTTGCGTCGATGCCCAGGCCTATCCGGAGCTTACCATGCTCACCCGATTGCCGGGGACATGGCGAAACGCGCGATCGCGGCAGGTCAGTATGACGACCTGCATCCTCTCGGCCGCCTCGCTCAAAATCTCGACCATCAGGTCGAGGCGCGCATCATCGGCATAGACGAGCGGGTCGTCCAAGATCAGGGATACCGGGCGACCTTGCTCGAGGAGCATGTCCGCAAATGCGATCCGCGTCAGCACCGCCAGTTGTTCCTGTGTGCCGCGCGACAGATCGCCGCACCCTTCGCTGATCCCGCCGCGCACGATGGCTTCCAACGTGAGGTCTTCAGAAAAGCTCAGGTCGCAGCCGGGCAAGAGCCGCTCGATATGGCGTTTCGCGCGCCTTGCGACTGGGCCGACAAACTTTGCCGACATCTCATAACGAGCATCATCCAGCGTATCGCGCAACAGTTTCAGAGTGTCGGCTTCCTCGGTGGTCCGCTGTAGTGCCGCACGTGCCGCCTCAGCCTCCTCTCGGCCCCCTGCCTCGCGATCGGCGAGCCCCTTCCCGCCCTCACTCTCGACCGTCCCCTCCAGCCGCGCGACGTCCATCTCGAGTTTGGCACGAGCCTCCCCCGCCGCCTTCACCCGCGCATCGATTGTCTCGATCCTGCGCGTGATCGCCGTAGGATCGTGCGCAGTCGCGTCCCGGGTCGCCTCTTCAAGCTTCACTGCAGCTTCAGCCGTCTGCTCGCGGGCGCGAGCGACGTCTGCCGCAAGGGTTGGGAATTCCGGGCGCCCTTCGATCGTCTCGATCTGGTTGTTTGCGTTGGCGAGCGTGCTGGCCGCGCCCGCTTCCGCGCCAGCGAGCGGTGCATCCTCTTGTTCGACCCGCCGGAGAGCCTCAACAGCGCTTTCCTGCGAACCTTCGGCCCGCGCTAAAGCGGTGTCGGCCTCTTCGAGCCGGGCAGTGAGGAGCGCGATATCCGGGATATCGGCTTCGACTGTCTCACTCTCGTCGTTCAGTTCAGCGATGAAGAGCTTGAGCGCATCGGGACCGGCGGCGAGCCCGATAAAGTCATCGGCCGGCGTCACGGCCGAGATGCGCGCCGCGATCGTGCGCAACTCGGCTACGGCATCTCGCGCGGTATCGTTGCGCGAGCGCGCCTCGGCAAGGCTCGCCAGCCCGAGCTCTCCCAACGCAGACTTTTGTCGCTCCAGCGCTGAGGAGAGCGCTCCCTCGGCGCTCGCCGCGCCGGCCGGCGGCGTGATAATCAGCTCGGCATTGCCGAACCGGAGGCGGGTCTCACCCGACAGAGTTCGCTCACCGAGCGCCATCGGTTCGCCATCGATCGATATGCCGTCAGCGTCCCCGACAAGGGCAATCCGCGTCGCACCTGCGGCGCGCGCCGCGCGCGCCTCAGCTACGAGCCGCTCGTTTGCCTCCATCGCGTCCATCGCCTTGGCCGGTATCAGCGTCGCGGTGAGGGCTGCGGCCTCAACCTGAAGCCGTTCTAGGTCAACCAGCTCGGCGTGCCGCGCGCGTGCCACGGACACCGCGCTTCGACGTCGCGACGCGCGCAAGAGCTCCTCGCCCGCGTTGAGGGCACGGCGGGCTTCCTGGCGGGCGGTGCGCGCGGCTTCCAGGGCGCTGCGCGCATCAGCAAGCCGGTGTTGCGCCGTGGCCAAGCCCTCGCGGACTTCGGCGCGGCGTGAGCGCGCAGCCTCGAGCGCGAGTTCAGCGCTGCTGCGTTCGCCGGTCGCCTTGCGATGACGATCGACGAGATCTTCAAGGTTGCGCGTCTTCGCGCTGATGGCCTCATGCTCAGCTCGCCGCGTCGCGAGGATTTGGGCAGCTGCGCGCGCCGTCTCGAGAGAGGCAGTGAGATCCTTCCGCGCTTGCACGTCTGTATCGTCCGCGATCTCGCGGTGAACGATCTTCAGTCTGGAGCGCGCATTTTCGAGTTCGGAGAACGTCCTCTCAAGGCCCGCCAGACGTTCGGCGGCGTCGCGGGCGGCTGCTTCGGCCTGTTCGACGCGCTCCCGCGCTTCGTTTTGTCGCCCGCGTTTCTGTCCCGTGGGGGACCAGTATCGCCCATATTGCTCGTCGATCCTTGATCGGACGCGCGCGTAGGCGGGACCTCCCATGATCGAGCCAACCTCCGCTTCGAGGGTCGATCGGACTGTGTCGCGCACGATCTGCCCTGGTCCGGTGACCGTGAGGGCCTCAGCTTGAGCAACCCAGAGGAGCCCCAGAGCGCCATAGCTCCCGGCATCACCCCTTTGGCTGGTGTCCCGCACCGATCCCAGAAGGACGTGCAGGCGAGCTTCCGCTTCTTCGCCCTGCGCCTTGCCTTGGGGACCGGTGACCTCGATTGATGCACCGCGCAGGAAGCGCTTCGTCACCGTCCATGGTGCGCCATCGGCATCGAACGACACCTGGATCTCCGGACCAACGGCTTCCCCATAAGGCGCGAACGATTGGGCGAGCTGGTTCTTTGTACCGTGGCGAACGAAAAATGCCGCGCGAAGCGCCTCGATCACTGTCGACTTGCCGGTCTCATTGGGTTCGATGACGATGTTGAGACCGTCGGTGAGCCCACCGATCGCCATCGGCTCCCGAAACTTGCGGAAGCCGTCGATGGCGATACGGCGCAGGTACAGGCTCATGCCCTGTCCTCCCGGCTGTACTCGACGAAGAGTCGCTCCAGGGCGCGCTTTGCAATCAACCCATCGGGGCCGCCCGTTTCAATTGTCGCAGAGAGTTTCGCCGCGGCGACGCCGAGCATGCCCTCAACCGCGAGGCTAGCAAGATCGTCTGCGCTGGGGCGACCGACAAGATCGGTTGCGCGAACGTCGAGATAGCGGACACGGTGCCCGACATCGTTTTCCAGTCTGCCCAGCATCCCGACCCGGTCCGTAATGCTAGTGATTCCGGCCAGCGATAGTTCGAGGAGAGTGGAAGGCGGATCGATCGACGCCAACAACTGGTCGCACTCGGCATTGAACCCGGCCTGATCGTTCACGGTCCAGCTTCGCTTGATCCATTGGAAGCGCCCCGTGCGGATCGGTGTCACCACCGGATCGCGACCTTCGTCGATGTCGACCAATAGTATCTGGCCCGGCTCATCGCGCTGGAAGCGATCGGTTTCGGGGGTGCCCGCATACCAGGTACGCGCATCGATATTGAGCGTCCCGTGCCAATCTCCGAGCGCGAGATAATCGAGCGTGGAGCGACGAGCCCGGTCCGGCGCGATCTGGTTCTTGGTCTCGCCCCGAGTGCCGAAGTCGCGGATCGATCCGTGCGCGAGGCCAATGCGGATGCGGCCCCCAGGTGTTGCCATGGTGTCGAAAAGCTCGGTAGGATCGTCGAGGTTGTGGCGATGCGCGAGCGGCGCCGGCAGGAGCCAGATTCCGGGCTCGATTTCGTGGGCCTGCGCTTCCGATAAGACGGTGACACCGCTTCCCGCGCGGTGGCGGACACGATCCCAGAGACCGCCGTTGCGGGCAAAGTCGTGATTGCCCGGCAGCAGCCACCATCGACACGCATGGCGCTCCATTCGGGAGATGGCTTGAACGATCGTGCGGTCTTCCGGTCCCTCGGTGTCAAAGACATCACCCGCGACCAGGACGTGGGTCACGCCGTGGCGAGCGGCTTCCTTCCCGATCGCATCGATGACGTCGAAGCGTGCCTCGGACAGTGCGGCGCGCACCTCCGGCTCAAAGCGTCCGTAAGGCTTGCCGAGCTGCCAGTCGGCGGTGTGGATCAAGCGTATCATCGGATCCTTCTGGCGGCCGCAGTCCAAGACGTCGAGCGATGCATTATGCCAGCACGGCTCGAGCCGCCGCGCGCTCTCGGTGTTCGAACGCCTCGGCAAAGCTGTCGAGGTCGGCGCTGGTCATGCCGAGGGCACGTCCCTCGTCCTGCCAGGCCGCGACAGCCTGTTCGACCCGCGCCAGCATTTCCTTGGCGCGAGAGTGGCTGATACGAAAGTATGGCAGCACCGACATTATGGCATCGATGGTTGCCTCGGGTCCAACCTCTTCCGAGACCCAGGTCTTCAGCTCTCGCAATCGTTCGGGGAATGGATTGATGTCAAAGGCTGGCGCCAGCCGCCACAGGCCACGATCGACGTGAAGGAAGCCGTGGTTCATCAGATGGTCGTCGACGTTCGTGATCAGGATCGAAAACGCGACCCTGCGCCATAGCTCTTCGATATCGGCGGTGGGGGCGCTTCCGTTGACACGGAGCGCATCGACGATCTCGGTATAGGCGTGCTCCTGCGCGTCACCGGGCTCCGCACCGATCATCGTTGCCGCCGAGACGTACATGAGCCGCCCGCCCCCTGCGGGGCGATCGAACCGCCGGATCAGCGCAATCGCGTCGCCATCGCTGTTGACGAGCCTAGCCTCGGCCGCGTCGATCCCAGCGCGGCGGGCCAGCCGCATAGCCAGCACCTCCCCCCGCGTCACCGAGCGCTCGTCGGCGACGCTTGGAAATTTGCCGATCGACAGATGCCCCTCGTCATCGACGACGGTGCATTTTGGGCGCAGTCCGCCCAGCGATGTGCCGCGACCGCGCAGATAGGCGAGGTCGGCGGCGGTCTCGGTGTTCGTCTCGACCGCTCGACTGGCGGCGAGAAGGTGGCCCAGCTCGATCAACGGCGGCGTAGTGCGGCGGCCATCTTCCGTTGCCCGCTGAGCAACACCCTGCTCGTCAACAAGACGCAGTGCGCCAACCCGGCTGATGTCATCAACCGCCCGCAGATAGTCGAGGCCATTCAGTGCCCGAGCATCGACCTCTTCGCCACGGCGGCGGGCGTCCTGCCGCCGCTTGGCATGGTCGCGCTGGATGACGCGCTTTCCCCAGCCGTCCGGCTCCGTGTCAGCGATCGCGGCATGGAAGACAGAACCGGTGCCCACCTTGCGGTGAAACTGCGGGCCGGCGACGAGCGGCAGCGCGGGATCGAGAGCGAAGCGATTGGGGTCGGCCAGCCAGCCTTCATCATATTCGAAGCCCGCGCTCTCCCGGCTGCCCTGCTGGTTGTAGTGTAGAAACCCGACACCGCGGGCTTCGTCGCCGATCTGGATGCCAATGGTGCGCCTCACAGCGAAACAGGCGGCTTGGGTCTGCGAACCCGCTGCGGCATGCGCTCCACGTCGAGCAACAGACCCTGTTCGTCCTTCTTGGCGTCGAGGATCTCTCCGAGGCTTTCGCCAAACCCTAGAACGAAGAAGGTCATGGCGTATGTGCCCAGCGCGACGGTGGGATCGCCTTTCTCCAGCTTGAGATACGTGCTCTTGGCCACACCGATCCGTTCGGCCATCATGACCACCGTGAGGCTGCGCTTCTTGCGCGCAAGTGCGATATCGGCGCCGAGCTTCGTCAAGCTGCGTCTTACGCGGGGCGGAAGTGTATCAGCGATGGTAGACCGCATCTAACGTCTCATATTAGCGCCCATGGAGCCATTACGGCACGTTTTATACGACCTTATATTAAAAGTCGAGGTAGAGGTTCCTCCCAGACCCGATGCCGTTTTTGACGCAGGACTCCTATGCCCCGCTTGGCAATATCAACGATATGATAAGCTCATCCTGAGCGTCGATGGGCCAGTTTGTTCCTAAGTGGTCGGCCCCGCAGGGCACGGTATGTGCAAGCCTCAACGCGCGAGGCTATGTCGTTGGTGTACCGATCAGACTGAGCAACCTTCGCGAGGCAGAATGAACGCCCTAGATGCCCTAAAGACTGCTCCCCTTGAGGTGCGCACCGCAGCGCTTGCCCTACTTGATCAGGTATCGTCGCCACTCACCGAGCGACAACTCGTCGGCGCCTTTCGCGCAAATGGCATGGGGCTGCTCGATGCCAAACGCATGGCGCGAGCCCTACGAAAGCTCGATATCATCGCGGTCGCTCCTCGCCGCTCTTGAAGGCCGAACTTCGCGGGTTTCTGACTGGCACGGTCGCGTCCTCTCGGGCTACATTCACTAATGCGCCATTCCAAGAAACGGGCGCGAGAAGGTAGACGATCATGACAGAAGCGACCTGGGGTGAAAGCGCGAGAACCCCCGAGATCAACTGGCGGATGAGCGCGTCGCTCGAAAACGTCCCCCGCGGCGATAGCGACGTCGCGGAAGTCACCAATCTCGAGCGCGCGGTTCGCGATTGGCGTGAGCTTGACCCTCAGCATCGAGCTGCGGCCGTTCTAACAGTGGAGCATCCCGTGCAGATCGAGGGCGCCTCCAGCACGACATTTGCCGGTGAAGGCATTGCAGCACTGGCCGACCATCTGCCCGCTTCCAGCCCGACACAGGAGTAAGCGCGAATGGCCAACCCCAGCGTCCGTTTCGAGATGGGGGAGTGGTACTGGGTTGCCGAACGCGAGAGCGTCGGCTTCACGGGTACCACCAACTTGGGCTTGGTCGAATTTCTTATCACCAGCGAGGCCTTGACGCAGCTTCTCGATCCCGAGCGCGATACGCTTGATCGTGAGACAGCCCTCGAGGTGTTCATTGAATTCGAAAGCGACATTCACCGCATAGCACAGCGCGAGTTCGTCAAGCGGCTCGGCGGGGAACCCCCGATATTGCTGACCGCGGCGGACGTAGAAGACTAAGGCCGCCGCAGAACAGCAGCGTCAGCCTGATCAATCCATGAGGCGACACCGCGAGGTCGTGCAGCCGAAGATGGGGGGCTTCTCATCCCATTTTCACTAAAAGCGGGCTTTCAACGAACTGCTGAAAACCATAGCCCGGTGAAAGGAGTGGCACCACGTCACTCCGATGGCTAAATCACTGCACACTGAATATGGACATTATTTCGAATAATAGTCCAACGATGGCGCATTACCTTCCCGCCCCTTCAGGCCGATCCTATCGGCGGCGCAAAAGCGTGAAGGCTTCGGGCATAATGGTATAGACCGCCTCCCGCTGAGCGCCGCGATTTTGGTGATCAACCCGGTAGCCCTGATAGTGACGCCGGAGGAGCCCAGCCCGGACGAGGTCGGATACCGTCCGACTGACATTACAGCGACCGGAACTACGAACGCGCTCGCGCACCTTGTCGTCGATAATCCGCTCCGCTTCTTGCCGATCTGAAGGAAGCGCCTCGTCTCGCGCTAAATCAGCACGGACTGCCTCTATCGTCGATCGCCGGCGGGCGTCGCGTTGCGCCATCGGCACGAGCGCGTCGCAAAGCCAGTCACGGACCGGCACGGCGGCGCCATCGAGGAGCACGTCGGGACCGGCACTGCCACGTTCGTCGGCAATCTCCGCGATGAGCTGGAGCAGCATGTAGGCGAACTTTGGACGGGACGATGCGGCTGCGATAGATGCCAGGAGCGCTGGCGTATCCATGCGGCGGCGGTCCACCGCAGGTTGCGCGAACAGGTCTGATTGATGGAACATAGCATGAATCTACGCTGCATTCTCGCGGATGTGAATCCCGCGCGTGGAATTCGTGCATTTTCTCTGACGCCGGTCTTCTGCAGGTCCACCGGGTACGCCTTGACTCCCAAGCACAGCCACTAGAACATAAAAGGAACGAATCAACCGCCTTCCGAGTCTCTGTGAATGTTATGCGCCAATCTGCCGTCCTTGATGATCTACGCGCGCGTATTGCGCAGATAGAGGGTGCTGACGGTCGACACGATGTCATTCCGTTCGGGCTCGCGAGCATCGATTGTCGCCTGCCAGGCGGCGGGATAGCCAACGGTGCGCTTCATGAGATCGCCGGCAGTACCGATCTGGCCGATGAGGCGAGCGCGACCGTGTTTCTCGCCGGCATTCTTGCGCGCGTAGAGGGCCCCATTTTTTGGTGCCTACGCTGGCGCGACCTCTTCGCTCCTGCCCTTCACCACGCCGGCCTACATCCAGACCGCGTCATTCACGTCGAGGCGGGCAGCGATACCAACGTGGTCCTCGCGATGGAGGAATGTTTACGCCAACCGGGGCTTGCCGGCGTGGTCGGCGAAGTGGCGAAATACTCGACCACCGCCCCCAAACGCCGCAACTTGCGGCGGAAGGCTCGGGCGTGGCTGCCTTCGTCTTCCGACGCGCCTCAAGGGTTGAACAGGCCGTAGAGGGAACCGCGGCGGCGACCCGCTGGCGGGTGACAGCTCACCCGAGCGAAGACCTCATTCCGAGATTAGGGCGGCCACGCTGGCGGGTTGAGCTCGAACGCGTACGCGGCGGAATCCGCATAGCTGGATAGTGGAGGGCTGCGATGCGGCGGGTCGTATCGCTCTTCCTGCCGCACTGGTCGACCGACCGGCTACGCAGGAAGAACGCCAGTTCGCGGCCTGACGCGGCACCTGCTCCGATGGTCACGGCGATCCCGGACCATGGGAGGCGGGTTGTAGCGTCCGTCGATGGGCAAGCGCGGACGCTCGGGATCGTACCGGGAATGACCGTGACCAAAGCACGCAGCTTTGCGCCAGAGCTATCGGTTATCGAAGCGGACCCGGAAGCCGACGTCGAAGGATTGCGGCGTCTCGCGCTTTGGGCCGGACAGCGGTACAGCCCTATCGTCGCGCCCTCAAGAAAGGTGCCGTCCAACGCGTAAAGATAGGTGCCGTCGCGGGTGTAGGAGAGCGCAATCAGCTCGCCGCCGGCAGGAAACGAATAGGATGACGCCGACCCCGATCGCGGATCCCACGCACATAGGTCGCGTGCCATTTCGAGATCGAACACCGCGAGGATCGAACTGTCAGGCGAGTTCGGCGCATTACAAGTCTGGCAGACCGCGATGCGCCCATCCGGGGCCAGCCCGTTGTTGTTGAGGTTGGCTGAAAAGGTGCGGCTCAAGATCGCGGTTCCGTCGGGCTCGAAGGCGTGGAAAGCTCCCGACAACTCGCCGGAGTTGCCCCAATTGTTTAGAATGAAGCGGCCATTGTCCGCGACCTTGCCGTCATGTGGTCTGTCGAGCACGCCCTCGGCGCGCAGCACCGGCCCCTCATACATTAATAACCGGCCAGGTTTGACCGAGCGCGTTCCGTCCTCCTCGACAAAAGTTGACTGATCGCGCCACGCAAGGAGAAAGCGCCCATTTGGGGAATGCACCGCTTGGCCGAAAAAGTCCTGCGCGGCGATTCTGACGAAGCCGTTGTCCTTGATTCGGGGCGCCTCGACCTCGAGCGGGGTCGCGCTAGCGCGCGGCTGTTCGGGCGGTAGAGGTGGCACCTTCGATGCCTCGCCTCGACCCAGCAACCGGCGCAGGAATCCGATCATGCGTCGAGGCCCCCGTCGCAGTTGGATCGCGCTCGGCTCATCACGGTGCTGCAATAGCGTGACGTGTGACGGTCCAGGCGTCACCAGTATACTGGACTTGTATGTCCCCGACTTTGTCCTCAACACCCACCACAGGGTGGAAGGCATCGAGATAGTCGACGACCTTGTCGCGGGTTGGTCGGCTCGTGAAGAGGAGCTTGGCATCATCGCCCTCCTTCAGCGTGCTCAGCAGAAAGTCAGCAAACTCGGGCGAGGGCCGCGTTTTGCCTTCGAAGGCGTGCGACAGCAGGAGCAAGGAGGGGTCGGTCTGCGCGGCATAATTTGCCGCCCAAAGCACGCGATAGGAATGGTCGTTTAGGCCCGCGTGATGGGCGATCTGGATGATGTGGAGTGGCAGCAGGGAGTCGAGGAGCTTCTGGAAATACTTGTCCTTGGGCGGTTTGAAATCGACGCAGCCCGCATCGCCTGCGACCAGAATGCCCTGCCCCTTGAAGTCGAAGCGCCCAATGTAGCTTAGCTGGTTGCTGGGCGTGATCCCACGCAGCTTTCCCACGAACGAGAGAGCAATCCTGGCCGCATACTCGACTGGGAGCCGATCGCGGTGCTTGTCGACCAGCCAGCGCGATGGTCCGAGCAAGGTAAAGCTCAAACTATCTGCGGGCATGTTGGCATCAGCGGTGAGTTGGAAGCGGGCTCGTCCCGCATTCCAGCGATATCGACGCGGCTCGCCATCGTCGATGATCTCGGAGCGGATCGGGATGCTCCGTTTCGACAGGGCCTGCACCACGTCGTGAAGCGCGCTTGCGTTGACCGTATCCTTGGCAGCGCCCTGCCGGAGCTCGGCAAGGTTTTCAACCTGCACGTCCGCCGCTGCGGCGTCCATCATTCGCAGGTCATTGTGATTGTCCAAATACCGCTCGAGTGAAGCCGGCCAGTAATATCTGCGTTGGCCTAGCGGCCCCTGGCGGATCTCCTCGACCATCGTCTTCAACATGGGATGGGGCTCGGCATCGACGACACCTCCTTCTCCGCAACCCTGATGGGCCTCGTCGAGTTGCGCGCGGAAGTAATCGAGCTCGACAGGCTCATTCTCAACCGTTTGCAGGAGCGTCATCCTGAATTCGCCCAGCGTCCCGGTCGTGATCTGGCGCTCACCCTCAAGCCCGTAGAGGAGTTCACAATCGGCGCGCTTGGAGGCCAGATACGCCGCGAGCTTTGCAGATCCGCCCTCACCCGCAAACTGTTGCGGCAAAAGTTGCGCCGGGCGGACGGGCGCATCGAGCACCGCCGCCTCGGTATCGTTGACGACGGGTGGCATCCAGGCCTCGCCGATTGTGATCGACATGTCCTCGATCACTGGCACCAGGCCGATAAGATGATCCTCGTCATAATGTGTGCCGATCACGAGATCAATGCGGCGCTCCCCATTCGCGTCGTGTTTTTGTGGACGTCCAGCTCGACATACTTCACTGTACTGCTCATTGCTCGCGTCCATGCAGGCGGTCGCGCCGACCAGTCCGACGCGACCTTGCCGCTGCATATTACGAGACGGGGTGGCTCAGCCTCAGGCGATCATGTGGTCTAGTAGCCATCTGAACGGCGACCTAAGATAGAAGGCGCGGTTGGGCGAGACGGACATAGATGCGGAAAGGAGCTGCCATTGCCGCTGCAGAATCACCCAAGTTTCGAAAGGCCCGGTGTTACGACACGCCTGTGGTGCTACATGGATTTTACCAAGTTCGAGCAGATCACGTCCGGTAGGCCCATTACCGGCAAGAGTGTCATGATGCCGGTGCCCAAGGACATCGTATCTTCAGATTGAGTACGAGCGATCTCCTGTCGTATCTCTTTCGGCCAGAACTTCGAGTAATCGGCGAAATCTCCTTCATCGACAGTCGCGCGGGCGAGGCTACCGGGCCGAACAACATCGCGCATCAGCACGACAGCTATCGCAACACAGCGATCAAGAGCCTGATCCACCCGAGCTCACTTGGCTCGTTAGCGGACTTTGAACTCACCACGATATTTCTTGCTAGACGATGATCGCGTTCGCCTTGGCAATCGCCGACAACACGGCTGCACTAGGCTTGGCCGTTCGCACCTGCGTTTCGCGGTCGACCGTCATCAATCCGAACTTTGGGCCGTAGCCGAACAACCACTCGAAGTTATCCATCGCGGACCAATGCCAGTAGCCGCGCACGTCTATCTCGTCCGCGATACACTTGTGAAGGCCGGCCAACGCTTCCGGGATATAGCGCGCCCGAACGCGATCATCGTCGATACCGATGCCGTTTTCGGTGACGAGGATCGGCCGCGCGGTCATATGCGAAGCGTAGCGGACCGCACCTGCCAGGCCTGCGGGATAATATTCCTGGTTGAGCTGGGTCAAAAGCGATCCGGCTGGCGGTGCAATCGGCCCGGCCGTGCCAATGCGTTCACGCGTGTAGTTCTGCACGCCGACGAAATCGTCATCCCGGGCGCCCTCAAGCCAGACGTCATAACGTCTCGACCGTTCCGCTGCACCCGCGCCCGGAGCACCGGGCGCGTCCTGGACGTCCGACATCGCGAGCGTGAGCCCGACTGGCAGTTTCGGACGGATCGCCTTGATCGCACGTCGCGCAGATACGTGGCACTGACGCACGATCGGTTTAGAGATCGCCACGTCGTCGAACAAGAAAGACCGCCAATGCGGTGATTTCGTCGCTGCCTGAGCGCCATCCAGCATCGGCTTCAATACCGGCAACGGCACGAAATCCCTGAAGCTCAGATTGGCTTCGTTGAACGTACATAAAGTATCGATCAGGTCCCCGCAGTGCTGCACGACTGCTTCGGCATATCGCGTGAACGCTCCGATCGCGTTCCTATTCTCAAATCCACCCTGCGCTGCGAACCATAATGGCGACGTGAAGTGATGCAGCGTGACGACGGTGTGCAGTCCATGTTGGCGACACGCGCTCAGCATATCCCGGTAATGATCGAGCGCTACCCTATCGTACTGGCCCGGGGTCGGCTCGATCCGCGCCCATTCGACCGAGAAACGATAGCTGCCGAGGCCTAAACCAGCGATCCTCGCGATGTCCCGTGGGTAAAGCCGGTAATGGTCGCATGCTGTGCCTGACGGCTCCTTGACGATGGTGCCGGGAACTGTTTCGAGCAGCCACCAATCGCTGTTCCGATTGTTGCCTTCCACCTGATGCGCGGCAGTCGCCGTGCCCCAGAGAAAGCCCTTGGGGAAAGCTCGCGCAGCGCTCGGGAGTACGGCGGACCAGGCCGAAGGCACAGCAGCACCGACTGCGGCCGCCATGCCGGTCATCACCGTGCGGCGCGTTGGCATCTTCATCGCCATTATCGTGGCTCCCCTTGCTTTTCCGCAACGATCCGAACCGGCTCCAGCAAGCCTGACGGGGTTAGCGGCGTCGTCGCCGACAAGCCCTTTCCTAACAAGGCGAAGCCGCCACCCGATGCGACATTGGTCCACGCGTGCGGGGTAGCACCCGGCTGAAGATCGCCCACGAAGCGGTTCTGCCAGGTGTTCGCCACCCGGATCTCGACCGTGTTGGCACCCCGGTGAAGCCGGTCGGAGACATCGACCCTGTAGGGCTTGGCCCAGGCAGTGCCTGCGAGAACGCCATTGATCCGCACCTCAGCAACATCGCCGATCGCGCCAAGATCGATAAAGAGCCGTTCTCCCGAGCCGAACCAATTGGCGGGAGCGTTGACCACGCGTTGGTAGGTGCCGACGCCGGAGAAATAGCGCACCATCGGATCGGGGTTCGCGGTCCAGCTTCCGATCGCAGCCTTGTTTGCTGCGCCGCCCGGCAGGCGCAGCGTCCAGTCCGCAGCCAGCGTTGCGACTGTCCGGACTGACGGGGCGGCAAGGGTCAACTCGGGAGTCGTTGTTGGTTTGCGGAAGATCACGAACACCGCCTCGTACGGGGTCAGCGTGAGCGGTATCTGCGTGCGTCCGTCTCCGATCGCGTAACTAACCTTTTCGACCGTGCCTGTTTCGGCGTGCCAGAGTTCGGGAACGCGCCCGGTGGTGCGGAACCACGCGGGGACCGTCGCCGATCGGTCGCTCTGGTTGGTGATGAAGTACAGCTCGCCGTCGGGAAGCGTGCGGTGGGTGAAGCGCAGGTCCATGGCTGGACCGGGCGCAGCATATGCAAAATCCCGCTCGATGCTTTCCGCCGCGAGGACCGCGGGCACGTCACGCCGCCAGTAAACGCGGCCCTTGCCATAGCTGTTGACGGTCAGCGCCCCGCCATCGGTCTGCCCCCACAGCTTATCGGCGATCGTCCGCACGGCGTCATCGGATGACCCCAGACTGGGCGAGCCGGTCGGCTTCGGTCCGACCAGCACAGCTCCGGCCGCGACCATATCGCGGAGTTTGGTGATCATCGGCAGGGTAAGGCGCTCCTCCGTTTCCGGAAGGACGAGCAGACGATAGCGCGCTCCGCCGGGGAAGGCGATCTGTCCATCCTCGACCGTTGCCAGCCGCAGCAGCGCATCGGCGTTGACGTAGTCGAAGCCGTGCCCGGGCAGATCGACCACGCCGCCGGCATCACGATACGGTACGCCGGACGGGGCGCCCTCCCCATAGAAGTAGAGAACGTCCGCGGCTGGAACACCCTGCTGGAGCAGATACGAACTGCGTGCCAGATAGTCGATCCACGGCTTTGCCATCTCCGCCCAGATCTCATGGCGGGTAAAGACCTGCCCGAACGGCCCGAGTGTCAGGCCGGGTTTGTGCGTGTCGTCGGGCTGATGCGGTGAGGTGTGGATCACCAGCCGGTTGACCCCCATCGCCATGTATTTGTCGGCGACCCACTTCAGGCTCCACGGTGTGGACGTCCACTGCGGAAGGGAGGAGGTCAGCGCTTCGGCGGCGACCAGCGGTTTGCCATAGACGTGGGCGGTCGAGCGCGTCTCGATGATGTCGGCCGGGAATTCGTCGTTCACCACGCCCTGATAGGCTGCGGGTTTGCCGCCGAACGGGATCGCCCAGAACTCACCCATCGGGATATCGGTCTGGCTCTTGGCGAGCATGCCGTCGGCGACGGTCGGCCACGCCGCGCCGGTCGCCTCGCCATAATAGCCGAGCCCGTGTTCCTTGGCGAAGCGCGTGATCGTGCCGTAATGATTTTCGGCGACCAGATCGGCAAGCGTGCGACGAAAATCCCAAAGAAACGCATCGCTCTTTTCGGCGCTGTCGACGACATGCCCGGCAAGCACCGGCAACATGCGGGTGAGATCGTACCCGCGACGCTGGCGGAACTCGGCCGGCATTGGCTCCGTCCAATTCTCTTGGCCCGCCTCCCAGCTATCCGTCAGCAAGTAGCGCAGACCATGCTCGCCGACCAATGGCCCAAGTTTTTTGATGACTGGTGTCAGGTAGGCGTCAAGGTGCGCGCGGACGTGGGCGGCGTTGAGCTTATCGACCTCGAGGCCGGTCCCCTCGGGCGTTGCAGGATGGTTGACCTCGCCGGTCAGCGACCAGCCGGCACGTAGCACCGCCCAATTGCCCGCAGGCGCGGTCCAGTCGAGCGTGCCATCGGCGCGGAGCCGGTCGGTCAAGTCGATGACGTCGGCGCTGCGGATCGCGGCGGAGGGCGCCACGTCAGGCGTGCGAAGCGCATCGGCATCGGCGCTCACGCCGAAGCCGGCGCGATCCTCGAAGAGATCGACACGCGCCCCTGGCACCAGCGCCATTTCCGCGATGGCGATGCCAGGCTCCTGCGGCCATGGATTGCGCGATACTTCGGCGCGGTCGAACACCACCCGGAAGTGCCGCGCCGTCGTTGCTGAGAAAGCAAAGGTCCGTTCCGGCGCCGGGTTGTGCGCAGCGCCGACCAGCGTGCGGATCGACCGCCACGTCGTGCCGTCGTCGCTCGCCTCGACCCGCCCTTGCGGCCCATCCGCAAAGCGCCCGCCGAGTGGCCCGACATAGGTCAGCGCGCGGATCGTCGCCGGGTTCGCGAAGTCATAGCGCACCCAAACCGGCGAGCCCGCAGCCGGCGTAGGCAGGAGGACCCGCCCCTCAACGTCGCCATCAACAAGCTTGGCGGCATCGACGCCGGTTGCGTTGGTGGTGACGCGCGGCGCGAGACTCGCGAGCGAAACGTCGCCCGAAGGAGTCCGGAAGGCCAGGACCGCGACATCGCGCGCCAGTGCTGGCCTCTCCGCTTCGCGCTTGCCTGTCGCGTCGCGCTTCGCCACCGCCTGGAAAGGACCGGCATTGGCGGGCAGCGGCGCAAGCTTGCCTGCGCGACGGCCACCGACGATCCTCGTCTCGCTCCAGACGAACTTCTTCATGCCCCATTCGGGCTTAACCCAGGGGCCGCCCGTCTCGCTCCAGCCGGGCCCCGCCGCCATCGCGAACTCGAGACCGAGCCGATCGGCTTCGGATGCGGCGAAGCGCAGGTTGGCATACCATTGCGGGCTGAGGACGGTCACCCGCTCGGGTACGATCTTGGGCGCGCCCATGTCGCCATCGAACATCATCGCGCCGGCGATGCCGACGCGCTTCATCCATTCGAGATCCTTGGTGATGCCATCTTGCGACACGTTGCCGCTAAGCCAGTGCCACCAGACACGCGGGCGCGCAGTGTCGGGCGGAGTCTGAAAACCGGAACGCAGCGGGTCGGCGGTTTGCGCGAGTGCGCCGGCGGGAATCCACACGCTCACCAGAAACGCCACGACGCGCGATCGGAACAACGTCATTTGCGAATCCTTACTTCAGGGTGACGGTGCCGGTGGCAGAGACATGCGCGATCCTGCGCGACATGAAATCCTGCGACGACGTCCCCACATCCAGCACATAATCGCCCGGCGTGGATGCCCAACGGTGGCTGCGCTCGTCCCAATGCTGGAAGGCGCGGATCGGCAGCAATACCTCGCCGGTCGTCGTAGCACCGGGCGCGACCGGCACCTTGGCAAACCCGGCCAGTGCCCGCGCCGGTTCGCCGCTCTCCGGCGGCTGCGTGACATAGAGCTGTACAACCGCGCTGTCCGGCGTGGTTCCGGGGTTGCGGACCTCCACCGCGACATGCACCTGATCAGCCGATTGCGAAAAGCGCGCTTTCCCCAGTGTCAGCGGAGCATAGGTCAGACCGTAGCCGAACGGGAACAGCGGCGATTGCCGGTGTGCCTGATAATAGCGGTAACCGACCGCCAGCCCTTCCTCGAAGCGAACGGTGCCGATCGAACCATCGGCAGCAAGATTACCGGGATAGGTGGCAGGTGCCACGCCCGGCCCCTGCCGTTCGTCTGCCGGGAAGGTGACCGGCAGACGTCCGCCGGGCGCCGCGGCGCCGAACAGCAACGCAGCGGCTGCCTCGGAAAAGCCGTCGCCAGGATACCACAGGTCGAGGATCGCGCCGACCTCGTCACGCCACGGCATCGCGAACACTCCGCCAGCGGCGGCTACGACGACCGTGCGTGGATTGGCCGCGGCGACGGCATGGATCAAGGCGTCCTGCTCAGCCGGCAGCGACAATGTCATCTGGTCCGCACCCTCGCTACTGTCCTTGGCGACGAACACCACCGCCACATCCGATGTAGCGGCGCTTGCCGCCGCGCGCGCGATTCCGTCGCCAACCGGAACCCAGCCGAGCCGGATGCTGGTGCCGATCGCGGTGCCGAACATCTCGGTACGTGGCATCGGCGCTGCCTCGCGCGGTGTCCACTCGACCGCAATCGATACTGCCCGGCCGGCGACGAGATCGAGCGAGGCAGAGGCCCTGGTGCCGAAATCGGCGCGCTCGAACTCCGCGACGATTTTGCCGTCGATCAGCAACCGGCCGCTCCCCGAGCCGGACAGCGTCAGCCGCTGGAGTCCCCCGACCGGCGGAACGAAGCTGCCAGACCAGCGTGCCGACCAGGCGTTGTCGGCCGCAAGTCCGGCGATAGCCGGCGCCGCGTCGAGCGCGACCCCCGGTTCCACCCGGTGCGCGTAGGCGGCACCCTGAAAGTCGCGGCGCGGATTGTTGACATAGGTCGCCAACAGCCCCGGCCTGCCGTCCACGGTGCGGAAGGCGGTCGCCGGAGCCAGCGGCGGATCGCCAAGCGGCGGGGTGCCGGCTTCGTAGCGGACCGAGGTGTTGCTGCCGGCGCGTGCGACGATCGCCTCCCAGCCGATCCCGGCGGCGTGTGCGGTGACATTTGCCGATCCGCCTTCGGTCACAACCGGCCGCTCGCCCGCCTGCGCGCCGATCACGGCGATGCGCCGAACGGAGCCGAGCGGGAGCAGATGGTCACGGTTCTTGAGGAGGACGGCACTTGCCACCGCGATTCGCACCGCGTCGGCGTGATGCTCCGCCGCGTTCACGACGGCTGGCTCAGGGTCATAGACCCCGAGGCGGAAGCCTGGAACCAGCCGTCGCCGCAGCAGATCGTCGAGGCGCGCCTCCGAGACCTTTCCCTGACGCACCGCCGTCGATAAATCGATATCGCCGCCGGGTGTCACCGCCGGCGCGCCGGGGAACGCCGCGGCCGGATAGAAAGTGCCGACGTCGAGTCCCGCGTTTACCGCCGCGACCACGCTGCGCTGCGCGCTGGGGAAATCGGGCACCACCGCGCCGTCGAAGCCCCATTCCTGCTTTAACGTGTTGAGCAATCCGGCGTTTTCGCAGGCAAAGGTGCCGTTCAGCCGTGGGAACGCGCACATAACCCCGCCTGCCCCACCGCGCGTCACCGCCGCTTCGAACGGCGGGTAGTAGATTTCGCGCAGCACCCGTTCGCTGATCAGCTCGTTGACCGAAGGGCGCGTGCCGACCGGTGAATCGCCTAGCCGGCCGGCTTCCTGCGTGTAGGCGGCGAAGTGCTTGATCGTCGCGATGACATGGTGGGACTGGATGCCCTGCACCTCTGCCACCGCCATCTCGGCCGCCAGAAATGGATCTTCGCCGTAACTCTCGGCCACCCGGCCCGAGCGCCACACGCGCAGCACGTCCATCGCCGGACCATATACCGTCGTCTTGTGCGCTGCGCGCGCCTCGGCCCCGATCACCGCGCCGTGCAGCGCGGCGATCGCGGGATCGAAGCTCGCTGCCACCGCGATCGGGCTCGGCAGCGCGGTGGTCGGGCCATCGGACCGAAGTCCGGCGGGTCCATCCGCAGGCGAGGGATCTGGAAGCCTGAGGGCTTTCAGACCGTCCTTCGCCACGGCCAGCTTGCGCTCGACCGACCCGAGCGAACGGACCGTGGCATCTGCCCGACAAAACGCACGTTGTTCCGCGCTGCCACTCTCGCAGTCCGTGCCGGAAGAGCCGGCGATTGCCATATTCGGCAGGACGCTGGCGCCGGCGAGGATCGCCAGCGCCAAACCGGTTCGCCGCATCAGAACGTCTTGCGCAAACCGAGCGTCACCACCCGCCCGAGCGGCGACGCGACGGTCGGATCGAAGCCGTAGGCATTGTTCGCGGCATCGTAGAAATACGGCGGATCGCGGTCGAACAGGTTGGAGACGTCGACGGTAAGCTGCGTGGCGCCGCCGAAACCGACGATCGGCAGCTTGTAACCGACGTGGAGATCGACCGTGGTGTAGGAGTCGATCTGCCGGTTGTCGGCGGTGTTGCGATAGCCGTTGATGTAGTTGAGGAACGCGCTCGCATCCAACGCGCCGTTCGAGAACGACACATGGCCTCGGGTCTTGAAGTTCACCGCGTAATTGGTGTTGAGCCGGCTCGACGTCTGGGTGTCGCCGTTGATCTGCTGACGGAATTTCCACAGCCAGGTGCCCGCCGTCCCGATATCGAGCGTGCCGCCGGCTGCGCCGAACGCATAGGATGCATCGAAGTCCAGTCCGTCGATCTTCTGCCGCGCGAAATTCTGGCGACGCAGATCGTAGATCGCTGTCGGTAATTGCGCGACGTCAGGATAGGAGACGCCGTCATGTCGCATACCGCTGGTGGCGGCGAGAACCTGAGCTGCCGTTGGGAAATAAACACGATAGCGGTCATATAGCGGATTGAACGGCTCGCTAACCGGATTGAAGCCCGGGAAGGTGATGACGTTCTTGTAATCGATGTTGAAATAGGTCGCCGACAGTTTCGTGCCGGGCAGGAATACCGGCTTGAAGTCAGCGCCGAATGACCATGTCGTTGCCGTTTCCGGCTTCAGCCGGTTACCACCGGCGAGAATGACCGAATAGCCACCTGCGCCGCCTGTTCCGGTGAAATCGGGAAAGCGAATGACGCGCGTGTCGATCGCGGTGCCGGCATCCGCAAGGCTCGGCGCATGGAAGGAAGTGCCCCAACTCCCATGGATCAGCAGGCCATCGGCCGGCTTCCAGTTGACGCCAATCTTGGGGTTGGTGGTGCCACCGACGTCGTCGTAGTGATCGTAACGCGTGGAAGCGGAGATATCGAGGCTTTGCAGCAGCGGCATCGCATTGTCGCTACCCACCACCGGCACGAACAACTCGCCGTAGAAGGAGTAACTCTTGCGCTTGCCGAGTGCGGTGTTTTGCGGTGCGGTGGATGCCGGCCCGGTGTCGACCGTCGCGAAGAACTTCTCCTCGCGCAGGTCCGCGCCCACCGCCGCCTTCACCATGCCACCGGGAAGCCGAACGATCGAGCCGTCGAACTTGAACAAAGCTTCTTTGACCGTCTGCTCGCCGAAATAGCGGGTGCGATAGTCCGATACCTGACTGAGCAACGCCGGACTGTTCGCCGGGCCGACGCCGTAGGGATTGAAAGTTCCCTGAGCGACGAGTTGGGCGACCAGCGTCTGGTTCAGCCCCGGCTGGTAGATCGTGTCCCGCTCGCGCCCGTAATTGAGATCGATCGACCCCTTCCAGTCGGCGAAAAGGCTGGTTGAAGCTCCGATGTTCGAGGACCAGGTTTTGGTATGGATGCTGTTGGCGATCGTGGCGCCGATCTCGTTGACAGGGCTGTACGTGACACTATGCACGCCAGCCGGGACACTCTGGCCGAGCGCGTAATTGTAAAACGGCCCAGACGTGACGCTGACGTTCACCGCGCCGTTGGTGACGTTGCCACCCGCAGCTCCCTGTAGCGAAGTCAGTTGCCGGTCCGAGTAGAGCGAACGCGCGTGCAATTCCGCGCTGTCTCCGAGTTCCTGCCGGAAGGAGATCAGCCCCTGATGGCGACGCTGCGCCGGATACAGGTCGTTCGCCTTGTTCACGTCACAGGTATTGCTGGCGTTCGCGACAGCGCCGTTGCCACGCAACGCATAATTGGTGCCGCCGACCGTGACGTTCCCCGCGCAACTCGCCGACGGTGTCGTCATGCCGAAATAATCGCGCTCGCGTCCGTTGACCGCCGTGTTCTGCGAATATTCGTAATCGAGCATGATCGAGCCGGTGCCCCAGCTACGGCCGCCGAGCAGGCTTGCATTATAGGTGCGATATCCATCGCCGAAGCCGATCCGGCCGACGCCTTCCAGCCCGTCGAAGTTCTTGCGGAGGATGAAGTTGACCACGCCGGCCACGGCATCCGAACCGTAGATCGAAGAGGCGCCGTCGGCGACGATTTCCACACGCTCGATGGCGGATGGCGGTATCGCGCTCGGATCGGGCGCCGTCTGGTTGATGCCCGCGCCGGGAAGCCGCAGCCCGTCGACCAGCACGAGCGTCAGCCCGGCACCACCGTTGCCAACGCCGATACCGTGGATCGCCGGCTGATCGACGAAGTTCGCCTGGTTCTGGCCGCTGTTGTTGCCGCTCGCACCGAAGTTGTTGAGTTGCGGGATGGCACGCAGAATTTCGGTCGTGGTCGTGCCACCTGACGCCACGATGTCGGCGCGACCGACGCTGGTGAGCGCAGAGCCGGTCGGCGCAACGCCGCGGATGCTGCTGCCGGTTACCACGATGTCGGCGATGCTTTCGGCTGACGGGCTGTTCGGGCCGGTCTGCTGTGCATCGGCTTGTGAAGCGGGCGGTTCCGCCGACTGGACCGGACCTTGCGCGGCCGCCTGACCGTTATCGTCGGTCGTGACGAGATCAAGGTCGTGCGCCCACGCGCCCGGTGCGACGAACAACGTCGACGTGGTCAGCAACGTAAGACGAATAGCGTTTCGGATCGTCATCATACCCCCTCCTAGGTTCTTCTTTTAATGCAGCGGTGTCTGACCGCTGTTCTAATAGCAAATAACAGTTTAACTCCGACTAATATCGGAATTTTCTATAGATCTTCACGCCTAAAACTTGTGTCGCGGATCTCAATATCTCCCGTTGATGCGCCACCTTCTATTTCGGCTGTTATTCATGAATTTTGTTCTTCGCTTCCCCGCATAGCGACCCTGGCCATGATAATGTAGTTGATTGTTTTGATAGCGAACCATAAACGATGCAGATAGGTCTGACATCAACGCTGCCAGTACGAGCGGCAAATGAAGACAATGATCCACTGGAGGGATAAATGCGATTCAAAGGCCTCGATCTCAATTTGCTTGTCGCCTTCGAAGCGCTGATCGAACTGCGCAACGTCAGCCGCGCTGCCGACCGGCTCGCGCTCAGCCAACCCGCAGCGAGCGCCGCGCTTTTTCGGCTCCGCGAGTTTTTCGGCGATCCACTGCTTACCAGCCAAGGCAAACGCATGTATGTGACGCCGGTAGCGGAAGCGTTGTTGCCGCAGGTCAGGGCCTGCCTGCGCGCCGCCGAAATCGTGGTGGCCAACCCGAAGGGGTTTGACCCGGCTACGACGCGCCGGACGTTTCGCATTATCGCGTCCGACTATTTCATCACCGCTGTTCTGGTCGATCTTGCGCGGGAACTGGTCGTCGCCGCGCCAGGCGTTCGGTTCGATTTCATCCTTCCCGATAACGCCGCAGTCGACTCGCTGGATCGGGGCGAGATGGACCTGTTCATCTCTCCACCAGAATTCCTGTCCAACACACACCCCGCCGAACTGCTCTTCGAGGAAACGCACGTCGTTGCGGGATGGTCGGAGAATCCGCATCTGCGTGGGCCGCTTACCGAGGCGCAATTTCTCACCGCGCCGCACGTTACGGTGGCGATAAGTAGCCAGCGAACCAAGACGTTTGCGGAACGACATCTCGACGAAATGCGCCGCCCGCGAGAGGTGGTTGCGACAGCCTGCTCTTTCACGCTGGTGCCGTGGCTGCTGATCGGAACGCAACGCCTGGCCGTCATGCACGAGCGTCTGGCCCGCACATTCGCCCGCCATTTGCCGATCACCACCGCGCCGATGCCGTTCGACTTCCCGCCGATGCGCGAGATGGCACAATATCACGAGACGAGAGTTTCGGACGAAGGGCTGCGCTGGCTGATCGACCAGATCAGGAACGCGGCTGCGGCCGTCGCCGCTTGAGCGAACCTCACGCGGCGAGGTCCGCCTGCCCCGCATCGATCAGGCGACGAATCAATTGCCGCGCCGCACGGCCGCCGGTGTCGCTAGCGATGTCGAGCAGCGGCCGATCAGGCTCCGCTTCCATACGGACCTGTTGCAGTTCGAGAACCTCCTGATCTTCCCGGAAGGTCGCCGCAGTCTGTTCGAACACGACGTCCGGAACGCCGTTGTCGAGGATGTTGGTCGCCATCGACCAGAAATAATGCGTCGTGCGGTCGGTTTCCGGGGTGATGCCGTGGAACCCCTTCATCGAAAAGCCGTGGTCACGCTTGCCTTCGTACGCGCCGGTCCCGGCATCGCAGGCGCCGGTGTGGATACGGATCAGCACCGGCTCGAATTCAATCTCCTGCCAGCGATCGATCAGGCCGGTGAAGCCACACGCATCGACATAGGTCGGCGGCGGCACCGACGCTGGCATCCGCCGCTGCACGCGGACGGCGTTCGGCAGCCGGGTCGTCTCGGTTTTGGTCTTGAAGTGCAGCTCGGGATTTCCACCGATCGTCTTGGGGTGAATATAGGGCAGGTGCGACAGGTCCATGAGGTTGTCGATCAGCAACTGCCAGTTGCCGTTCACCGGGAAATGCGCGCTTCGCCATGCGAACCGCGGGTCGCTATGCACCGGATAGTGCGGAATGGTGGCCGGGTCCGCCCGGTCTGCCGCTCCCAGCCAGATCCACAGCATCGCATCGCGCTCGACCAACGGGAAGCTGCGCACACGCGCCGTTGCCGGAATCTTTTCCTGCGCCGGGATGCGTGTGCAGATGCCGTCGGTGCCGAACTCCATGCCGTGATAGGCACATCGCAGGATTTCGCCATCGACGGCGCCGTGGCTCAACTGCATGGCGCGATGACAGCATCGGTCCTCGAGCGCGCCGACCTGCCCGGCTTCGGTTCGGAACATCACGACAGGTTGATTCAGGAAGGTACGGCCGATCCGTGCGCCTGGCTGGAGGTCGGCTGCCCAGCCGGCGACGTACCAGGTATCGTACAGAAAGGGGGAGGTACTTTTCGCCTGCGCGCCGCTCATGCTCATCTCCCAATCGTCTGGCCTGCCGCTGAGCGGCGAGATCGTGAGCGATGATAAAGAGGTCCGCGCTAATCCGTATCGCTACTTTTACGGATAGGTTAGATTAGTGATATGGATTATCGGAAAGTCGATCTCAACCTGCTGGTGATCCTCGACGCGCTGCTCGAGGAGGGGGGCGTCAACGCTACGGCGCGGCGGCTCAGCATGAGTCAGCCCAACGTCAGTTTTGCGCTGGCCAAGCTACGTGCTTTCTTCAAGGACGATCTGCTGGTCCGGCAGGCCAATCGAATGAAGCCGACACCTACCGGCGAGCGCCTTCGCGAGCCTGTGCGCCGCATTCTGGCGATGGTGGATGCGGAAATATTGCGAACGCCCACGTTCGACCCCGGGCAGAGTGAGCGATGCTTTACCATCAGCACCTCCGATATCGGAGAACTCACCTTTGTCCCCAAGCTGCTGGCGGCGCTATCGAAGCGCGCGCCGCATACCGTCCTGCGGTGCTATTCCATGACCCCGCTGGAACTGGAAAGCGCAATGGCTGACGGAGTCGTCGATGTGGCGCTCGGCTATTTTCCAGACCTCGACGGCCCGGCGCTATACCGCCAGAAATTGTTCGAGCATCCGTTCGTCTGCATCGTGCGTGCCGACCATCCGGAGGTAACTGGTGAATTGACGCTCGATCAGTTTCTTTCGCTCGGGCATGTCGTGGTCGCGCAGGAAGGGCGCAGCCAGGAATTGTTCGAACAGACCATGCGGCAGCGCGGACTGTCGCGACAGATCAAACTGCGATCGCCGCATTTCATGAGCGCACCGCTGCTGATCGCACAATCAGATCTCATCACGACCGTACCTCAGGCGGTGGGTACGACCTATGCGAGTCTTGCCGGGCTGCGCCTGCTGCGCCCGCCGATCGACATTCCACCGATCGAACTTCAACAATTCTGGCATCGCCGGGTTCACGCCGATCCAGCGGTCCGCTGGTTCCGGGCGCTAATTTCTGAACTGTTCTTGCGGACCGACCCAACATTGCCGGATGACCCGCCAGTCATGCAGTACGATAGACACGCCGGATAGTGGTCTATCAAAACTATCAATTTTTCATATTCAAGCGCCGCGCCTAGCCTGTTTTCCAGCCGAACAACGGCAGCGGAGAGGACGTACAGTGGCGAGCGAGAAGGCAGGCGGAACGATCCTCGTCATCGGTGGGGGCATTGGCGGTCTCACCTCGGCGATCGCGCTGCGACAGCGTGGCTTCGCGGTGGACGTCATCGAGAAAGATCCCGACTGGACGGTGTACGGCGTCGGCATCATCCAGCAGGCGAATGTCGTCCGCGCGATGAGCCAACTCGGCATCCTCGACGATTATCTCGAGGCTGGCTGCCCGTTCGATCATGTCGAAGTGTATCTGCCAAACGGCATGCGGGTGGCGCGAATTCCGACGCCGCGGCTGGCCGAAGGCTATCCCGCCAACGTCGGCATCGGGCGCCCGGCGCTTCACCGCGTGCTAGGCGACCGGACCAAGTCGGCTGGCGCCAACGTTCGGCTCGGGCTGACCGCCGACGCGCTGGAAGACGATGGCGCAGGCGTAACCGCGCGCTTCTCGGATGGCTCCGAGAGCCGGTACGATCTGGTGATCGGCGCCGACGGCCTCTATTCGGCAACGCGGGCGATGCTCTTTCCTGACGCGCCGCGGCCGCGTTTCGCAGGCCAAGGCGTGTGGCGCTACAATTTCGATAGATCCGACGGGCTGGACAGCCTGTGCGTCTACGAGGGCCCGACGGGAGTCGGGCTGGTGCCGCTCTCGCCGTCGCTGATGTACATGTACGTCACTACACCCGAAGCCGGCAATCCGCGCTATCCGACGAAAGGACTCGCACAGGCGATGCGCGAAAAGCTGCGCGGCGTCCCCGCCCCCCAGATCCAGACGCTTGCTACGCAGATCGTCGATGACGACGCGGTGGTCTACAAGCCGCTCGAGACGCTGTTCCTGACTGGCGACTGGCACAAGGGGCGCATCGTGCTGATCGGTGACGCCGTTCACGCGACGACGCCGCATCTTGGCCAAGGCGCGGGCATGGCGATCGAGGATTCACTGGTGCTCGCCGACGAGCTCGAGCGGGCAAGCGACATTGAGACGGCGCTGGGAGCCTTCCGCGCCCGGCGATTTGAACGGTGCCGCTACATCGTCGAGGAATCGCTTAGCATCTGCGAAGCGCAGGTCGCTGGCCGCACGATCGATCAGGCAGCGGCGACCCGCAACATGTTCGAGGTAATCGCGCGACCCATCTGAGGCGCGTCCAGGAGGCAATGATGGCACGAGTGAGCGAAATCCGGTACGTCGGCTATGCAACGCCGGACCTGGAGCAGGAACAGGCATTCTACCGCGACGTCTGGGGGCTGCGCGAGACCGCAACGCACGACGGGATGGTCTATTTCGCGGCCGAGGGGCATGACGAACCCTATGTAGTCCGGCTCCGTCACGCGGACGAGAACCGCGTCGACATCATCTCGCTCGCAGCGGCAAGCCGCGCCGACGTCGAGGCGCTGCACGATCAGGTCTTGGCGGCCGGCGCACGGATCATCTTCGCGCCGCGCGATCTCGATCAGCCGGGCGACGGCTACGGCTTCCGCTTCTTTTCGCCCGATGGCCTCAGCTTCGAGATTTCCAGCGACGTCGCGCGTGGTCCGAAGCGTGACATGGTACGCTGGGAAGGCGTCCCGCAAAAGATCAGCCACATCGTGCTCCACTCGCCGGATCACCGGGCGGCCGTTGCGTTCTTCGCCGACGTGCTAGGTTTTCGCATCTCGGACTGGCTCGGCGATTTCATGTGTTTCCTGCGCTGCAATTCGGCGCACCATCGGCTCGCGATCCTCCCCGGGCCGCCCTGCCTCAACCACGTCGCCTATGACATGCTGACCGTGGACGACATGATGCGCGGGGTCAGCCGGCTCCGTAAGCAAGGCACCGACATCAAATGGGGGCCGGGCCGGCACACCGCCGGCAATAACACTTTCAGCTATTTCACCACTCCAGCCGGCTTCGTGGTCGAATACACTTCGGAACTGGAAGACGTGGATGACGATACTCATGTCCATCAGGTCCATGTCCCTGGCCCGCAGGTGATGGACCAGTGGGGGATCGGCGTCGGTGGCCCGCAGGCAATGCCGCACCCGGCAGCAGACGCCGGACTATTCCAGGCAGCGGAGGCCTGAGAGATGGCGTTGTTCCAGTATTTTCCGAATTACGTGTGGAACCTCAGTCTGGCTATCGCGCTGGAGAGTGGCGCCAGGATCGGCGAGATCATCGATATGTGCGCGCCGCTGAAAGCGGCGGCGGAGAATGGCGAGGATGCCGGCACGCCCGCCTTCATGCGCGAATGGGTCAAGATGGCCGACAAGCTCGCCACGCTTGCTGGCGAGGACGAGGCGGGCGGGCGGCTGTTCTCCGCGAGCGAGAAACTGAAGCGTGCAGCACTCTATTATCTAACGGCGGAGCGGATGCAGGGCCATGGCCACCCCGGTCGGGCCGACACCTATCGCAAGGCGCTCGACAGTTTCTTGAGCGCGATGGCGTTCGGCAAGGAGCCGGTCGAGCGCGTCGCCATTCCCTTCGAAGGACGCGAGCTTGCCGCGCTCTATCACCGCGCGGCAGGTGACGGGCCCAAACCACTGGTCGTCTATTGCAATGGGCTGGATAGCAGCAAGGAACTGCTATGGTACTCCAGGCTGCCGAGCGCGCTCGCGCGGCGCGGCATCTCGTGCCTGTGCGTCGATCAGCCTGGCACCGGCGAGGCACTACGGCTTCAGGACATGCCCGCTACCCATGAAAGTGAGCGCTGGGCTTCGAAATGGATCGACTGGCTTGAGACGCAGGCGGATGTCGATGCCGCGCGGATCGGCATGACCGGCATTTCGCTCGGTGGCTATTACGCGCCGCGTGCAGTGGCGTTCGAGCCGCGGTTCGCGGCGGGCGCGGTGTGGGGCGCCAATCACGACTGGGCGGAGGTGCAGCAGAAGCGGCTCCGCCGCGAGGGCGAGAACCCGGTCCCGCATTATTGGTCGCACGTCCACTGGGTGTTCGGCGCAACCGACATGGACGATTTTCTCGAAAAAGCGAAAGGCATGACCCTCGACGGCGTGATGGAGCGGATCACGGTGCCGTTCCTCGTCACCCATGGCGCGGAAGACCGGCAGATTTCGCTAGAGTATGCGCATCGCAGCTATGACCAGCTCACCAACGCAGCCAGCCGAGAGCTTAAGATCTTCACCCCGCGCGAGGGTGGCGTCGAGCATGTCGGCGCGGACAATATGAGCTTTGGCCGGGATTTTATCGCGGACTGGTTCGCCGAACAGCTTGGCGGCCGCACTGCATGAGCGACACTTGGTTGATCGTGCGGGAAACCGCGATCAGCGTGCTGATCAACACCGCCATCAGCGTCGGCTTCTTTCTACTCGTGTTCTCCTTCGGCCCTCCGGTCGCAACGCGAGCGCTCGCCCCCGATTTCCTGCCGCAGACCTTCATGGTGGCGCTGATGGGCAGCCTCGTGCCGGCGTTGTTGATCCGCCGTCGCAGCGGCGCGCCCGTGGCAGCGATCGTGCGGCGCACGCTGCTGATCGCGTTCGCCGCGCTCGTCGTTGCGGGTGGCGGCGCGTTCGCGGTCACCCACGCGTCCGACGTCATGCTCGCCTCGTCCACTGCGCTCGCGATCAAGGCCGCATTCGGCGCCGTGCTGGCGGCGATCGTGACACCGTTGGCCGTCGCCGCAACCCTCCGTTACCGACCAGGTGGCACACCATGAACCGTCGTTTCATTGACCTATCGATAACGCTGGACAATGACGTCGTCTCCGATCCGCCCTTCCTGCGGCCGAAGATAACCTATCAGGTTCACGGCGAGACGTTGCCGGAATTGCAGCATTTCTTCCCCGGCGTCACGGCGGAGCAGACCCCCGACGGAGCCGGCTTCGCCGCTGCAGAATGGGTGACACTGACCACCCACAACGGCACACACCTCGACGCGCCCTACCATTATCATCCGACGATGAATGGGGGAGAGCGCGCGATAACCATCGATGAGGTGCCGCTCGACTGGTGCTTCCGCCCGGGCGTCAAACTGGATTTTCGCGGTTTCGAGGACGGGTATGTCGTGACGGCGGCGGACGTCGAGGCGGAGCTGGCGCGAATCGGTCACGAACTGCAACCGCTCGACATCGTCCTGGTCAATACGCGCGCGGGAAGTGCGCTCGGCGGTCCCGATTTTGTCAATGCCGGCTGCGGCATGGGCTATGAGGCGACCATGTATCTGACCTCGCGCGGCGTGCGCGTGACCGGCACGGATGCGTGGAGTTGGGACGCACCGTTCGTCTTTACCGCGCAACGGGTGAAGGAGACCGGCGACACGTCCTTGATCTGGGAAGGACACAAGGCGGGTCGCGACATCGGCTACTGCCACCTCGAGAAATTGCACAATCTGGAGGCGCTGCCCCCACATGGCTTCACGGTCTCGTGCTTCCCCCACAAGATCAAGGGCGCATCCGCCGGCTGGACCCGCGCCGTCGCGATCCTCGACGCTTGACCAAGGCAACCGACAGCCGATGCGCGTAATCGTCACCGGGGCGGCGGGATTCGTGGGCCGGGCGGTGCTTGCTCGCCTTCGCGAAGCGCATGACGTGGTCGCCACGGACCTCCACTTGCCCGCCGGGGTAGCCGGTATTGCGGGTGACCTCGCTGAGCGGGGATTCGCCCAACGGCTGCTGCGGCACGGCTGCGATGCGGTGCTGTACCTTGCGACCGTCCCCGGCGGCGCCGCAGAGGCGGCCCCGGAACGCGCCTGGCGGGTCAACGTCGAAGCAGTCCGCCGACTGGCCGACGCGGTGGTGGCGCGAGCGCCGGGCGCGCGTTTTGTGTTTGCCAGCAGCATCGCCGTCTTCGGCGATTCCGAGCCGGCGGGCGTCGATGATGACACCCCGCTTGCGCCCCGGCTGCTGTACGGGGCGCACAAGGCGATCACCGAAACGTGGCTTGCCACGCTCTCCCGGCGTGGTGCGCTGGACGCCGTGGCGTTGCGACTGTCCGGCGTCGTGGCCCGACCGGCCGATGACGGCGGGCTGAAGTCCGCCTTCATGAGCAACGTGTTCCATGCGATCGCGGCCAACCGACCCTTCACGCTGCCGGTGTCACCCGACGCGACGGTCTGGCTGACCTCGGCAGAATGTGCCGCTCGCAATCTTGCTCACGGATTGCGCGTGACGGCAAGCCTGCCGGAAAGCCGCGCAGTGACGCTGCCGGCCTTACGCATCACGATGGCGGATCTCGTCACCGCGATTGGCCGTCACACCGGCCACCAGCCGCAGATAAGGTACGCCCGTGACGCGGCGCTCGATGCCGCGTTCGCCCGATTGCCGCAGCTTGCTACCGATGCCGCCGACGCGCTCGGTTTCGTTCACGACGGCGACCTCGACAGCTTGGTCGCAAGGGCTTTGGGAGATGGATCGTGAGACTCGCTACGCTTGCGGACAGAACCCCGGACGGCACTTTGATCGTGGTTTCCGCCGCGAACGACAGGTTCCTTCCCGCTGGAATCGGAACGTTGCAGCAGGCGCTGGACCAGTGGGACGCCGCTCTCGGTCCGCTTCGCCTTGTCGATAAGGCCTTACGCGGCGGTGCCGGCGAGCCGATCGATCCAGCGCGTCTCGCAGCACCGCTACCGCGTGCCTGGCAATGGCTGGATGCATCAGCCTTCGAGAGCCACGGCGCCTTGATGCAACGTGCATTCGATATGGCGCCGATCGAAAGCGATGTGCCGTTGATGTATCAAGGTATGTCGCACCAGTTCCTTGGGCCTCACGATGCCGTGCGTTTGCCGAGCGAAGCCGACGGAATCGATTTCGAGGGCGAGTTCGGGGTCATCACCGACGCTGTTCCGATGGGCGTTTCCGCACGGGATGCGCTTGGCCACATCAAGCTGATCGTGCAGATCAACGATTGGTCGCTGCGCGCGATCGCGCCCATAGAGATGAAGACCGGCTTCGGCTGGATTCAGGCCAAGCCCGCCTGCAGCATGGCCGCCATAGCCGTCACGCCCGACGAACTCGGCGACGCTTGGCGGGACGGTCGGGTGTGCCTGCCGCTTCGCGTGGAGTGGAACGGTGCACCCTTTGGCCATCCGAGCGGCAGTGCGATGGCATTCGGCTTTCACGAACTGATCGCCCATGCCGCTCGCACCCGCACCTTGCCGGCGGGGACGATCGTCGGCTCGGGCACGGTATCGAACGCGAACCACGAGGAGGTCGGATCGACGTGCATTTCCGAGCGGCGCGGCATCGAGATCATCGCATCCGGTCGACCGAGTACGCCGTTTATGCGGTTCGGCGACACCGTTCGGATGGAAGCGCGCAAGGCGGATGATGCGCCGCTGTTCGGCGCGATCGAGCAGAGCGTGGTGCAGGCATGAGCGGCGCCTTTCGCCGGCTCGTCACAGGTCACGACGCCGCAGGCCGTGCGGTGTTCGTCTCGGATGAGATACTGATGCCGCAGCGACTGCCGGGCGGAGACGCGGATTTCGCCCTGATCTGGACGAGCGCCGTACTGCCGGCGGACAACAACGACGATGCGGACGGTCGCGAGCGTCCGGCAGGACTCACCTTGCATGGCGGTTCGGTGATCCGGGTAGTCGATATGCTGCCGAGTGGCGCTTCGCCGATGCACCGCACCGATAGCCTCGACTATGGCATTGTGCTCAGTGGCACGGTCGAGCTGGAACTCGACGACGGTCTTACCACCACGCTTGGGCCGGGCGACGTGATCGTTCAGCGCGGCACGATGCACGCCTGGCGCAACCCGGACGTCAGCGTGCCGGCGCGGATCGTGTTCGTCCTGACCGAGGCGTTGCCGAGGCTGGTCGGCGGCGTGCCCTTGCCCGAAGTGCAGCCCTGACGACTTATGCCGGATCGCAGGTCGGTCGTGCCGGTGGCAGCCGCAGGAACAGTCCCGCCGCCCCAATCAGTCCGGCGGCAGTCACGATCAGCGGTACGGCATAGCCCCCCGCCCCGTCCGCGAGCATTCCGATCCACAGCGGACTGAGACCTGCCATCAGCATGAAACTGCCATATTGCACGGCGTAGAGCCGCCCATAATCCTAGCGGGAAGTAGCGTGCGGTCAGGAACCCGATCAGGTCCGCTTCCGCACCCATCGCGGTGCCAAGCGCGATCGCGCCGATCCAGGCCGAGCCTGCCCCGCCATATGCCAGCAGCAGGCACCCCATTGCACAGACCACGCAACTCGCGGCCGCGATCCGCGTCGCGTCAAAGCGGTCTGCGAGCCAGCCGACGACGATACGGCTTACGATGACGGACGCGCCGATCAGGCCGGCGATCCGCGCTGCCGCAGTCAGGCTCATGCCGGCCTCGCTCAACATCGGCACGAAATGCGTCAGCAGGCCGGCGAACGACAGCGCCATCAGCCCGAACGCCGCGAGCAACAGCACATAGGTCGGTGATCGCAGGATCGCTCCGGCGCCGGACGCGCCGCTCGTCGTCGCACGCGTCGCCCGTGGCAAGGTCAGGGCCGGCACCACGCCGAGCAACGCCAGCCCGGCCAGCACCAGATAGCCGCGCTGCCATCCACTGGTCTGGATGATGCCCGCCAGCAACGGCGGCACCAGCATCGCCGAAAGGCCGATACCAAGCTGGGTCAGACCTAGCGCCAGTCCGCGCGCGTGGACGAAGCCGGTACTGACCGCGCGCGTATAGGCGACCGGTGCCGAGCAGGCCGCCAAAAAGCCGGCCGCCATCATGACCAGCACAAAGCCCGTGACATCCTGCACCACCGTGCCCAGCGCAACGAAACCGAGCGACAGCATCACCGCCCCGCCCGCCGCCGGCCAGCGGCCACCGAAGCGATCGATGAGCCAGCCGGATAACGGCAGCCCGACCGCCAGCGCGACCGTCGCCAGGAAGAAACCGAGACCCAACGACGTTCGCGAAAGCCCTATCGCGGTGCCCAAACTCTTGCCGAAGATGCCGGCAGTATACGTCAGCAGCCCGGAGATGCCGAGGCCGCTGCCCGCAGCCGCGGTCAGTACGATCGGCCAGCCGCGCCGCAGTTCCGATGACCCGGTCAGAAATGATACCCCACCCGCGCGCCAAAGGTGCGTGGTGGCCGCACCGTCAGCAGCGTGACGTTGGTGATAGGACGGGTCAATCCACCCGCCTTTACCGCTTCGTTTTCGATATTGTTGACGAACCCCGTAAGCGACCACGTTCGCCCCGAAGACAGCGTCAAGAAGGCATCGGTGCTCGAATAGGCGCCTCGCTTTTGGTAATCGAGATAATCTAGATTGAGGAAACTGGAGCTTTCAATCCGGCTGTGTGCACCTGCGGTGAGTTCGTAATCACCGCCGAGCTTGAAGCGATGTTCATAGCTGAGATTGGCGGTCCACTTGGGCGAGTTCACCCCCGGCTTCCCCGAACAATCGACAACGAACAGCCGCACCGGCGGTGTGGTCGCGCGCGGATCGTTGCTGACCGCACAGGTGGTTACGAGCGGGGCTCCGTTGGTCGAGATGGCGTCGTAAATCAAGCTTTGATATTTGGCGTTGAGATATTGCACGGTTACACCGAACGTATCCGCCGATGTTGGCTGATACAGGAACTCCGCCTCCGCGCCGTACATGCGCGCCTTGCCCGCGTTCACCGTCACGCCGGCTTGCGCGAAATTGCCGGGCGTGGCTTCGATCGGCCCGACATAGCTGATCTGCTGATTGTTGTACTTCCAGTAGAACACCTCGAAATTCGCCTGGAATTTGTTCGAGAAGAAGCGGTTCTTGCTCCCCAATGTGAAGGCGGTGAGCGTTTCCGGCGCATAGGTATTCGCGCCGACCGACGGGTAGAAACCGCCCGCCTTGAACCCGGTCGAGACGTTGCCGTACACCAGCGATCTCGCTCCGGCGTCCCATTCGAAGCCCGCTTTCCAGGTGAACTTGTCGAAGTCGAGATCGCCCGAGATCGGCACGAACGGCGCACCCGCAAGGAACAGGCTGGTGTTGCGGGTTTGCCCGACCAGCGTCTTGCTCTCCGAGGTGTAGCGTCCGCCGCCGACCAGACGAAACGTGTCTGTCAAACCGTAAGCCAGTTGCCCGAAGACCGCCTTGCTTTCGGTTGTTAGCCGCGGATAATATTCCGTGTTGGCGAACGCGCCCTGATTGTAGTTGTTATACCCGTCCTGCTTCTCAAAGAAATAGAAGGCTCCGACAACATATTTGAGCGGACCGTCATTTTTCGACGACAGCCTCAGTTCTGCGGTCATCTGGTCGTCATTTTCTACGAAGCGGCTCGGGAACCCGGGGTTGTAGGTCAAAACGTCGGGCTTGGATTTCCGATACGCTACGATGGTGGTCAGGTCGGCAAAGCCGAGATTGCCGTTGATCGTGCTGGAGACGCCGTAGAAGTCGCTGCGCTGAAAGCCATCCTGTAGCGGCACGGTAACGAGGTTCCGGACCACCGCCGGCGGGAAGCTGGAGAACGGCGGAATCTTACTGAACTGATCGAAGGTCACCTGCTGCAGAATGGCGGTGATCCGCGGGTCGGCGCTGCCGATGCGATCATTGGGATTCGGCACGTTCGGTGTTTGCGGCGAGGGGAACAGCACAGAGCCGATGCCCTTTCCGCCTTGATGCGAATAATCGCCGGATAGGAGCATCGAGAAATCGCTCGAAGGCTGGAACAGGAGCGAGGCGCGAACCGCCTGTGCCTTTTCGTCATCATAGCCGTCCGAAAGATAGCCGTCGCGATCGACAACCTGCCCGGCCACCCGTAACGCGAGCGTCGAACCGAGCGGGATATTGATTCCGCCGGACAGCTTCTTGGCGTTGTAATTGCCATATTCGGCGGTGATGTCGCCGCGGAAACGGTCAAGCTGCGGGAGTTTCGGGATCAGGTTGATCGCGCCGCCCGTCGCGTTACGGCCATAGAGCGTGCCTTGCGGGCCTTTGAGCACTTCGATCCGGTCCAGATCATAAAACGCGCCCGAGGGTGCGGTTGGTCGCGCATAGAACACGCCGCCAACCGAGAAGGCGATGGCATTTTCCTGAAACGAGTTGATCGCCGTGGCGCCGACGCCGCGGATGAAGAAGCTGGACGACAGACCCGCTGGCTGGACCGTGAGCGCCGGGATCAGCTTGGTAAGCTGCACGGGTTCGGTCACGCCAGCAGAGACCAGCGCATCCCCACTCACCGCCGTCGCAGCAATCGCCGCGCGTTGAAGAGACTCGCTTCGCCGCTGCGCGGTTACGATAATGTCGGCCAGACCGCTTTCGGTTGGAGCAGGTGCAGGCGCGGTTGTCGAACTGCTCGGTGCGGGGTTGGCATTGACGGTGGTACTTTGTGCATACACCGGAGTCGCTGTAAAAGCAGCGCCGCAAACCCCACACAACAAGACACGTCGTACGGTCGCCATTTTCCCTCTCCCCACATCGCCGCTCTTGCGGCCTATGACGTGGGCTTATGCCGTAAGAGGGCCTCAGGATAATTGATTGTCATGATAGTGTATAATCAGTCATAATTATAGTTACCTGTCCGTCTGTAGCTTGGCCGCATGCTCGTCCAACCTCCTGCTCTGGAGCGTGGTCGCGGTAACGACGGCCGAAACGCGCGCCGCGCTCGCGAAGCTGGCTGGCGCACCGAGGAAGCACCGCTGATCCTGCTGTGGGCTGCCGATCTGGCCGCAATCATGCGATCGGCCATCGCGAAGACGCGCTGACCGAGGCGATCGACTACCTCGACACGCTGGTGACGGCCGCGGTCGATACCGCGCTCGCCGCGCAGAGCGCATAATCGCCGCCGAGTCGCTCGGGCTTGGCACGGTCTATATCGACGCACTCCGCAACCGTCCCCAAGAGGTCGCCGCGCTGATCAGTCTGCCGCCAAGAACGGCCGTCCTGTTCGGGCTGGTCGTGGGCCACCCCGACCCGGCACGCCAAGCGTCGATCAAGCCGCGCCTCGCCCAGGCCGCCGCTCCACCGCAAGCGCGACGACTTGGACACGCATCGCCATACCGGAAGCCTATAAGGCGACGATCCGCACGTTCCAGCAAGGCCAACACTTGCCCGAGCGGGCATCGGCGGATCGATCTCGGCGCTGCTGCTCCAACATGCCGACTGGCCGATCGTGTTCCAGTTCGGCGCGATCGTGGCCTTGGGCTTCTTACCGCTGGTGTGGTGGTGCGCGCGCGAATCTATCGCGTTCGAGATGCAGCGCCGCAGGCCCGATGCGCTCGCCGCAATTAACGCGATGCTTGCGCGGATGGGGCGCCGGCCCGTCGATGCGCTGCCGCCCGTCGTAGACCTGCCGCGCAAGGCGCCGCTGGCGGCTTTGTTCTCGCACGATCTGGCGCGACGGACGATCCTGATGACGATCGCCGCGATGGCGATTTCGTTGGTGCTGATCGTCGCGTTCGGCCACGGTCGGGCCGGACTCGGCGCGATGGCGACGATGGCCGCAGCGACCGATTTCGCGATCGGTGTCGGGCGCGGCGGTTCCGCGCTCGCCCCCGCGCTGGCGGGCTTCATGTTCGCAAGCGGCATTGGCTTGCAAGCGGTGGCGATCGTGATGGCGACGGGATCGCTGATCGCCCTTCTGGCGCTTGCGGCATTGCCCGCGACCCATCTTTACGAACAAGCTGGGCACCTCCATCAACGTATTGAATGGCGCCGATAACGGTGACGAGTGTGGATAGGCATCCGAGCGTGGCTCTGACTCACTTTTGGTGCAAGTGCGTTGATACAGGCGAGTTCCCCGAATGAGGATATCGCCATGGATAGAAAGGGTTTTCGCGAAGCCATTGCGCCGACAGGATTGGTGATCGACAAAGTTGAGTTTGCCGCCGGGCAAATATTGATCACGGGGCGGTCCAGATCGCCGGTCTCGATGTGCCCGAACTGCTGCCGTCCATCCACGCGTGTTCATAGCCGCTATCACCGTACACTCGCCGATTTGCCATCTCATGGTCAGTCGGTTCGGATTACTCTTGCCGCCCGGCGGTTTCGCTGCGCCACATCCCGCTGCGCCACGCGTATTTTCGTCGAACGTTTTCCTCAGGACGTGGCCGCGGTTTTTGCCCGACGGACGACCCGCCTGGATTCGATCGTGCATCATCTTGGGCTGGCGCTGGGTGGACGCCCGGCGGCCAGCCTGGCGCAGCGCCTCCTGATACCAGTCAGCAAAGATACGCTGCTTCGAACGGTGCGGCGTCGCTTTGGTCATGCTCAAGTAAAGCCGACGGTCATTGGCATCGACGACTGGGCATGGAAGCGAGGGCAGCGATATGGAACGGTTATCTGCGATCTGGAGCGTCGATGCATTGTTGATCTGCTCCCCGATCGAGGCGTCGCCACCGTGGAAGCGTGGCTCAAAATCCGACCAGAGGTCCGTATCATCTCACGTGATCGCGGTGGCGGATACCGGCATGCGGCCTCGCGCGCCTTGCCAAACGCCCTACAAATTGCGGATCGCTGGCATTTAATGGAGAATGCTAGCCAGGCGTTCCTGGACGCTGTCCGTAAATCCATGCGCGCCATCCGTCAGGCGCTCCAGGTCGCCGAGCCCGATCCAGAACTGCTCACCTGTGCTGAGCGGCTGCAATATGAGGGCTTCAAGCGGCGTCAGGATGCCGATGAGACGATACGTATACTGCTTAGCAAGGGATCGTCGATCAAGGCGGTTGTTCGCGCAACAGGCTATGCTCGCAAAACCGTACGACAAGTTGCTCGCGGTGGACGATCCGACATATTTCGCACTCGGGTCAGTTCGCTCGATCCTTGGCTGACGACGCTCGACGCCGAATGGCATGCTGGCTGCCGAAACGGTGCCGAGCTCTGGCGGCGGCTCAAATCCATCGGCTTTGCCGGCAGCCTGCGGGTCGTTGCAGAATGGACGACGCGGCAGAGGCGCAACGAGACTTCGCCGGGCAACGGGTCGCGCGCGGTTCCATCGGCCCGTGTGATTGCCCGGCTCATGACGACGGCATGCAATCAACTATCGCATTCAGAGGCCATGCTTGTCGCGACGATTGAGGCCGCCATCCCGGCACTCGTCGTCGTTCGAAACCTCGCCGATCGTTTCCATCGAATAATCAGGCAGCAAAAAGGCGACGAACTCGCCACGTGGATCGAGGAAGCTCGGCAAACATCGCTCTGTTCCTTTGCCAATGGCTTGAGCGACGACTGGACCGCGGTGAAGGCCGCCATCGTCGAGCCTTGGTCCAACGGGCAAACGGAAGGACAGATCACGAAGTTGAAGCTCGTCAAACGCCAGATGTATGGACGCGCTAAGCTCGATCTGCTCCGCGCAAGGCTGATGCCACCTTGCGATCAACCCGCTTCACTGCACCAAAAGTGAGTCAGAGCCGCGCCGGGATCCGATCGGCGTCGCGCTCATACTCTCGGGCACGGGACTGACCGAGGGAAGCCTCGGCGATGTTTGAACGGCGCGCAGGCAGCTACGCCCGCTGGGCGGCGCGGGGCCTTGCGCTTGCGGCACTGCTTGCGCTTGGCGCGTCGGCAAGCCTGGCCGAGCGCGGCGAGGCAAAGCGCTGGAACGCGCCGGGTGCGCGCAACCCGCTGTTGCCGGGGTATTTCGCAGACCCATCGATCGTCCACGATCACGGCCGCTGGTACATCTACGCCACAATCGACCCGTGGGGCGATGCACGGCTTGGCCTGTGGACCTCGACCGACTTCCGCAACTGGACCTTCTCGACCCCGGCCTGGCCGACCAAGGCCGCCGCGACCAGCCCGACCTCCGGCGATTCGATGGTGTGGGCACCGTCCGTCGTGCGCGCTGCGAACGGCCGCTGGTACATGTACGTTTCCGTCGGCAGCGAAATCTGGGTGGGCAGCGCCCCCTCACCCGCCGGCCCGTGGGCAGACGCCAACGGCGGCAAGCCGCTGATCCCGGGCAATTTCCGCCCCGGCTATCACATGATCGACGCCGAGGCTTTCGTGGACGATGACGGACGCGCCTATCTGGTCTGGGGTTCGGGGTTGAACTGGGTCAACGGTCGCTGCTTCGTCGCCCGGCTAAGCGCAGCGATGACCGCGATCGGCGGCGCGGTGAAGGATTGCACGCCCGCGCATTATTTCGAGGCGCCGTTTCTCGTAAAATCGGGCGGCAAATATCTGCTCACCTACAGTTGGGGCAACACCACCAAGGACACCTATCAGATACGCTACGCGGTCGGCAGTTCGCCGATGGGGCCGTTCACCGAGGCGCCGGACAGCCCGATCCTGGAGACGCACGCCGACCAGCAGATCATCAGCCCCGGCCACCACGCGATCTTCCGCGATCACGGGCGCGCCTTCATCCTCTACCACCGGCAAAGCCTGCCTTGGTCGCCGGCCGGCGACACGGTGCTGCGTCAGGTCGCGGTCGATCCGCTGACGATCACGGGCGATCGGATCGCGCGGGTAACGCCGACCCACACCGGCGCCGATGTCCCCGGCGCGGCGCGGCGGCGGGATGCGGGTCTCGCATGGCATGCGAGCGCGTCGAGCGCGGCCGACGCCGCGCATTCGCCCGATCGTGCTGCCGACGACACTTACGCGACCGCGTGGGCGCCGCGCGCCGACGATCCCGCGCCGTGGTTGCAGGCCGATCTAGGGCGCGAAAGACCGCTGCGGCAGAGCCGGTTGCGGCCGATCTTCCCGGCGCGCCCGGTGCGCCTCACGCTCGAAAGCTCACGCGATGGGCGGCATTGGGATGTCATCGTCACCAACGTCGAGCAGAGCGGATCGCCGATCATCCTTCGCCACGCCGTGTCGGCGCGCTATATGCGGCTGCACGCAACGCCTGCGAGCATGATTGAGTGGACGATCGAGTGACCCGACGGCGCGGGGATCATGACAAACAGACAGGCGCAGAACATCTGCGCCATTATCGAGTGGATCACCAAGGCCATCCCCAACGCAACGAGGCGCGCGGGAACGGACAGCCGACGAGGTGCGGTATCGGCGCCGATCGAGGCCCCTCCAATCTTGGCGTTATTAGCTTTAACAGATATTTAGCCGACTTCGGGTGAAGTTCCACTTCGACGCTTATCCACACCATTAGCCGCTTGGGCCATCGAACCGTGAGATCAAACACCTGTTCATATGTTTTTGACATGCGGCAAAGGACGCAATAGCAACAAAAGGTATCTACAACATCGGCAATCGGGCCGATCCTCGATCGTAAAGGATCGCCCAGTGATTAGCGGTTCCCAAACCGTTTCCGATCTCCGGATAGATCGCATCGAAGTCATGCCGACAACCATACCGATCCGACCGTTCCAGGTCGGAGGTCGGCTCAAGGCAGGAAGGGGGCCGATAGCAAAGCTTGATTTCGTTATATTACGGCTTCACACCGCAGACGGCTTGGTCGGGACCGGCGACACCGTCGTAATGCCGACGCTGTCAGGCCAAACCGTGGAAAAGATCCGCCACACGCTGGAAGTGAAGCTAGCTCCCCGGCTTCTTGGCCGGTCGCCACTCGAACTGGGGGCAATCCACGCGATGGCGCGTGAACTGGCACCGGGTGCTCATGTAACACGATCCGTCCTCGACATCGTATGTTCACTATGAGGCGGGCCACATGTCTTATATTGACAACAAGATCAGGCAAAAAATGGCTGACGATGTGGCGCACTTTTATGACGATACTACCTTTAAACATTAAACTTGTGTATAGGCGTCGAAATTGGGTTCTGACTCAATTTCGATGAAATTAGAAGCCTAAATAGCGGTGATTCCAAATTGAAAGCAACGCCATGCCGAAAGCCCTTCGACCGTCGGCAGTGATCCCGCCGGGTTTTACGATCGTTGCCCCGTCTGTTGCTGACGACCGTGCGACGATCTGGTCCGCAGCACATCGCCGACGAGCCAATGTCCGGGCTGCGGTAACGTCATTCGCCGCGTTCACAGCCGATACCAGCGTCAGATCTCGGATCTGCCTTTGGCTGGGCGCCCCGTCAAACTGATGGCGGATATCCGCCGCTTCCGCTGCCAAGCGGTTCGCCGCTGGCGTCCTGGCGCGTTGGGCACGGCGCACAGGTCGATTGAAACGCTGGTTCATCACCTCCGCCCGGTCCTTGGCTGTCCGTCCCGCCGCTAGTTTTGCACCGCGGCTCATGCTGCCGGTCATCAACGACACACCGCTCCGGGTCGTGCGGCGCCCGGGGGTTCCCACCGTCTCCGGCGCCGACCGCGATCGGTATCGATGACTGGGCATGGCGGCGCAATCAGCGGTATGGCACGACCCCCTGCGACCTCGAGCGCCGCCGGCCGATCCGGCTGCTGCCGGACAGGGGGCCCGTAACGGCGCAGGCGTGGCTCTCAGAACAGCCGCAGGTGGAGTGGAGATCATCGCGCGCGACCGCGGCGGTGCTTATGCCCGCGCCGCGGCCAAGGCTCTGCCACACGCCGTTCAGGTTTCTGACCGCTGGCATCTCATGGAAAATGCCAGCCGCGCGTTCCTCGACGCGGCAGATCCGATGCGCCATCGGTGCGCGCTCCTCTTGCGGTCCTTATAGCCCTTCGGCATCGTGGCGGCCCCGTCCTGAGGCGGCCAGCCGGCTCGGGGCCTTCGCCACCTCGAGATAAGTCCGGCAAAGCCTTGGGAGCTCGGCACGCAACACGTCAAGCGCACCCGGCTCTGCGCGTTCCAGAACGGTTCTGGTGGTGCCGGAAAGCGTCGCGCAGATCATCTGCGCGACTGCGTCGATCTGCGAAAACGCGGCGTCGCTTGCGCTGGCGAGGAGAACTGTGACGGCCGAGCTTACCCGGTCGAAGACATCGGTCAGCAACGACTCGGTATCCAGATCTGCGCCCAACAGATAGATGGCGCGCGACGCGTCGATATCGCTTGTCCGAGCCTCGATGAACGCCGCGACCAAGCCGTCCGATAGGACCGTAAGCGATTGGCCGATCAGCCCGTCGCGGGCAGCTTCCACGGCGCTCGCCAGCGCATTCAGGTGGCGCTGCAATAGGGCATAGAGCAGCGCACGCTTGTGCGGGAAATATTGGTACAGCGTCCCGATCGAGACACCGGCGCGCTCTGCCACCCGCGTTGTTGTCAACGGCCCCGGCCCACCCTCCAGCAAAACCTGAGTGGTTGCGGCGTAAATCGCTTCGACGGTCGCCATCGAACGCGCCTGACGCGGGGCTTTGCGGGCCTTTAGCGGCTCGGGTGGCGCTAAAGACAATGCGAGTGGAGAAACTGAGACATCCTTCATATAGTCAGGTCATCGCTGCCCGTCCGCCAGGAGTCGAGAGAAAAGCATGACGCAGTGCACGCACGCTTCGCACGATGCTTCAGCATATGTGATCACCGCCTACCCGAAAGCGGGGACGGCGTGGTGGTCAGTCGCCATCCTGTTTGCCGCGGCAGTCGTTTCCGTGATCGATCGAGGCATTCTCAACATCGTGGTCGACCCGGTACGGCACGATCTCGGGCTCGGTGATGTACAGATATCGCTGCTGCAGGGCCTGGCGTTCGGGATCTTCTATGCAACCATGGGCCTTCCGTTAGGGTTGCTCGCCGATCGCGTTTCGCGCAGGACACTCGTTTCGCTGGGGGTCCTGGTCTGGAGCCTCGCGACGATCAGCGGAGGATTCGCGCAATCGTTCGGGGCGCTGTTTGCGTCGCGCCTGCTCGTGGGCTTGGGCGAGGCAGCGCTAGGTCCGGCCGCAGTGTCGTTGATCGCCGATCTGTTTCCGCCCGATCGTCGCGGACGCCCGCTTAGCGTGTACCTGACCGGGCAAGCCGTCGCCAGCGGTCTCGCGATTTCGCTGACCAGCTTCATCGTCACGACGGCGGCGCACGGCCGTTTCGCCGGCATCCCGATGCTTACCGATGCCGCGCCGTGGCGGGCCGCCTTCATCATCTGTGGCGCAATCGGGCTGATCGTCAGCATGCTGCTGATGACGACAACCGAGCCGCCGCGCAGAGGGAATGCGGGCGTCCCACTGGCGGCGACGTCGCTCGCGGACAAGGTCGCGTTCCTGCGGCGGAACGCCGCAGTGCTTGTGCCGCTGTATCTCGGTTTCGCCTTCTGCTTCATGGCGGCGTACGCCGCAGCGGCATGGGCGCCGACGATGCTGATTCGCAGCTTCGCGGTCGGCCCGGCGGCGATCGGGACTTGGCTCGGGCCGTTCACTATCGCTTTTTCGATCGCAGGGCCGTTAATCGGCGGCTTGCTTATCGATCGCTACGCCCGCGCGTCGCGCGACACGGCGAAGTTCGGCATGCTGATCACGGCGCCGTTCCTGGCCATGCCCGCGATGTTGGCGGTGTTCGCTCCCTCGCCCGTAGCGGCGATGATCCTGGTCGCCTCCAGTGGCGCGATCTTCGCGATCATCGGCACTACGATCTTCGCGACGCTCGCCGCGTTCATGCCGCCCGACATGCGCGGTAGCTCGATCGCCATTTCGGGGCTGGTCAATACACTGATCGGCGCAACGCTCGGCCCGCTGCTCGTCGCCACGCTTACCGAGCGCGGCGGCGGCGGCCCGCACACGGTCGGCTATTCGATCGCGATGGTCGCGATCCCTGCCTTGTTCGTCGGCGCGATCCTCTTCGCGCTCGCGCGCCGCGGCATGGTCCGGCTCAACGTCGCACGCACCGCATCCCTTTCCGACACGGAGACGCTCGCGCATGACTGATACGCTTTTGATCGTCGGCGGCGGGATCGGCGGTCTCACTACGGCCTTGGCGTTGCTGCGTCAGGGGCTGAAGGTCGCCGTGTTCGAAGCCGCTGCGGCGATCGGTGACGTCGGCGCCGGCCTTACTTTGGGCGCGACCGCCACGCGCGGGCTCTACGCGCTCGGTCTTGAAGACGCGCTGATGGCTGCAGCACCAGAGCAGCCGAGTGCCTCAGCCGCGTTGCACTACCGAACCGGCGAAGTGCTAGGCGGCGGATTCAAGGATCGCGCATGGACCAGTGGAAATCCGGACCGAGTCCATGCGATCCACCGCGCCGATCTGTACGCGATCCTGCAGGACGCCGTACTCGCGCTGGCGCCGGACGCGCTGCACCTGGGCCATGTGTTCGAGCGATTCGAGCAGGATGCCGACGGCGTGACCGTCTGGTTCGAGGATGGGACGACCGCGCGCGGCTGCGCGCTGATCGGCGCTGACGGCATCCGCTCGCCAGTCCGCACGCAGATGTTCGGTCCCGAAAACCCGCGCTTCACGGGGCAGGTCGCATATCGCTTCCTCGTGCCGATGGAAAAGGCGCTCCCCTACATGGGCGCAAGCATTGCCGGGCCGTATATCGGACCGGGAAGGTCGCTGATGCGCTATCCGCTCCGCCACAACACGATCGTGAACTGTGTTGTCTTTGCCAGCGCGGAGAGCTGGACGGGCGAAGGTTGGTCCCAACGCTGCTCGGTCGAGGAGTTGCAGAACCTGTTCCCTGGCTGGCACGACGACGTGCTCGGCCTGGCGGCCAGCGCGCCGCTTGAAGGGACCGCAAAATGGGCGCTTTACGACCGCGACCCGCTCAACACCTGGGTGCAGGGCCTGGTCGCGTTGCTGGGCGATGCAGCGCACCCGATGCTCCCCTTTCTCGGCTTGGGCGCGGCGATGGCGATCGAGGATGCGGTCGTCCTCGCGCGCGCCTTCGTCAAGCTCCCCGAGCCGGGCGCCGCGCTCGCGTTGTACGAGTCCGCGCGCGCGCCGCGCGCCGGCCTGATGCTGCTCGAATCCCGCCGACAGGCCGATTTGTTCCGCGAAGGGCCTGGCGGGGAACAGCAACGCACGCTGACCACCCACCGCGAACGCATGGATTACGATCCGAGCACGGTGCGCTTGTAGCCGCACCGCACGCTGCCAGCTCGGACGGCTGCCGCCCCGGGCGACCGTCATCGAACAATCCCCACTCGCTTCGGAGATCTGCAGTGTCGGACCTGATTGCCAAGATACGCGCCGCTACCTTTTCGCAGACCATAGACGGGCGGGCCGTGGCCTGCGTTTTCGAGGATGTGATCGACCCTTCGACGGGCCAGGTGTTCCAGCGCAGTCCGTCGGCGACCGACGCGGAGATTGGGTTGGCCGTGGCCAGCGCACGACGCGCGCAGCCCGCCTGGGGCGCGCTCGATTGGGACGAACGCGAGGCGTATCTCAATCGCCTCGCCGACGCGATTGAAGCCGAAGAGGCGTGGCTGGCCGCGGTGCAAACCATGGAACAGGGCATGCCGCTGCCCGATTCGCATTACGGTGTCCGCTACAGCGCTTCGCGTTTCCGCCTGGTCGGCGCGGTGCGCGTTCCCGACCGGACGCTCGACGATACCGAACAGCGCCGAGTCGTGGAGCGCTGGAAAGCGCGCGGCGTGGTGGCGGCGATCGCGCCGTGGAACGGACCATTGATCCTGGGCCTTTGGAAGGTCGCCTCAGCCTTGATCAGCGGCAACACCATCGTGCTGAAGCCCTCCGAACTCACCCCGCTGAGCACGCTGGAAGTGGGCAGGATCGCGCGTGCGATCCTGCCGCCGGGGGTGCTCAACGTGTTGGGCGGAGGGCGCTCGGTCGGCGCGGCGATGGTCGCGCATCCAGGTTTCGACGAGGTGTCTTTCACCGGCTCGACCGCGACCGGCATTGCCATCGCGAAGGAATCGGCAGCCTATCTGCGACCGACGATGCTGGAATTGGGCGGCAACGACGCCGCGATCCTGCTCGCCGACGGGTCGGTACCCGATTTCGTGAAGGCGGTAGTCTTCGCCTTCGCGAATAACGGGCAATTCTGCGCTGCGATAAAGCGCGCCTATGTGCCCCGCGCTTTTTACAGCGAAGTATGCGATGGCGTCGCCAGCGCAGCGAAAGCGTTCAAACTCGGCAACGGCTTCGAAGCGGGCGTGCAGCTGGGGCCGATCCAGAACAAGACGCAGTTCGACCGGGTCTGCGCGATCGTCGCCGATGCCAAGGCATCCGGTGGCCGCATCTTGAGCGGCGGAGCGCCGCTTGAGCGCGACGGCTATTTCTTCCCGCCGACGGTCATCGCCGACGTAGCCGATGGGGTGCGCCTGGTCGACGAGGAGCAGTTCGGCCCTGTGATTCCGATCATTGCATATGACGACCTCGATACCGTGATCGCCTCCATCAACGCCGGGGCCTACGGCCTCACCGCGTCGGTCTGGACGGCGGACGAAGCGCTCGGTGAGCACGTCGCCGATCGACTGACAGTCGGTACGAGCGCGGTCAATCAGCACGCTCCGCTGAACGCCGCGATCCCGTTTCCGATGATCAAGGCGTCGGGAATAGGGATCGATTATGCCGATCACGGGGTCAAGGCGGGTATGCGCCTGCAGATCATCAACACCAAGAAATCGCAGCCTATGTCGGCCGCTGCGTAAGATAACGCCAAAAGAGGCAGTGCCCAGATGCCCGCCTGCCGGACCACCCTTCAAACTACTGCCGACGGCAGCCGATCGCGGATCGACACTGCACATCTAGGCGATCGACCGCGGATCGCCGCCGGCTAAAGCTACGGGGCGCTCGTCTTTTTCGGCGGGATCTGTTGGTTCGACCGACCGGGCCCGGCACAAACCCCGCAAATGCCGATCGCCGGGATGTCTCGCAGCCGTTCCTCGATAGCTATGCCGCGGGCGGACGGACGGCACATGCCACACTCGACACGCTGCTAGGTAAGCATCGCGCGCTGCAGCTCGCCAAGAAATAACTGTTTTCCCCGGAGCCTTACGTGCATGCGAAATCAAATTCCTTTCCTCTCTCGCGCGCTTGTCCTGCCGCTGCTGCTGTGCGCGGTGCCCCTCACGGCACAGACCGCACCGTCGATCCATGTCGATGCCAGCGGCACGATTCATGCCGACGGGTTGTCGGTCCCCGTGTCCGACTATCTCAGCCCAGCGGCGCGCGCGAGCCAGGCGGCGCGCCTGCAGCGCCCCACCCCTCCGATCATTACCCGCGACACGGTGGTGACCGCGCGCACGCTGACCGACCAGGCGATGCGCGCGACCCTCGCCAAGTGGCAAGCGATCGCGCCGGCAACCATCACGCCGGTGACGATGAACGGCGTGCAGACCGACGTGATCGTTCCCACCGCCGGCACCGCCCCCGAAAACGCGCATCGTGTGCTGATCAACCTGCACGGCGGCGGCTTCTTCGCCGGCGCGCGCAGCGGCGGGCAAGTTGAATCGGTACCGCTCGCCGCGCGCGGGCGGATCAAGGTGGTGAGCGTCAATTACCGCCTCGCGCCCGAAGCGACCTTTCCGGCGGCGAGCGAGGATGTCGCGCTGGTCTATCGCGCGCTGCTGAAGACCTACAAGCCCGAAAACATCGGCATCTATGGCTGCTCGGCCGGCGGCACGCTGGTCGCCCAATCGCTCGCTTGGTTCCAGCATGCCAAACTGCCACGGCCGGGGGCGGCGGGCATCTTCTGTTCGGGCGCGATGCCGAGCTTCTGGTACGGCGGCGATGCCTTCTCTGTCACGCAGATGATGAACGCGCGGCTGGCGGCGACGCCGGCCGATATGAAGGATGGCGCGGGCAATCTCTACATGGCCGGAATCGACCAGCACAATCCGTTGGTCGCGCCCGCGCTCTACCGGGAGGTATTGGCGCGTTTCCCGCCGACGCTGCTTGTGACGGGTACGCGTGACAGCGCTATGAGCAACGTATTGGTGACCAACGTCCGCTTGCTCGAGGCCGGGACCGACACGCAATTGCTGGTGCTCGAGGGACTGGGGCACGGTGAGTTCAACAACCTGCCAGGCACTCCCGAAGCGACCCAGGCGTTCGACCTGATCTGGCGCTTCTTCGACAGGCATCTGACGCGCTGAGAACGGCCGGCGCGCGCCATCTTACGGTCCTACGCGCGCCGGCGCGGCTCCTCCGTCGATAAATTGACGGACGACTTGCGCCGTTTCTCGGCCGCGTTCGAGCGGCACCATATGCCCTGCCCCCCCGATGATGGTTAGATATTTATGCGGTGCGCCGATCGCATCGAACGCGGCTTGTCCCGCAGTCATCGGGAGCGTCCGGTTTTCGGCCGACCACAGCACCATAGTCCGGGTGCGGATCCCGCGCAGGATCCTGATGCGATCATCCTCGGTCAGCGCGGAGGCCTTGTCGAAGGAGGCCGCCGCCGCCCCACCCTCATCCTCGCGATCGGCGAAATCGCCGAGCCGCTGCACCAGTGCCGGCGTGATCGGTCGCTTGTCGATCATGTTGGTTTCGAGGATCAGGCGAATCAGCGCCGCACCGCCCGGTGCGGCGGGCTTGACTGCGTTGGCGATCCGGCCGTGGCCGATCGGGAAGTTCATCAGCACCAGCGTGTCGAGCATCTCGGGATGGCGCTGTGCATAGAGCGCCGCGACCATGCCGCCGCTCGAGGCACCGACCAGGGTGAAGTGATGCAGCTTGCGATCGGCAACGAACGCCTCGAGCAGCTTCACCTCATGCTCGTAATCGACGACGTTGCCAGGATAGCTGCCGGTCATGCCGAAACGCAGCCGGTCGAGCCGCAGCACACGATGATCGCGCGTGAGATTGCGCGCCCAGTCGTCCCAAGAGGTGAGATCGAGATAGGACGCATGGAGCAAAACCACGCTCGGCCCGCGCCCCTCGTCGGTGAAATGGACGGGGACCTGGTCCAGCGTGGCGAAGCGCGAATTCGGCAGGTGATACCGCGCGCGCAAGGTCTTGAGCGACAGCTTCGCCGGTGCGGCCGCGGGCGGAGTCGATTGGCCGACGACGCACATACCACCACCGACCAGCGCGATCGCGGCCCCGATGCCGAGGAGGGTACGCCGTGCGCGGCGGGCACGGCGACACACGTTGCTGACACTCATGGCATTCTCCGTGGGGACGTCGACAGATAGTTTTCGATATTGCGCGCGGCATGCCGATGCGCCGGCTGATGGGCGGCATAGCTTGCGGCCATTGCGAGGGGACCTCCCCGCGCCGTACAGGTGGCAGCACGCCACACCGCCAGCAGCGCGAGGGCGGATGGAAGCCGTGAGCTCAGTTCCATCGTCCTGTGTTCCTCAGTGGCAGCGTGTCAGCGCCGTCCTGCCCGCCCGCGAACGGTCGGCGCGTTTTATGGTCCGACCGGTTCTGCCGGGTCGATGCGCGCGTGCGCCACCAGCAGCGCCTGAAACTTTGCGAAGTCCGGGTCGGCGATCGCGCCGGTTTCGAGCCCGATCCGCATCCGCTGCGGGCGGGCGGCGGGATCGTAGCGCGGCCATTCCGGCAGACCTGCTCCATTGGGATTGCCGGTCTTGATGAAGTTTGCCCAATAGCCCGACATTTGCGTGGCGACGCGGCGGTCGTCTTCGGTCACTGCCCAGGTCGGCTGCGACGCCAGGGTATCGAAGACATAGACCTTCTCGGCCCCGTGAAAAGCGCCTGCCTTCTTCACGTCGAATTCGGGTCCGAACGCGCCGGGGGAAAGCGGCGGCGCGCGATCAAACTGATAGACGTAGACGGGATGGGCCCCAAAGCGCTGCTGAGCGATCGCCCATTTCCAAGCCGGATAGGCGATCGAGTTGTCACCGGCGGCCTTGGTCTCGATGTAGAGGCTGTCAGGTGTGGCCGCGGGGTAGAACGCCGCGACTTTGCTCGCTTCGGCGCCATAAAGTTTCGTCAGCAACTCGGGCAACGGCGCCAGTGGCCCCATGCCTTGCAGCGAGCCTTCGTCGGAATTCCAACCGACGAGCAATGGCACGTCATTCTGGCGATGCGCTGCAAAGATCTGCCACGGTGCGGCGGGCAGGACATGGCCATCTACCACGGGCAGGTTGAAATACATCCCGCTCTTGTCCGCCGCAGCAAGGATCTTATCCGCCGGGACGGCGCGCAGGGCGGTCAGACTTTTCGCGCCGAGTGCTGCCGCGAGGTGGTCGCCACGGGCCTCTTCGACCGCAATCCCGGTCGCGCCCATGCTGCCGAGTTCGGCGACGCGGAACACCGAGCCGCTTTCGCCGATCGCCTGCTGAAACAGCCCGACCGCCAAAGGTGACGCCATCAGCACCCCGGTGCTAACCGAGCCGGACGATTGGCCACCGATCGTCACGCGTTTCGGGTCGCCTCCGAACGAAGCGATGTTGCGCTGAACCCAGCGCAATGCGGCGATATCGTCCATGAAACCGTAATTGCCCGAGGCGCCATAACCGCTCTCCGCGCTGAGCGCGCGCGAGGACAGGAAGCCGAGCGGCCCGAGCCGATAATTAATCGTGACCACAACCACCCCCTTTCGGGCGAGTGCGGCGCCGTCATATTGCGGCTGCGCGCCCGATCCCACACGCGAGCCCCCGCCGTGAAACCACACGAACACCGGCTGGTGGGCGCGACGCGGCGCGGCGCTCCAGACGTTGAGATACAGGCAATCCTCTGAGCGTGATCGCGTTGCGGGGCTCGCAGCAGGAGATGGCTTTTGCATGCAGTCGGGTGCGAACCTGTCGCTCGCGCGAACGCCCGACCATGCGGCAACGGGGGCAGGCGGCCGCCAACGCAGCGCTCCGACCGGTGGCGCGGCGTAGGGAAGCCCCTTGAAACTGGTGACACCATCCGGCGCTGCAGCGGGAATCGCGATGCGACCGCCGTCTATCGTCAGCATCCCAGCGGAATCTGCTTGCGCAGGCCCCGGCACCACGAGTCCGAGCGGAAGGAGGAAGAGGATTGCTGAATTCACAGACCGGGTGATCATCGCACGACTCTCCAGGATAGTCATGACTGCAACCGAACGGCTGGCAGACCGTAAATGGGGGTGCGAAGCCACCGGCTTCGCACCCTTCATCAGCACGAGATCAGAACTTGTACTTCGCCTGCAAACCAAGCGTCCGCTTATCCCGCAAGCCCACGATCAGCGCCGAAAACGCAGCATTGTAGGCAAAGCCGGGAACGAACACATTCTGGTCGCCGATCGAGGTGTAGGTCGTGCTGTCGAACAGGTTGTTGACAAACACGTCGACCGACACCGGCCCCTTGCTCACGCCCGCACGCAAGTTGACGTTGTGATAGTCCGGGGTGCGCACAATGTTCGCCGGGTTCGACCACACGCCCGACTTGTAGCTATAGTCGGCGCGCGCGAACCAGGTCGCATCGTCGATGTTGCGGATATGCCCGCCGAACTGCACGCCCGCAGCGGCCGACCATTTCGACGTGTTGGCCATTTCCTTGCCCTTGAAGTCGAAATAACCGCCCAGGATGGCGAGCGTCGGCACGACCTGCTTGACGATCGTCGAATCGGTCAGCGCGCCCGCCGCGTTGAGCGAGATCAGGCTCGACACGGTATAGGTGCCGTCGAACTCGATGCCCTTCATGTTCACGTCGCCGGTGTTGCCGCTGCCCTGCACGAACTGCGGCAGGTTCGAGATCGGATCGAACGTGGCGAGCTGGATCTGGTTCACCTGATCGGTCCACTGCGCGTAATAGCCATCGAGCGTGTAGCGCAGGCGGCCGTTCAGCGCGCGGCCCTTGAGGCCGATTTCATAGTTGGTGACCTTTTCCGGACGCACCTGAACGGTGATCCCAGCGGCAGCCGCCGCCCGCACCGTCGCCGCCGGCGCGGTCAGGAAGCCGGTGTTGAACCCGCCCGGATTCACACCCTTGGCCCACGACGCATAGACCATCGTGTCGCGACTGACGTCGAACTGCGCGATCAGGCGCGGCAGGAAGTTGCGAAACGTCTGACGCGCCAGCAACGAGTTGCCGACGTAAACACCAGCGGGCAGCGCGCTGTCGTTGGTCGTAACCGTCAGGCCCGCCGGCGGGACATAGGCGTAGAGCGTATCAATCTGATACCGACCCTCCGCGTTGAGCGTAAGTCGATCGAAAAGCTTGTACGACAGCGCATAGAAGGCACCGCGCGTGCGTGAACGGCTCGTGCCGGCCGTGCTCGCGTTGATGTTGGTGAGCGAACCGACACCGCCGCCCAGATCGCTCGATCCCCAGCTATGCAGATAGCTGGCACCGACAGTTGCCTTGAATGGACCGCCCTGGTCATAGGCCAGGCGCACTTCCTGCGAGAAATCCTCGCTCTTGCGCTCGATCAGGAAGGGATAGTCGAAATACGCCGCGCCGACTGCGGTCGACGACGGCACCGAGGTCGAGCCGTAGTTGTCGAGATCGACCAGCGTGCTGTAGCCTTCGCGATTCATCGCTGTGATCGAATACAACGTCAGGCCGGTGCCGGGAATCTCGTAATCGACATTGGCATGCAGATGGTAGAAGCGTCGAAGCAGGCCGTAATCCTGCACGCCGTCCTCGCCGCTGAAAATACGGCCAGTCGACTTGGCGAGGAAATCGCGAACGTTCGAATTGAGTGCGGTGTTGGATGATGGTGAGATAGCAGAGAGACCAGGCGCCTTGCCGCAGATGAATCTGCGACCGCCGGCCACCGGCGCAGAGCCCGCAGTGGCCGCCGTCAGGCCCGGGAGGGTGCAGTTGGACTGGTCGGCGACGATGACCTTGCCGGTCGAATCCTTCACGCCATAGGCCGAGATCAGCCCCTGTGCCGCGGGACCGTCATCGTCCTGCGAGTAGATGCCGAAGAATTTCAGCGTCAGGTTGCTGGTCGGCTTGGCGACGATCAGGCCCGAAATGCTCTTGCTCGACTGATTGCCGAGCCGCCCGCCGGTGAAGCCGTTGGTGTACGATCCGCCTTTGGAGAATTTGTCGGCGCTGATCCGGAAGGTCAGCGCGTCGTCGAGGATCGGGCCTTCGATGTCGGCATGCAGGCGATAGTTCGAGCGCGTGCCCACCATTCCGGCAACCGAGCCGCCCCATTCGCCGGTCGGGAGCTTGCTGACGACATTCACTGCGCCAGCAAAAGTGTTGCGGCCGAAATACGCGCTCTGCGGGCCCTTAAGGACTTCAACGCGCGCTGGATCGCTGATTGTGGTCAGCGCTGTCGCCGAGGCGACCGGCGCGCCGTCGATGAAGGTCGACACCGTGGACGCGAGCGAGTTGGACGGCGTGAAGCCGCGGATGATGATCTGCTGGAACGAGCGGTCCGAGCGGCCCGAGCTGTTGTTGTTGATATTTACGCCCGGCGTGTTCGCGGCGATGTCGCTCAGCGACGTGATACCTTTTCTGGCGATATCCTCGCTGGTCAGAACCGAAAGCGCGACCGGTGTCTTCAGAACGCTTTCAGAACGCTTTCGCGCGGTGACGACGATTTCTCCAGAATCGGTTTCGGCCACGGACGCGTCGATGGACGGGCCGGCACCTGCGGCATGTTGAGCGGCAGCAGGAGCGGTGGAGGCCACCAACGAGAAGGCAATCACGAGCGCGGGAATTGAGACGGAACAATGGATCGTTTGCATTGACGTTTTCACAGAAAACCCCCCATTTTTGAGTAAAAAAACGTTCCCCGAACAAATCGAAGATAAATAAACTTCTCTAAAATAGGAATTTTTTGTTTTTAAACGGCAATGTCTGACTTTATGTTTGATCTGAGCCGGTTTCGAACGAGCGGCACGCTTTTGCGGATCCGAACGCCGAGTTATGTAGATCTCACTCTTTCTTATCTCTGCGACATACGAGAAAAGTTTTATCCGCCCTGCGATCAGTAGCGATCTTCTGTGCCAAAGGTGCGGCGCGCGCTACGTAGTTGATTCTACCAATCTGCCTTGTAGCTTACCGGGTGAGTCCACCTAGCGGCGTGGCTCGGACATGCGCCGGAAAGGGCCAGGCATTGACGGCAAATATCATCCCCGGCGGGTCGTTTAATCAGCAGCAGCCAATTCAGTCCCGGCGTGGTCCAATATACTCACCCGTAGCTGTTCTTCGTCCGATGTATGGGCCCGGCTGCAAGTCGTGAGTCCGCGCCTTCATCTATCAGGGAACGGCCAACTCGACGCCATCGCTGATCGAGGCAGCTCGCTCGCGCGATTTCCACATGTTCGTTATCTTACCTGCTAAACCCGGATATTGGCGCGCGACACGACAGAAGACCCTGCCCTGCTTTGAAGCCGGTCTCATCGATGACCAGGACTGCATCGTCGGACGAAAGGCTCCCGACAACATACCCCGCTCAATGTCGCGAAACTATCTGCGTGCAAGCGCCGACGGCCCAGAATGGACCACTGCCGCCATGGCCCCGGATCACCGGCCGCCTCAGCGCGAATCCAGCACGTCTTGCGGCGCTCTTCACCCATCAGCCGTCGAGAAATAGGTTCGCCGACGCGGCAACGCGCTCCTGCGTAAATAGCCTACGCATCCGGCCCTTCACGTTGCGCAACGACGAAGCCCATAGCTCAGGCGTCGTCTCGATCGATGCACCCGTCATCCGCGGCATCCTCGCCGTGGGGACCTATTGATTCAGATTTTCGCCCAAAACATGCAACTGTAATGCTAAGATAAAGTAGCCACGTTCAGGCGCGACCGCCACGTTTTCCGATCGTCATTTCGTTCAGGCTGGCGCCGAACCTTGACCGCATCGGCATATTCAACGTGCCTTCGTTCAGCTTTCCGGGCGGGTCAATAAGCTCCGATCGCCATGGTACTTCCACTACAATGACGGCAGACCTCATCAAACGAACTTGGTCCAGACGGCCTGAGCATTGGTGAATTCCCGCAGGCCGAAGTGCGAAAGCTCACGCCCGTATCCGCTCTTCTTCACGCCACCGACGGGAATACGCGCGTTGGAGGCGGTGAAGCCGTTGATGAACACGCCGCCCGTTTCCAGACGCCGCGCGATCCGCTGCGCTTGATCCGTGTCGGCACTCCACAGGCTGCCGCCGAGGCCATAGTCGCTGGTGTTGGCCAATGTGATCGCATGTTCGACATCGTCGGCGATCGTGATCGCGGCGACCGGCCCGAAGGTTTCCTGCTCGAACGCGGTCATGCCCGGCTTCACGTCGGCGAGCACGGTAGGCTCGTAGAAATTGCCCGAGCCCTCGATCTTGCGGCCGCCCAATAGCAGGGTCGCGCCCTGTGCGAGCGTCTGTTCAACCTGATGATGGAGTTCGTCGCGAAGATCGCCGCGCGCCAGCGGCCCGATCGCGACCGACGGGTCGCGCGGATCGCCGACCGTCAGCGTCCGCGCCGCGTCCACGAACTTGCGCGTGAACGCCTCGGCGATGGGTCGCTCGAGGATGAAGCGCTTGGCCGCGATGCAGACCTGACCGCAATTCCCGAATCGCGCCTGTATGCCGGCCTGAACGGCAAGGTCGATATTGGCGTCGGCCAGGACGATGAACGGGTCGCTGCCGCCGAGTTCGAGCAGGCTTTTCTTGAGCGCCTTCGCGGCGGTCGAGGCCACCGCCGCGCCGGCGCGCATACTGCCGGTCAGCGTAACCGCGGCAATCCTACGGTCTTCGATGATACCGGGGACGGCTCCGGTCTCGACGTTGAGGTTGGCGAACAGGCCCTCGGGGAATCCGGCTGCCTCATACGCCTCCTGCAGCGCATAGGCGCATCCCATCACGTTGGGCGCGTGCTTGAGCAGGAAGCCATTGCCGGACAGCATGATCGGACCCGAGGCGCGAATGGCCTGCCAGATCGGGAAGTTCCACGGCATGACCGCGAGGACCGTGCCGATCGGCAGATAGGATACGTGCACCTTATCGTCGCCGTCGACCGGAACCGGCTCGTCAGCGAGGATCGCGGGGCCATGATTGGCGATCCAGTCCAGCGTCGAGGCGCTCTTCTCGACTTCGGCGCGCGCGGCCGCGATGGTCTTGCCCATTTCAGCGGTGATCAACGCGGCAAGAGTCTCCGAGCGATCCCGCAAGGTGGCGGCCAGCCGGTGGTAAGCGGCGACTCGCTCCAGCATGGGGGTGGCACGCCACACGGCGGCAGTCGCCGCGTTCGCGCGCAGCGTTGCCTCCACCGCGTCCGGCGACTGGTAGGGATAGGTGGCGATGGGTTGGTCGGTCGCGGGATCGCGTGACACCGCGCCAGCCGCATAGACCGTGGCAGGATGGTTCGAGGGACTGGACATGATGCTTTCTCCGGCGGACGTGGCGCAGCTAAAATGAGGTCACGGGATCGAACCTGCGATGGCGCAGGCGACCGCATTACGAGAAATGACGGGTGCGCGAAATCTCCGCCGTGCCTGCCGCTTGTCTCACGCGCTGTCGTGCAAGACCTGCGCGATCGCGCCGGTGGTGAGGAAGGCCGCACCCGGCTGGTCCGCCAGCCATGTCAGCAATTGTTCGAAGGCACCGATACGATAGGGCAGACCCAGGACATAGGGCGTGACGTTGAGCGGCAGCATCCGCCCACCGAAGCGCTCCGCCTCGTCGGCGAGCAGCCGATACGCATCCTGCATCTGCTCGACATAGCTGTCGGCGGAATTCTGCTGGACCGTGATAATCTGTCGATCGCTCAGTTCGTGGTTGATCGGTACGTTGACGAGATCGCCTCCAGCGGTGTGGAAGCGATACGGCAGTTCGTCGTTCACCCAGTCGCACATATAACCAAGCCCCGCCTCGGCGAGCAGGCGCGGCGTGTTGAACGATTGCGACCGCGCGATCGACATCCAGCCGGTCGGGCGCGTGCCGGCGACGGCCGCGATCGTGTCGAGCGCCTGCGCGATCAGCGCCCGCTCGGCGTCTTCGGGCAAGCCGGTCGCGATCGCGCCGTTCATGTCGGTCGAATGGGCGACAATCTCGTGCCCGCCCGCGAGGATGTCGGCAATGATCTGCGGATAGCGCTCGGCGATCGCGGCATTGGTGGCAACCGAGACTTGCGCGCCGACGCTCGCGAAGGCGTCGAGCAACCGGTAGAAGCCGACCCGCGTGCCATATTCGCGCGACGTGTAGTGGCGGTAGTCCGGGTAGGGCGTGGCCATGTGGCCGGGTGCCCGAAACGGCGCGTCGTTCGGCAGAATCGGAAACCATTCGAGGTTCACCACGATCGCGATCGCCACCTTGGCACCGCCCGGCCAATGGATCGGTGCCCGCTCGAACATATTCGAGTAGCGATAGAAATCGTGGTCCATGCCGCGCCCGCGGCGTGGATAGTCGAGATAGCTCGGGTCCAGGCTCATACCGCCACCTGCTGCATATAATGATCGGCGATGTCGCCCGAACGCGTGATCCACGCGCGGCCATCCGCCGCGATATGCTTCAACACCGCCTCGAAGGCGCGGATGCGGTGCGGCTGGCCGATCAGATAGGCGTGCAAGGGAATGCACATCACCGTACCGCCTTCGTCCGCCAGCCGCTGGTATTGCCGGATCAAAGTATCGGCGTACTCGCGCGGGCTCATGTTGTAGACGAAGAAGCCGTAATGATCGTTGACCTCGAGGCTGTACGGCATCGAGATCAGCCGCCCCTGCTTGACGTGCACCTCGCCGAGCTGGTCGTCATGGTAGAGATCGCAGGTATAGCTGAGACCATATTCAGCGATCAGATCGAGCGTGCGGGGCGTATGCGTCAGCGCGGGCGCGAGCCAGCCCTTGATGGTCTGGCCGGTCGCCTCGCGCACGGTGCGGATCGAATCCTCGATCAGCGCACGCTCTTGGCGCTCGTCCATGCCGTAGCTGTAGCGCGTGTTGTAGATGCCGTGGCTGAAGAACTCCCAGCCGCGCGCGTTGGCGTCCGCCACCACCTCGGGCAGATGCTGGCACATCGCCACCGACAGGCTGACCGAGCCGGGAAAGCCGTGCCGTGTCATCGCCTCGGCGAGCCGCCAATGGCCGACACGGTTGCCGTGATCGCGGTGGCCGTAGCCGACGACATCGGGGTGCGGCTTGGGCCAGCTCTTGCGGTGCGGGTTGGTGGGCGGATCGAGTTCGTAAAACTCGATATTGGGCGACACCCACACCGCCACTTGCTTGCCGCCCGGCCACGCCAGCGCCGGACGTCCGCGATAGGGGCGGAAATCGTACAGACCGGGGTCTTTTTCGCCCTCGCGCATCAGTGTGCTTCCAGCCAGTCGATCACCGTCTGGACCGGCTCTACATCGGCATATTTGAGCTGGAGATCGGTGAGGTTGGCGTAGTGATAGCTCTCGTGCTTGTCGGCGCAGGTCTCGATCGGCACGATCGTGCGATAGCCGCGACTGAGGCTGTCGACCGCCGCAGCGCGCACGCAGCCCGATGTCGATCCCCCGGTTATCACTACTGTATCGACCTTGTGCCACACCAGCAGGCTTTGCAGCGGCGTTTCGAAGAACGGCGACGGCATGCGCTTGGTATAGACCGTGTCGCCGGGATCGATCTCGCAGCGGTCATCGAAGGCGTGGCGGCGGCTGTCGTACTTGATGTTCTGCAAGCTGTCGGGCGTGTCGGTGCGCGTGCCCCAGACGCCGGCATCGCTCGCGTCGGCCGCATAGGCGACGTGCGTCCACACCACTGGCATGCCCTTCGCACGGGCGAGGTGCGAGATGGTGTTCACATAGTCGATCTGGCGCGGATCGGTCTCATAGGCGGTCTTGAACTCGTCGATCCGCGTATAGGCGTTCTGGAAGTCGATGTTCACCACCGCGAGCTTCTCGCCGAAGCCGAACTTGCTGCGCGCGGGGTTGGCCATCACCTCCTCGAACAATTGCTTGGCGGTCTTTCCGTCAGAGACCATCCGGGTTCCGATCAGCGGTGCGTCAGGCATCGATATGCTCCTTCCTGAAAGCGCTCGCCGGCGCGAAACCGAGCGGCAGCCCGGCATCGGGGACAAGACCATAAAGCGGCTCGCCGGGCAGCGCGGTCGCGACGATCGACCGCACCGCGATCAAAGCGTCGATGTCGACGCCCGTGCGCAGCCCCATCGCCTCCAGCATGAAGACGAGATCCTCGGTGACGATGTTGCCGCTCGCCCCCGGTGCGAACGGACAGCCGCCCAGCCCTCCGAGCGAGCTGTCGAGCGTGGTCAGTCCGCACTCCAGCGCGGCGAGCGCGTTGGCGAGGCCCAGGCCGCGCGTGTTGTGAAGGTGGATACCGGTCAAAGCGCGCTCGCCCGCGACGCCACGCACCAGCGCGATCAGCCGCTTGACCGCGCGGGGATCGGCATAGCCGGTCGTGTCCGACAGGCCGACCTCGTCGCAGCCCGCCGCCATCAATGCTTCGGCGAGCCGGGCGATCTGCGCGTCGGGGATCGGTCCTTCGAGCGTACAGCCGAATACCGTCGACAGGCTTCCTTCGAAATGCGGGCGCTGCCCGGCCGGCCGGGCGGCGATCAATGCGGCGATCGCCCTGGCCTCCTCAATCACCTGCGCGTGCGTGCGACGCAGATTGGCAAGGCTGTGCGTTTCCGAGACCGAAAGCGGCAGCGTGATCTTGTCGGCGCCAGCCGCGATCGCCGCCGCCGCGCCACGCGCGTTGGGCACCAGCACCGCGACCGTCAGGTCGGGAATCGTGTTGGCGAAGGCGACGATCTC